>Ga0181520_10000610_pt1 | contig 77854 bp, 70 predicted proteins | sample PEATcosm2014_Bin_29_FD_132451 | JGI IMG/M metagenome (GOLD analysis project Ga0181520, IMG submission 132451) | Peatland microbial communities from MTU Mesocosm Facility, Houghton, MI, USA - PEATcosm2014_Bin02_30_metaG | ecosystem: Environmental > Terrestrial > Soil > Wetlands > Peat | place... | reverse complement strand
GGATATTATTATTACTCAAATTGGTCGTACGTGAGGAAACCTGATTCAAGCTGATGAACTTCTTTTTCTTGACATTAAATTGGTATAAACCTCCGCCGGTTGCAACCCAAAAAATCCCCGTTTTATCTTCGAACATTGAATTTATTCTTCCATTATCAAGGTTACTTGAAATATCCGCATTACTAAAATACCTGTAAAATTTCCCGTTCCCCCTATTAAATAAATTCAGTCCATTAGACGTACCGATCCAAAATCTATTGGCATGATCTTCATACATAGAAAATACAACATTATTACTTATGCTGTTCCGGTCTTTCGGATTAAAACGGTGGTTGATTATGTGCCCTGTATTAGGATCAAATTTATCCAGCCCCGCTTCAGTACCCAACCATAAAAAACCGGATTTATCTTCGTAAAGTGAAATAACCACATTATTACTTAAGCTGTTAGGATCTGACGGGTTATGAGAATAAGAAGTGAACTTATTTTCTTTCCTGTCAAATTTATTCAATCCTCCGCCTTCTGTCCCAATCCAAAGATTTCCTTTACAATCTTCAAGTACAGCACGAACATTATTATTACTTAAACTGCCGGTGTCGTTTGGATTATAAGTATAATTTATAAATTTTTCAGTTTGCCTGTCAAATTTACTTAACCCACAGCTATTGGTCCCTATCCAAAGGGTACCGCTTTTATCCTCATAAATTGTCCAAATGAAATTATCGGAAATTGAATTCTTATCAAGAGGATTACTTTTATATACCGTAAAATTATATGCGTCATATTTGTCGAGTCCGTCTTCAGTAGCAAACCAGATGAATCCTTTACTGTCCTGTAATATCCAATGAATAGTATTTTGGGACAGCCCTTTATCACTTAAGATATGTTCAAAATTCATTCCTGACTGCCTATCCGGCAATTCATTTAATTGAGAATATGTATTTAAAGGCAGTAAAGTTCCTAAGATTAAAATAAAAGGAACAATTTTATTACCCATTCTTTTTATCATCAGGAGGTAAAAGAGTTTAATGAAAAGCGAAATCATTTAATTTTTGTTGATTTATCTTTTGCAAAGCACAAAAACATTTTTATAGTATTTAATCTATTAAATTATAACTTTTATTTAATATTTCTATCTAAACCTTTTATCAAGATAAATATACAGATTTTAATGATATAAAAAGAAGGGAATTTATAACTTTTTATTATCAGGATTCTAAAGGACAGTTTATTAACCTCTTAAAAATATTCAGCTCCGCATAATAGTAATGGCTAATATTTCTTCCCTCCAGTTTAATTTTAAGAAAGGATTACTCCGTAAAGAAGATGTAATATCATTTAGGTAAATGAATCACTACTGTCAGATCTTTTTTTTAAAGAACTAACTAAAGCTCGAAATGTTTCTTTTTCTTTTTCGGAGATTTCCATATTGACAGTATTAAAGACAATATCTAACCATCTAAGATTTAAATACCTGACCGCATAATTTATATTCTCTTCCGATTTTTCATCTTCAGCAGATAAAATAAAAGCAAGCTTTAATGCTGCCTTCATGCAAACAATATGCGGGATAATATTATTATTGCAAATCTGCAATAATACATGTATATATTCTTTATATATAGAACAAAGTTCGACAGCTTTTAATCCGGCAGTTTTAATCTGATCGTTTTTATTAAGATTTTTCAAATCTTTATCGGAAGCAATTTTAATTAAGTGAGCTAAACAGTCACTTACTTCAAACTTATTTCTTATTGCTTTATGATAGGCAATATCAATAGAATTATTAATAGCAATATCAACATTATCTTTGGCTTTTTTTAATACTTCATAGCCATTCCGATAATCTTTTGAAAGCTGTATTACCTTATCATAATCACCATTTTTTATTGCTAAATCCAAAATAGAAGCGGGTTTGTCGTTATTCAAGATTACCTTCGTTTCGGGAGCGATATTACTACCTACTGAAATATTTGCGTTATCCCCCAAAGGGATTTGTTTCTTTTCACTTTTTAAATCATTCCCAAATAATTTTATATCTTCTTCTTTTAGTTTATCAAGGATTTGCTGATAATGTTCATCATCAACCGTAAAGCTTGCCATAACATCGTCCCCCAGCATCCCTTGCTTGATAGGACTAATGGCAAGCTTAGGAGAAAGATCTTTTAATTCTTTAATTATGGTTTTTAGTGTTTTAAATTTTTCATAACTTATCTTAAGGACAACATGTTTCAATGCTAAACCGCCTTACTTTATAACTATTTTCACAAACAATTTATCGAAGAATATTACATTGGCAAATATTAAATAAATTAAGAAAAGATGCAATCATTCAATATTGAATAAATATTAATTAATCCTTAATAACAAACAAATAACTATTTAGAAGTAATTGTAAAATTATTTAACATTTTGCAAAGTAAATTTAATAGAAATAGAAGAATCAAGCATACCGATGAAAATTAATTATTTGTCTCATTTTAATAATCGAAAATTTACAGGAAATATTAATATCCATATTTAAACTTTTTGCCAATTATGGTTTAATTTAATGTAAGAAACAGCTTTTTTAATAAAATTTTTTAAGTTATGATAATGAATTTTATATTTTAAGGAAATAGATTAATATAATTTAAAAAGGATGGTTTACTGCACTTACAAATTGAAAAGAGACACTCATTTGGGAATTGGTTGCTATTTATTATCTAATGAACTAATATTTTAATAATAAGGTTTAATAATTTAGCATTTATAGCAAAATAATTAAATACGAATAATAACTGATTGGTAATATCATCATGCCTTTTATTAATCGAACCATAATAGTTTTGAAACAATTCCACAAATTTATTTTTCTTTCATATAAAATCTTTTTTTTATTAAATTAAAGATAAAAACGCAATATTTTTTTAGGAATAGCCGAATTAGCATAATTGTATTTATTTCCGGCTAAAGGAAAATTAAAATATTTAAGGTTTACGTATGCAGATTATTGAATGTGTCCCAAATTTTAGCGAAGGGAAAAAAGAAGAAACATTTCTGGCAATGAAAGATTCCTTAAGCGGAATAAAAAAATGCAAATTATTAAATTTGGAACCCGATGAAGATTATAATAGAGTTGTTGTTACTTTAGCCGGAAATGAGTCAGGAATCCTTGACGGGATAATTGCAATAAGCAAATCTGCTGCAGCTAATATTGATATGACTAATCACAAAGGAAAACATCCGCGAATAGGCGCAATTGATGTAGTTCCATTTGTCCCAATAAAAAACGCTTCGATGAAAGACTGCATTAGAATTTCCGAAACATATGCCGAATGTATTTCAGGAATATTAAACGTACCGGTTTTCTTATATGAAAACGCGGCAAGAAATCCCGAAAGGAAAAATCTTTCCGATATAAGGAAAGGAGAATATGAAGGATTAGAGGAAAAGTTAAAAGACCCCAAATGGCAGCCTGATTACGGTAAAAGTAATTTTAACTCTAAATTAGGCGCAATAGTAACCGGAGCAAGATTTTTCCTAGTTGCATACAATGTTAACTTAAAAACAGAAGATATAAAATTTGCAAAAGCGATAGCAGAGATCCTACGCGAATCAGGCGGACCTAAAAGAGATGAGAGCGGTAAAATTATAAAAATAAATGGCGAGAGCGTCAAAGGACAGGGAAGATTAAAAAATGTAAAAGGAATGGGTATTTCATTGGGAAAATATAAAATTACACAGGTTTCAATGAATTTAACAAATTACAATATTACTCCTATACATTTGGCATATGAAGAAGTAAAGAAGGAAGCAGAAAAAAGAGGAATTGAAGTTGCAGGAAGTGAAATTGTTGGACTAGTTCCGCTTGAAGCTCTCATACAGGCAGGACTATTTTATGCGGAAGGCAAAAAACTTGATGAAAAATCCTTAGTTGATCTTTCAATAGAAAAATTAGGGTTAAGCGAATTAAATCCTTTCCACAAAAATGAAAAAATTATAGATTACATGATTTAACAAAATTAAATTGAACATTATTACCAAAATTTTATCTTATAATTTAATGGATGCACAAAAATCTATGCAAAACTATATAGATGAGCTATCATCGAACTCTCCGACTCCGGGTGGCGGAAATGTTTCTGCGGTTTGCGGTGCGCTTGCTTCATCGTTAGGCTCTATGGTGTGTAATCTGACTATCGGGAAGAGGAAATACCTGGATTTTGAAACCGGGGCTAAAGATTTGCTTAAAAAATTTGAAGGACTAAAAAAAGATTTCCTTGCATTGGCAATTAAAGATAATCATTCTTTTGAAAGAGTAATGGAAGCATTTAAACTTCCAAAAGATACCGATGTACAAAAATCTGATAGGAAGGATGCTATAGATAAAGCAACAATGGAAGCGGCAGTTATTCCTGCCGATGTAATAATAAAATGTAAAGAACTTCTTCCATTGCTTGAAAGAATAGCTGAAAACGGGAATCAAAATTCTTTGTCGGATGCAGGTGTTGCCATATCAATTACTTCAGCTGCTGCGGAAGGCGCATTTCTTAATGTAGCTATAAACTGTTCGGGGTTACAAAATCAGGTTACTGCCGAAGAATTTCTAAAAAAATCAGAATATACTTATGAAGAAATAAAAGAGAAATCAGACCTGATTATTTCCCGGATAATCAAAAAGATGAAGAATCAATAGCATAAAAATTACTATTTTAAGATAATTCATAAGTCTGTTGGAATATGCAAGGTAGGGCATACAGCTTATGGCAAATTATTTAATATACGTATCTTTATTTTTTTTAATTTTGTAAATTTATTGTTTAAATTTTAATTTTCAAATGGGCTACCCCGTTACAAAGCGAGGTATTATCAATTGATAACTTTTATGCTGCACTAGAGCAAAACAAAAGCAGCTTAAAATTAACGGAAGATTTTAAGAATCGATGTGTATATGCAATATCGCGTTTATTCTTATAAGAAATATTTTATCATTAATAGTTCATAGAGGTAAAGGAAATGAAAGAAGGATTAAATAAATACAGCCGGAGATTAACCCAGCAGCGTTCACAGGTAGGTTCGCAGGCAATGTTGTACGGCATCGGTTTGACCGACCAAGATATGAAAAAGCCACAAGTCGGCATTGCAAGTATGGGCTGGGAAGGCAACAACTGCAATATGCACTTAAATGATTTAGCTAAGCTTGTTAAGAAAGGTGTTGTTGATTCAGGGTTAATTGGATTTATCTTTCACACAATAGGTGTTAGCGACGGTATTTCCATGGGAACGGAAGGAATGAAGTATTCACTTCCATCACGCGATGTAATTGCAGATTCAATTGAAACAGTAATGGGAGCACAGTGGTATGATTCATTAATAGCAATACCCGGATGTGACAAGAACATGCCAGGCTCGGTAATGGCAATGGCTCGAATAAATAGACCAAGTATTATGATATATGGAGGAACAATCCGCGCCGGATTTTTCAAAGGGAAAAAACTTGACGTCGTTTCCGCATTTGAAGCATACGGACAGTACCTTTCGAAAGAATTTACAGCAGAAGATTTGGAGAATGTTCTTCACCATGCATGCCCCGGCGCAGGCGCTTGCGGCGGAATGTACACAGCAAACACAATGGCTTCTGCCATAGAGACTTTAGGACTGAGCCTGCCATTCAGTTCATCCTGCCCGGCTAATAGCGATCAAAAAGTTAAAGAATGTTATGATGCAGGGAAGGCAATTCTTAACTTAATGGAATTGGATCTTAAACCGAAAGATATTATAACAAAGAAGGCATTCGAAAACGCTATTGCAGTTGTTATAGCTTTAGGCGGTTCAACAAATGCCGCTCTCCACTTGATAGCAATAGCTAAAACAGCGGGGGTAGATTTATCATTGAGTGATTTTCAGAGGATATCGGACCGTACTCCGTATATTGCAGATTTGAAACCAAGCGGGCAATATGTTATGGAAGATTTGTACGAAATTGGCGGCGTACCGGCAGTGCAGAAATTATTATTGAAAGAAGGCTTACTCGACGGTAATTGCATAACCGTGACGGGGAAAACAATTGGCGAGAATATTGAGAGCGTTTCTGATTTAAAAGAGGGACAGAAAATTATTTTCCCATTAAGTAACCCTATTAAAAAGACCGGACATCTCCAGATTCTTTATGGAAATCTCGCTACCGAGGGTGCTGTAGCTAAAATTACAGGTAAAGAAGGCACAATATTTTCCGGGCCTGCTAAAGTTTATAATTCAGAGGAAGAAACATTAAAGGCAATTGAGCATAAAGAAATCTCTGCAGGTGATGTAATGGTTATTCGCTATGAAGGGCCAAAGGGCGGGCCGGGGATGAGAGAAATGCTTGAAATAACAGCAGCCATTATGGGTGCGGGGCTTGGAAAAAGTGTTGCGCTTATTACCGATGGAAGATTTTCAGGGGGAACTCATGGTTTTGTAGTCGGACATATAACACCGGAAGCTCAGGTAGGCGGCAATCTTGCATTGGTTGAAAACGGCGATATTATTACAATTGACGCAGATAAGAATTTGTTACAAGTTGAAATATCCAATAAAGAATTAGTAGAACGCAAATCTAATTGGAAACAGCCTCCTTTAAAGGCTTCAAGCGGTATCCTATATAAATATATTAAAAATGTTTCATCGGCATCGCAAGGCTGTGTTACAGATGAATTTTAGGCTTTCGATTTAATGACCAAACTGTTTACCTGATTCCTAAGCTTACGGAAAAATTATTTCTTTAGAAATAGTTTTCCCGTAGTTTTTTATAACATCTTTAACAGTTAAGGTAGAAATTGCAATGAGTAAAAGCAGAAAAGTTCTGGCAATTTTAATTGTAATTATTTTCGTAATAATACTAATTTCAAGGAATGCCGGCAACTTTCGGATAATTAAGAATTCCGAAAGGACAAAACGTTATAATCAATCTCTGATGGATGTTGACAGAATTTTTTATAAAGTTTCTACTCAAAAGGGACTTGGAAGAGCTTTTATTGATTTTGCCGATGACAGCGTTATAATAATTCGGGATAATGAATTCCCAATAATTGGGAAAGTTGAATTAGCAAAATATTACTTATATCATGAGAATGATATAAAATCATTGTATTGGGATCCCATTAGAGCAGAATCCTCAAATGACGGACTTCAGGGTTATACATTCGGTAGATGGGAATATCAGGATGCAGATAAAAAGGGAAAAAGAGTTACTAAATATGGTGACTACTTAACTGTGTGGAAAAGACAAAAGGATGGCTCCTGGAAATATATTTATGACGGAGGGGGATCAACACCAGGACAATGGATTTTACAATAGTATCATCTAATCCGAGATAATTCATCAGGCGCTTGTGAGCATCCAGCGAAAGCTCGCAGTTATAATTTTTATAAAATTCAATAGTCTTGTCAATTGATTTGAAATAAGTAGTGCAGTCAGGACACGCGGCTAGGTGTTTTTTTATTGCTAAACACTTTGGAGAGATAAAGTCTTCTCCAAGGCTTTCACGAGATGGGAAATAGCATTTTTATCTCCGTCTTTTGCAGTTTCAATCAACTTCTGTTCATCCATTAGTCGCAAATATTCATCAAAAGATTCAATAATAATTACTTTTTAAAAATTTCATTCTCATATGAAATATTCATTTTATAATTCAAAACTTTTCCATAAATACCAGCTCGCAATTGAGTTATATGGAGCCCATCGGTTTTTCTTTGAAATTTGATATATCTTCCTATCATCCGGCATTTTTCTCAAACCATACACATTCATTATGGCACGTTTCAATCCCAAATCACCAACAGGAAGCACATTTAATCTCGCTAAAGTAAAAATAAGAAACATGTGAACTGTCCACACACCTATTCCTTTAACTTTAATTAAATGTTCGATAATTTCTTCGTCGGATTTTTTCCCCAATCCTTTAAATTTAATTTCGCCGGTCAAAACTTTTTCCGAAAGGTCTCTAATATACTTTGCTTTTGCATTGGACAGTCCAAGGCTTCTTAATGTTTCATTTGTCGTTTCAACAATTTTCTCAGGAATAGGTCTGTTTTCAAAATGGTTAAGAAATTTCCTGTGAATGGCGGCAGCAGAATAAATTGATAATTGCTGCTGAATAATTGAGCGAAGCAGCATATTAAAATAATTTCTTTTAGGAGTAATAGAGCAAGGTTCCGATTTTTCAATTATCTTTGCTAAGAATATATCATTTTTATAAATATGGTTAATACCGTTTTCTATTTCTGTAAAATTCATTATACTTAAGATGTCTTATTAAAATTGTAATTAAATTTAAGTAAAAATAATGTCACAAAGCAAAGGAATTGGACCGTTAATAAAGAATAAACTATTTGCCGGGGTTAATCCTCAGGCAATTAAGATGAATTTACTTCAAAGTAATTTTTTATCTTTTAAGGAAGGCGATATAATATTTCAATATGGCGATAAAAGTGAATATTTTTATTTAATCCTGGACGGCAAAATAAAATTAAAAGTGCTCAACTCTACGAACAGCTCAACTTTCAGTGAGAAAGAGAAAAACGATTTTTTCGGCGAGTATGAGTTACTGGATAGTATTCCGCGCAAATCTTCTGCGGTAGCAAACACTGATTGTGTTCTATATAAGCTCACTCAAAAAGAACTATTTAATTTAATCTCTACGCATAAATCCGTGAAAGATACTATATCAGCGGAGAGAAGTGAAAATTCTACTAATATAAAAAATAGTTCTTACCAGATTAAACAAACTGGTATGGAGATCAATGACGAAAGTGCCGTTACTCCTGACTCTGAAAAGAAGATAGAATTACTTAAGGATAAACCTCAGGAAGAAACCACAGAGATTGAGAAAGCTGAGAACGACTTAGATAATACTTATGAGTTGACCACTAGTGAATCTGAAGAAACGGTGCCTCTTGATGAAAATAAGACACAAATAATTGATGATGAAGACCTTTCGGAGAGAAGTATTTTTTCTGAGGCACTTAACGGTGATTTAGCCTTTCAGGATGAACCGGACTCCGACGGAATAACCCCTGTTGAAGGAAAACAGACACCTATTATCTTTGAATCCGAAAGAATAGAAGAAGAACAAAAAATAATTGAATCTTCCAATAATGAAATAGATTTTAAGAAAATGTTTTTTGCTATTAAAAAGATTCATGAAAATGTTGAGCTTGATAAAACGATTCGCTCTATTATTGAAGCGATATATTCATTGTACGATGCACAAATAGCGCGAATTTTTCTTGTGAACAAAGTTAATGATGAACTTTGGTCATTCCCATTTAAGGATAATACAGGTGAATTTAAAAAAGTTAAAATTGGAGAAGGACTAATAGGGAGTTGTGCAAGAGATAATGAAATCATAAATATCAGCGATCCCGGGAAAGATATAAGATTTAATTTTCATACTGATTCGGTTGAAAATATTTTATTAGAAGATATGCTCCTTTTCCCCGTTAATGATAAGGATAAAAAAGTTGTTGCTGTTGTTCAAATGATTAATAGCGGAAAAAAAGGATTTGCAAAACAGGATGAAGAAATACTTTGTACTCTCTCTACCGATATATGTATTGCCATTGAAAAAACTTCCCGGGAACAAAATAAAATTGAGCATGCAAGTCTAAACCGGCTGGAAAAGATGACTGATTTTATTATTGATGATATAAATGCACCGCTCACATTAATAAAACGCTATGCAATATTCATACGTAAAAAGTCTGATTTTAAAGAAGTACAGCAGGTATCTGAATTTATTACAGAACAGGTAAACTCGGTATTAACATATTCCGGTATAGTTTCAGATTTTGTAAACGGAAGAAATTCACTTAAAAGAGAGATCCTTGATTTGCAAATAACCCTTAGTAATATATTGGATATGTTTGCAGAGTATGTTGAATCCAGAAATGCAAAGCTTTTTAAGAAACTTGAAGCAGATACAGAAGTTTTTCTTGACGCCAATGTTTTTTACCATGCATGTTTCCAGCTTATAAAAAATTTGTGCGATGAAATGCCAGAAGGTGGCAATATTTATATTATCTCCCAAAAAGAAGGGAACTTGGTTTCTATTGAATTTCGCAATACCGGAAAAGGGATTGATGATGAAATGAAAACCAAAATTTCCAAAGCATTTATTTCGCCTATCGACGAGGGGGGTGCAGAATTAAGCTTAGCTATTGCAAATAAAATCATAAAAGATCATGGCGGAGAAATTAAAACAGATCAAGAATCAATGGAAGGCACTTCTTTTATAATTTCTTTGCCAATTCATTCTGTATTTAAAGATTAAATTATTTGATAAATCTTAAAATATCCGGACAGATACATATTAATAATTCATTCTTTCGGGCGGGCAGATTAATTACAATTTTAGGGCCAACTGCTACAGGTAAAACAAAACTTGCCGCTAAATTAGCATTTCACTTTAACGGCGAAATAATTTCTGCTGATTCCAGACAAGTATATAGGGGAATGGATATTGGTTCAGGAAAAGATTTAAAAGATTATAACGTTGACGGCAAAATAACAAATTATCACCTGATTGATATAATCGATCCGCAGAATGAGTTTAATCTCTTCCTTTTCAAAAAACATTTCAATGCATGCTTTAGAAAAATAATTGGGGATGAAAAGATTCCTTTTCTTGTCGGAGGAACCGGACTTTACTTAAGCAGCATACTTCAAAATTATAAACTTAATAAAGTAAACTTTGAATCAGAGCGATACTTGGAATTAAGTTCAAAAGAATTGCCGGAACTGCGATCTATGTTTGCTGCAATTGGCACAAGGCTTCATAACACTACCGATTTACTTGATAAAGAAAGATTAATCAGGGCAATAATCGTTGCAGAAGATAAGAAAGCTAAAAATGTTGACGAAATCGAAATTGATTCTTTAATAATTGGAGTATTGCCCCCGCGTGATATCATAAAACAAAGAATCACTGAACGATTAAAATACCGCCTGCAGAACGGAATGATTGAAGAAGTAAAAAAACTTATTGAAAATGGTATCTCTTTTGAAAAATTAAACTTCTTCGGACTTGAGTACCGTTATATTGGTCTTTATTTGAAAAAGGAATTAAATTATAACGACATGTACCAGAAATTAAACAGCGCAATCCATAACTTTGCTAAGCGGCAGGTTACCTGGTTTAGAAAAATGGAAAAAGAGGGGGTAAAAATTAATTGGATTAACAGCGCTGATTTTGAAAAAGCGGAAAAAATAATAAGACTGACATTTAATACACTATAAATATTGATCGTAAGTAATAAGAAGCTTCATTTTTCCATCTTATTATTGATTAACTACCAACATTACACATCTCTAAGGAATATCGTAGATAGAGCACGGTGAATAAAACAGGCATGCACAATGTCACCGCTGCGCAGTTCCTGTTTGCTTCACCGGGCGTTATTTTTCTATCACCCTACCTACCGGTAGTCAGGTATTTAACTCCTACAGTGTTAAAATATAATTGTAAATTTGTCTATTTTTTTACAGCCATTATGCATTTGTAATGTTTTAATATTTTATAAAAGCCCGGCTTTTATTTTGGTCAACAAATATATAGCCAATTATAAGCTATTCCCATTTGCCAATTATTAATTACTTTTTATTATATCCTCTATCTTCAAACGGTTGAAGTTTTTCCAGCCATAATTCTAGAAGAACAGTTAAATCATCAGTGTAATTGTATGCCAGGTCTTCCTTTGGTTCAAGTTGATCCAATATCTCAAAAGAAAAGTTACTCAGACCAACCTGATTATAGTCTTTTTGTAAATCCTGTATGTTTTCAGAGCCGTGTTCAAGTTCAAATTTGTGCCTGTTAATTCTTCCGGGAATATTTTTACTTTTTCCTATAAGTATTTTACCATTAACTAAATTTTTAATTATATATATTCCCATAGGGGTTAATGTTTGCTTATATCTTCGCTTTAATTCTGCTTTGTCTACCATTTTATTATTCCTGATTTCAAATGAATTAGTCATTTAGCCGATTGATTAGGTTTGCTCTTTTCATAATTTTTATATTAATGATTAGGCGGTGTATTGTAAAGTAGTCACCTTAAACTGCATAATCATTTCATTAACTTTTTCTTCGGTGTATTTTTTAAAGGATTTGAATTTACTTACAAACTTATCAAGAGTTATAATTTTATTCTTGCACTGAATGAAAAATTTGATAAGTTTCTTTTTGGGGGGAAAATATTTTAAGAATATTCGCCACATATTTCTCCTTACTCTCATTGTATTTGTTTTTTAAATTTCTTCAGCCTGGTGCTTTGTCCAAGAAGAGAGATATTCATTGAAGATATTAGATTTGGAAATGAAGCCTCTGTATTTCCCTTTATCTATCACAGAAATATTCCAAACGTTATCCATTTCAAGCTTATCAAGAGCATTTATCAAATCTGCATCAATATCAATTGAGTGAAAGTTCGTATTCATTATTTCATAAGCAAGTATCACATCATAGATGTCTGTATTCAGCATAACTTCGCGTATATCGTCAAGCGTAATTATTCCGACAAGCATTCCGTTTTCATCAACAACAGGAAATAAATTACGTTTGGAATGAATAACTTTATTTACTATTTCCCTTAACGTTATAGTCGGCTGGATTGTAACAAAATCCTCTTCCATTATGTCCCTCACCTTCATTTGCCGGATAAAATATCTTTCTTTTTCCGATCTGAATTTAACGCCTCTTTTAACCAGCGGCGCTGTATAAATGGATTCAGGATGGAAATGGCGCGAAATGAAATATGACAGCGCTGTAACGATCATAAGGGGTACGATTAAAGTGTACCCTCCCGTTATTTCAGCAATTAAAAATATTCCTGTTAACGGAGCATGTAAAACGCCGCTTAAAATTCCTGCCATACCAACGACTATAAAATTTGAATGATTAAGCTGAATAATATTAAGGTAGCTCATTAAATGCGCAAGTGAAAACCCAGTAAAAGCACCTGTAAAAAGGGATGGGGCAATAATGCCGCCATTGCCGCCTGAGCCGGTTGTTAAAGCGGTAGCTATTACTTTTGTTATTATTATTAAGGTTGCAACTATTAATAATAAAAGGTTTTTATCTATAAAATTGATAATGAAAAAGCCGGGCAAAATTTTTTCAAACTGCCCTTCTAATAAATTTTTGATCGATAAATACCCTTCGCCGTAAAGTGGAGGCAGTATAACAATCATAAGACACAATAATGTACCGCCAATTAAAATTTTTAAATGACGTTTGCCCAGTTTTTCAAAAAAGTCTTCTATAAAAAATGTTGCCTTAATATTATATAATGAAATTACACCGCATAAAATTCCCAGTATTATATAAAAAGGAACGGCTTTGATGACCCATCCTTCTGTAATTAAGTAAAATATTTGTCCGCTGTATAAAAATTTTGAAACAACCGCAGCCGAGGCAGAAGCGATAAGCAACGGAATAAAAGACGGGATTGAAAATTCGGGTAGAAGGACTTCCACTGCAAAAATAACACCTGCAATAGGGCTATTAAAAATTGCCGAGATACCGGCGGCAGAACCGCTTGCAAGTAAAATAGTTCTAAGCCTGTAATTAAATTTTAATTCTTTGGCAAAGTTGGAACCAATAGCGGCACCTGTAATAACTATCGGAGCTTCAAGGCCGGCGGAACCGCCAAATCCCACAGACAAACCGCTGGTTATGTAATGCGATAATATATCTTCTTTAGGAATATCAGATGCCTTCCGCATAATTGAATAAATAACATTAGATATTCCCTTGCTAAGTTTTCCGTTAAATATTAATACAACAACCAGTACTGAAAGTATAATTCCTATTAAAGGAAATAATGGCAATAAAAAACCAATGCCGAGATGATTAAAATATAGTTTTGGTTCCACTTCAAGAAAATGCACCGCATTTTTTAACAAAGCAGAAGCTAAACCCGAAAAAACTCCGACTATCAGACTTGAAATAATAACAAAAGTTTTCAGCTCAATCTTTGTATAAAGAATTGCAACGATTTTTTTGATAAAAATCTTAATATTAATTCTGATGTATCTAAGCGATTGAATCATATCTTTGAAATTTTCCGGTTAAAAACAATATCTCTAATTGAATAGCAGTAATAAAAATAGTTTAAATTTATCAAATAATCTTTAGAGCAATATAGATTGTGAATTTATCACCTGAAACTATTTTACGATGCATTATTAAAATTAATTAGGTGAAATATATCATTTCTTTTTTACCAAATATCAGCTTATTTTTACAAAAATATATTTTATTTCAGAATGCTTCCGAAAACAGTAGAAACATACTTAAACAAATATGCTTTACGCGGATGGGAAATCGAGCCATTAGAAATTAAAGGCATATCAACGGCAATTGTAATCCCAGCCATAAGCGAGTATGAAAATATAAGGGAACTCATAGATTCAATCTCAGAAAATAATCAAAAATATTTTAATTCAACTCTAATAATCTTTGTAATTAATAATTCTACTCTTTCTTCCGAACAAATAAAGGAGAACAATAAAAAAAGCATTTACTTTCTTAATTCGATAATCTATCATAATTCATCCGTTGAAGATGAATTAATCAATAAAGTAGTTAAAAGCCGGTTAAAGATCGGGCTGATTGATGCTTCATCTGCCGGGAAAGAATTACCGCAAAAATATGCGGGTGTTGGTCTTGCCAGAAAAATCGGGATGGATTTGGCATTAAGGATTCTTGATTATAATTCACCTTACAAAAAAATACTTGTATGTCTTGATGCCGATTGCACTGTTGAAAATAACTATATTACAGAGATAGCAAATAATTTTAATAAAAGAAATCTTTTCGCCGCCGTTGTAAATTATGCTCACAGAACTGAAGGATATAATAAAGAACTAAATGCGATAATTTGTTATGAAATATTCCTTCGCTATTATGAACTTGGATTAAAATTCGCAAATTCCCCATTCGCTTATCCTGCAATAGGTTCAACAATTGTTTGCGATTACCAAAGCTACATAAAATCTGAGGGAATGAATAAGAGAAAAGCAGGCGAAGATTTTTATTTTCTTGAAAAACTAACTAAAAATTACCCGATAAAAAGGATAGATACTACGACTGTTTTTCCTTCTTCCCGAGGTTCATGGCGTGTTCCATTTGGAACCGGTCAACGTGTTAACCGCTTTCTTTCGGGTATTCAGAATGAATATTTGCTCTATGATCCTAAATGTTTTCAAATATTAAAAGCGTGGTTAAAAATATTTAACAATAATGATCAATATTCATGCAATTCACTGCTTAAATCAGCCAAAGGAATTGATGTAAGCTTATATTCATTTTTAATCAACCAGAGATTCGAAGTTGATTGGCAAAGAATTTTAGGTAACTCAAAAACAATTGAGCAAATTCAACGACAAAAAATAAGATGGTTTGACGGATTTAGGACTCTAAAATTAATTCACTATCTTCGAAATTATGGTTATCCTATGATCAATATGTTTGCAGCACTTGATAGTCTTTTAGCAGAATTTGAGAATATCGTACCACCTGTTGATTCTCCAATTGAAGACATCGATAATAATTATGTACCGAAAATTGAATATCAAAAAGAATACCTTAAGATTCTCCGTACTTATCTTCAGGGTTGACCATTCATATTTAAAAAGATTTTTTTAATTCTATGATAATAAAAACTTCACCCGACGAAATTCAAAATTATCTTTTAGATGCATCCAACTTTAAAGGGTTTTGCGATGCCGTCTATATTCCTGAAAATGAGAAGGATATTTCAGAAATATTAAAAGAAGCATTCAGAAAAAATATTCCTGTCACTATTTCGGGGAATGGGACAGGACTTACAGGGGCAAGAGTCCCGCTGGGGGGTATAGTAATTTCGACCGAAAAGCTGAACAAGATAATTGAAGTAAATAGAGAACAACTTTATGCTGTGGTCGAGCCAGGAGTATTATTATTCGAATTTCAGGAAAAAGTAAAAGAGCAAAATCTTTTGTATCCTCCCGATCCTACGGAAAAGAATTGTTATATAGGGGGAACCGTTGCAACAAACGCTTCCGGTGAAAAAACTTTTAAATATGGTCCAACCAGGAATTATGTTGAAGAGATGGACATCGTTTTGCCCGATGGTGATTTATTAAAATTAAAACGTGGCTCGATTATAGCGGACGGATATAAGCTTTCCATAAAAACCCAAGCGGAAAGGGTTATAAAGATAGACCTGCCGGAATATAAAATGCCTGCGACAAAAAATGTCGCCGGCTATTATTGTAAAAAAAATATGGATGCGATTGATCTGTTCATAGGCTCCGAAGGAACACTTGGAGTGATCTCGAAAATGAAGCTAAAGCTAGTGCCACTACCGGAAAAACTAATTTCATGCGTTGTTTTTTTTGAAAAAGAAAAAAATGCTTTAGATTTTATCGCTAAAGCAAGGGTGATTTCGATTAATACCCGTCTTAGTCTTGATTCCAGATGTATAGATGCTTTGGCTTTGGAATATTTTGATGAGAGGACTCTAAAATTTATACTCGATGATAGACCTCAAATTCCGAGCGCCGCAAAAGCAGCCGTATGGTTTGAGCAGGAAGTTACCACGGAAAATGAAGACGCTTTTTTAGAAGAATGGATGTATTTGATAAATAAATTTCACGGTTTTGAGGAAAGTGCATGGTTTGCCTTGACAGAAGCAGATAAAAAGGGAATACAGGAATTCCGGCATTCCATACCGGCAAAAATAAATGAGTATATCGCAAAAAATAATTTGAAAAAGCTGGGAACGGATGTAGCCGTACCTGACGATAAATTTGAAGAATTATATTATTATTCAAAGGAGCTAGTTGAAGAAGAAAAATTAAATTTTGTAATATACGGTCATGCAGGTAATTCTCACATCCATTTGAATATGCTGCCAAAAAATGAGGAAGAATATAATACGGGTTTAAATATTTACCTGGAAATATGCAATAAGGCAATTGCGCTTGGGGGAACAGTATCTGCAGAGCATGGAATAGGGAAATTAAAAACAGATTATTTTCTACTAATGTATGAGCAAGATACAATTACTAAAATGGTTGAAATAAAAAGGAATTTTGATCCGCATATGATTTTAGGAAGAGGGAATATTTTTAATATCATTACATAAAACTTTTTTTCTAAGTGACTCATACATAAGAATATTAGAAGTAAAAATCTCTTACTTCCACTTCAGTTGCCTCAGGATCATATTTGAGCAGAAAATTGATAAACTCTTTCGCATAGACTTTATCTTTATTTTCCTTTTTATATGCTTCCACAAGCTCTTCAAGCTTTTGATGATCTAAAGAACTATTTAAATAATGTTTTTCTTCGCGGTCATCGAAGAATCTATAAATAATGCAGCTTTTGCCCATAGTTTAACCCCGTGTAATTTATATTAAAATTGAATCTGCATGAAGGACATCGGAATATAATTCATTTTTTATAGACTCAGCGTTCTTTCTTGATTTCGCAAGGCTGTCAAGAATATACCTTCTGGCAGTGAAAACTTTTTGCTGGCTACGGTCAGCTTCATTAAGTAAAAGAAATCCGACATAAATATAACCATACATTTCAACTAAATCTTTAACTGCAACATCCTGGAAATTGGAGTCTTTTTTATCTTTAACGTATTTTAGGCAATCCTTGTACAGTTCTCTTATTTCTTTAAGGCTGTCAAGAAGTTTTATCAAGCTACCCTTATATTCTTTCTTTTCAGAGGCATCGAAGAATTCTGCAAACACATCATTGATTGCGCCACCGGAAGCTGCGACAATCTGCATTTGTGAAGTTCCTTCATATATATTGGTTATACGCGCATCGCGTGATAATCTTTCAACACTAAACTCTTTCATATAGCCTGTACCGCCGTGAATCTGTAAAGAATCATAAGCAATTTTATTAGCTGATTCGCTTAGAAAATACTTGGTGATGGGTGTTAAAAACGATACAATTTTTGTGGTTTCTTTTAATTTATCATTCTCGGCAGAAAAAGGTTTTTTTGTTGCTTTCAGATTATCGACAAGCTCTTCATATTTTTCCTTTTTGTCAAGCCAGATACAGGCTGAGTAAAACAAAGATCTGTTTGCCTCAATTGCCACCTTCATATCTATAAGCATATTAGAGATAACAGGCAGATAATAAATAGACTTGCCGAATTGCTCTCTTGCTTTTGCATATTTCAGAGCCTCTTCATAAGCCTGCTGCGCAATTCCTAATGATTGAGCACCAATACCGATACGCGCCCTGTTCATTAAATATATAACATATTTAAGAAGCCCGAATCTTCTAGTTCCGACCAATTGTGCGGGCGTATCATTAAATTGAAGTTCACAAGTAGGAGAACCGTGAATTCCAAGTTTATGTTCAATACGTCGCACCTTCAATGAATCGTCATGATGACAAACAAACATGCTTAAGCCGCGTGCATCTTTTGTCCCGGGTTCAGTTCTTGCAAGAACAAGAAGGACATCACCATTGCCGTTGGTAATAAATCTTTTTACACCTCGTAAAAACCATTTGCCATTATCATCCTGGTAAGCGCTTAACTTAACTGCTTGCAAATCTGATCCGGCATCGGGTTCAGTTAATGCCATTGCTCCAGTATATTTACCTGAAGAGAAGTCTGGAAGAAATTCTTCTTTTTGATTTTCATCTGCAAATTGAGCGATAGTTTTTCCAATATCCTGCAAACCGAAAAGATTCATTAAAGAAGCATCGGCACGTGAAATCAATTCAACAGCCATCATGTAGATTGTTGTAGGAAAGTTTAAACCACCATATTCACGCGGCAATATCATACCCATAAGTTCAGCTTTGGAAAGGATATCAAGAGCATCGCGTGTTCCCCTAGCATAACTAACCTTTCCGTTTTCAAAGACAGCACCCTCTTCATCAATAGAAGCCGCTCTCGGAGCTATATAATTTGCGGTAATATCTCCAATAACTTCCATTATCTTTTTATAATTTTCAATTGCATCTTCATAATTAATAGGCGCATAATTAAACTTTGTAGCCTGCGAAAAGTTATCTTCAGTCAACTCAACAACTTCTTTTAAATCTAATCTTTCAAAATGATAAACTAAATCGGTATTATCCAAAAAATAATTTGCCATCAAATCATCTCAACTTTTGCTTAAATTCGTTAATAAACATAGGAATAATCTGCATTACATCGCCGACAATTCCATAATGAGCAACGCTAAAAATGGGTGCATCCGGATCGGTATTTATAGCAATTATCTTATTAGATTCATTCATTCCAGCCCTGTGCTGAATTGCACCTGAAATTCCGCATGCTATATAAAGTTTCGGTCTTACAGTTACGCCGGTCTGCCCCACCTGGCGGTCCGCTGTTATAAAGCCCGCATCAACAGCCGCGCGAGAGCCAGCTACTTCTCCACCTACTGCGGCAGCAAGTTCATGGATCAGATTAAAATTACTTTTGGAACCGATGCCATAACCGCCCGAAACAATGATAGGAGCACTTTTCAAATTTACTTTGTTTTCCTGACGGTGCTGTTCTATAATCTTTATAATATTATCATAATCACATGCAACATAAGGTATCTCTGTAATTTTTCCTTTCACCGGATTTGGCACCGGCTCAAATCGCATCACACCTTCTCTTACAGTAGCCATTTGAGTTTCAACCTCCGGGGAAATAATAGTTGCAATTATATTCCCTCCAAAAGCAGGCCTTATCTGAAGAAGTAGATTTTCATAATCATGTTTGAGATATTTGACAGTCGAAACTTTTAGATCAGTACAGTCTGCAGTTAATCCACTTCTTGTATGAGAAGCTACCCTTGGGGCTAAATCTCTTCCGATTATTGTCGCGCCGTAAAGAATTATGCGTGGTTTATGTGTTTCAACAAGCTCAGTTAATATCCTGCTATAAGGCATAGTCCTGTAATGTTCAAGTTCTGGATTATCAACAATCAGTACTTCGACTGCGCCGTATTTAAATGTTTCCTCTGCAAGTTGTTTAATTTTATTACCAATAACAATGGCTTTTAAATTTCCATTCAAATTTTCAGCTAATTTTCTACCTTTAGATAAAAGCTCGAAGCTTACATCCGCAGGTTTTCCGTTTCGCTGCTCAATAAAAACCCAAACATCTTTGTTTTGTATCTTCACAGATTTATCCTAGTATATGATCTTCCATTAATTTATCAATTAAATGATTTATACCTAGTTTATTTGGTTCTATCATTTCGAGGTTTCCGCCGGAAAGCACTACTGATTCAATCTTATAAACCTTTGTAGGTGAACCATGAACGCCACATCTTAATTCATCAAGTTTCAAATCATCCATAGTTAATGTCTGAATATATAGATGTTTAGATTGGTACTCATCCTTAAGTTGGTCTATATAGAGAAGTGAATTCCCTTCGGTAAATTTTTCGAGTTCCATCAAAGTTTTAGTATTCTTATATGCCATTATTCTTTTAGCTTTAAAGGGTCTTGGAAAAGCCGAGTCTTTCAAAGCAGTAATCAAAACAGGGAGTTTTGATTCAAGAATTTCAAAACCGCCGTCTATTTTTCGTTTCACTTTCACGTAAGTTTCAGTTACTTCAAGAATTTCTTCAGCATAAGTGATTTGAGGAATGTTCAATTTTTCAGCAGTTTGAGGGCCCACCTGAGCAGTATCGCCATCTATTGCCTGTCTTCCGGCAAAAACAAAATCATAATTACCGATTTTCTTTATAGCTTCGGAGAGTACATAAGAAGTAGCAAGAGTATCTGCACCTGCAAATTTTCTATCGCTAATCAATATGGCATCATCAGCACCCATAAAAAGACATTCTCGCAAAATATCGGAAGCACGCGGCGGTCCCATGGTAATTACGGTAACACTGCCTCCGTACTGATCTTTGATTTGCAAAGCCAATTCGAGAGCAACTCTGTCTTCGTGATTAAAAATGGCAGGAAGCTTAGCTCTGTTAACAGTGCCGTCTTCCTTCATAACCTGACCGGATATATTAGCAGTGTCAGGTACCTGCTTTACCATTACGATACTATGAATCTCCATAGAGCCCACTTTATTAATGCGGTAAAATTACAAAAAAACTTCGTGGATTAAAAAAAATTTGATGTGAAAATATGAGCCGGACATATTTGATCAAAATAAATTATTTTTAAATTATTGATACTATTTTTAATTTATTTTGGACAGAGTAACTTTTTCGTAAAACCGGGATATTATTTTACTTCCGTATCTATTTTAAAAGGCAGCTTTATTTTTTCCCAATTTAAATTTACGATTGCAGAATTTTTACCATGAATATTGACGCTCATATCACTAAATGAATAATTTAGCCATTCATGGTAATTCGCCTGTTGAGGAGTAATATTAATTCGAAGCGCATCTTGAGATTCATTATACTCAAAAGCACCCCATTGGTCGGCTACTTTATTAAAAATTATAGTCCACACTTTTTCTCCGGGGATTACAAAGAATCCGTATGAACCGGCAGGTAGTTTTTTACCTTCAATCCAAACATCACTGCTGAATGAAAATTTAGTTGCTTCATTAGCTCCTGCGCGCCAAACCTTATCAAATGGTACTAAGCCTCCCCAAATTTTTCTACCTTTTACTCCGGGTGAACTATATAAAACAGTTACATCTGTAGTTCCTATGGTTTGTACAATAGATGCTTTAGGGCTTACTCTTACATCTTTATTCCACGGGGCAATATGTTTATCACTTATTTGCATCAGCTTTTTATTTTGTACAGTTTCTTTATTTTGTTGGGCAAGAGCAATTGAGCTGTTTATAAATAGTAAACAACATATAAAATATAATCCCATCTTTAAAATCCAGTTTTGCATATAATTTTCCTTAAATTAATTTGAAAAATACTCCGACTGCAAAATTTTTCATAAATTGTTCGTTATAATTTAGGAATAATTATTTATATTTCCTTAGATTTTAATTTGATCTAAATATTTTTATCTTTATTAAAGATTCGAGAATTTATGGCTGTAAAAAGAAATCTTCAGCTCAGCGACCCAAAATTTTATAAAATAAGTCAGTTAATAAATAAAGACAAGTTGATAGAAGTTAAAGCAATAATTCAAGATATCTATTATTCTTCAATAAATTTCATACAAAAGCCTGATGCAGGCAGGGCAATAGCCGCTACACAAATTGGCTACATAAAAAGTTTAATATACATAAATACAGAAACTTATTAAACTAATAAATCCTACTATAGATGTAATCACACCTGAAATTATTATCGAAGTTAAAAGACATAATAAATGTTATATTGTTTTAGGATATTTTAGAAAAGAAATAATTAAGATTTAAAGTTTCAGTCGATTTTTTTTAGGACATCAATAACCTTATCAATTTCCTCTTTTAAATTATAAAAATGTGGCGACAATCTTATATATCCCAGTCTCATTGAACAAATTATATTTTCTTTGGATAGAGCGTTGTAAATCTTTCCCCTCCCATCGTCTTTAAAACTAATGATTCCGGCAATACTATTTTTATCAAAACTTTGGAAAGCAGGTTTGAATCTTGTATCAGCGAGTTTTTCCATAAAATATGATGAATTATCAATTATACAATTTTCTATATCAGTAAAGCCATGGTGTTTTAAAAATTTTAGAGATGAATTCAGTGCATAAATTCCAATAGAGTTAAGTGTACCACCCTGATAACGGTCAGCAGTTTTTTTCAATTTCAGCTCATAATGCAGAAAATCCCAGGCATTTTCAACTGAAAGCCAGCCAATACAATTCTGACAAATTTTCTCTTGCAAGGCTTCAGATAAATAGATAAATCCAAGTCCCTGCAAGCCTAAAAGCCACTTTTGGCTACCTGCTGAAATAAAATCGATATAGCTATTGATTACATCCAAGCCTACAGCCCCAAGTCCTTGGATTGCATCAACAGAAAAGATTATATCTTTTTCCCGGCAAATATTCCCGATCTTTTTAAGATTCACCCTGTAACCTGTTAAAAATTGGACCTGGCTGATTGAAATTAATTTTGTTTCCTGTACAATTCCTTCAATAATATCCTCTGCGGAAACAATTCCATCATGCGACTTTACCAGGTCAATAACAATTCCTTCTTTCTGGAGATTTAAAAATGGATAAACATTTGCCGGAAATTCAAGGTCATTAAGAAGTATATGATCCCCCTTTTTCAATTTCAAACCGGTAGCTAATATGTTAATACCATTGGTAGTATTATCAACAAAAGCAATACGGTCAGGTACGGTGTTGATTAAAGTAGCGATATCCGATTTAGTCTCTTTAATTACTTCCTGAAGCCCGATGTAATCGTCAATGTTTGTATTGCTTTTTTCATAGAGTACATTATGAATGCTTTCAATTACCGGAGTACAAAGCGGACCGGAAGAAGCATGATTAAAATAAATTTTCCCATGTTTAAGATAAGGGAACTGTTCTCTTGCTTTTTTGACATTTAACATTTTTTTATTTCAATAAAAATCATAAAAATTGTTGTTACAAATTTAACAATTTGGTTTAAAGATGTTATTGAACGACATCTTTTAATTTGATTTTGTATTAAAAATCAAGAGCAATTTTTTGAAATTCTTCATAATAATGATTAGATTTTAATTGCGAAATTAGTTGATAATTTTTACCACCTATTAAAGGATTATTTGATATTTCAACAATTGAATGAGTTAAAGCAGGAATTGAAATACTGACAGTTAGCATGGTTGGTAAGGATGTTTCAAAAAGGGTTTATAAGGAAAACCACATATTTGATTTAGTTGTAAGAAATTTCAAATATCTTTAGAAAAAATTTAGAGTAAGCAAGACAAATAATAAAAATAGAATTAAAGATTAAAAGAAGGATAAAATAATATGAGTATCTCCCGCAAAAGCGGATTGAATTCCTTAAGACTAAGTCAACAGAATACCTCTGCAAAAACCAAGATTCTTTGCACTCTAGGGCCTGCTACAAATTCAGCCGTTATAATAAGTAATTTAATTCAATCAGGTATGGATGGAATTAGACTCAATTTTTCATATAGTAATTATGATTTTTATACGGCTCTATATAATGAAATTGACAAGGCATGCGAGGATGCAAAAACACCTTTGGCGATATTAATGGATTTACAGGGACCTAAAATAAGGATAGGTGAACTAACTTCACCAGAGATAGAAATTAATTCAGGTGAAACAATTGAAATTACTATTGATGACGTAAAAGGGACAAAAGGATTAATTTCAACATCATACAAGCCGCTGCCTAAAGATGCTAAAATAAACGATTCCATTTTGATTGATGATGGGCTTATCCGTTTAAAAATTATTGAAAAGAAAAATAGTTCTGTTATTTGTAAAATTGAAGAGGGCGGTATATTACGCCCAAAGAAAGGAATGAACCTACCAGGTATGTTTCTTTCAACGCCTTCAGTTACTGAAAAAGATTTTGATGATATAGAGTTTGCACTAAAGCATAGAGTAGATTACATTGCGCTTTCTTTCGTAAGGTCAGCAAAAGATATTTTGCATTTGCGTCAATGGCTTAAAAATAAAAATCAAATAAAACCTATTATTGCAAAGATTGAAAAAAAGGAAGCAGTTGATAATTTTAATGAGATATTGGAAGCAGCGGATGGCATAATGGTTGCCCGCGGTGATCTGGGTGTGGAGTTACCGCCGCAGGAAGTTCCGATAATACAAAAGATGATAATTAAGAAATGCAACGCCGTGGGTAAGCTTGTTATTACTGCAACGCAGATGCTTGAATCAATGATTCATAACCCGATTCCAACACGCGCAGAAGCTTCGGATGTTGCCAACGCAGTACTTGACGGGACAGATATTGTTATGCTAAGCGGCGAAACTTCCATCGGCAAAAATCCTGCTCAGACAGTAAAAATGATGAATGACATTGTTCGGAAGGCTGAATTGTACTTACAACCGCTAAGAGATAATGAATTTGTTATCCCTTCAAATATTGAAGAAAATCTTTTTGATTCGACCGGTAAAGCAATTTCAGCTATTAGCAGGCAGGTAAATGCTTCTGCAATTGTCGTGTTTACTTATAAAGGACGCACAGCAAGAAACCTTGCAAAGTTTAGATCACCTTCTAATATAATAGCTGTGTCAAATAGCGTTGATACAATGAACAATCTATGTTTATGCTGGGGCGTGAAATCAATTTTTATGGATAATATCGACAAGGAACATATTGCAATAGACAAGGCAAAAAAATTAATTTTTGATGCCGGACTTGTTAAAGAAGGAGATATTGTAATATTCACTGCCGGGGCGCCATATTCCGAAAAGAGCCGAGTTAACTGGTTAAGGTTTGAAACTATATAAAGTTTGGTTATTAAGATTACAGGATGATTTAATAATCTATTCCTGTTCTTATTTTCATCACTATAGTCGCTTAAAGAGATAAGTATAAATTCAAGATTAAGTAAGAAAAAAATATAATTGATATAAGTATTGCTATGGAAAATGATAAATTAAAAGTGGCGCAGTGGTGGGAACCGGATGGAAATGGAAAAATTCTCTGCACACTATGTCCCCGCTATTGTAAGATCGGTGAAGGGCAAGCCGGTTTCTGTTTCATAAGACAAAATCATAACAATAAGCTATACTCAATCGGTTACGGCAGACCTACCGGTTTTGCGATAGATCCTGTTGAAAAAAAACCACTTAGCCATTTTTATCCGGGGACTTCAATATTAAGCTTCGGCACAGCCGGTTGCAACCTTGGATGCAAGTTTTGTCAAAATTGGTCTATAAGCAAGGCAAAAGCAGATGATTTGAATTCGATTTATGCTTCCCCTGGAGATGTAGTTAATCTTGCAAAAAAGTATAAAGTCCCATCAATTGCATTTACGTATAACGATCCCACGGTTTTCGGCGAGTATGTAATTGATATTTCAAGAATTGCAAGAGAAGAAGGAATCAAGACGGTTATTGTCACAGCAGGGTATATCGATAAAAGGGCGCGCAACGATGTTTATAAATATATAGACGCTGCAAATGTTGACTTGAAAGGATTTACAGACAAATTTTATTTTAAACTAACTTTTTCTCATTTAAAAGACGTACTAGATACACTAGTTTGGTTGAAAAAAGAAACATGTATTTGGTTTGAAATTACTACTCTTCTTATCCCGGATGAAAATGATTCAAGCGAAGAAGTAAAGCAAGAATGTGATTGGATAATGAGAAATCTTGGCGATGGCGTTCCGCTTCATTTTACGGCATTTCATCCTGATTTTAAAATGACAGCTAAAGAAAGAACCCCTGAAATAACACTTGACACTGCAAGAAAAATTGCACTTTCAATGGGAATTAAATATTGTTATGTTGGCAATGTACACAATATAGATGGTCAAACAACATATTGTCCTGGCTGCAATACTCCTCTTATTAAAAGAGACTGGCATTCAGTAATCTTCAACAAAATTAGAGACGGTAGATGTTACAATTGCGGATCTGAAATTGAGGGCAGGTTCTGATTAATGTCTTAATTTTTAATTGTTGAATTAGACCATACTATTTATGAATTATAAAACAACAGGACTATTTACACGAGCCGCATAATTCAATTTAAATTTATTTATCAGAAACTTTAACCTATTTCAACAAGTTTATATATTAGTAATTGAAGTTATTAATTACATAAAAATAAATTCCCCCGGAAGATAAGTGAATAAAGCAACTATAATTTTATTAGGATTATTATCAGGGTTTATTTCAATCTTTTTTTTAGATGAACTACTAAAGATGCTTGCCGCAGTCATACTTATCAAGGGTCATATAGCGATTATATTCAACGGATGGAAGTTGACTATATTACTTCCAGCACTTGGAAAGAATAATTTCATTTCTTATGGGGTAGTATTTGGTACTCCTTTTATTGGGAGTATTTTTATTATTGAAATTTTACTTATATGGTTTACTAAAACAATAAGTGACAGGGTAAAAAGTTTTATAATAATAAATCAATTGATTAATATAGGTTATTTAATTTTTGCGATATTCATTATTATATGTTCAATTTTGCTAAAATCTTCATTCACAGTTGATTTACAGATGTTATTAAAGTACGGTAATTTAACTTACATTCAACAATTAATCTTTATTTTATTAATGGCGTTAATACTTTTAGCATATCTAAATATATTAGCTAAAAGGCTCAAAAAATCCTTACCGGTACCAAGCCGAAAATAATTGTGAAATAATTTTAGGGAAAACAATTTATGGGATTACTTTCAGAAAAAACCACTTTTATAACAGGCGCTACTTCAGGAATCGGGAAAGCGTGTGCGGAAGAATTTGCCAAGGAAGGTGCAAACCTTATTCTTTCGGCAAGGCGTATTGAAAAATTGAATAAGTTTGCAGAATTATTGAGAAAGCATTTTGGAGTAAATGTCTACTCAATTAAACTTGATGTCAGAAATTATATTGATGTAAAAAATGCTATTTCATCATTACCTGAGGATTGGCAAAAGATTGATATATTAATAAATAATGCCGGATTAGCAAGAGGTTTTACGAAAATTTTTGAAGGCAACATTGAGCATTGGGAAGAGATGATTGATACTAATATTAAAGGGCTTCTCTACGTTACAAGAGAAATACTCCCCTTAATGGTTGCACGGCTTCGTGGTCACGTAATTAATATAGGTTCAACCGCAGGGCATGATGTTTATCTTAACGGAAATGTCTATTGCGCAACAAAGTTTGCCGTTAATGCATTGACACAAGGTATCAGGATCGATACGCTGGATAAAAATATCCGTGTGACCACTGTAGATCCCGGTATGGTATTAACTAATTTCAGCAAAATAAGGTTCTGCGGTGATTCTGCAAAAGCTGACCAAGTATATGATGGAGTTAGACCGCTTTCGCCGGAAGATATTGCAAGCACTGTGCTATTTTGTGCTACCCGACCTAACCATGTAAATATTAGTGAAATTATTGTCACCCCCATTCAGCAAGCTTCTTCGACATATATAAATAGGAAAAAATAAGAAAAGCTGGCAGGGACTAAATCCTAACCAGCCTTAATAAGTGGATTATACCATTTTTATACAAACATGCTTATATCTCCAGCACCTTGCCTAATCACTTCAGGAACATCCATACTTAAATCTATAATGCTCGAAAGAATACCGGGAGGACTTCCCGATGCAAGCATTAGATCAACTTGTGAATTAAAAATATTTTTTATTTCAAAAGGATCAAGCACAACTTGACCTTTTCTATTAGTTGTACTTGTACTTATTATAGGATTGCCCAATTCTTCAACAAGCTTAATTGAAACGGAATGATTAGGCACACGTATACCCACGGTTTTTCTTTTGCTCCATAATTTTTTAGGAACTAATTTAGCTGCCGGAAGAATAAAAGTATATGGTCCCGGTAATAAATGCCTCATCGATTTGTAAGCATAATCGGAAACTTTGGCATATTTAGCGATATCCTTAAGATTTGCACAAACAAAGCTAAGTAATTTATTATTACTATCATTTTTAATACTGAAAATTCTTTCAAGCGCTTCTTTATTAAAAATATCACAGCCTATACCGTAAACAGTATCGGTAGGATAAATAATTACTCCTCCGTTTTTTAAAACTTCAACTGCTTTATTAATAAATCTAAATTGGGGATTTTGAGGATGAAGCTCATAATACTCCATAAAAAGCTCCTTTCATAAGAAAATGTTTTTCAATATACAATAAAAAGAACGCCTATTCCGTTTAGCTACAAATTTCTTTTCAATAGAACTTTTGAAGGTACAAGCATAAAATACAAAGGAAAACTTAATTATCAATATTATTTGATATAATTTATTATCGCTCACAAGAAGATTAAATTTTAGCTAAAATAATCCAAATTTCTTCTATTTTTTAAGAATAAATTTATTATATTGCAGTTTAAAATTTAAAATAATGAGAAAGATTTCAAGGAGTATTAAATGTCAAGAAGATGTCAAATATCAGGTATCGGACCTATAACAGGAAATCATGTATCTCATGCGCATAACCGAAGGAAAAGAAGATTTCTACCAAATTTACAAAAGAAAAGAGTATGGGTTCAGGAACTAAACAGATTTATAACATTAAGATTATCAGCAAAAGCCGTAAGGACAATTTCAAGAAATGGAACTTCTGAAGTCGCAAAGCTGGTACATGAAAAAAAGATTAAAGCCAGATAAATTAAAACGTTGAATTTAAAACAAAAAAGGAAAGCTCAAGCTTTCCTTTTTTTTACCCAAATACGGTTACTCACGTACTACCCAAACTTTAACGTTTGATGAAACATTGGGGTGAAGTTTTATGCTTATTCCATAAATGCCAAGTGATTTAATAGGTTCTTCTATATCAATTTTTCTTTTATCAATATCATAACCTTTTTCCTTAAGAGCATCGGCAATCATTTGCGTAGTTACGGAGCCGAAAATTTTATCTTCTTCACCGACCTGCACAGGGATAGTTACTGAAACCTTTTCAATTTCAGATGCGAGAATTTCGGCAGAATGGATTTCTTGCTGTTTCTTCTTTACGATATTTTTCTTTTCCTCTTCAAGAGCAAGTATATTTCCTTTTAATGCAACATAAGCAATTTTACGTGGAATTAAATAATTTCTGGCAAAGCCTTCTTTCACTTCAACTAAATCGCCCACTTGCCCCAACGAATCATAGTTTTGCCTTAATATAACTTTCATTTATTCTCCAAAATATAATGTCATCTAACGGTATCTGAAACATAAGGCAGCAAAGCCATATGTCTGGCGCGTTTGATGGCTAGTGATAATTGTCTTTGATATTTAGAATTTGTACCTGTTATTCTTTTAGGAATAATTTTACCTTGTTCGGTAACATACTTTTGTAAAAGCTTTACATCTTTATAATCTATATAAGTGACTTTATTCTGAGTGAACCTACATATTTTTTTTGTTTTTATTTCTTTTTTCATTTTACACCAAAATTACTTTAATAAATCAGATTCTTCGCTTGATAAGAATTTGTCAAATGAATCATCGGTAAAATCCACACTTTCAATACTTTCCTCATCGGCAATAATATCTTCATCTTCTAAATGATCCTCTAAACCATTTTCACCGTTCAATTTACCTCTTTTATTAAGGAATTGAATCCGTCTGGCCTTTATTTCAACAATGCTGCGATTGTGCCCTTCGTCTGATTTCCAACATCTGCTTTGCAACTCCCCATCTACCAAAACGGCAGATCCTTTTTTAAGCCTATCACGGCAACTTTCAGCAAGTTTATTCCATGCAACAATGCCCACATAACAAACATCTTCCTGCCATTGATTAGTGCTATCTTTATATTTTCTATTTGAAGCAATAGAAAAGTTAACAACAGGAGTGCTATTTGTAGTTTGCCGGAAAACGGGATCTTTTGTTAAGTTTCCCGCTACAATAACGTAGTTTATTTCAGGCATTTTCAAATCGGCCATGGTCATTTCCTCCGAACTTAATCTTAAATTATTAGTTAATTACCGATTTCGTCAACTTCTTCTTCCTTGTCTTCAACTATTAGAGGCTCGCTTTCCACTATAGAAGGGACTACTGTTTCCTCCACAGGAACAATTTTGTTTTTTTCCAAATAATCTACGGCATCGCCATCAAGCTTAATAGTTAGATACCTAAGAATTTGTTCGTCAAGGGAAAAAAATCTTTCGAGTTTGGCAATTATTTTAGACGGGGCAGTAAATCTGAAGATAGCATAATAACCGATTTTACTTTTTTTTACCATATATGCCAGTCTTTTCCTTCCCCAATTTTCTATTTCCCTTATTTCCCCACCATTATTAATGATAGTTTCTTTAATTTTCGAAACGATGGAATCGATAAGTTCATCATCTAATGCAGCATTTATCATTACTGCACTTTCATACACATTTGTCCTCATTAAGTCGTGTCACCTCCTTTGGTCTTATTGGCCCTCATTTTCCAATGAGAGCAGGGGTTAAATAAATATCTATTTTAAGAACTAAGTACTAATTTATTTAATTAGAACTGCAATTACAAGCATTTATGACTAATATTTTATCAATTTTACAACTACAATTTCTTATAAAAGTTTAATATTTCAAATATTTTAAGCATTATTTATAAAATAATGATTCAACTAATATTTTAAACTGTTTTTACAGTACTCCCCTCCCAGTATCGTCCAGGTTCTTGTTTTTAGCGGCAATTATGCTGCTTACATCTAATATTTGTTTTGTTCCCCCTATAATAAATTCTTCAATGAGACAACAACCTGTCTCAAATACTTTCTCAAGTGCCTTTTCTTCTTCGGGATTAAAATCGGAAAGAACATAAGAAGCCATATCACCTTTTTCAAAGCTGTTTCCAACCCCAACTCTTAACCTTGTAAATTCATTTGAGATAAGATGATAAATAATTGAGTCGATTCCATTATGGCCACCTCCGCTTCCGGAATGTTTCACTTTAATTTTACCAAAATTCAAATTAATATCATCCTGTACGACAAGTAAATCCGGAATGCTTATGTTAAATGTTTCAATTAGCTTTACTGCAACAACGCCGGAATTATTCACATAAGTATTGGGTTTTACAAGATAATATTCGTAAGTAGAGAGTTTATTCTTGCAATAATAATAACTACCATTAGAGGGAATAAAGGAAAGTAAATTTTTAGATGCAAAATAATCTAACAGCCTAAATCCGATATTATGCCTATTATATTTATGTTGTATCCCCGGATTACCTATCCCAAAAATAATTCGCACTCTATTCTTAGATTAATCTTCTTCCTTTTCGGTATTTTCCTTACCGATCACTTCCGGTTCGGCAGGGACTTCTTCTGTGCCTTCAACAGCAGCTTCTTTTTCAGCCTTCGGATGTGTAACAGTAACTATTACAGCATCTTCCGGGTTTAGAATAGTAAGATTTTCAAGTTTCAAATCTTTAACATGGATTGCATCACCTAACTTTAGCTCTTGTATATTTAAATCTATATGTTGAGGGATATCTTTCGGAAGACATTCTATTTCTATTTTGTGTAATAATGTTTGAAGAACTCCGCCTTCTTTGACACCAACAGGACTGCCGTGAAATCGAACAGGTACTTCAAGCTGGAATGTTTCGCCGCTTGTTAATCCAAGTAAATCGAAATGAACTACTCGATCTGTTATAGGATCAAATTGAATATCCTTTATAACACAATCCAGTTCTTCATTACCGTCAAGCTGAAGAGCGATAAGATGTGTCTCCGTAGTATAGACAAGCGGGTTAATCTCTTTCTCAACAACACATACCGGTATAGGACTGTCATGCTTAGAGTAATAAACGCCAGGTATTTTACCTGTTTTACGCAATTCACTGCGTGCTGATTTTGAAATATTTTTTCTTATGCTTGCTTTTAATACTACTTTTTCCATTTTATCTCCAGAACGGATGTTAACTTTTATCTATATCAAAAAGCGAACTAATTGATTCATTATTGTAAGTTCTACGTATAGCCTCGGCAAAGATGCCCGATACAGATATAACCGAGATTTTATTTAGATCGGCATTCTTTCTAATAGTAATAGTATCGGATACATATAACTTTGTTAATTCAGAATTATTAATAAGTTCAATAGCTTGCCCAGAAAGTATTGGATGCGTAATGGCTCCATAGATATTTCTTGCGCCTTTTTTCTTTAACGCTTTGATAGCGCCAACAAAGGTACCGGCAGTATCTATAAGATCATCAACCAAAAGAACGTCTTTATTTTCAACATTACCGATAATGTGAACTACCTCGGCAAGGTTTTGTTTTGGTCTTCTTTTATCAATAACAACAAGATCCGCATGTAATCTTTTGGCATAGGATCTTGCGAGTTTAATGCCACCTACATCCGGCGAAACGACAACAAAATTTTCTTTAAAATTGTCAAATAACCCACTGAAAACGGTAGACCCGTACAAGTGATCGAAAGGTATGTCAAAGAAACCTTGTATTTGAGAAGCATGAAGATCCATGGTCATTACGCGATCAGCGCCGGCAACAGTAATCAGATTTGCAACAAGCTTAGCAGTAATAGAAACCCTCGGCTGATCTTTTCTATCCTGCCTTGAATACCCGAAATAAGGGATGACTGCTGTAATTCTTTTTGCAGATGCTCTTTTAGCTGCATCTACCATGATCAAAAGCTCTAATAAGTTATCGGCCGGAGGATTTGTAGGCTGAATAATAAAAACATCTGAACCGCGTATATTTTCACCATATTTAACCCAAATTTCGCTATCGCTAAACCGCTTCAATTCTATTGCACCTAAACGCATATCCAGCTTTTTAACGATCTTTTCGGCTAATTCTATGTTAGAACTTCCTGCAAATATCTTGTAATCACCTTTTACCATCGGGAATTTACTATATCAACTATTTTTCAAAAATAGATAGTAAATATAAATAAAACCTATTGGCAAGTCAATAAAATTAAATTTTGAAATGATCTGGAATATTTTGAAAACGTTAAATATAAACAGTTAATCTTTCTTTTTCTTTAAAAGGAAGATAATAACTATCAGCAGTACTAAGCCGGAAAGAGCATAAATCCAGGGTGGGGTTTCTTTTAATTTAAAGGGTCTGAATGTAACTGAAATTGTTTTACCGCTGCCGATTTCTGCAAGTGAATAATCCCAGATTAATATTCTTCTCTTTTTAGCAGTACTATTATCGGTTATTATATCACCGCCAAATGTGTATTTATAAGTAACGTGAAAAGTATTGCTGTTAATTCCAAAGCCGGTAGTAATCGGGGCAATAAACTGGGAAAATATCTTTTGTCCTTCAGCTCCATCCTTTAATGAAAATTCCGAAGATGCAAATGCTTTAGCCCGGCTTAATGAGTCAATGTTATTAAAAGTTAGGTTAATAATGGCATGATTTGTACTGTCAGTTGAATCGACAAAAACATTTATGTTTTTAATTGTTACATAATTTGATGAGAATTCACTTCTTAAAGAATCAGCATTAAAGATGCCGACTTTGTCAAGGATTTTATTGGTTTCATTATCAGGCATCTTAGTCCAAAATGTTATCCGCATAGAGCCAGACCCGTCAGCGTAGAGCTGTACATCTTGAATATAATTTATACATCCGCTAAACATTAAGGAGATGAGTACAACTACAATTATTTTTTTCACAGCATTAAAAGGCAATTGTTTTTAAATATGTCTAAAAAGTTTTTAAATTTAAGTGTAATAAAGATAACATTTTAGATTATATAATAGAAATTATTAGAAAAATTGAGTAAATTTAGGATGGAATTTTTATGGTAATTAGTTATGCCGACGTATCAATATAAGTGTAAAAAATGCGGTCATTTATTTGAAGTTTTTCATTCTATGAGCGCTGAACCGATTAAAATCTGTCCGAAGTGCAAAGGTCCTGTAAAAAGATTAATCGGCCCGGGATCAGGCCCTATTTTCAAAGGTACGGGATTTTATCAAACGGATTACAAAAACAAAGGTATTTCTTCTTCCAATAAAGGAACTACTACTTCCACAAAAGGAACTAGTACTTCAGTAAAAGAAACCACCAGGAACGCTTCCTAAAGGAATAAAAATCGTTTATTTATAATTATCCTTCTGGATCTATTCAGGAATAATGAAATCCAATTCTGTCTTTTCAATATCGACTCTGACAAGTTTGACTCTTATACGGTCGCCTAACCTGAATTGCTTTTTAGTAACTCTGCCAATAAAAGCATGTTTTTTTTCATCATAAACATAAAAATCTCCTTCTAAGTCACGCAATTTTATAAGTCCTTCGGCCAAAATATCAAGTATTTTAATAAAAATTCCAAAATGTGCCAATCCCGAAATTATTGAATCAAATTCTTCCCCTATATGATTCTTGAGATATTCAGTCTGCTTTTGCTTTACTGAAAGCCTTTCGGCATCAGTAGCAGCACGCTCAGTTTCGGAAATATGATCACAAATAGAACTCAATTCTGATAATGAATAATTTCTTTGTTTTTCGTAATGCAAATAATTACTTAAAAGTTTGTGGACAATTAAATCAGAGTACCGTCGTATGGGTGAAGTAAAATGAGTATAATACTTAAAGCCTAAACCGTAATGCCCAATGTTATTTACAGAATAAACTGCTTTTGCCATAGACCTGATTGCAAGTTCGTTTATTAAAGATTCCTCATCAGTTCCTTTAGCGCTCTGAATTATGCTCTGAACCTGATTTAATTTATTTTTGTGTGATGTACCACCCGTTACCGGATGTGACTCAATCGAATAGCCCAGTGATTTAACAAATTTAGAGAACTCATTTATTTTTTCCGAATCAGGCAAATCATGTATGCGATAAATAAAAGGTTTAACAGGACCGCTTTCCGGAGTCCCGATATGTTTTGCGGTTAATTTGTTGGCAAGAAGCATAAACTCCTCAACCAGCATATTACTTTCTTTTATCTCCTTCTTAATTATTCTTACGGGGTAATTATTTCCATCAAGCTCAAATTTAACTTCCGCTGTGAAGAATTCGATACCCCCTTCCTTCAAACGTTTCTTTCTAAGCGTACCGGCTAATTTGTTCAGTAATAAAATTTCTTTCTTAAACCCGTTATCTTCACCTTCTATTACTTCCTGAACCTCTTCATAATTAAAGCGGTGCTTGCTGTTTATAATACTCTTTTTTATCTCATAGCTTATTATCTTGCAACGCGGAGTTAGTTCAACAATTACAGAATAAGTAAGTCTGTCTTCACCGGGAACTAATGAGCAAATAATATTTGATAATTTTTCCGGCAGCATGGGAATCACTTTCCCGACAAGGTAAATGCTGTTTCCTCTTTTCAACGCTTCTTTATCAATTTCAGAATCTGTTTTAACATAATGCCCAACATCGGCTATATGAATCCCTACCGAATAATTGCCATTTTCCAGTTCTTCTATGGAAAGAGCATCATCAAAATCTTTTGCATCTTCCGGGTCAATTGTAATAACTATTTTATTTCTAAAATCTCTTCTTCCTTTTAAATCCTGCGGCATAATATTTATTTCAATTTGTTCTGCTTCCTCCAAAACAATTGCGGGAAATTTATATGGAAGATTTAACTCCCGGACAATCGATTCGATTTCCGTATTATATAAACCTTTTTTACCGAGGACTTCAATTATCTTCCCTTCAGGATTTAATACCGGATTATCCCACTCAATGCTGCCTGCAACGACCTTGTCGCCTTCTTTTGCGCCGTTAAGATTTTCTTTAGCGATATAGATATCACGGAGTACGCCGGAATCGTCAGGTTTCAAAATATAAAATGATTTTGATTTTTTTATTGTACCGATAATTTCATCCCTCTTCCTCTTTATAATACCGATAATCTGCCCTTCAATATTTTTTCCTTTTTGTTTTGCGGAAAGGACCACTTCAACCGTATCACCATTAAAAGCAGTGCCCAAATTACGGGTAGCAATAAATATATCCCTCATCCTGGGGTTTTTATGCGCAACAAAACCGTATCCGCCTTTCACTATTTGAAGAGTGCCGGTAATTTTATTAGAAAGGGGCATTTGATTAAGCTTATATTTTTTCCCCGATTTGTTTAAGAAATTTTCTTTATAGAGTTCAAAAAGAACCGATTTTAGTGAACTATATTCATGGTCAGTATTTAAGTTTAATGATTTTGCAATCTCTTTACTTTTAAAATCTCTGCCTGAATTCTTTTTAAAAAATGCAATTATTTTTTTTTTCATTAAAATTCAAACCTATACTTTAACCCGAGCTCATCTAACATTTCGTTCGATAATATAGTTTCCGTTAATGCCTCTTTTCTTTCAATCCTAATTAAAAAATTCTTGAAGATAGGATATTCGATCTTAACATTTGCCTGACCTAAATCTTGGAAAACACCGGTGGGGCCGCCGATAGAATAGTCGAAATTATTCATTTTCCCAATTAAATTAAATTTAGTAGTTTGTCCAACGTTTCTTACTTCAACACCTCTAACTGCATCGCCGAGATACTGGTTAAGAAAGCCGCCCAGCAAAGAGCCTGCAAAAGAGGCTGCAGTGCTTGTAGCAGTGCTTGATAATGAGTTTGATGTATTAGCCGCACTTACAGCCTGTGACTGCTGCTGCTGTGAAAGATCTGCGGCAAATTTACCCATCATTATAAAATAAAATGCATCATCTTGATTTTTGGTTTCATCCTGCTTATTATTATTAATATTATCCGAACCTACAAAAACTAATATATTATTTTTGTCCTTAAAAAAATTCTGAAAAAGATTTTTTAGGGGTCCATTTAAGATAATTTTAACTGCAACCATTTCTTCCTTGATGTCACCAACGGGAGGCTGATAATAATTTTCATATATAGCAACAATATTCAAGTATGGGTTGTCTAATTCATTTTCAAACCGGATTGAGCCCGTTGCTCCAAATGTTTTTAAGAAGTCCAGAGTTGAACCCTCCAGGAGGTTCAACTCTCCTTTTGCGGAAGTTTTTCCGCCGATGTTTTCGTATTGTATATTTCCTTTTATTCTTGCCGTCAAGTTTTGATTCAATTCCTTGGATAAAGCGAAGTTTAATATAGCTTCATTTTGGAATCTTGCACTTATGTTGTAATCAAATGCGAATTTTGAATGATCCTGCCCGATACTATCTTTGGAGTTATTTCCTTTAGCTATATTTATTAGTTGCTCAAAGTCCTGTTCCTTAATAGGAATTTTTGAGCTGTCTTCAGCAAACCTATATATAAAATTTTTTGCATTATTCTGATACCCGGTTTGAGCCATCGAAAAAGTAAGATTTGCTTCTTTTATTATAACCGGTACATTAACAGAATATTTTTTAAAATCCGTAGTGATGTGAATATTACCATCCGATTGAATTACAAGATCGCCATAAACCGAAGGAGATGCTCTTTTCGAGTCATCGCTTAGGACTTTCAAAACTCCCGTTAAAGAAATATTAGCCGAAGAGAGAGAAAGCTTATCCAGCATAGCGCTACCGCTTCCCGTCATCGAACCACCATCTTTTGTTCCTCCGGGATTTGCTATAAGAAGACTATCTACATTTATATTCTTACCTTCAATGGAAAGTTTTACCCCAGCATTATATTCAAGATTATTAGCTTCAAGTATAAAATCACCGTTACTAAAAGTAATTATGCCCGAAGGATCGGGATTATCGAAAGTACCTTTTAAAGTTAAATCAGCAGTTAAATTTCCCTTTATTTTTTTTATCGCGGGCAAGGAATTTTCCAACGGGCTTAAATCTAAATTAGCGGCTGTTAATGTCAAATTGATTTGCTTAGATTTTATCAATCGTTCTTCCACTCCGGTAAACGAAAGATCAACAGGAACGGTTCCTTTTAGCAGAAGCGAAGGTTCATTTCTATTTATTGTTGAATCAAGGATACTTACATTCATAGTTAAGTTTTGGTCTGAATAATTTAATTGACTTTTCAAGTAACCGATGAACCTGTTCCTAAACGAAAGACTGTCTAAGGTAAAATTTATAACAATAATAGGATCAGAATAATTTCCTGTTATTTCAGCTTTTAAATTAATATTTGCACTCAAGGAGGTGTCGGAAGAAAGATTAAAGAGATTTACAGCTAAATCATTTCCGTTAATATTATTCATATCAAGTTTTAAATCCTGGTTACCATAACGGGAAAGAGTACCTTTAACGCCTATCTCACCACCATTCCTGATTAAATCAAAATTGACAATAATAATATTATCTTTCGAATAATTTACCCTGATATTACCTTTATTTACAATATTGAAATCATTATAAGCATATTCGAGCGTATCCAAATTCAATTTAATTGTGCCGCTGGAAAAGTCAGCCTTCCCCAAAATTTTTGCAGTAGAATGACCTGCTAAATTACCGGATAGATTAATGTCTGCTGTTTCATTCTGTAATTTTAAATTCAGGATTACATTTCTGATATCGCTACCTGTAAATATTCTATCCGATGTTAACTGAAGATTTGCTAAAATATTATTCAACGAAGTTGAATCAATATTATTATTTAAATTAAGATTTAGCGCAAAGTTAGATAGAAAAAATACGTTGTTCTCTTCCCAGTATTTTAAGTAATTTAAATTAGAATTAATGGAGACATAAATATCATCGCCGTTATTTTTAAACTCGCCGCTCAAATCTCCATCTATGCTGAATTGGTTGCTGTTCAGGAAGAGTGAGAGAAGAGTAAAGTTTTTAAACTCCACATAATATTTTATATCCATTGATGCAGGTAAAGGGAGTATAAATTTTTTCTTCTTTGAAGTTTGTACCGTCACCCCCGTTTTCACCTGCTTGTTAAAAACAGAGTCCGGGTAAAGGAAAGAATTCATTTTATCCTGGACCACACCAGAAATTAAGCCTGCTTCCTTGCTTATTATCTCTATTGCTTTATTGATGGAAAATTTCCCCGTGAAAGTAATATCGGCAAGATCAGAAGTTACGTTTATCACTCTGTCTCCCTTATCATTTCTTCGAATATCGGCAATAGCTTTCGTACTATCAATAAACACATTATGAATTATCGACTTGCTTAAATTTAACGTAAGGTACAAATTCAAGTCGTCAGGATTAAAACTATTTCCGTTTCCGTTAAAATCAAAATTCAAATTACTTCTTAGTGATGTATCGCCGGTAAATGCTGCAAGATTTAAGCTCTTGACTATGCCGGAAAAATTATACGAAGGATTTTCTTTGTTTATAAAATTTAAGTTACCAGCAAATACTGCAGAAGTGGAATCTGATTTTAATTCCAGGTTATAATTTATATTATTACTTTTTGCATCGGCATCAAATTTCAATGAATCCGGGATATTGTTTTTTTCAAAAGAACAAATACCTGCAAAACTCAAAGTTGAATTCAACCTATCCGGCGAAACGCCGCTGCCTTTTAAAAATCCTTTTGAATTAAGGTTCGTGACAATTCCTGTGAGCGGCGAAAGATCAAGGTTTTTAGAAGTAAATTCAACATCGTACTGCATGTCGTCTTTTCTTAAATCAAGAGTTCCTTTTATGCCGGCGCTACCTCGTGCAGTTCTGAGAATTGCAGTCGTTCTAAAATTAAGCGGATTACCGGAATATTTTAATGTATCAAAATTTACAATGCCGTAATCCTTATAAACTGGTATGCCGAAAGAAGGCATAAGTTTATTGGCATCGGTTTCTCTTATTCTACTGTTAATAAAGTCTGCTGAAATAAACATTTTATCAGAATTCAGCACATCCTGAATTTTACCTTTTAATTCTAGATGCGTATCAATGTAATTTAATTCAATCCGGTTATATGTTAGTTCTTTTAAAGTCCCCGCAACTTCAAGTTCTACGGATGCCGTTCCTTTAAGAAAGTTTACATCCTTAATAAATGAAGAAAGATCATCAAAATTAAATTTAGATGCTTTTAAGTTAATATTAAAACCTGATTTCTCGATTTTTGAAAATGCAGTACTGTCAAATAAATTAAATTTATTCACCTTAGCTTTAAGCAATATATCCGAGCCATCGGTAAGAATTTTCAGGTCGTTTATATAAACCCCGTTTGTATCAAGATAAAGCTCACCTGATAAATTTTTAAGCTTAAAATATTTCAAATTTGGAATCAATGAAAATTTATTTATTTGTATGTCATACTCATTATTGGCTATATCCGCTGTAGCAGTTAAAGAAAGGTTTAAATCCTTAACCGAAAGATCATGTAAGTTCAAATCATCATATATAGTTGTACTGTTAACATTATAATAATCTTTCATTGAAAAATTTACATTCGTAAGCATTACATCGGGAGCGATGATTTTAAATGGAAACTTTGAGTGTAGTGAATCTTTTGGGTTTTTAGGAACCAGCCTTGATATATTCAACGAGCCGGTACTATCTGCGACGAAAGCAATTTTTGCATCTGCAATTTCAATTTTTCTTACATAAATTCTCTTTAGAAATAATTGCAGCGGGCTTGTTTTTACTTCAATTACACCGGCATTTAACAAAGTATCGCTACCCATATTTATGACGGTGTTTCTTAAAACAAAGGAAGTAAATATTGTACCATCAATCTTACCGATACTGACACTGCCATTCAATTCCTTGTTTGCAAGATTTACAACTTGCTTGCGAAGAAAATCCCTGAAAGTTGAAGTTTGGCTGAAACCGAAAAAAACAAAAAGAATAATTAATAGTACTATGCACGTGTATAAAAATACATTAACAATTTTTTGAAGCAGCGTTCGCTTTTTATTTATTTTAATATTTTTTTCAATCAAAAAGGAATCGATAATTTATTTATAATTACTCTAATAAAGCCGGTATTTATAACAGATAGAGCTTTATGTGAAAATCAGTTAATTTTTTCAAGTTTACAAATTCGTTTAATAATTTTTGAAGTTGATTGATCATTTACGAATTTAATTGTTTTCACTTCGCCTCCGTTTGCCTCAACAACATCCCTGCCGACTATATTTTCTATAGCCCAATCCGCTCCTTTTACTAAAATATCGGGAATGAGTTCTTTGATTAACCTACCAGGGGTATCTTCTTCAAATATTGTCACATAATCTACAGGTTTTAAGTTTGAAATAATAAATGCTCTTTCAGCTTCAAGCAATATGGGTCGATTTTCTCCTTTTAATCTTTTTATCGATGCATCGCTGTTCAAACCGACAATTAATACATCGCCGAGATTTCTTGCTTTTGAAAGATAATCAACATGACCGGCATGAATAAGATCAAAACAGCCGTTGGTGAAGACAACCTTTTTTTTTTCTTTTTTAAATTTTTCACGAATTTCTTTTATTTCATCAAGCGATTTGACTGCATTCATTTGCATTCTTCCAAAACAGTATTAAATAATTTATCAATCATAATAGGGACAATACCGACTTCCTCGCATACTAAGCCGCCAGCATAATTAGCAAGGTAGCAGGCTTCATAAACATTTGCACCGGCAGCAATTGCCATTGTGAGGGTGGAAATAACCGTATCACCTGCGCCTGAGACGTCTGCAACCTTGTGTGCTTTTGTCGGCATCCGCTTTTCTTTTTTTCCACTTTTAAAGACAGCCATCCCGTCCTCGCCCAATGTTAAAAGGACATTTTTGGCTTTTAGTTTTTCAAGAAGAATTCGTCCAACTTTCGAAATATCTTCATCATTTTTTATTTTTAGACCAAGAATGTCTTCGGCTTCCTTCCTGTTAGGTTTAAATACATCGACATTCTTATATAAAAAGAAATTGTAAAACTTAGGATCAACAGTAATAAGCACTTTATATTTATTAGCAAGCAAAATCACTTTCTCAATTATAGAAGGAGTAAGCACTCCTTTGTTATAATCCTGCAAAATAATACCGTCAAGTGATTTTATATTGTCCTCAAGATATCCGTATAATTTATTTTGAAATTCACGATTAATATACTGCTTGCTCTCACGATCTATTCTAACCAGATGTTGATGTTCTGCAATTACTCTTGTTTTGGCAGTAGTTGGCCTAGACTCGTCAATAATAATACCTTCGGCTTTTATACCTGCTTCTTCCAATAATGAGGAAAATATTGTCCCAAAAATATCACGCCCTATCACCCCTACAGGAAATGGTATACCTCCTAACTTTGAGATATTCAAGATAACGTTAGCAGCGCCGCCAAACCTGTAAAATTCATTTTCCACTTCAACTATTGGAACTGGGGCCTCCGGGGAAATTCTTTTTACATCACCTCGGTAATAACAGTCAAGCATCATGTCTCCGATAACTGCAATCTTTAATCCACTGAAACGTGATTTAAGAATATTAAGTCTTTTAGCTGAAAGGGTTACCATAATTAGTCCTTATAAAAAACAACGTAAAGATAATTATAAAAATATTTGGTGGAAAGGCAATTAGCACGTAGAATATTATCCTTGATCAGTTAAATCCATAAAACAGAAGGCATTTCTTATTTATATTAGTATTTTATTGGCGGAAATATTTGCTATTGAAAATCCGACAATAAATCTGTGGAACTTTAGAAGGTCCTACCTTCTGATTTTCTTTTTAACTTTAATTTTTTCTAATTTTGGCAAATCAACTTTTTTAAGAGTCCATTCAGCCAAAGGATTTTCAATTATAACTTTACTTAATCCATTATCCGTTCCAATCCACATATTTGAACCGTCAAAATAAGTACAGATAATTTTTGAAGAATTTATATTTATTTCGTTAAGATCAACCGGGGTTATTTTTAGAGTAGCTCTGTCAATCAAGACCAGTCCTCGGCCATAATCTTTTTTCTCCTGTTTATCAAATGAATATACACCAGCCCATATTTTATTGCCGGTTCTGGAAAGACAATAAATACCGTTGGCAGGCAGACCGTCATCATGTGATATTTTCTCCCACTTCTTATGCCTGTCGAAAAAATAAATTCCGCCTAAATTAAAATTGGGATCCTTTACTGTAATAAATTCATCCGTTCCAAACCAAATATAACCGGGTTCAAAAAGAATATCCGTAAGTGAGACAGCGTCGCCTTCATTTAGAAACCCGCCGTCTTTATTATTGATAAACTGCCAAGCATTTCTATCCTCCATCCCCATCTTTTTACGATATTTGAATACCCCGGATTCAGTGCCAAACCAAATAAGGCTGTCGCCGTCAAGCTTTATAAGTTTAATAGTGTTTGTCTTAGCATCATTATTTTGCGTCAGCATACGGTCTGAATATTTTTGCTTTGGAACATCAAGTAAAGTTAAATTCTGAAATCGCCCAATCCAAAGGATGTTTTGCGCAGGATCATAGCATAGAGAACGAATCCAATTGCCCATTTCACCGCCAAGAGAAAATTTTCTTTTCCGCCATTGATCTTTTTTCCTTTCCAATGTATAAAGACCATCTACAGCACCTGCCCAAACATTGTCTTTGCTTACGGCTATTGAATAAAAAAAATCATTTTCCAACTTGCCGTTCTTGGTCGAGTATTCGATCCATTGATTGTCACTTACAGAATACTTATAAATACCTCTGCCGTAAGTTGCTACCCAAATATTCCCGCCGTCACCATTAACAGCTGTAATAGAAGCACCATCAAGATATTTTGCCGAAGATATCTGTGGAAAAACTAATGGCAATGTGAAAAAAAATAATATTGCGATAAAGGAAAATATTTTTTTCATAATATTTCAGAATTTCAGCACAAGGCAAGTAAAAAAACCATTAGTAACTTTCTTCATCGGAAGGGAAATTAGCAGCCTTAACATCCTCTATATATTTTTTCACTGCATTTGAAATTACTTCGGCTTGATTAGAGTAATGTCTAACAAACCGGGGATGAAAATCCACATTAAGTCCCAACATATCGGGAGTAACAAGAATTTGCCCGTCACAGAAAACGCCTGCTCCAATTCCTATTGTTGGTATCTTAATCTGTTCTGAAATATTTTTTGCTAATAATGCGGGGACTTTTTCAATAACAACGGCATAAGCACCTGCATCTTCAACTGCCTTCGCATCCTGTAAAATTTCTTTTGCTTCTTTCTCATCTTTCCCACGCTCCCTGTGACTTCCAAATTGATAGATGCTCTGAGGAGTTAAGCCAATATGACCCATAACGGGTATACCTGCGTCTGTAATTTTTTTAATTGTTTCGGCAACTCTAACACCCCCTTCCAGTTTAACTGCACCCGCAGAAGTTTCTTTCATTATTCTACCCGCATTTCTAAAGCCCTCATCAATACTCAGCTGGTAAGACATAAACGGCATATCCACAACAAGCATAGCCCTGTTAATTGCCCTTGCAACTGCCTTTGTATGATATATCATTTCATCCATTGTTACCGGCAGTGTGGTATCTATTCCCTGAAATACATTTGCCAAAGAATCACCCACAAGAATTATATCTATGCCTGCTTCATCAAGAAGCTTTGCTGTCAAAAAATCATAAGCCGTAAGTGCGGAAATTTTTATACCTTTCTTTTTTAGAAGTTCAAGTGTTTTGGTAGTTACTCTTTTAATTGCTTTTTCAGTGCTCATAATAGTTTAAATTCAATTATTTAGAAATATTAAATACTTTTTCTTTCTTAAGGTACAAGATATTCATCAGCTTTTAATTCAATAAGATTCATATCAAAATAAGATTCAAAACCACCAGCAATAGAATGTGCCAGCAGATTATAATTAATTTCCCGTCCGGTAATAGAAAACAGATCAACAGTATAATTAAGCAGAGATATTAACTTATCATAATTTTTTGCATTTAAAAAAAGATAATCGACAATATTTTTATGAAAATCCCCGCATAAAATTGATCCGTGCTGCAATATTACATTGCCGAGTTTTCTTTGTGCGCTACCTGCAAGCTTTTTACCTTCATATTTCAGTTCGGACTTTGCCGGAACGGCAAAACAAGCAGCGCTTTGTTCTTCTTTATAAAATTCTCTAAAATCAGGTTGGGATTTTTCAAGTTCAATAGATTTTAACTTATCGTTATAAAAACTAAGTCCTTCAGATAAAGCCATGTTAATTTCTGAATAAATGTTTCTTGCAGATGAATCACGATTAATAGGCATTACCACAGAGTATGTCAATTCTTCCGCATGAAGAATAGCCCGCCCGCCGGTAGGCCTTTTAACGACATCAATTCTGTCTTTTTCTGTTTTTTCTAAATTGATAGAATCAAAACTCTGGTTGGCACCAAGCGAAATACAATATGGTTTCCACCTAAATAACCTGAGTACCGCTTCACCCTGTTTGCAGTTTTTTGCGAGCTGCATATCGTAATCCATGTTAAATTTACCTGAATTAAACCCAGTATTTACGAACTGCCAATTCATTTGCCTATTAGTCCCCGTTTACTCTTACCTAAGAAGTCCAAAACATTTTTTACAAGAGCATTATCACCTAATTCAGTTACAATTTTTTCTTTTGCCTGACTTACATTCAATGAATTATTATAAATATAACCGTATGCTTTTTTCAAAGCTTCAATATCAGAAGGCAAGAAGCCCCGTCTTCGAAGCCCAACAAGATTAAGCCCTTTATATTCCAAAGGCTCATTTGCAGCGAGAATATATGGGGGTACATCCTGGACAGCCCGAAAACCGCCGCCGATCATTGCATGCTGCCCAACAATGCAAAACTGGTGAACAGGCGATAAGCCGCCAATAATAACATAATCTTCAATTGTTACATGCCCAGCAATTTGAACACCGTTTGAAAGTATACAATTATTACCTATTGTACAATCATGTGCAACATGTGCGTATGCCATAAGAAGACAGCTCTTACCTATCCTTGAAAAACCGGTATCTTTAGTTCCCCGGTGAAGTGTAACAAATTCCCTAATTACAGTATCATCGCCTATTATAAAAAATGTTTCTTCATTTTCGAATTTCAAATCCTGAGGTATATTTGCAACTGAAGCAGACTGATAAATCCTTACACGGTTGCCAATTCTTGCACCGTTGTAAATAACAGCACAGGGGCCTATTATACAATCATCACCTATTTCAACCTTGTCTTCAATTATTGTATAAGGGAGAATGGTAACATTGTTACCGAGAACAGCTTTACTGCTTACAATAGCAGTAGGATGAATAGTATTCATTTATTCCTTTTTATCCCTGTTGTTTGTATCTCTGTCTATAATAGCCGCTAAAAATTCCGCTTCGGCTACAAGGTTATCGTTTACAAAAGCTCTGCCGTACATTTTAACAACTTTGCTTTTTTTATTTGTTAATTCAACTTCGAGAAAAAGTTGATCACCCGGCATTACCTGCTTTCTAAATTTTGCATTGTTAATTTGCATAAACAGAACAAGTTTTTCTTCCGGATTAAGAAAAGAATTTAATAAGAGAATCCCCCCTGTTTGTGCCAGAGATTCTAAAATAAGAACTCCCGGCATAATCGGTTGACCCGGAAAATGTCCTTGGAAAAAAGGTTCGTTAAAAGTTACAGATTTTACTCCTATTACTTTTTTATCAAGTTCAAGATGAATTATTTTATCAACGAGCAGAAAAGGGTAACGGTGCGGAAGGATTCTTTCAATAGCACTTGTGTCAAATACAGTTCCTTCTTTTTTTACGAACTGATATTTTTTAACAAGTTTCTTTTGTTGGTACAACTTTCTGATTTGTTTTGCAAATTCGACATTTGCCCTATGACCGGGCCTGGCAGCTAAAATCTGCGCTTTAATAGGTACCCCTATCAACGCCAGGTCTCCTAACAGATCGAGAAGTTTGTGTCTTGCAGGTTCATTTTTAAATCTTAGTTCTTTATTGTTCAATATCCCGTTTATACCCAGAACAACTTTTTCCTTTATACCCAACTTTTGCCCGAGTATATCAAGCTCATTCTGATTTGTATTTCCATCAATAATGACAACTGCATTATCAATATCGCCGCCTTTTATCAATCCTAAATCTGCAAGCTCTTCAACTTCACTTAGGAAACAGAAGGTTCTTGCAGAGGCAAATTCAGTAACAAACTCTTTTTCAAGGTCAAAAAGCCCCGTATGCTGGCTTCCAAGCGCCGGGTTTTGATAATCAACCATCACAGTTACCCTATAATTATCAAGTGGAAGGGCCACAATATCTATCTGTTTTTCTTCATTATGGTAAGTTACTTCTTGATCAATAATCAAGTAATCTTTAGGAGCATCCTGCTGAACAAATTTAGCTTTTATAAGTTGTTCAACATAATACGCCGAACTCCCATCCCCAACCGGGGGCTCTACTCCATCCAGTTCAATAATAATATTATCAATTTGCAACCCTATCACAGCCGCAAGCACATGCTCAACGGTATGAACTTTTGCTTCCCCTATACCTAATGTAGTTCCGCGGGATACATCAACCACATTATCCGCCGTAGCTGGTATTTCAGGCTTTCCACCTAAATCAACTCGAACGAATCTTATGCCGTAATTTTCAGGGGCCGGTTTAAAGGTCATTGTACAAGATGTACCTGTATGCAGCCCAATTCCAGACATAGAAACAGATTGTTCGATTGTTCTTTGTAATTCTAACATTTTTTATAAATCCATTTTTTTAACACTAAAAATTTAATTTGCCGGAATTAGGTTATCAAAATAGTAAGACGAGTTTTGAAATACAATTAAATGAACCGCAAAAGTGCGCAGCTTATTATAGCAAGTTCCAAAAATTATTATTTAACCGGCATTCCAGGTTGTGGATTACTCAGTTTTTTTATTTCTTCACTTAATAATGTAACCTGTTTTTCCAGTTGCTTTATTCTTTCAAGATAGCCGGGAAGACTCCTAATATGCGCTTCTTGTTTCATTGCTGTTTTAGCTTCCTTGGCAGGCGAACCGAAATACTGCCCTGGTTTAGATAATGATTTGGAAATACCTGATTGGGCCATTATAATTACATTATCACCAATTTCAATATGCCCGATAATGCCAACCTGCCCAGCAAGTATACAATGATTGCCTATTTTGGTGCTGCCTGAAATTCCAGTCTGAGCTGATATTACAGTGTCTTCCCCAATAACGACGTTATGAGCAATCTGGACTAGATTGTCAAGCTTAGAGCCTCTTTTTATAATAGTAGCCCCAAATGCAGCACGATCTATCGTAACATTTGCACCAATCTCGACATCATCTTCCAAAACGACTATACCTATCTGCGGTATTTTGTGATATACTCCTTTTTCATCAGTAAAGAAGCCAAAACCGTCGGAACCTATAACAGCTCCGGGATGTATTATTACCCTCTTCCCTATCCTTACTTTTTCTCTTATACTAACATTTTGAAAAATAATAGCACCTTCATCAACAACTACATCTTCCATTAGAACGGTATTATGAAATATTTTCACATTATCATTTATTCTGCACCCAGCAGAAACGACTACGTTTTTACCAATTGCAACATTTTTACCAATGACCGACAAAGGATGCACCGATGCAGAGATATCTATACCGGTCAATGAAAATTCGGGAGAAAAATAATGAATCAGAATTTTTGAAAATGCTTTATTGGGATCATTGACTTCGATGTATGCAATATCATGGCGCGTTTTATTAAATCCCGGCTTTACTAAAATTGCGGATGCTTTGGTACCGGCAAAATATTTTTCATAAGAGGGAAGATATAAAAAAGTAAGTTCACCAGGGCTGGCATCTTCAATTTTTGAAAGATTTGAAATTTTAATATTTTCATCACCGGTTATCTTTCCACCGGTAAGCTCTGCAATTTTTGTAAGACTAATTGTCATATATTTATTTATTATTGAAGTTTTAATTTATCCATAACTAAAGGGGTAATATCATACTTCTCTTTTGCAAATAATAAAACGACAGCATTACTTCTGTCAAATACAAAATCCAGGCTTTCATCTTTTGCAACATCCTGAATTGCGTTAAAAATTTTATTCTGAACCGGTTTCATCAAATCTTCCTGTTGTTTAAAAAGCTCACCGTTGTTCCCGAATTTTTTATCACGATATTCGATTATCTGCTGATCAAGCTTCTTAATCTGGTCTTCTAAATCAGTGCGGATCTGTTCGGTCATGATTAATTTACGCTTATCATAGTCATCCTGCTTTTCTTTCTTCTGATCTTCCAGTTTCTTCAGATCGCTCTGCCAATCCTTAATAATCGCATCAAGCTTTTGACGAGCGTCCTGGGCATCGACAAGTTTGCTGAGAATAGTTTTAGAATCGACATAACCAATTTTAAGCTGACAGTACGAAAATCCAGTTAAACCAAAGATATATAAAATTAAGTATAAATTTATTTTTTTCATATTAACTCCTTAATATGAGCTGTTGCTTTAAAAATTAATTTGGAATATTTTAGTAATCATAATCCTATCTATCCAGCAATGTTGTTTTCATAGATTATTCAATGCATAACACTAACATCAATCTTGCCAAAGGTATCCTCGAGATATTCCTTTTCATCGAAATAAGGGGGAGAGATTATAAAATTAATTGCTGCCGGTTTTCAAATAATCAAGTACTTTGTAAGTTAAATCGGATGTTGAATCGGCATAAAGCAAGACAACATCACCGGCTTTATCAAATACAAATTTCACATCTTCTTTAATGGCAATCTCTTTAATAGCCTTATATATTTTTCTTTTTACAGGTCCGAATATTTCATCCTGTTTCCTATAGATTTCTCCGCTCCCCTGCGCAAATTTTTCCCTATTATAATTTACCACCTCATTTTCCTGATTAACTAACTTTTGTTGCACCGCTTGTTTTTCTGGATCAGTTATTGCATTAGCTTTTTTCTGGTAGTCTGCCAAGGCTTGTTGATAATTTGCCCGCATGCTATCAAGGTGAGCCGACCATAAACTTGAAAGGGCATCAAGATCGCCCTGCGCCTTAATTGCTTCAGGTAGTTGCGCAAGAATAACCTGCGAATCTACATAGCCTAATTTCTGCGTTTGAGCTGAAATGAAAGTAGAAGCGGTAAAAATGGATAATATGAATAATAAATATATTTTCACTCTTAAATTACCTCTCATTCAAATAAATAATTATTAAAATCCTTTACCAAATTGAAAAGCGAACAGCCATGCCGGGTCTTTACCATTAACCGCTTTTCTGTCAAAACCATAACCCATATCAAATCCTATTAATCCAATCGGGTTAATCATAATTCTTGCGCCAACTCCTGCAGAACGCCTCAAATCAAACGGATCAGTATGTTGAAGATCGAGGTAAACATTGCCGGCTTCTGCAAAAGTCAGAAAATATAACGGCACAGGTTCTAATGTAACTGCAACGCGAATTTCAGTAGTAAATCTTAATGCTACATCGCCTCCTCGTGCAGGCCCGATTGACCTGTCATCGTAACCTCTGAGGGGAACAGTAGCTATAACGAGTCCATTACCACCCATAAAATAACGTTCAAATGGATTTATATGTAATGATGTATACTCGTCTAATTCATGAATATAATCCATTTCTGCTGCAGTATACCAAGTTAACCTGTTCGTGCTAAACAACTGTTTGTACCATTCCGAAAGAAAACTAAGCTTATAATAATTAAGATCTCCGGGCAGCAGCACACCCCCTGAAAGCTGTGCATCCAACGATATGTTGGAACCTGTCGAGGGGAAGATTGGGTTATCAACGTTCTTCCTGCTTATCGTTACACCAACCGTATACTGATGAGATACACCGTCGGGATAAACACCTGCTCCATCGAGGATATCATTATATTGATACCTGAGCATACCTTGAATATAAAAATAATCATCCGGCCACCTTAATCTACGCCCGACCTTAACATCGGCGCCAGCTTGACTCATATCATAAACATACTGTTGCCTGGTATCAAAAACTTCAAATCCAAGCATAGTAGGTGTATCCATAAACCAAGGTTCCGTAAATCCAAGAGAAAAAGTCCGGTAAATATTGCTTACACCAAACTGCCAGTTGAAGCTTAATATTTGTCCGCCGCCTAAAGAGAAAGGTTGATCTAAAGAGAAGTTTGATAGTGTAATGCCCATAGAACCGCTGAAGCCATAACTTCCACTATACCCAACGGAGGCATTTAAATAATCGCTGGATTTCTCTTCAACATTAAAAGTTACATTCACCGTGCTATCGTTTTTAAGTGAAGTGTTTATACCGTCTGCGCCGTATAATTTTTCCGTGTTAAAATACTTCAAATTAGCAAGCTGCTGGATGCTTCTTAAAAGAAGCGCTCTGTTAAAATATTCTCCCGGTATTGTATAAAGTTCACGGCGGATCACCTTATCCTTAGTTTTATCATTTCCCGCGATAGTAACTTTTCCAACTCGAAACTGGTTGTGTTCATCTATATGGATATTTACGTCCATCGAATCAGAACCAACTTTAGTTTCGGTTGTTTTTAAGTTAAACATCAAGTAGCCGTTATCCAGATAAAGGGAAGCAACATCGTTTTGATCTTTGTTGCCGTGAAGGTTTTGTTCGAATTTTTCATAATTGTATACATCGCCTTTTTTAAAACCAAGCCGCTCATTCAAAAAACTTTCAGGAATATCAGAACTGCCTTCCCAGTTTAAATTTCTAAGAAAATACTGGGAACCTTCAAAAACGTTAATTAATATAGTAAGATCTTTTTTGTTGTTGGAATAAATCAGCGAATCGGAGATAACTTGCGCATCCCTATAACCGTTTTTCTGATAAAAAGTTGTAAGAGCCTTTTTATCGTCTTCAAATTTTTGAGGATCAAATTCAGCGCTGTTCCAAAATTTCCACCATTGGGCTTCTTCTGTATTATCCAGTGCTCCTTTCAGATTATCATTTGAAAAAGCTTTATTACCTTCAAACACAATATGCCGCACTTTAACTTTTTGATTTTCCTTTATTTTAATCACCAGCAAAATTCTATCTCTAATTTTGTCAATGAGATTAAGGTAAGAATTTTCTTTCAGGTCATACTTGACTGTATAATAGTCGGTAGAGTCTTTTTCATTTTTCCATTTTACTTCAATATCATTTTTTGTAGTATCGGCTGTAAAATAAACGAAATTCTCAAAATTAACTTCCGCATTTAAGTAGCCATCTTTTTCATACAGCTTAATGATATCGTTTTTAATTTTATTTTCTTCCTGAGGTTTTAAGATTTGCCCGCGCTGAAGATCAATTTTTGCCTGAAGATCGCTGGTGCTTTCTGCATCATTCCCGATAAAGGCATTTTTTTCATATCTCGGAAATTCTTTTACTTTTATAAGAAGGAAAACACCGTCAGCAACCTGTTTATCAACATCAACATTTATATCCGAAAAAAGATTTAACGTCCATAATTGTTTGATTGCATTCATTATATTTTGATCAGCAACCAATTGAATTTCATCTCCGATTTTAAGTCCGCTATTTGCAATAATAGTACCAGCATCGGCAGTTTTGTTGCCTTCTACCGAAATACCAAGGATCTTAAAGTTGACCGGGACATTCTGAGCCAATAAAGGAAGGAAATTACATAATAATATTAAAATAAAATATTTAAACTGTCTCTTTATGAAGACTGGAAACATTCTTTAAACCTTTGTCTTTCTTATTTAATTGTTCGCTGACTCTTCCAAATCGGCGTTCCCTTTTTTGGAAATTCCTTATAGCTTCATAAAGATGCTTACGGTTGAAACCCGGCCAATGCACATCGGAAACATAAAATTCCGTGTATGCAATCTGCCAGAGCATAAAATTGCTTAATCTAAATTCACCGCTCGTTCTTATCAAAAGATCAGGATCAGGAAAATTCTTAGTTGTTAAATTTTCAGAAATTATTTTTTCATTTATATTTTCAAATGACAGATTGCCTTCGCATACATTCCGTGTTATACTCTTAACGGCTTGAACAATTTCCCATCTTCCGCCGTAACTTAGAGCTAAATTAAGAGTCATTTTTTTGTTGTTTTTTGTTTTTTCAACTGCGTCGTAGAGTTCTTTTTGGACTTCTTTAGGTAAAGATTTAACATCACCGATAGTAGTTAAACGAACATCATTCTGCATTAGTTCATCACATTTATCTTTAACGCTCTTTAAAAGCAAACGCATTAAAGTTGAGACTTCATCCTTGGGTCTTTTCCAATTTTCTGTGGAAAAAGTAAAAAGTGTAAGGTACTGAACTCCTAAATCCGAACAAACTTGCAAAACTTCCCTAACCGAATCGACACCTTTTTTATGACCTGCTACTCGTGGTAGTCCTCTTTTTCTTGCCCATCTTCCGTTCCCATCCATAATTATAGCAATATGATTGGGAATTTCACCAGAATTTTTTAATTCCTCTTGTATTTTTGCATCGGAATCCGATTGCGTCTTACCCAAATTTATCCTCAAAAATGATAAAGCGTGTAAAATTAAACTTATGATTCTTTAATGTCAAGGTAAGTAATTATTGCCCAAATAATCTTAATTTTAATTAAAACTGAAACATTAACTGCTAAAATTATTATGATGTATAATACTATGAAAGGTAAAAATAAAAGACATTTAATTGAAATGAACTACGGCGCTGCAAGCGGAAGAGGTATAAAAGCCCAAACACACAGACGGGATACGTCACAAGTGGCTGGGAATTAAACCAATAAAAGATTAAAAATCCTAAAAATCAACTTTAAATAATAATTAACTAATATTACACAGAATAAATGGATTTTCAAGAGGATGCACAAAAAGTGATTTTTTTTAGCTTAATCATCTATTCCTATGGGAAAAGCCAAATATTATTATAATCATTTATCTCCCGGCATAAATGTCGAAGCAATTTTAAATACTTTTTGATTAACCTAAATAATTAATTTGTTTTAGGTACTGCAAAGGAATGAACCGGAATTTTAAAGGAAGAATAATACAAAGGAACCTCTAAAAACATTTTATTATGCCAACAAAACTTGCTATTGATAGAACCTTAACTTTATGAATTTGAATTCAATAATTTTTTGAAGTGGTTAAAATTTATTTCAAACAAAATAATTTTATCATATTGCATTTCATTTTATATAATGTTCATTTGGGATAATGTACATACATATCATTTAGAAAATAGTTTTGTGCCTTTTAAGTCTATCCTATGAAAACAGCGTACTCGCTTTTTCAAAGTTGTTTCTTCTCTGAGCAACGGGTTTCCCACTGATTGAAAACAGGTGGATATTATTCCTTGCTTCAGGTTCCAACTTTTCCACAATTATTTTGGCGTTACCTAAAAGCGCCGAAGGAACACCAATGAATAAGGGCACTTTTTTGTTCGAGTATTTTGTCTGTCTCGTTGCAAGAAAGTTCAGGCGGTCCATCATTAAAGCATCATCCATATCTTCGATTGTTAATGTAATACCGATGGCATAATTTTTTTTGTATTTGGCAATCACATCAACGTCAAATTTTCCAATTTTGGATGGTTCAGGCAGATAAGTTCCAAATTTCCTGCTTATGGTTAAATAACCCCTTTTCCAGAATTGGTCTACAAGTAAATCAATGTTTCTTCTTTTCATTAGTTCAAGCATATTATCCTCCTATATATCAGACTGCTTTAGAAAGTATCGGAATAATCGGTGAAAACTTCGCGTTTTTTATTATTCTTATATTTGCAATTTTTCTATACTCAAATTTCTTGACTTCGTTTTGGTTAAAGGCCCTGCCGTAAATAACCTTCTTACCGTTTTTCTCCCTTGTGATATAATAAGGATCGAGAAGGATCTCATTCAAGCCATATAAAAAGCTTACTTTATTACGATTATAAATTGCTAAGGAAAAAATTTCTGTTTTCATGTTAACTCCATTTATACAAGGATTAATTAAACCACCTTACAACACCAACTACTTTACCAGCAAGTTTAAATTCTTCATTGTTTAATATTTCTATCGGCTGAAATGAATCGTTTTGGGGTATCAACCTTATTTTGCCGTTTTTATTTTCATAAGTTTTAACTGTAGCTTCATCGTTGATTAATGCTACAACTATATCTCCGATTACAACATCTCTTTTTGGAGAAACTATAACCAGATCACCTTCAAATATACCTGCATTAATCATACTGTCACCTTTAACCTTTAATGCAAAGCAGTCATCGGACTTTAAAGAAAATGTAGAATCGACGACAATATTTCCTTCAATATTTTCTTCCGCCAAAATTGGAGAGCCGGCAGCTACACGTCCTACAACGGGTATCTTACGAAAGCCATAATCTCTTTCGAGCTGGAATAAGTTTATCTTTGCATCATTCTCATCATCTTTCTGGAAAGAAATACCCCTGCTTGCATTGCTTTCAATATTTAGGTAACCTTTTTTAACAAGAGCATCTAAATGTCGTTTTACACCAAAAGTAGATGATATATCAAACTTTTTGCCTATTTCCCTTAAAGTCGGAGGGTACCCGTTTTCAGAACGGAACTGCTTAATAAAGTTGAGAATTTCTTTCTGTCTGTCTGTAAGCTGATCTTTCATATTCTGACCTCCGTTAATAGTGAACAAATGTTTACTGCCGTAAATATAGTGCACGAATGTTCACCTGTCAAGTACTTTTAAAAAAATATTTTGATGAATGTGACGGATGTGGAAATTATAAGAAAAATCCCTGATTTGCTATTTCAAAATAGTTTTACTTACTGACAAATTGTCTAGTCCTGAAATAGGCTTGCAAGTTTTATTATTTAGTAATTTTCTTTAGTATATTTTTTCAATACCCTTAGTATTCTAAGCGTATTCCATCTGCTGTCTTCACCGCTTTGTTCAATATCAAAATGGATTAAACCCGCATGTTTTTGATTGATACCCCACCTGCCGTTTTTTCTTTGTTTTTTTATAATAATACTTATTGCTTCTTGCATCCTTTCATCAGAAGGTGCATCCACTGATTGAAAATAATCAAGGCAACGTAATATATCATACTTCCAGCGACAAGGATATGGCATCATTAATATTTGCGGTTTAATTGGTTCTCCGGTGGATAATGATTTAAAAAGATTCCTTTTCAGCAGTAGTTCATGTGCTTCACTCTTAAGGTTTTTCAATTCATCAACACGGTATGTGTAATCATTGTTCTCCAGATCGCGAATGCATTCAAGTATAGTCAACGAAGTATGAAGCGAACTTTTTTGACTGCCTTTCCACCAACTACAGTTCCAGCCGCCGTCCGGTGCATGATGCAAAATAATATAATCAACTATTTCATTAAACTTTGACGACTGCATTTTAGCATAGCTGCAAATGCTCAACAGCATGCCGCATACACATATATCCTGCAGTTTATTTTTTGCAACTCCCTGGGAATTATACCAGAGTTTATCAAGCAGTATTTTGCTACTATCAATATATTGTCTATTTGATTGAGGAATACACAAATTTTTCAAATCAAGTAAAGTATAATGAGTTGAAATCCACTTTGGAGAATATACTCCGCCACCCCAGAGGCCTGTTTTTGCGTCCCGCCTGGAAAGATATTTTTTACACCAGCCTTCATGAGGTATCCGGCGCTGCAAATCTTCCAATTCTTTTTTCGAAGTGTTCAGCAAGTCACGTTTAACCTGGTACTGAATTGAAACATCCCCGTTTAACAGCCAATTAATAATATTATTATTCTCATCCATATAATTGTTCAACATGATGTTTCAAATGCTTGAGATAATCTATAATAACATATTCAAGTGTAACGGGACTGTCCTTCCCAATATTAACAGGGTTGGTTAATGTTTCTTCAGTTAAAAAATCAATCACATGGCTTATGTGCAAATTATATTGAGCGAAAAGCTCAATAAGATCCTGCCAGTTCAATTTATTATAGTGTTGTACATCCACCCACAGGTTTTGATTGTAAGTCGGAAAAGCGGCAGCAATGTTTTGTGCAGCTCTAACAAAGCGCTGGTGGTTATTAGCAGCTGAGTCAATCAAGTGTCCGAGTATTTCCTTCTTCGACCATTTATCCGGACTTTTTTTTATACCGGAAGCTCCATCTGAAATTTTTAACAACTCTGGCTTTGTCGAAGCAACTACTGCACGAATAGCTTCAGAAGTAAGGTATATATCACTCATAATTTATTACCTTTAAATATTTGGAATTACGTATTGAATTGTAATAAAGCATTTCAACCGGTTTATTAGAACAAACTGAAATTACATTATTTAGTAATTGAAGTTTAAAAAGAATAAAATTAATTAGATATATATTGTCTTCTTTCCCTTTCTTCTATATGAACAGAAATAAAATTTGAATTTAGAAAAGAAAAGCATTCTGCAGATTTTAACCTACAGGATGCCTAGATAAGAAAGGATAAGGAAAATATTTTTCCGGAGAAGAGCTAAACCTCTATTTCTTTCTTCTCAACATGTACAATCCAATTGTGTTTATCTTCAATTTTCCCATAATGAATAGAAGTTAATTCTTCAAAGAGCCTAATATCAAGTCCACCCGATTGACCATTATTAAAGGACATATCAAAGCCTTTATACGAAAGCCAACCTACCGGTGAAATAATTGCCGCAGTTCCTGTACCAAATAGGCCGACTACGTTTCCTTTTTTATATTCATCAATTACTTCATCAATGCTTATCTGCCGTTCGGTAACATTTATATTCCAATCTTTTAGAATCTGTATAACCGAATCTCTTGTAACACCCGGTAAAATACTTCCGTTTAATTTTGGTGTAGCTATTTCATTTTTAAAATGAATGAATATATTCATTGTACCGACTTCTTCAATATACTTTTGTTCAACTCCGTCAAGCCAAAGTACCTGTGTAAATCCTTTTTTCTTTGCATCCTCGCCGGCATAAAGACTTGCTGCATAGTTAGCGGGAGTTTTGCAGTCGCCAAGTCCTTTTCTAACAGCTCTTACATAATCATCCTGTACTAAAATCTTAACAGGCTTGAATCCTTCCGGATAATATGCACCAACAGGTGAAAGTATTATCATCAGCTTATAATATGCAGACGGTCTTACGCCGATGAACGGTTCCGAGCCGTAAATAAATGGACGAATATATAATGATTCACCTGCCCTTGAAGGTATCCAGTCTTTTTCTATTCTAACTAATTCAATTAATGCATGTAATAAAAATTCTGTATCAACAGCAGGTATGCATAGTTTTTTAGAGGAATTATTAATTCGTTGGATATGCTTTTGCGGCCTAAAAAGCAAAACATCATCTGAATCTGTTTTAAATGCCTTTAGTCCGTCAAATACTCCCTGCCCGTAATGCAGGTACATAGACGCCGGGTGCATCGGTATATTTTCTAATTTTTTAATAACTGGATTGTGCCAACCTTTATCGGATGAATAGTTCATCTCGAATACATGATCCGTAAATATTGTCCCAAACCCTAGATTAGCCGGGAGGTCCACCGGTTTTTCTCTTTTCACTAAGTTATATTTAATTTTTTCCATAACTACACCTGTCCAAAAAAAATAAAAAAATTTCACTACATTTTACAAAAAATTAACGAAAGATTAAAATTTAGAATACCCCGCAAAAAATAATGTCAAGTGGAGGGGTATGGGGAAGACCCATTATTGTGGTTAGAACTTAATGAATCAGGATTATAATAATTTACATTACTTTATAAAATATTTAATTAATTTTTTCAATAAGGTAAAAAAGCAAAATCCAAATTGCGTCATAAATCCTCTGCGGGCATTCGACAATGCAAGCTTAAGACCGGTAGAATTTAAAGTGTACGGTGATATTTTAAACAAAATTATAAAAAACTTCCCAGCAAATTCCGAAAGGACTACGACAAAATGAGGTACCCCCAAGTCAAGCGAATGGAGTATCGAAATCCAAACGGACAAATAAGATACACTAAAAGTGGCAGGGAATAAAACTCAAAAAGAGGTTAAAATATCAGCATCCAAAGGAAATAATCCAATATCAGTATTGATGCCGAAGAAAGGACAAAGGATTTTATTGTAGACATCCCAACACCTTCAGCACCACCTTCAGTTCTGAAACCGATATGGCAACCAAGTAAAGCGGTCACTCCTCCAAAGAACACTGTCTTTACAAGTCCGGCAATTAGATCAGAAAAGATAAAGAGTCTTTTTACCGAAAGGAAAAATACAGCGAATGATACACCAAGGAAATAATTTGAAACAATGTATGCGCCGAATACTGCAATAGTATCAGCATATACTACAAGCAAAGGAAGCATTATCACGGCAGCAAGAAAACGCGGCATAGCTAAATATCTGATAGGATTAATAGCCATTGTTTCAAGCGCATCTATCTGCTCTGTAACTTTCATGGTTCCAAGCTCTGCGGCAATTGACGCGCCAACGCGACCAGCAATTACAATGCCTGTAAGGACAGGGCCCAATTCTGTTATTATAGCCCTGCTTGTAGAGCCGCCAAGGAATGACAGCGGTGCGATACCTTTTAATTGATATGCAGCCTGCCATGCTGATACAGCACCTGTAAATACCGCAATAATTGTCACCAGCGGAAGTGAATTTACCCCTATATGTTCCATCTGGTAGAGGATAATCTTCCTGCTTCGGGAAATTGTTTTAAAGCTATTAATTATTTCCCAAAACAACACTGTAATCTGGCCGATCTCCCGGACAAATTTTAATGTTTTTTCCCCTAATTTCTGTAGAAGATTGCTAAACAATTAATAATTCCTAAACTTAATAATGTAATTTAATAAAAAATAGGACTCTATTATCAACGTAATTTTATTCTGAATAAAATAAGCTGCTAAAAAATGATTCCCTCTACAGTAAAGGGATTAGCTGCATGCAAAGAGGCTAGTTCTGCTTCGGAACTCAAGTGAATACCGTCACACAGTTTAGAAGAAGCGACTAGTATGAGGCATCTAAATTTATAAAAGGATTATAGGGGTTTTTAATCAATAGTTTTTGTACAAAGAGATGATATGAAATCTTTTTGAATTTACAATTGCCAAAATAATTGTTATCTTCTTGCATAATATTATTCTGTTAACTCAAAATGATACACTTTTAAAGTCTTTTAAGAATAATTTAATATAGCATATGTATGTCGTCTACTTTTCAACAAGAAGTATCGTTTATCGGTTTGAATGTTACTATTCTCTTGTTATATAATATGTTACAGCAATAACCGTATATCGTTTTTTAAATAGAATTATTTATTAATGGCGCTTTGGAAGCGATAGAAAGTTTTAGCACTATTATTGCTTTAGTAAAAACAGGCAAAATATTAATTTGAAATAGAAATGGGAAAAACTGTAGAAAATATCTTAAAAAAGGCAGAGGTGTCTGTTTCGGACCTAATAATTCAGGCTCCAGTTGGTATAATAACATTTTCAATCGATTGGAAGATTAATTTTATTAACGAAGTCTTTATTAAATATGCATTGCAATATCAATTTATGCAATCAGAGCTGGAAGGCAAAAGCATATTGGATTCTAATATTTTACCGGGCAACGACCTAACAGAAGATCTAAATGAATTACAGAATGGCAATAGCTTTGAAAAGGAAATAAGAAATATAAAAACGGCTGACGGCGGAATGATAAAGGTTATAGTTAAGGGCTCACCCATTTTTTACAACAATCAATTTGCCGGCGGAATTTTAGTTGTGGAAGATTTTAAAATCCCCCCTATTAAACTTCAACCAATGAGCATAAAAACCGACCAGATAGAAAACATTATATCCAAAATTGATGATCTTTTATTTATTACTGATATCGAAGGAAAAATTAAATACTCATATGGGAAGAATATTGATAAGATCAATACTTCTTATGAGTTGACGGACTCTTTGATTACACGACTTTTTACGGGCAACTTGAAAGAGGAATTACAGAAGCGGTTAATTCATGTCCTTGAAAGTAAAAATTCAGAGAAATTAAATACAGAGATTGTATTAGGCAATGACATAGTTGCATTTGATTGCCACATAGAACCTTTACTTAATTGGCGCGGCCAAACCCAATTTATCTTCTTTTTTTTCCACGACATAACATCCTTTTTAAACGAAAAAAAATTACTTTTCGGAGAGATCGAAGGACTAAAACAATACCAAACTATTACTGAAGCAGTAACCGATGCCGTATTTGCCGTTGATTCAAAGGGAGAGATTATCTTCTGGAATAAAGCATCAGAACTGCTGTTTGGCTATGCACGCAGCGAAGTATTCGGTAAGTTTTTTGGCAAGGCTCTGGATGTTTTTGATACGGAATATTTTGCGGGCATTACAGAAGAATTAAAAGTTTCTAAAATTTGGAAAATAACACTTACAGTTTATAAAAAGGACGGCCAAAAAGAAATCATTGATGCAAAATTTTCCAGAGCCGGTAAAGAGCCGGACATAATAGTTATACTTTGCACTAACATTACAGAAAGAGCCTCAATTGAACAACAGCTTAAATCTTCGGAAGAAAAATTCAGGAATATTGTTACAAATTCCCATGAGCTAATATGTACCTTAGATTTGAACGGAAAAATTATTTATGCCAATCCGGCATTTTACAAATCGTTTAATTATTCGGAGATGGAATTATCCGATAAAACCATAAAAGATCTTCTTGCGCCTGATTTTGTTTTATCCAGCGGCTTCAATTTAAAATCATTTGAAAAATCCGGTATTGAAGGGATAGAGCTAGTTGGGATAAAAAGTTCAGGCAGTAAAATATATCTGAAGACCACCATATCCCCTGTTATTATCAATAACAGGCTTAGCTACTTTAATGCAGTGCTTACCGATATTACAACTAAGAAAAGTTTTCAGAAAGATCTTGCTGTCTTTAAATCGATGTTTAGCGCTTTTCCTGACGGTGTTGTTGTTGAGTGCGATGGCAGAATAATTATGATGAACGATGCCTTCGTAAAAATTTTCGGCTATAGCACCGACAGGGAATTAATTGATAAAGATTTACTCATCCTTGTTGCAGGGAATGACGTGTCTAAGGTTACCGGCTATTTTCAAATGTTGAGTGATAACCGCGAAATACCTGACCGGTTTGAATTTATGGGAAGTCGTAAAGACAATTTTAATTTTTTCGCGGAAGCATCTTTATCAACTTTCATAAGTGAAAACAATAAATTTGTGGTCATGATTACCCGTGACATTACCGAGAAAAAACGTGCACAGCAGGCTATTAAAGATTCCGAAGAGAGGTACCGAAACCTTACCGAGAATATAGATGATTTCTTATATACATTCGATAAAATCGGTTCTACTCTCCGTCCCATTTTTTATACAGCTTCGGTTGAAAAAATTACAGGATATACTCAAACGGATTTGCTTAGCGATTCAAAGCTTATACTAAAGATTATTCATCCGAATGATTTCCCGACAATTAAGAAAAGATTAAATACATTACTAAAAAGTAAAATTCAGCTTTCCGGTGAATTTGAATTCAGGATTATAAATAAACATGGTAATATAGTATGGGTAAGAAATAAATTAAATCTTATCCGAAGCCGCGAAGGGAAAATACAAAAGATATACGGACTTGTAAGTGACATTTCCTTGCGCAAAAAAGCAGAAGAAGAATTAACAAAGTCGACGAATAATCTTATCAAGCTTAATGATACTAAGGACAGATTCATCTCCATAATTTCTCATGATCTAAGGACTCCCTTTACTTCAATTCTCGGATTTACCGATTTGCTACTAAGCGATTCCGATTTGAACGAGCAGGAACGAAAGCAGTATGTGGAATTTATAAGAGAATCTTCCATATCAATGCTTTCTCTGGTCAATTCTCTGCTTGACTGGACAAGACTGCAAACTGGCAGGATTCGGTTTGAACCCGAAAGGATTGAAGTTCATAAGATTATTGAAAACTCTTTGAATGCATTATCCGGCGTAGCATTTCAAAAAAGTATTGAAATAGTTTCTAAGGTTAAAGACGATATATTCGTTTATGTTGATAAAGATTTGCTGCTACAGGCATTTAATAATCTCCTTTCCAATGCAATTAAGTTTACGCCTAAATACGGCTCAATAATAATATCGGTCGCTCAATCACCAAGAATGAGGTTCCTAGAATTTTCGATAAAAGATACTGGCATGGGTATTAAGCCGGAAAACTTACAAAAGCTTTTCAGAATCGATGCTAAATTTACTTCCGAAGGCACTGATGGAGAAAAAGGCACCGGACTTGGTCTTTCACTTGTAAGCGAAATAATTGAAAAACACGGCGGTAATATTTACGTGGAAAGCGAATTCGGTAAAGGTTCAACTTTTAAATTCACTTTACCTGTTGCCTCCGCAAATATTCTTCTTGTAGACGACAGTAAAACAGACAGGCTGCTTTATTCCAAAATACTAAAAAATATCACCTCTGATTACGTAGTAGAAATTGCATCAGACGGAAAAGAAGCGCTTGAAAAAATTCTTGTTTCTCCACCCGCTCTTGTAATTACGGACCACCTGATGCCGCAAATGAATGGATATCAGCTTGTTACGGAATTAAAAAAAGCAGATTTAAAAGCAAAACCCCCTGTAATTATACTAAGCGGAGATATAGATAGAAACTCAATTGATGAGTACAGGGAGCTTGGAATTGAATTTGTATTTCACAAACCTGTTGATCTGATAAGCTTTAAAAATGCTGTTGAGAAATCGCTTAGAAGAGGGTTATCGGGTATGTAATGCGTATTCTTTAATCAGGAATATTAAAAGGGAGTTTCATATTTATCAATCAGCATAAAACAACTTTATATTAAACGAAGCACCCGGCTTATTTTCCATGCATAATTTGGACGGGCTTTCAACGGTAATGATGCCGTTATGTTTTTCTATAATTTGTTTAACTACCGAGAGCCCCAGTCCTGTACCTTCATAACTTTTATCTTTTATATTGGAAGCTCTGAAAAAATCATTGAAGATTTTATCAATGTCATTTTTAGGAATACCGATCCCATTATCGATTACATGAATCTCAACAAAAGCATCGGTATCAATCATATCAAGCTCAATAAGCCCGTTATTGCCTACATATTTAACTGCATTACTTATTAAATTTGAAAATGCTATCTCAAGCAGGAACTTATCACCTTTAATCACTTTTTTTATTGTTCTGCCGTCAAAGAAATTCAACATTATATGTTTAGCCCTAAGGTTTACGGACTGCTTTTTAATTAAAGGGACAATTATATCGCTTAGCTCTATTTCTTCGCTTGATATTTCATCAAGCAGGCGAAGCTTGGAGATTTTAAGTACGTCGTTTATCATTTGTATAGCTTCACTTGAACGAATCCTTGCGCGTATCAAGCGTTCTTCTATTTGACTGTTTACCGGGCCAAGTATTTTATCTATTACTATGTCAAGAAAAGAATGTACAGCAGCAAGAGGTGTTTTTATTTCATGCACTATCCCTATTATATATTTTTGTTTCTCTTCTTCCGCAGCCTTTAATTTATCAAGCAATTCTACAAGTTCCTGCTCAATATGATAAAGCTGGCTTGCAATTGTGTTCGCAAGAAATACGCTGATTATTATGACAAATGAAAATATAAAATCGTACACAATAATAAAGTTTAAATTATTATATAACGGAAGAGCAAGCAGTCCACAAACCGGTTGATGGGGAATTACTTTAAGATACTCTGAAAACACTAATATGTTGAAAAGGACTATAACAATCCATGCAATGGTATAGATTAATAGTCCCGGCAGTATTAAGCTACCAATTATCATATGGAATACAAATAGCATAAATAAAGGCGTTTCAATACTTCCGGTATAGTAAATTATAAGGCCGAGAGCTGTTAAATCCAGTATCATCTGCAGAAGTGAGAAGTGCATAGGGTTAAATTTCCCATGTTCTTTTCTTACAAACTTATGCGACCAATGAAGAATTACATTATAAATAAGAATTGATAAGGTGAGAATTATTAATGCGGCATACTGTTCATAACTAAATCTAAACCCCAGTATAAATCTTGAAGAGATTAAAAACCCTGCTAGCATAATTACGGCGCCGTAACGGAGCATTATAAGCCAAAGATTACGCTTGTGGATTGTATCCCAGTATTCAACGTATCGATTTATCCAGAACGGGACCAGCGGTATCATCTGTTTCCATCTGATTAGAGTTAAAAAAACTCGACTGCATTAATTTTATGAACTGATCCCGGAAGTTTCCGGGACCAGCTGTAATAACGTCAAGAAATAAATTTCCCTCTTTTCAAATAATGTGTATGAAGAAGCTTATGTGAAAGCTTCCCGCACGGACCGTCTTTAAGGAAGTTTTCATATATATACTTTATATGAGGATTCAGATGTGATTTCCTTATCGGCAGAGATTCTTCTTCATCATAAATTGCCTTTGCACGGAGAGCACGAATATCTTTATTAGTGGGTATAGGCTGACCGCCGCCGCCAAGACAACCACCGGGACAAGCCATTATCTCAACAAAATGGACATCACTTAATTCACCTTTTCTAAGCATTTCCATAACTTTTTTTGCGTTAGCTGTGCCATGTGCGACTACAAACTTCAGATTAACGCCTTCGAGAAACTTATAATCTTCAGCGCAATTTTCAAGTTTAACGGAAGCTTGTTTAATACCTTCAAATCCTCTGCAAGGTTCTATTACAAGATTCTTGAAAGGTACTTCTCTTCCGGTTACAAGCTCATATACGGTTCTTAAAGCGGCTTCCATAACTCCACCCGTAGCGCCAAATATTAATCCTGCGCCGGATGCATCGCCAAAGGGTTCATCAAAACCGGACTTAGGCATCTCCGGCAGATAGATCCCTGCTTCGCGGATCATTTTAGCCATTTCACGCGTTGTTAAACCGTAATCAACATCTTTATAACCTGATGAATCCATTTCAGGTCTGTTGCATTCAAACTTTTTTGCAGCACACGGCATAAGTGCTACTGTAATAATATTTGCAGGATCTATTCCCGCCTGCTCAGCATAAAAAGTTTTCATAATTGCACCAAACATCTGCTGGGGCGATTTAGCTGTGGACAAATAATCCAAATATTCAGGATAAAAATGTTCAATGAATTTTACCCAGCCGGGTGAGCATGAGGTAAATTGCGGAAGCATAACGGATTGATCTTTATCAACAATTACTTTTTTAAGCCTGTTAAGAAGTTCTGTTCCTTCTTCCATAATTGTCAAATCAGCGGTAAAATCGGTATCAAATACCTTATCAAATCCTATCCTGCGCAAAGCAGTATTTAGTTCTTTGGTATAAGAATGACCCGGTTCTATTCCGAATTCTTCACCTATAGCTGCACGGGGAGAAGGCGCTGTTTGTATAAGTACATGTTTTTTGGGATCATCAATAGCGGCCCAGATTTCATTGGAAGGATCATTTGCACGGAGCGCCGCTGTAGGACAGCGGTTTATACACTGACCACAGTTTATGCAGATAACGTCTGCCAAGGGTTTATCAAGAAATGTTCCTATATGAGTTTCATGTCCCCTGTTTATTGCTTCAAGTACGCCAACTTCCTGTAAATCGATGCATGTTCTTACACATCTCTTGCACAGTACGCACTTGCTCATGTCTCTTATAACAGAAGCGGATGAGTTGTCGGTTTCATATCTTGGTTTATCAATATGCCCGAATGTATAGCTATCAACTCCGTATTCTTTTGCCAATGATTGAAGTTCGCAATTGCCATTTCTAAAGCATGAGTAACATTCGCCATAATGCTCGCTTAAAAGCAAATCAATTATATGACGTCTTGCTTTTCTGACCATAGGAGTTGTAGTCTTTATTTTGATAGGGGTCATAACCGGGAAAGTACATGCCGTTTGAAGCGTTCTCATTCCTTCAACATCAACAACACATATACGACATACTCCTGCAATACATAAATCAGGATGATGGCAAAGGGTGGGGATATGTACCTGGTTTTGGCGGCATGCTTCAAGTATAGTTGTCCCGAGAGGAACCGATAATTTCTTCTCATCAATTTCAATAGTTACACTCCCGCCTATTGTTGAAGTATCTTCCGGTTTGTTAACCTCAAATGGCTGCTGGCTTACAGGGACTCTTTTATTATCACGCTTTACCATAACTAATTCCTTTCCCATTTGTATTGAAGATCTCATCTTTAAAATTTTCTAATATAGAAATAAAAGCATTCGGGCTTGACTGACCCAGACCGCATTTGGATGCCACCTGCATTGTTTTACCCAATTCCTTCAAAGTGTTAATATATGCAAAGGTATAATTACTATTTTCTATTTTTGTTATACCTTCCATCAATTTAATATTGCCTACCCTGCAAGGTGTACATTGCCCGCAAGATTCTTCTACAAAAAACTCCATGAAGTTTTTAAGAATTTTAAGCATGTTCCTGCTTTCATTAAATATGATTATTGAACCGCCAGTTGCAGCATCTTCGTATGCAAGCGAGCGATCAAATTGAGATTTTGGGATGCAAACACCTGAAGCTCCACCAACCTGAACTGCTTTAGTGTTTTTTGCTTCGACTATTTCAAGGAGCACGTCAATTTTTGTACCCCAAGGCAATTCATAAACGCCTGGTTTACCGCAGTCCCCAGATACAGAAAAAAGCTTTGAGCCTGTAGATTTATTAGTGCCATTTTTCTTGAACCACTCACCGCCTTTAACTATTATATGAGATACTGAAGACAATGTTTCGACATTATTAACAACAGTCGGGTAATCCAAATAACCGGTATTAACTGGGTATGGCGGGCGGTTTCTCGGTTCACCTCTGCAACCTTCAAGAGATTCAATGAGAGCGGTTTCTTCACCGCAAACATAAGCGCCTGATCCAAGCCTGATGCTAATTTCAAAATTAAATCCTTCCCTGCCTAAAATATTTTTTCCCAAAAGATGATCTTTTCTCATCCAGGTTAAATGATTTTCAAGTGATTCAAGCATATATTCATATTCACCACGCAGATAAACAATGCCTTTTTTTGCCCCGATTGTATATCCGGCGACAACCATTCCGTCAAAAACTAATTCAGGATATTCCAGCAGCAATACCCTGTCTTTAAACGTGCCGGGCTCTCCTTCATCAGCATTGCATACAATAAATTTTTCATCGGCATTCGCCGCTGCTGTTAGCATCCATTTTGTTGCAGTAGGAAAACCGGCACCGCCTCTTCCCTTTAAACCGGAGTTCTTAATTTCAAAAAGGATATCTTCCCTGCTGAGAGTAATTGCCTTCTTTACTGCATCTCCGGCGCAATATTCGGAAAATAGAACCGGACCTGATCTTTTATTGTTATTCGTTTTTGTGAATTCCATATTTACCTCTATTTAATTTCATTCAAGATATTAACTGCGGTTTCAGGATCTAAGTGTGTGTAAACTTTCTCATTTACAAGCATTGCGGGTCCCTGGTCGCACATCCCAAGACAATTAGTATATTCAAGAGTAATCCGTTTATCCTTAGTCGTCTCACCGAAAGAGACACCAAGTTCTCTTGTAACAGCAGCTTCAACAGCATCTTTACCTGCCATATCGCAAGAAATTGTTCTGCACAATCGGACAATATTTCTCCCTTTAGGTTCCGAGCAAAGAAAGGAATAAAATGTAATTACACTAAATACTTCCACAGGATGAATATTCAATAACCTGGCTACTTCCTGTTGTGCAAAATCGGAAATATGTTTATATTTTCTATGTATTGCCTGCAGAATTTGAAGCAGCGCAGGTCGGTCGGATCCGTATTGATTTACCAGGCTTTCTATTTCCTCAGATAATGCATTCTTTTCAAGTACAAGCATATTTAAACGCCTCCTTTTGCATGCAATAATTTTTCGACTTTCTCAATCAATTGTTCGGGGGAGATCGGTTTTTCAACAAACTCATCAACCGGCACAAGTTCATTGACCCCGAAATCCATTCCAAGAGATTTAGAAACTGAGGTATACATTATTATAGGAGATGAAATTTTTTCTTTTCTGAACTTTTGTGCAAGGAAGAATCCATCATCCGGTTCATTCATCATAACATCTAAGATAATTAAATCCGGAGAATTTTCTTTGACGATTTTGTAACCATCATCGGGATTGGTTGCGGTTACAACCTCATATCCTTTAGAAGTTAAGACAAGACTACTGGCATCAAGGATATCAGGGTCATCGTCTATGATAGCTATTTTAGCCATAAAGTGCCTCGTATTTGTTATTTTGTATAAGTTGGTAACTATAATTATTTTATTTCAATTACCCGCATTTTGTTTTTTATTTTTGATTCCGTTTCTTAACGGAAGAAATATTTTAAAAGATGTCCCTATATTGAACTCGCTTTCAACCTCCATCTTACCGGAATAGGAATCGACAATTCTTTTTACAATAGACAAACCTAGTCCGGTTCCGCTTATATCTTTTGTCTTTTCATTTTTAGCTCTGAAAAATTCCTGAAACAATTTTGCTTTTTCAGCAGGCTTTAAGCCGATACCGGTATCTTTAACTTCCAAAATTATGTAATTACCGGATGAACTTAAAATTATGTCTATAGAACCGTCCTGTCTATTATATTTAATAGAGTTGCTTATCAGATTCGTACAAAGTCTGCTTATTTCATCCTGATCAGCAAGCAGGCATGGGAGCACTTCAGAGGAATTGACATTAACAGATATATTTTTCTTTTTAATTTCAATCTGGAATAATTCAATTATAGACTTTATAATAACATAAAGATCAATTTCCTTAATTTCTTTATTTACGGTCCTTAATTCCATCCTGGAAATATCGAGAAGATCATTGACCATTTTCAGAAGACCGTCAAGGCGAATCTGCGATCTGTTAAGATAATTCAGTTTTTGTTCTTCGCTTAAATGGATAGAAATATCTGAGAAAAGTTTTAAATAACCGTAAACAGCTGCAATAGGTGCTTTTAGCTCATGCGATACCATAGATACAAATTGTGATTTCAAAAATTCTATTTTCTTCAACTCGGTTATATCTTTCATAACAACAACTACACCGGCAAGTGTCCCATCAGGATTTGCGACAGGAGAAGAAGTGGCTTCGACATAAAATTCACGATTTGGTTTTAGTTCAACTTCGGATGAAAAAGATTTTTGTTCACATTTTTGGGAAGATAAAAATTTATTTATAAGATCTGCAATTTGGGGATGCAGTTTATCCATTATATTTTCTTCAATCTTTATTTGATCGAAGCTGAGATATTTTAATGCACTCGGATTAAATAAAACTGCTTCGCCGTTTTTATTGACGACAAGAAGCCCATCTGTAATTGAATTTATAATTGTATTTAACCTGGACTTTTCAAAAGCAACCTCAAGGAGCCGCTCTTCCCTTTCCTGCTTCCATTTCTTTTTTTCTAAAATTAATTCTCTGCGACTGTAGCCCTGGGATAATTTCTGAAACAACTCTTCGGGGGTAAAAGGTTTGGGAATATAGCTGAACGCACCGAATTTTATTGCTTCAATTGCAGTTTCATAACTTGCATAACCGGTAGCGATAAGACAAACGGAATCCGGGTAAACTTTAAGTATTTCTTTCATCACTTGGATGCCGTCAATATCGGGCATTTTCAAATCGATGATGGCAAGATCAAATTCAGTAGTGGTACCGAGTTTAATACCGTCATAGCCATTTTCCGCAGTCTCTACAAAATACCCCTCACCTTCCAAAAGCCGTTTTGTTCCGATGCGGAGACCTTTCTCATCGTCGACTATTAATATTTTCGGACAATGGCTGTTTTCCATATAAGCTAATTACTTTAATTAGATTCACACTCCGAGACCTACCTGTACATTACCCGGAATTAAAGAAAAGAGATTAATTATCTTTCAAAGAAAAATAAGATTCGAGCTTTTGAACCAATTCATCAGCTACCACAGGTTTATTAATTATTTCATCGCATTTTATCCATTCTTTTTCTTCACCCGTAGAAGCGCTGAATTTAAAACCGGTAAAATAAGCAGCAGATGTCAGAACAATAACCGGAATATTTTTTCCATAATTGTCCTTCTTTATTCTATAACTTAAAACAAAGCCCGAATCATGTTCTTCCATAATTAAATCTAATATTGCTGCATCGGGTTTTTCAGATATAAATAGTTCCCAGCCTTGCTTACTATTATCTGCTGTAATAACCTGGTATCCTCTTGATTCGAGTAGAATTTTATTCTGCTCTAAAAGATCTAAATCATCATCAACCAGTAATATTTTTTTCTTCACATCGGATTGCATTAGAATTTTACTCCTTAATTCAAATTAATTGTTTGCGTTTTATTTTCCTTCGGAAGTTTAACGACAAAAGTCGTTCCTTTCCCTTGCCCGCTTTGAAATGAAATAAATCCTTGATGCATTTTCACAATACCGTAAGTAATTGCTAATCCTAGCCCCGTACCTTTTCCTATTTTTTTAGTAGTGAAAAAAGGAGTGAATACTTTAATAAAGTTTTCCTTTAAAATGCCCGGTCCGTTGTCGTTTATTTCGGTTACAAGAAATTCATTTTCCCATTTAAGCTTTACTGTAAGAGATTTTCGGCAGTCTTCTTCCAACTCTTCAAGCGCCTCACACGAATTATTAATAATATTCAGGAATACCTGTTTAAGCTGGTCTTCATCGCCGTCAATTACAGATGAGCTTATTAGCCCTTCAGTATCTATTTCAATATTCTCATAAAGCGGATTTACTTTTATAGTTTTTAAAATATCCTCAAGAAGAAAAGACAAATCAACTTTTGTTATATTCAGTTTCCCCTGCCTGGCAAAATTCAAAAGATTAGCTACAATATTTTTACACCTGTTTGCCTCGCTCATAATTAAATCCAGGTCTTCTGAGTTTTGGCCGCCTTCCTGCACACGCAAAAGCTGCTTTTTTAATAATGAAGAATAAAGAATGATGGTGCCAAGCGGATTATTTATTTCATGAGCCACACCGGCAGCTAGCTGGCCAATGGATGCAAGTTTTTCGGCAGTTCTTAATTGCTCCTGTGTATTACTTAAATCGTTATATGCTTTGCCGAGTTCATCTATCAGATAAGGCATACACATTTCGTTTTCAGCAAGGTCTTTGGCAATTGCTACCGCATATTCACGACATGTATTGTAACCGCATGCACCGCAGTTTAGCTCATCTTGAGGCGTAAACTTATTTGTCTGTGCTAAAATTTCTTTAATTCTTTCTTCCGATGGATATGGTCGCGTTTGGCTTTTAGCCGAAAAGTTTCTCAAAAAATTTATTTTCCTGCTGTTATAAAGATTACTTTTCCAAATCTGTTTATCGGTAGAATTAATTTTATCTTCAATATAATTTATAACTTTTTCTCTTCTTGAATAATAATTCAATTCGGAATCGATTGCCGGGCCGCTTATACAACCCTCGCAAAACAATATATCAACAAATTTTGCTTTAATATTGTTATCTGATATTTCATCAATCAACTCTGTCACTTTTCTTTTTCCTTCAACTACGATAATTTCCTTTTCAAGGATATCGCCGGGAATTTTCGCTGTTTTCAAAAGTCCGCCTGCAAGCGGGAAAGCTTTACCCATATAAGCATGCGGCGGGTCAAAATTACTTTCTTCCATTTTTCCTAGTTCAATTTCCTGTTGAATAAGCATCTTTTTAATATCCGTAAAAGTTAATACGGCATCAATTGCGCCGCGTACTTCATCATCAAGATATTCCTGTTTCTTTGCAATGCACGGACCGACAAACACAATTTTATAATCGCTACCTAAATTGGACTTTAAGTATCTTCCCATAGCAATCATAGGCGATACTATTTTTGCAAGGTTTGGTACCAAATCCGTATGGTACTTTTCAATATAATTTATAACAGCCGGGCAAGCAGAACTAATTACCGTCTTTTTGTTCTCGGATTCAAAAACTTTAAGATAATGACTGCTTATTAAATCAGCACCAAATGCAGTTTCTATAACTTTACTGAAACCTAGTTTTCTTAAAGCACCCGGCAGTTTCAGATAATCAGTAGGAAATGAAGCTGCAAAAGACGGGGCTACAATAGCTATTGTCTTCGGCTGTGTTAAAATTTCATTTCGTACTTTTTCGATGTCGCTGGCAATACGTTTAGCATTTTGGGAACAAACTTTTACGCAATGCCCGCATACTATACATCTTTCATGTAGTACTGCCGCTTGTCCATTAATTACTTTTATTGCCTGAGCAGGGCACTCTCTGATACATGAATAGCATCTTTTACATCTTGCAAGTATAGTGCTGACTATTCCATCATTCATTTCGCAACCTAATTTTCCTGTTCCGCAACTGCACTAAAACAAAAAGAACTTTTTAATCTAAACTAATTATTTAACTTTTATCCACAACGTTTTTTTTATCAAAATATTCCGTATGCAGAATTTCATGCGCTTTATGAGAATTAGGTTCGCCAAGAAATTCTTTATATAGAATTCTAACAGATTCATTTTCATGCGATCTGCGTAATTTCATTTTACTATCTATCTGGTACAATGCTTTCATTCTCTTCTGAATTTTCTCGGGAATTTGATGAATTGGTTGGCCGCCTCCGTTGATACAACCTCCGGGACATGTCATTACTTCAACAAAATGATATTTAGACGTACCGTTTTGAACGTCATCAAGAACTTTCTTTACATTACCTATACCGTTTACTACTGCAACGTTTACATCCAAACCGTCTATTGAAACTGTAGCTTCTTTAACTCCTTCTTTTCCTCTGACAGCTTCTAAATCAAGATTTTCTAATTCTTTACCTGAAATTTTAAAGTATGCAGTCCTAAGAGCAGCTTCCATAACACCGCCGGATGTTCCGAAGATAGCGGCAGCGCCGGTAGATTCTCCAAGCGGATTATCGAAATATCCTTCAGGAAGATCTCCAAATTCAATGCCTGCAAGTTTAAAGAATCTTACAAGCTCCCTGGTTGTAAGAACTGCATCAACATCAGCCATGTTGTCTTCACTTAATTCATTCCTGTTTGATTCATATTTCTTAACAGTACACGGCATTATTGATACAACAAATATGTCTTTGGGATTGATGCCCATTTTCTTGGCATAATACGTTTTAAGAACAGCGCCTTCCATTTCATGTGGAGATTTGCACGAAGAAAGATGCTCTAATATTTCCGGTCTGTTCTGTTCCGCATATTTTATCCATCCGGGGCAGCAACTTGTAAACATTGGCAATGAACCACCGTTTTGAATTCTGTGTATAAGTTCTGTTGCCTCTTCCATTATAGTAAGATCTGCTGAAAAATTTGTATCGAATACTTTCTTGAAGCCAAGACGCCTCAATCCTGTAACCAATTGGCCTGTCACATCAGTACCAAGAGGCATATTATATTCCTCACCCAGAGTAGCTCTTACGGCTGGCGCCACCTGAACTATAGTAAATTTAGTACGGTCATTAATCGCATTTACGACTTCTTTCAATGCCCCTTTCTCTCTTAATGCCGCGGTCGGGCAGACAAGAATACATTGACCGCATAAAATACAGTCACTTACATTAATCCCTTTGTTATAAGGAGTAGTTACGATAGTTGAAAATCCTCTATTTGTAAAGTCAATGGCTCCAACTTTTTGAACTTCGTGGCATACTCTTACACATCTTCCACAAAGTATACATTTGGCGGGATCTCTTTCCATAGATGCACTTGAGATATCAATTGCATGACTTTTACTTGCACCGACATAACGGTGTTCTCTAACACTGTACTTCTCAGACAAATTCTGCAGTTCGCAGTTTTTGTTCCTAACACAAATCAAACAATCCTGCGGGTGATTTTCTATAAGCAATTCGACTATAGTTTTTCTTGCTCTTCTAACACGTGGTGAATTTGTTTCAACAACCATTCCTTCATAAACAGGAAATGCACATGACGGAGTTAAGTTTCTTTGTCCCTGAACCTCAACAACGCAAATACGGCAAGCACCCGTGGGAGCTAAATCTTTAAGATGGCAAAGAGTGGGGATATGAATTCCAACTGACTTTGCAGCATCAAGTATTGTCATTCCTTCTTCCGCATTAACTTTTATATTATTTATTGTTAACTGAACCATTTATTTCTCCGTAATTCATACTGATTAAAAAGCAGTAATAGCGTCGAATCTACAAGATTCAATACATATTCCGCATCTTGTGCATTTATCGTCTATGATATAATGCGCCTGAGCTTTCTCGCCTATTATTGCATCTGAGGAACATTTCTTTGTACATACACCGCACCCCGTGCATATGGTATTGTCAATTGAGTAAGTAAGCAATTCCTTGCAAACATGGGACGGACATTTTCTTTCATATAAGTGCGTTTCATATTCATCTCTGAAATACCTGAGTCCCGAAAGAACCGGATTTGAAGCAGATTGCCCAAGACCGCACAAAGAAGTATCCCTGATTACATCTCCTAATCTCTTGAGATGAATGACGCCTTTAAATCTTTGAAGCTCATCAAGTTTATTTTTTGTATTTCTATAGCTGGTTGGAATTCTTTCTATTATTTCCAACATTCTTTTTGTGCCTTCCCTGCAGGGAACGCATTTTCCGCATGATTCATTTTGAATAAAAGTTAAAAAGTATTTAGCAACATCAACCATACAGGTTGCTTCATCCATAACCACAAAACCTCCGGAACCCATCATTGCACCTACTTGTTTAAGCGATTCATAGTCAACTATAGTAGATATTACGCTTGTAGGCAAACATCCACCGGAGGGACCACCGATTTGAACCGCTTTAAACTTTTTATTATCAGGTATGCCTCCACCAATATCAAAGATTACCTGTTTTAGTGTTATTCCCATCGGCACTTCTACAAGACCAGTATTTTTTATATTTCCGCTTAAAGCAAAAACTTTTGTACCTTTACTGGCAGAAGTTCCAACCGAAGCATATTTTTCCGCACCATTATTAATGATTGGAGCAATATTTGCCATAGTTTCGACGTTATTTATAACAGTGGGCTTTCCCCATAATCCTGCAACTGCCGGAAAGGGAGGACGTGGCTTTGGCATTCCGCGTTTACCTTCTATTGATGCAATTAAAGCAGTTTCTTCACCGCACACAAAGGCGCCTGCGCCTTTTTTAATTTTCAATTCAAAATTAAAGCTGCTATTAAGAATATTTTCGCCAAGCAAACCATAATTCTTACATTGTTCAATCGTATTCTGAAGGCGAACAATAGCAAGAGGGTATTCCGCACGGCAGTAGATATATCCATGAGCAGCCCCTATAGAATAGGCAGCAATCAATATTCCCTCAACCACTTTGAAGGGGTCGCTCTCAAGAACCGATCTGTCCATAAATGCGCCAGGATCACCTTCATCCGCATTGCATACCATGTATTTATGATCAGTCTTTTGGTTGAAAGCAAATTCCCATTTTTTACCAGTAGGAAATCCTGCGCCGCCTCTTCCTCGCAGACCACTATCAGAGATCTCTTTAATAACGTCATTAGGTTTCATCAGGCGGAGAACTTTATCCAGTGCTTTGAAACCTCCATGAGCTATATAAGCATCTATAGAAGTAGGATCAACGATGCCGCAGTTTTCCAAAACAATTTTTAACTGGTGCCTGAAAAAAGGTATATCATTTATATAAGGAATTTCCGGAGTAGCTTTTCCAAAAGTACCGAGAAGCTTCTCTTTAAATATCCCTTTTTCAATAAATATCCTTTGAATTAACTTTGGAACAAGTTTAGGGGTAATTTCACAGTATGAAATTCTATCTTGCCCCGGAAATTTTATATCGACAATAACTTCTCTTGCACAGTAGCCAATACATCCTGTCGGCTGAATAGTTGCTCTAATATTGAGTTTGGCAAGTTCGGCTTTAATTGCTTCTTCAACTTTTAAAGCACCGGAAGCTAGTCCGCAAGTACCCATACCAATAAAGATTATTGGCAGATCATGTTCAATATTTTTTAATTTTCTGTTAAGAGAGGCAAATTTTTCGATACAAGGTTTGTCATGATGACAAAGAGGACCTTCAGTACAACAACGTACAAAAAGATCGCAAGGTCTATCCGAACTATGCCAACACTCGTCGCAACATTTTTCAATGAATGATTTCATACTAGCCCTACCTCCGGTGTAATGGATGCTTCTTTTGCTTTTGATGCCTTAGAATATTTCTTTACGATATTAGGAATATCTTTTACAGTTATGCGTCCGTAATATTCATCATTAACTGTTATTACGGGGGCAATACTGCAGGCACCAATACAGTTGACTACCTCGATAGTAAATTTTCTATCTCTTGTAGTTCCACCTGCTTTAATATTCAAAGCATTTTCAAGAGCTAGCAGGATTTTAGCCGAGTTTTTGACATGACATGCCGTCCCACGGCAAACTCTTATAATATTTTCACCTAAAGGTAAAAGTCTAAATTGATTATAAAAAGTAGCTACACCATAAACACGACTTAAGGGCATCCCAACAAAATCTGCAACTTCTTGAAGAGCAGATTCCGGTAAATAACCATATATGCTTTGGACTTCCTGTAGTAGAGGAATTAAACTACTTTTATCATTTGGTTCATAACT
>Ga0181520_10000608_pt1 | contig 78007 bp, 50 predicted proteins | sample PEATcosm2014_Bin_29_FD_132451 | JGI IMG/M metagenome (GOLD analysis project Ga0181520, IMG submission 132451) | Peatland microbial communities from MTU Mesocosm Facility, Houghton, MI, USA - PEATcosm2014_Bin02_30_metaG | ecosystem: Environmental > Terrestrial > Soil > Wetlands > Peat | place... | reverse complement strand
GTGATCGAGACCTGCCGCCAACAACGCCGCAGCGCGTTCGAGTTCCTCACCGCCGCCGTCCATTCTCACCTCGCCCATCAACTTACCCCGTCACTTCTCCGCGGGGTATGAACGGTTGCGTCAATAGGTATACCAGGAATTTGCGATCACATTCTCTGGTTTGCCAAGTCCAGAGCCACCTACAAATACCGAGACCTTTATGAATTCCGCGACTTTGGCGAGAAGTCGCGGTTTACGAACATTGAGTTTATTGGCGGTGAACGTCGCGGCCTTACTGCTGGAGAAAAGAACGATCCCTCTTCAATACCCAGCAACGGCAAGGTATTCTCAGACGAGAACCTCGTTTCTAGTGGGTTCACACCAACATGCACATTTCCCTTCTCATTTGAGGGCGTAGAGTTCACCGCAGCGTCGTCCAAGAGCTGGAAGACGAACTTTGAGGGAATGAAGAAACTTGCGAAAGCATCTCGTCTTAGTAACTCAGGGCGAACGTTGCGGTACAAATTCTACCTCGACGACTTCCCGGTGAAGAAAATCACGAACGCATGGAGCGACACTGCCGGAGAGTCAGACAAGTCATATGTAGTCCAGACACATTCAAAGGTGATCCAACGTTGTATCCTCATGACCACTGACCCCGGCGACCTCGTGCTCGACCCAACCTGTGGTTCCGGCACCACAGCCTATGTCGCCGAACAATGGGGCCGACGATGGATTACGATCGACACGTCGCGTGTGGCGTTGGCGTTGGCCCGTGCCCGCATCATGGGAGCGCGGTATCCGTTTTATCTGTTGGCCGACAGCCGCGACGGACAAATCAAAGAGGCGGAAATTACCGGCACAGCCCCCAGTTCACAACCCGTGCATGGCAACATCCGCCAAGGTTTTGTTTACGAGCGAGTGCCGCACATTACGCTGAAGTCGATCGCCAACAATGCCGAAATCGACGTGATTTGGGAGCGGTGGCAAGCAGTGCTTGAGCCGTTGAGAGAGAAGTTGAACAAGGCCCTTGGGCGCGCCCTCACCCCCGGCCCCTCTCCCAAAGGGCGGGAGGAAATAGCGTGGGAAGAATGGGAAATCCCGCGTGAGGCCGACGCAAAATGGCCGGATACGGCCAAGAAACTCCATGCCGAATGGTGGCAAGCCCGCATCGCCCGGCAAAAGGAGATCGACGCCTCGATCGCCGCCAAGGCCGAGTTCGAGTACCTCTACGACAAGCCCTATCCGGATAACAAGAAGGTTCGCGTTGCCGGTCCGTTCACGGTCGAGAGCCTTTCGCCCCATCGGATGCTGGGCGTCGATGAAAATGACGAATTGATCGACCCGGCCCAAAAAGTCAGCATCGAGACCGACGGGAAGCAGACCTTCTCGCAGATGATTTTGGAGAACCTCAAGACGGCCGGCGTGCAGCAGGCGCACAAGGAAGACCGAATCACCTTCACGTCGCTAACGCCTTGGCCCGGCACGTATGTTTGCGCCGAGGGGCATTACCGGGAAGGCGAGACCGAGCGTCGGGCGGCCATTTTCATCGGCTCCGAGTTCGGCACCGTCCAGCGCCAAGACCTGGTGCTTGCCGCCCGCGAGGCCGGCGACGCCGATTTCGACGTCTTGATTGCCTGCGCCTTCAACTATGAGGCCCGGGCCACGGAGTTCAACAAGTTGGGCCGCGTGCCCGTGCTCAAGGCCCGCATGAACGCCGACCTGCACATGGCCGACGACCTGAAAAACACCGGCAAGGGCAATCTGTTCGTCATCTTCGGCGAGCCGGACATCTCCATCGAGCCGGAAAAAGACGGCCACTATCGCGTGAAACTGAACGGCGTGGACGTATTCAAGCCGCAAACCGGTGAAGTGGAAAGCTGCAACGCCGACGGCATCGCCTGCTGGTTCATCGACACCGACTACAACGAAGAGAGCTTTTTCGTCCGCCACGCCTATTTTCTCGGCGCGAACGATCCCTACAGCGCCCTGAAGACCACGCTGAAAGCCGAAATCAACGCCGATGCCTGGGCCACGCTGAACAGCGACACGTCGCGTCCCTTCGACAAACCCAAGTCCGGCCGCATCGCCGTAAAGGTCATCAACCACCTCGGCGACGAAGTCATGAAGGTCTTCAAAGTGTAACGGCAAAGGCGCCAGGAACCATCATCGTGCCCCCCGCCGCAGTAGCGGCTCCTGGCAACTTCTTCGTCGGCCTTTCCATCTCGATACGGCCGTAACGCCGGACCCGGGCTGCCAATTCTACCCTTGCCTGGTAGCAAGGAAACATAGCCGCAAAAGAGCGAAAAGATCCCTTTGCGTTCGCGTTTCAACTCCCATGCGCTGCCGACAGCGCCGATAACAACAGGTCACAATCCCGCCTTGACGCCGCTCTGCGGATGGTGAATCACGGCGTCCCAAGCCAACTCTTGCAGCAAACGGTTGAGTGCGTCGTCCCAATTCGGATTGTTTGCCTTTGCCAAAGTGGAGGGCAACGGCAAGCCTACGGGGCTGCGGCGATAGATCACCGCAAAATGGCAGTAGGCCGCCAGCACCTGCAACGGCGGTTGGGGATGGCCCCAGCAGTCGCGGAACAGATCCCATTGCGCTTTCAAACCGGGTGCCTCTCCGGCGACGATCTTCTCTCGCAGCGCAACCGCGGCTTCGCCGACCGGCACGATGAACACCGCCTCCTTGCCCAGGCGTCGATTTATAGCGCAGACATAGTCGCTCAGGTCATGAGAATAGAGCGCTTGCTGTTTCCGCAATTCCGCGATGATCGTGGCGTTGTGGTCCACCTTCTTGCGCGCCTCCAACGGATAGACGGGGTGGTAGGTATCGTTCGGCAGCCAGAATTCTTGGACGGTAACACGAATATCCGGGTTATGCTTCAGGCCCAGCTTGGCGAAATTTTCGATTCCCGCGTCGGGCAGCCAAATGGGCGACAGGGTGAGCACGTCCACTTGACCGGCACGCAGGGCAGCCTTGGCCTTGTTCTTCTCCTCCGCCACGTCCCAGTGCTGAATGACACGCGAGCCGCCGATCGATGATACGCCGACGAATCGATGCTGCGCGATGCCGGCGGCCTTGGCCATCTCGCTCAGCATGGGACAAACCCAAACATGAAAACTGTGACCGCACGTGAAGACACGTTGCCCCTTGGCAACAGGTACTGGCGGCTGATCGTCTTTCGGATCCTCGCTGCGGACTTGATGCACTGCGAGCAGGTTGCCCGCCCAGAGCGCGAGGAGAAGAACCACGGCTCTCACTGGCCAATTCGATCGAATGCGTTCAATCATCGCGCGGACTCCTAACCCGGTATTTTTCCTTTCAGCTCCGCTCGGATACGCTCCGAGCAGCAATACGCCTCTCATCCAACAAATTGGCTCGCGACCGTCCGGTTGGCAGTCATCTCTCAAAAACTCCCACGCCCCACGTCTCGGGTTCGAGACGGGCTTCGCTGGGCAGATCGTAGACGGTGGCCGCGCCGTTGCGGCCCCAATGAATGCGGGCCACGTTTCGCTGGCCGGCCGGATCGCTGAAGTTGATCGAGAGATCCAGCCCGATGCGTTCCACGTCGCCTTCCAGACCGATTTCCGAGCGGGGAATCGCCGCCTCCAGCCGGTAGCCGCCGGGCGTGCTCTTGGTCACCACCGACACGTCGGCGAGCCGCTCGACCTTGTCCATCCAGACCTCGCCGGAAGGTGAACGGAAGGGTACGCGCACCGGGTTCTTCACAACCTTTGGCCGGAAGGCGACGGCCACGGTTCCGCTCTCCTGCGGCGCGAACAGCACGCGAACATCCCGCGTCGACAGTTCCCGCTTGCCCGCAGAAGGGCCCAGCCACAGATCGATGGTGTCGCCCGTCTTGAAGAGCGTGGAGAGGTCGCTCCCGGCGTTCTTCCAGGGAGAATCGTCCTCCACGTCGCAGGCCAGGTAGAGGTAGCGGTCGTCATACATCAGCCGGGCGGTGGCCCGGGCACGATCGTGCAAGACCATCGAGACGGCCGGCGCGTGGGCGAATTCCGACAAGTCGCCGTCGATGGTCACCGGTGCCGACGCCCGGCGGATGAGCAGCGTCCGCTCGCGCGGCGCGCTGCGCGCAGCCTCTTGTCGTTGCGCAGACTGGAGGCCAGCCGCGGTGAGCGTGAATTCTCCCTGGAAGCGGATCGGCTTTTGCTCGGTACCCAGAACCTCGAAGACATGAATCGCGTCGGAGGCGGCCAACAGGTACACCTTGCCCGTTTTCGGGTGGCGGAACACGCGACTGTTGAACAGTTCGACCCACACGGTGTAGGGCGAGGGCACAGGGCCGCGCGAACAGTCCTCCAGCAACGTGTCGACGTAGAGCCCATGCTCGATGTCCCACACGTGAATCAGGCTATTTTCGTCCGTCCAGAACAGGTAGGAATCGACGACGCCGGCCGGCCCGGTGGGGCAATAGTGTTGCCCCGGGGCGACGAACCCATCGGCCCGTTGTCCCGCATGCCAGAGCGGACGCCCCGTGCGGGCGTCGTACTTCGTCACCTGCGCGAACTCCCAGTCGTGACCGTGGCCCACGCCGGGCAGCCCGGCCGCGTTGTAGGCGCCGTTGAAGGCATAGGCGGCTCCCTGATGATAAAAGGCAGTCCGCGCGCCGTTGGCGCCGTGCACCAATCCATGACCGCGGGGCTGACCGACCTGCTCGGCCTTTTCCCAAAGATAAACCGGCCCGCCGGCCTTCCACCGGGCCACGGGGATCTTCCACACGCCGCCTGCTTCCCCGTCGGACCAGTCGTGCATGTAAAGATTGAAATCCTCGTCAAAATACGATCCCCAACCTTGCTGCGGTCCGCCGGCCGTCACCGGGTAAACCGAATGATCGGTCACGTGCCACGAGTCCGCCGCTGAGCCGCCTTCGCCGCCGGCGTCGGACCAGGTGCCCATGAGCCCCGTTTTGCCCTGGCGTTGGACGGGCCGATAGCTGCCGTCGTCCTGCCGTTCGACGCAACCTCCGTACACGGCCGCGACGCCGCGGACGCGGTCGTCTTGCAACTCGACGATCCCTCCGCTGCCGCTGCACCACCACACCTGGCTGTCCTTATGCCGGATCCGCGGCCACCATTTCGCCGGCACGCCCGAGTCCTTGTAGGCATCGATCCAGTAATGGTCCACGTCCCATCGGCCGGTCTCGTAATCGACCACGTAGCGGATCAAATCGCTGTGCGTGTCGCCGTAGACGTGTTCGGGCTGCTCCTCGTCGATGCCGAACATGCCGCTGTAATAGTAGGGGCCGTGAAACTGACGCTCCAGCGTCCCCTCGGCCGACCAGCGGCTGAATCGCTTCGGTGCGGCGCTCTCGGCGACGAACAGCTTCCCATTGCCGGTGACGCAAAGGCCCACCGGGTCGCGAAACGATGCGGGCTGCATCTTGCCGCATTTCGGCCGTCCGCCGCGACTGCCCAGCGATCGCAGTTCCTTGCCGCCGGAGGAGAAATAGACGACCTGCTGCCGCGGCGAGCCGACGCTGGCGACCAGTTCCCCGCCCGGCGCCGCCTTCAAGTCCCAGATCGGACCGCCGGCGTCGGCCAGCGTGGCCACGACCTTTCCCTGGTCGTCGAGCTGGACGATCTTCGAGCCGCTGCCGGCCAGCAGGCGATCGCCCGCGTCGACGACCAAGCCGGAGACTTGCTCGATCGGCCATGCGGCCAGTTGGCGGCCGGTCGCGGCATCGGCGACGAAGAGCGTATTCTGGGCGGGGGCCGTGAGGTAGACCTTACCGCCGCTGACTGCCACGTCGGTGACGATCCGCTCGCCGGCGAGGTACCGGCCGAACATGCACTGGTGTTGCTGGTCGGTGCCCGGAAACGGCCGCTTCGCGCCGGTCGCGGCATCCACGCGCCAGAGGAGCGGCCGGTTCATGTCGCCACCATAGTTCGACTGACCCGCCGGTGCGCCCAGGGCCGAAGCGGCCGCGATATAGATCGACTTTCCGTCGCTGGCCACGGCCATCTGTTGGGCCTTCATCCACCATTCGAGATGCTGCTTCCATCGAACGGCGCCGTCCTGACTCATGCGGATCAGCCCGCCTTCGCCTTCCTCGACCGCCCAGAGGACGACGATATCGGCGTCGGGCGTGGCATCGATCGGGCACACGTCCATCACGTAGCCCCACACGCCGCCCCAACTGCCGGTGCCATCGGCCGTGCGGTAGGGCGGATTGCCGCTCTGCCCGATGCTGGTCACGTAACGCAGCGAGAGCGTCGGGGCAATCAGTCCGTGATAACGATACCGGCCCGGCTTGGCCCAGCGGCCGTACTGATCGCGGCCGTCCCAGGTTACCGGTCGATCGGAAGGCTGGGCACAAGCCAGTTGGCGCACCGTGACGTCATTCTCGTCGAATACGTTGACACTCATCCGCCCGGCCTGCGGCGCCCGGCAAGGGATCGTCGCGGCCACGACGGGCGAGCGGTCGCCGCGCGGCAGGCGAGTGATTTCCGGCCGCCAGAGGCTCGTGGTGGCCACCAGCACGCGGCCGTTGCCGTTGTCGGCGATGTAAACGCCGTTGAGATCGGCAGCCACGGCATAGGGATGATTGAGCCGATCGAGAGTAGAGCCCGTCTCCCCCGGCACTCCCAGACGCCCGTGAAGCTGGCCCGACTTCGCGTCCAACTTGTCGACCACGCTGGCCGCCGTGTCACAAACGTAGACCTCGTCGGGCGTGGCCGCCAGGCGCCGGATGCCTCGATACGGCTCCGCACAAGTCCAGACGACTTGCGTGCCGTCGGCCGAGAGGCGGCTGACTTGGGTGGGCGTTGCCACGAACACGGCATCGGGCACGGCCGCCAGCCCGATCACCCCCGCCATGCCGGTGCGCCACGCGGTGACCGTGGCATGCGGTTCCAGGAAGGGACGGCGCCAGATCGTACCCGACTTCGGATCGGTCAGCAGAAGATCGCGACCCAGCACGGCGGCCTGTCCTATCTGCTGCACCTCGGGCAGTGGGCAATCGAGCCGCGTCTCATGCCCCACCTGGTAGCGAAGGCCCGCCCCACGAGCCGTGCGATAGATGCACACCAATCCGTCGGGCCCCGCCACGCACGCCTCGGCCCGAAATTCGTGCCAGGGCGTGCCCACCTGGAGCAGCTCGCCCGTCGGCTGGCACTTCGGGATTTCGATCGCGTGCTGAACGTCGTCGTTCCCCTGGTTCGTGTAGGCGATACCGGCGAGCCGGGCGCCGCTGCTGGTGATGTCTTCCAGATACACGCCGCCGAGATGCCGGGTATAGACGAAATTGACGCCGTTCCAGGCCGCCTCGACGGCCCCGCCGCGCCCGGCAAAGAAGTATCGGTCGCCGACTTGCGTCATCTGTCGCGGCATGCGGATTTCAGGGGCCTGGGCGCCGCACTCGCCCGGCGAGGCCACCGCGTCGCTTAGATCCATGCGCCGCAGGGTGCCGCCGTAACCGAAATGGTAGCGGAACTGGCCCACGATCTGACCGTCGACCGATTCGCCCAGACGCTGGCCGGTCAGGCTATAGCGTCCGCCCCAGTTTATGCCTCCCGCATGTTGAATGCTCAGTGCACCGTCAGGATCGGCTTGGACAAAATGCCGCCACGGCTGTTGCGCCCCTTGAGGTTGGTCGAGCGTGAAGAGCGTCGTGAGCGATCGGCTGCGGGGCTCCAGCGCGGCCACCGAGTACGCCCGCTTGCCGGCCTCCGAGCGGCCGAGGATGACACGGCCCTGGCGATCGAGCGTCGGCGAGAGGGACCAGTGGCCGGGCCCCGCCGCGATGCGGACCGCTACCAGTTTGCGGGCATCGGCCTCGCTCGTGTCCACGCCGTAGAGCGCACTTTGCGACTGTCCGGGATTCATGGCCACGGCGAACAGCCAACTGCCGGCGCGGACCAGGAGCGAGCGGAGCGTCATCGGTTCCGCTTTGGGCAGCGGCACGATGGCCAGACTACGGCCGTCTTGATCGCAAACCACGAACCCTTCGGCGGCGCCGGCCAGGAAGAGCCGCCCGGAGGCATCGGCGGCGATGCCCGTGTAATAAGCAAACGGAATGGGCCGAGCGTTCATGCCCGAGCTGTTGCACAGCGCGCCCACCGCGTGCAGCCCCTCGTCGGCCTGCGCGGTCTGCGGGATGGCAAGGAGAGCCGCCGCCAAGCACAAGCAGATGGTTGCAAACCATACGGAGAATCGCGTGAATTGCGTGCCAGTCATTGTGTCCTCGTTGCTAGTCGACCCAATCCGATATCTCCTCTTTCACGCCGTCAATGTCCGGCTGAAGACACGATCGGCGCGGCGAACTGACTCTGACCGGTGATATCCAGAGTGCCTGAGGCCGTGTAACGGGGCCCTTCGGCGGCAGGCACGAGATAAATACTTGCAGCGAGACTGCTGGAGCTTGCCGCTGTCCCGCCACGGCCCGCGCGAAGCCGGAACTGCACGTAACCATTGTCGAGCGATAAGGAGGACTCTTTCAGAACCTTGCCGCCCACGGCTGCAAAATCGGTTGCCTGCCGTGCTTGGCCGAGGAGCAGCCGGGCCGGCGTGTAGTCCTGGAACCCGCCGGTGCGCATCCGCACACCGCAGAGCCGGGCCGATTTGAGCGTCCTCGCGGCCTCCGCCGATGGAGCGGTCAGTTCCGCCGCGTACTCGACGCGGACCGGAACAGCGGGACGAACTATCGCCGATCGTTTGAGCGTCCAGCCGGGCTGCGGGTGAAACTCCCAGCTCAAGCGAACGCCGTCCGGCGCGCTGGTTACGGTGGTCAATGCTGGCGGCAGTTTGCTCTCAAATCTCCAACCGGCGCCGGCGATCACGTCGGCCGCGGAAGCCGTGTCGAACAAATCGGGATGGTCGCCCGTATAGGCCCAACTCAGATCGCAGCCGCCGCCGAGTGTGAACTGTGCGAGGACCGCCGGTCCGCGAAACACCAACAGGCGCCGCGTTTCCACCGGCGATGCCCCGTCGACCGCCACCTTGGCCGCGGGCAAGCTGTCGTAGGCATTATCCAGCACAACCCGTAGCGGCAGATCGAAGTGGATGTCGATTTTGTCGCCCGGATTCCACTCGCGTTCGAGCGTGACGCAGCCCTGCTCAGGCTGGACTGTCTGTCGCTGGCGGTTGATGCACACTTCTTTGAGCGTGGCCCAGCCCGGAACGCGGATTTTGACGGGGAATTTTGTGATACCCTGGGGGGTCAGCTTCAGGGAAACATCGCCCGACTTGGGAATGTCGGCCTCGGTCTCGATCCGCACCGAGCCTTGTTTCAGCTTCAGGCTCGCGGCCGAGGGCAGGAATCCGTTGATATAAACGGCAGTGGGAGATGAGGCATAGAGGTGTCGCGCCGTTTCGTATAACGCCTTGGCGCCCCACCAGCCGCAACAGAACCAGAAATCGCCGCCGCGCACCGTGCCTGGCAGCAGGTTGAACCCCGTGAAATCGCCGTTGTGCATCTGCATGTAGCGGATGTGGTTGTAGTAGATCCAATCGCCCCGATCAAAGAATCGCCCCTGGCCGGTAAAATCGCCCAGCAGGTAGCTGAGTTGCATTTCGTCGGAAGTCTGACAGGTTTCATCCCTCGGCTCGGTATGCTTCTTCCACGGAATATTCTCTGGCACGCCGCCCGTGCCCCAGGCGGTCCTTTTCCACACCCGGTCGCAGGCGGTGATTGCGTCGTCGAGGTAACTTCGATCGCCGGTGGCCGCATAGAGCCAAGGGAACCCGCGGAGCGTGCTCAAGCTGGTGTGGATGTGAAAATCCTCGTAGGCGTGGCTGGGGGCCTCGTCGCCGCGGATCATCCAGGAGACGCCGCCGTGCTTGCGGTTCAGATCGGCGATTCGCCGGGCGATTTTGAGGTATTTGGGGTTCTTCGTCCGCCAGTAGAGCCAGACCATGCCTTCCAACGCACCTTTGCCGATATGGCCGAACATGGCGCCCTCGCGCGTGAACCGGCCGGGGGCCACGAGGTAGGCGGCGGCCTCCAGATTCTCCTTGTTCAGGTAGTGGTCGTACCAGTCGGCCAGCTTGCCGGCCGCTTCGAGGAACTTCGGCTCGCCGCTCATCTCGTGGGAGGCCATCAGGGCACTCAACACGCAGGCTTGGCTCCAGATGAAGGCGGTCCGCACCGGCTGGCCGCCGACGAAGGACCCCGGCACGCGGCTGGCCATTTCCTGCGTCGCCAGCGCGGCATTAGCCGGCACGCCGAGATCGAGGTCGCAGTGCATCAAGCGGCCGAGCATGTAGAGGGTCTCAATGCTGCGGCCGACGTCTTCCCAGCCGGCGTCGCTGAGAAAACCGGCCACCAGCCTCTCGTCGCGGCCGGCGAAACCCCAACGGTCCAGGTAGGTGTGGATGCGGTCGGCCAACTCGCCGCGGAGTTCTATATCCAACGGGTCGACAGGTTGCGGCCACTGGGGATCCAGGTCGAACCGGACCGGCCGCATGGGCAGCATTTTCGCACGGGCGGCGGCGGACAGTTCGGGATAGCCGACGTGCCCGCGAAACGTCTCCTCCCGGCCGGCTTGGATGCAATAGAGGGGCGGCACGTCATATTGGCCCTTGGCCAACCGTTCGACGTCGAGTTCCTCCAGCTTGATGCCAGAGAAGACCCAGACTGCGTTCATGCTGCCGTTGTAGCCCCCTTCATGGACGACCTGAGAGCAAGAGACCTGAAGGAATCCGTCGCGGTTCAGGTCGGCGGCTTGGTATTTTCTCACAAAGGGGCGGGCCGCCGGCTCGACCGCATCGACACGTTTCCCATCCAGAACGACGCGGCACTTGCCCTGCAGCCCAAAAAAACCGATGGCGACCACGAAGCGGCCGCCGGGGGGCACTGCGATATGATATCCGGCCGCCGGGCCAGCCTTGCTGGCGGCCCATCCGCGTAGGGCGCAGCCTTGCCAGGGACACACCCCGGGCTTTCCCGGAACCGGCGTCGGCGAGCCCGTTGAGATCAAATAAAAATAGGGATAACCGTTGGGTTCGGCCAGAATGGGGCGGTCACCCGCCTGGGTCCGCAGCGCCGCGTCGATCTTCGTTCCCGCCGGGACAAACAGCGGCTTTCCCTTGTTGTCCGGTCCCGCTGCCAGAACGACCCCCTGGCCAATCATCAGAAGTGATACGAAGCAAGCGAATCCGGAGGGCAGGGTTCGGATCATTTTGTCATTCCTTCTGCGTGCTGTTTCGAATTGGAAGTAAGGAAGTAAGATTGCCATTCGCCGACATTTGCCATCTGGCACCTGCCTGAACGCGATCCCGGCAGTAGACGCCCCCTATCGTAACTACGACATACGCGAGTCGCAAGATACCGCGCCGCGACTGCGTCCTACGTAGCCGGCCAGCCTTTGACCTCGTCGCTGGCCGGTTTGATCCAGATGACCCGGAACGAGTTGCCGGGGACACAGATGTTGAAGATGTTGTTCGAGGACATGCAACGGGCGTTTGTGGTCGCGTCCCGAGCGACGGCGAAGCGGCCATTCTTCTCGACCGGCGCACCGTTGATTTTCGCGTTCTTGTACTTCTCATCGAAGTTGGAGATGATCAGAAGCACGTCTCCATCCGCTCGCTGCCAGCAGCCGGTCACAAAGTCTTCCCGGTTCATCTTCAGCCAGGCGGGCAGTTCGTGCGGGGCGTAGAACGTCGTGCCTCGGTCGCCAACCCCGAACTTGATCTTGGCCTTTTGCACGGGCACGATCACCGATGGGTCGATCCAATCGACCACCACGACTGCGCCGTAGGGGAGCACCCGCGCAGACACCCATTCGGTGTTCTCCTGGAGGTTGGCCGAGCACTGATACATCCAGATCGGCTGGCTGCCCCACTGGTAACCGGTCATGGTGACGGCTAGCCGGGTTCGGTCGAGATCCTTCAGCGAGTGAACCACCGTCCGGAACTCCTCGCCGCCGATGTAGGCGTCCATGAACGCCATCAACGGGCTGCCGAAGTTCTCGCTCACGTGCGCCCAGAGGTAGCCGTTCGGTTTGTATTTCTTGATGATCTTGTACCAGCGTTTGAACACCGCGCGGTCGGCGAAGACGGCCGTGGTTCCGCCCTGGCAGCCGTGCAGCGGATTGCCGCAATAGAGAGGTCCCGGCCCGTCGACGAATCCCAGGCCGTCAAGGTCATAGGTGCGCATCAGTTGGTCGGCACCCCAGACCACGAAATCGCCGAAGCTGCTCCGCGGGCAACAGGTCGAATTGCCGCCGGAAAGCGGCAACCACAGCTTGCCGTCGGTCGTCATGTGGGCCCACTCTTTCGCATGACGCTTGTAGACCTCCGACTGATAATTGAAGAAATACGAGCTCCAGTACTGAGTCACGCTCAGCCCCGCCTTGTGCCACAGGGCGATCGCTTTCTTGGTTCTCTCCGGGGCTCGGTATTCCGGGTAGCACTTCCAGCGGGTGGACCATTCGAACATATTGACCGAGTTGATGCCCATCTCCTGGAAGTCCTTTACGCCCTTCTCCGTGTCCGGAAAGATGCACTGCAGGAGATCCGGCCACGTGTTGGGATGGGCTCCTCCGTAATAACTCGGCAGGGCCGACCAGACGCCCATGAAGGGATTGAAGGCAGCCATGTCTTTGCGCATCGGCTTCATCGGAGTGCCCTGGAAGCCGATCAGGTAATGGTTGAGCTTGAACATGCGCGTCGGGCGTCCGATCATCTGCACCTTCCACACGAATCCCTCCGCGGTGCGAAGCAGCTCGTGGTACTCGCCGCGCGGCGGGCTCGTCCAACAATGTCCCTCTTCGGCCACGAAGGAGAGCCCTCGGTAGTCATCGCCTACCCAGCAGAGCGGCCAAAATTGGGTGCCGAACCTCCAGCCGGGCTGTGTTCCGATGCCCCCCAGCGGCCGCCCGCCCCAGTTGCCGTCGCAAAAGAAGTAGTACTTCGCCATCGAGACGGGTATTGGTATCTCCAGATCCATCGACTCGACCTTTACGCCGCTGCCGGCATCCAGGTCGAACTTGATCTGCACCATACCGTCAAACTCGATCCAATTGCGCGCCGTGAGTTTCAGCGGACCGAGCTCACCGGTGGCCGTGAAGTCGATATGGTCGCCCCGATCGGCAGTGAATGTCACTTGATTATTGGAGAGGGCGTATGTCTTGCGGTCGATTGTCGCCACGAGCCGCACCGGCGCGGAAAGCAAGTCCTTCTCGCGTCCGTGAATGGCGGTGGGAAAAGCGCCGTCGAAACGATAGCTCCTGTCCCAGCAGCCGACGACGTTGCCCACGCGGGTCAGCGGCGTCCAGGGCGGCGGCACGTCGTGGTCCATGCCGAGCTTGTTGTGCATCCACTGTGAATCGTCGATTTTCAGTTGTGGCGGCCCGAGGTCCGCCTCTCCGGGCACGGGCGCGGAGGAATCGGGGGTGGAACCGGCGATTCCCTTGTCGTCTTTTCCGCTGCCCCGACACGGCGATAGTCCCAGCAGACCGATGACGCCGGCCACACATAGTATCGAGAGACTCTCGGTGAAGGCGCGCATGGTGAAATTCCCTTGGCAGACACTAGGGGCTCTAACAAAACGTACTCCTCACGCTCCGCGTGAGGCCAATTCGAGCACAGCGTCCCTCTCGCGGAGCAAGAGGAGTACATTAAGTTCCTCGTTGTGTTAGAGGTCCTTAGATCGTGGTCGGATGGGACCCATGGCCAACACGGCGATGGCCACTACAGGTGTGTGGTGCGTCGGCAGCAGACGCCCTGCATTGTCCCCGAGGCGCGCGGCAAGGTCAACGGGCCAGGGCGGCTTTTCCGCCGCGCATCCGCTCCTGCCACATGGCCCCTTCGAAAATCTGCGAAAGCCGTCTCGACCGGGTGACGCGCAGGCGCTCACGCTGAAGGCAGCGGCAACCGGCAACGTGACGCTGCGAAGCTCCGCAAACCGCGACCCTTGTCAGTATGCAGATTCCAGCTACAATCAGCCATCACCCGAACCTGATGCCGATAAGGTCAGTGCCGGTCGACCGGATCGGTGATCGCCAACCGGGGGCGGCCGCCGCGAAGGAAGTATCGGTATCCGCCAACCCAGTCGTCGCTTTGACCCTCTCCAACCCGATCTGGAGCACAAACGCATGAGCCTGCCAGGAAAGATCGCCGTTGTCACTGGAGCCAGCCGAGGCATTGGTCGGGCCATTGCCATTCGCCTCGCCAAGGACGGGGCGTTAGTGATCGTGAACTTCCAGAAGAATGCCGAAGCCGCCGCCGCTGTAGTGAGCGAGATCGAAGCAACAGGCGGGGAAGCCTGTGCTCTTCAGGGCGATGTCGGCTCCATGGCCGGAATTCGCCAGTTTTTCCAGGCCCTTGACGACGAACTGACCAGGCGGCGGGGGAGCAATCAGTTTGACATTCTGGTCAATAATGCCGGCATATCCATGATGGGCGACGTGGCGTCTTCATCCGAGGAAGATTTCGACCGCACCTTTTCAGTGAATGTGAAAGGCGCGTTCTTTGTGACCCAGCAGGCCATGCCCCGGCTGCGGGATGGAGGAAGGATCGTCAACATCTCTTCGGTGATCACTCAACATCCCACTCCGCTATACGCTGCCTACTCGATGGCGAAGGCGGCCGTCAACACGCTCACGGTGGTGCTGGCCGTCGAGTTGGGCGGACGCGCCATTACCGTGAACACGGTTGCCCCCGGCATGACCGCCACCGAGATGTCCGCCTCCATGCTGGAAGACCCCGACCTGGTGCAATTCCTCTGCGACAAGACTGCCCTTGGCCGAGTTGGAACCGTCGAGGACATTGCGACCGTGGTGGCGTTTCTTGCTTCGTCGGATGCGGGATGGGTGACGGGACAGTACATCGAGGCCAGCGGCGGACTGGGATTGATGTAGTGAACCGGCTATGAAAAGATCGCACAAGCCGGCTAATGCGGCTCGGCCATCGAGGTGCGGATCCGCCGCACGTACGTATCGAGCAGGTCAGCCGCCTGTTCTGCCGACAACGGCCGCGGGTCGTAATGCAGGGTCAGGCCAAGCCTGCGAGCGTAGCCTATGACGCCCACGGTTACGCAGCAGCGAGGGGCAGTGGGCGCTGCGAAGTCGATGGCTTCGAGCGTCACGTTACCCGCCACCACGCGTCCGTCGCCGTCGGATAAGGGGAGGCGGGCGAAGGGTTCGCCGAGGTTCGTGAGCGCGCACGTCCAGCCGGGCTCGTTGGCCCGGAATCTCTCTCCTTTCCCGCCGTTGAGCCACTGACCGATGTTCGCGAAGAAGATGAACGTCAGCCCGAGACGCCAGCGCTTGACCAGTGCCATTTCCTTATGAACGCTCCGCAGCAGTTGGCCCGCATCGGCAAAATCCGACCCACGACGGTCGAGGAACACGCCGCTCGCGGCGTTGGCGACCGGCAGGAGGTGATCGTCTGCCCTCCGCAGATTCATCCCGATCGCCATCCGCAACCAGTGGCCATCGTCTTCGATGTTCTGCCGGGATCGCCACTCGGCCAACGCCAGGAAGAGGTCGCGGACCAATAGGTCGTTGAGCGTCACACTCAGGTGTTTTGCCGTCCGCCGTAAGCGAATTGTCGACTCCTCGTCAAGGGCGTAATGCAGCGTTGCCGGGTAGTTTTGCGGCGGCGTGTCGTCGTTCGGGCCGGCGCAATGGGGAATCAGCGGCACCGGCCTGCGCGTGAGACACTGCGCGCCGCGGAAAATGCCCACAAGCTGCTGCGGCGCCATCCTGAGCAGCGTCGAGAGAGTCAGCCCAAATCTCCCGCGGCCGCCGAGCTTGCCCGGATCGAGCGGGCGGAGCTCGACCTGGCCCGGCCCCTCGCCACAAGCCAGCGCGTAGGCCAGCAACAGGTCTTCGACGAACAGGCAGCCGCCGATCCCATCACTGCACGCATGGTGAAACTGGATGGTCAGTTCGGAGCCGCTCCCATCCGCACGGACGTGGAAACGAATGCCAATCTCCCGCTGCAGATCCTGATGGGCGGCCGGAGGCAAGGGGCCGCCGAGCGGTCCCGTCTCCCAGTGAATCATGGGTTCGGGATCGTCGACCAAGAACCAGCGCAACTGCCGCCGGCCCTCGACTCCGACCTTGGCGGTGAGCAACGGATGTCGCGCCAGCACGGTAGCGACCGCCGCCTTGAAGGCCGACTGATCCAAACATCCGGAGAATTTCAGCCGGGCGAACAAACTCCACGGATAGGCCGGGCGATCCTGCCAGTAATGACACTCCTCCAGGGCCGTCAACGGAAAAGACAAGCTCATGGCGGCATTACTCCCATTGTCTTATCGAAGTGACTGGGGGATTGGCACGCTCAAGCCGATCATCGGCCGGGTCGCGGTCAGGGGTTTGCCAGCCCCATGTCGCGGAGTTGCCGAGCGAAATCCGCCGGCACGTTCGCCGTGGGCTTCGCCGCGTCGCGGCCCGCATAACGCAACATATTACGCAGCAGCCGTTCCGCGGCCGGATGACTGGCCAAGTTGTCGCGAATGTGCAGCGTATTGACGATAAAACGCCCGGCCCCCAGCTCGTAAACGGCGACCATCAGCCCCGACGAGTAGTCTTGCGAGGCCTTGATGGCCCCGGCCACCGCCTCGGCGGGCGGATCTTGCCCTTGGCAGACGAGATCGGGAATGATCTCGCGATAGTAGGCATAATCCATCAGCCCGCCGCAGGGCAAACCGTCGAAGATCGGATGCCGCTTGCACCATTCGTCCTTCAAATAGAGCCAGCCCCAGATGGGCACAATCGTCCCTTTGCGGGCCAGCGGCAGCCAGGCGGCCGGCTGGTCGCCCTTGGCAAAGACCTCCGGCGAGAGGAAAACCACCGCGGAGCCGGCGGCAATGCGACGGGCCAACTCGGCCATCGCCGCCGCGCCGCCCAGTGCGGCCGGTTTGCGCGACGCCAAAATCAACTCGCGCTGGGCCGGCGCCGGCGCGGCAAACGGCCGCGTACGAATATGATGCTCGGCGAGCCAGCGGCCCAGCTCGGGATCGTCGCCCCAAAGCACGACCTCGGTTTCCACGGCCGGCATGTCGGCCGGATCGGTCACGTAAAACTCCGTCTCTCCGGCGGCCGCGGCCGCTCCCTGCTGGAAGGTGGCCAGGAAGCGGTACTTGCCCGAGGGCCCGTCGACAACCGTGTCGGCGGCAAAACACAACTGGGCAAACGGCCGCTCGTGCTTTGGGTCGCGGGGAAGGATGCGGACCTTGATTTCTCGATCCAGGATGCGCGTCAGATTCGGTCCGACCACCTGCAATCGCGCGGGATACTCGCCGGGGGCCAAGACGTCCTCGTTGGCCAACACGGCTTCCACGTGGATCTTGCCGCCGCGGCGAATATGAATCGGTTCGGCAAACAGACACCAGCGCAACGGCGCCCAGCCCTCGAAGAGCGCGTCGATGGTGCCCGGTTTCAGTTCGCGGAACAGCGTGGTCAGCCCCTCGCCGCACATGACGTGGTCGATCGCGCCGGTCATGCTGTGGCCGACGATATTCGGATTCGAGCGGATGGCCGTGAGCCCCAGGCTGCGCTGCCCGGCCATCTTTTTCAGGCTTTCCATGAAGAAATCCTCCGGCCGGGCGTATAATTCGTCCAATCGCCATTGCCGCCAGTCGGCCAGGTAGCTGTCGAGTTTGGCGCGGAGATACTGGGCGTCTTCCAAGCCCGTCGCGCCGCACTGTTCGTAATGCCGAACGCCGCGCCACAAGTCGACCGCGCTGCCGATGCCGTATTCCGAGAGAAACACCGGCTGGCCATGGGCCTCGAGCTCGCGGAGCGACTGAATGGTGCCGCCCGTATGCGGCACGCGCGGGTAGACGTGGCGATCGCTGACGACGTCCTCCCAAACGTTGGAACCGGGATTCGACAGGCTGCCGACTTGGCTTGTGACCTCGCTGCCGGCGTAGCGGGCGAAGGTCGCGGCGTCCGGCGCGGCGCCCGGCTTCATCTCGCCGTAGCTCCACGCGCCATGGGGATTCCTTTGGGCCGAAAACTGGGCCGTCGCGTCGTAGACTTTATCCGCTGCTTTGAGCGTAAAGAGCAGCCCCGTCGTATCGCCTCCGTGGCTGCCGTTGCCCCAGCCGACGACGCAGTCGATCGTCTCGCCCGCCGCCACGGAGACGGTCTTTTGAAAGCCGGCTTGGTTCGCTGCGCCGCCCAGATTCAGCAGACCGTCGAACAGCGCACGCCCGCGGTGGAGAACGTGTACGTCGGTCGTGGCCTTCTCGGCCAGTCCGCTGAACGTGGCGGTCACGTCGACCGCCCCGGCGGCCGGCGCGGTCCACCGCACGGCGCTGAATTCGCCCTTCGGCCCCGGGTGCAGGGCCAGGTGCCCCGCCGGCCAGGTAATTCCCAATGCCGTAATGGTATGGCTCGTGGCGTTGACGGCCACCCAGGGCTCGTCGGTCGATTCTTTCCAGGCGTGAATGCCGCTAACGCCGCCGATGCCCGAACTCGCGTCGAAACGGCCGCTATTGAGCATGACGATGCGGGTGTCGTCCAGCGAACGCACCAACGGCAACATCTGGACGGCATGCTGGAAGGCGGGCCAGTTCGACGACTCGTTCAGCAGTCCCCACATCACCACGCTGGGATGGTTTCGGTCGCGGCGAATCAGCTCCGTCACGCCGCTATCGAACCGTTCGGCCATCTTCGGCGAAGGGTCGAGCGGCCACGAGGCATACGACTCCTCGTAGACCATCAGGCCGATCTCGTCGCACAGGTCGAGCTGCAAGGGCGTCGCCCCGCCCCAAATGAAACGCACGGCGTTGAAGCCCATGACCTTCAAATTGAGCAGATCGCGCCGCAAGAGATCGGGATCGTGAGGGAACTGCTGCCCGATCGGATAATGGTTGCACGTGTGGCTGCAGCGCAGGAAGATGCGCCGCCCATTGAGACGGAAATAGCCGTTGCTGAAGCGAAAATCGCGGAAACCGCAGCGCGTCGACCGCTCGTCGAACGAAGGCGAACCGTTCTCTTCCACCCGAGCAGCGACGCGGTACAAATACGGATCGCTCAACTGCCAGAGATGCGGGTTGTCGATCGTCAGCTCGGCATCGAGCGGCGAGATGCCGGGCGAAAACTCCCGTTCCAGGCGGAGGGCACCTGTCGTTTCGCCCGTTCGAGCCGAGGAAACCGCGATGTTCAGCCAACCTTTTTGGGTTTTCGTCGTGGCGTTGCGCACCACGGCCTTCACGTGAAGGTTACCGGCCGTCCGCCCCGGCCGTGGCACGGCAGAGAGATCGTCGACGTACAATGCCGGCACGCACATCAGTTCCACGGACTGCGTCATTCCGCCATGGTCGAAGGTGGCGCCCGCGACAAACGGAATTACCTTGCAGCGACGCGCCGTCTGGTTCAGGCAGATGCCGTCGATCATCTCGTGGGTGGGATTCAGCACGCGAACCGCCAGGCGATTGCCCTGGCCCGGCCGGATGTGATCGGTCACGTCCAGCACGAAGGGCGTCTCGCCCCCCTCGTGCCCGCCGACCGGGACGCCGTTCAGCCACACCTCGGCCAGGTAGTCCACTTGCCAGAATCGCAAGAGATAACGCCCGTGGCGATGCGGGTTGGGCGGCACGTCGAACTGCCGCCAATACCAGGCCACGCCATGATAGCCGGGAAAAGTTCCCTGAAGGATCCACGGCACTTTGGCCGGCCTGGCTTGCGGCGGCGGTTGGGAGAACCAACTCTCCTTGCGTCCGACGTTCTTCGCATCGATCGCTAGCAGCCAGGCGCCGTCCAGCGACCTGACCGAAGTCGTTTCAGGCTGCCCGCCGGCGCGGAGAAACTGGGGCGTCAGCAAACAGAACGCGAACACCATCGTGAACAGACGCGTGTTCATGGGCGACCTCTCGACAAGGCAGAGTCCGATTCGCGGGGGCTTGGCCTTTGTCGTGGCCGACCCCACACCGGTGACACGACGAGGTCTAGTTTCGTTGCGCTCTCCGGCGTTGTCAATCGCTGTCCCCCCCAAGAAGTTTCACTGGCGCCGGCCACCTTTCGTCCGCTTTGGCGTTTGGGGGGCTCAAGTGATGTCCTCCTACGCTACTTGGCCGCTGCCTCGCAGCGCCGGGGGCACTTCACTGCAACCGCTCGACGTTTGCTGATAGAATGATCGCATCACCTGCTCGGAAAGTTCCATGGCCATCTTCTTCGCCCTGCTGCTCGTTCTCGCCCTGGTGGTGTGCTGGCTGCTGACCCTGCTGGGCCTGCCGGGCAACTGGCTCATGGCGGCGCTGGCGGCGCTGTACGCATGGCTGGCCCCCGCCCAGGCACACCTGGCGATTGGCTGGAAGACGGTCCTGGCCCTGCTGGTGCTCGCTCTGCTAGGCGAGATCGTCGAACTCTTGGCCGGCGCCGTGGGCGTGGCCAGGGCAGGCGGCAGCAAGCGGGGGGCGGCCCTGGCGCTTTTGGGCTCGATCCTCGGCGGCATGATCGGCCTTGTCGTCGGCGTCCCCATCCCCCTGGTCGGCTCCCTGGTCGCTGCCGTGCTCTTTGCCGGGCTGGGAGCGATGATCGGAGCCGCTCTCAGCGAAACCTGGGTGGGACAAGACCCCGGCACAACCTGGCGGATCGCCCAGCGGGCGTTCTGGGGCCGCCTGGCCGGCACGCTGGGCAAGGTCATCCTCGGCGCGGTGATGATCGCCGTCGTGATCGCCGCCACGCTCGCCTGAGCAACTGCCGAGCGGGAGCAAGAGCGGCTAGCGGTTGGGGCGATCGTTGCACTGTCGCCCCGGGAGCGGCAGTTCAACTGCCACCCCAACACGCCGCTAGATTCCTTCCTGAACGTCGGCATCGTGTTGCTCTTCCAGACGCTCTCTGAGAATCAGCGCGAGGTCCTCGGACGTGGGCGGCGGAAAACGCGGGCAGCCCGTCTGCACCCAGCGGGCCAAATCGCTTTGCACCCAGCGAACCAGTCGATTGCCGATGTTCAACGGCAGCGGAATGGCGCCTTCCTCGATCAGCGACAAGACCATCGACTCATCCGCCTTGAGAAATGCGCACAGCTCACGAAAGGTCAGCAGCATGTCGGTCATTCTTCGCAAGGCCGAGGAGCATTTCCGAATTGGCGACCAGCAGACGGTATGCCGTTATTCTACCTTGAATGGCGGCGTTTGTCAGCCAAGGGGCCGATTGAGAAGATCGGCCCGACCGGTAGCGGCGGCTGTCTTCCTATTGCTCCAACGGAACAGGGTTTTCCCAGCCCAGGGCAGCGCCCTCGTTGTTGCGTACAAGTTGGTATGCGGTTCCCCGTCCCGGAGGGACGTTTGATAGTAGCCCAGCACTTCAGTGCTGGGAAGATGGGAAGCGAGGGAAGCTTCGTCGTCCCGGAGGGACGATGGAAACGCGATTTTGAAGGCCGTGGTTCAATTGTCCCTACGGGACAACCTGATCCTTGCCGACCTTCGGACCCAGCGATGAATCGCTGGGCTAGTATCAACGGCCCCTCCGGGGCCCAAGCGCATGACTGGTGTGTAACAACGAGAGCGCTGCCCCAGGGCTAAGAAAACGGCGGGCCTTTGGCCCAACGGCGCCGATCATCTGTTACTGGCCCCCTTTCCGGCGAACATTGAACGCATTCGCTCTGCTCCATAGAATGGCGCCCGATAGGCGTGACCACTCTGCCTTGGACTGACGATGGCAATCTCCATCCGCACGATGACCGGCCGCGACGTGCACCTGGGCATGACGCTCACAAACCGCGCAGGCTGGAACCAAACCACCGCCGATTGGTTTCGATTCCTGGCTATGGAGCCCGAGGGGTGCTTCGTGGCCGAGTGGGACGGCCGGCCGGCCGGCACCGCGGTAACTACCGTGCTCGGCGCCGTGGGCTGGATTGCCATGGTATTGGTCGACGAGGCGGTCCGCGGACGGGGTATCGGCACCCGGCTGGTCGAACATGCCTTGACGCACCTCCGACGGCGCTCGATTCCCACCGTGCGATTGGACGCCACGTCGTTAGGCAGACCGCTGTATGAGAAGCTCGGCTTCGAGCCGGAATACGAGGTGGCGCGGTGGGAGTGTGCGTTACCGGCGGCAACCGCCGACTGTTCCTTGTTCCGCTCCGAGATGGAGAGTGAAAACGCGGCGAGAGACCTTCAATTGGGACCGGTCACTGCCGATCAGCTTCCCGCCGTCGTCGAGTTAGACCGGCGCGTCACGGGCACCGACCGCCGGCGGCTGATCGGGCGGCTCTGCGAGTTTCTCGGCACGGCGTGGGCCGTTACGGCGGGCGGGAAACTCGCCGGCTACGCGATCCTGCGTCCCGGGTTCGCTGCCATCCAGGTGGGGCCGGCCGTCGCGCTCGATGCCGCGGCCGGCGCGACGGTCTTCGATGCCGCCCTGCGATCCTGCGCGGGGCATCGGGTCTTTATCGACATCCCCTCCGACAACGCCGTCGCGATCCGGTGGGCGGAGTCGAAGGGCCTCCAGGTGCAAAGACGCTGGCTGCGGATGCGGCACGGGCAGCCCGTCCACGACTGCCCCGCGCAACTCTGGGCCAGTTCCGGGCCCGAAAACGGCTGACGGCGACCAGCACGTAGGTTAGAATGGTCCCAGCGATATCCCTTCCCCCGCTGAAAGGAATTACCATGACCCAGCAACTCAATCGACGCGGCTTTCTGGAAACTTGTGCTGTCAGCGGCGGAGCGTTGCTGGCATGCGGATTGGCCGCTCGTCCGCTGCATGCCGCCGAGCAGGCCGGTTGGCCCACGCTGCCGCCCGTCAAGATCCACGTCGTGTACGTCGGCCTGGGCGGGGCCTGGCCCAAGCCCGATTTCGATGCCAAGGCGGAGGTGGCGAAATTCCAAAGGCATCTCGACGGCGTCAAGCAGCGGCTGGGTGACGTGGAATTCGTCGGCGGCGAGCTGATTCCCAACCACGATGCCGCGGTGGCCGCCCTGCTGCCGAAGCTGGCCGACGCGGACGGGTTGCTCGTCGTGCATCTTTCGTTTGGCATGGGGAGCCCTCTGTTGAAGTTGGTCGACTCCGGCCTCCCGACGGCGATCTTCTCGCAGCCTTTTAGCGGCCACGACTGGATGTACATACCGCAGTGGCAAAAGGCCGGCAAGCGGGTGATCCTCTTTGCTTCCAGCAATTACGCGGACTTGGAAAGGGCGGCCGCCCTGCTCCGCGTGCCGGCCCGCATGCGGCACACGCGCATCCTTCACGTGGGCGGGCCGCACGGCACGCTTCCGGCCCGATCCGCGACGGGGGTCAAGGACAAACTGGGCCCCGAGTTGATCTCGATCAGCGTGCCCGCGGTGATCGCGGCCCATGCGGCAGTGAGCCTGAAGGCCGCCGAAGAGGAGGCCGAGCAATACTGGATCAAGCCGGCCAAGAAGATCGTCGAGCCCTCGCGCGAGGAGATCATCAAGTCGGCCCGCATGTATCTGGCCATGAAGAAGTTGATGATCGAGCACAACAGCCGAGCCATCACCATCCACTGCCTGGGCGGCATTCCCATCGACAAGATCGGCTACCCGTGCCTCGGTTTCAGTAAGCTCAACGATCTGGGGCTGGTCGGTGCTTGCGAGGCGGACATGGATTCCACGCTCACGATGCTCCTGTTCGGCTACGCCTTTGGCAAGCCCGGGTTCATTACCGATCCCCTCTTCGACATCTCGAAGAACGCCATGGTTCACGCCCATTGTCTGTCGGCGACAAAAATGGATGGTCCGGCGGGCCAGCGTCATCCGTTCACCATCCGCACCCATCGCGACGATAGCCGCGGGGCCTCGCTGGCCGTCGAGCTGCGCATCGGCCAGGAAATCACCTGCGCCAAGCTCTGCAACCTGGACACCGTGTTGCTCTCGTCCCAGAAGATCGTCGAGATCCCCAGCTTCGACGACCGCGGTTGTCGCACGCAGATCGTGGCCCAAGTCGCCGATGCCGGCAAGATGCTGAGCAATTGGGGTAGCGGCGTCCTGGACCATGGCGACATGATGACGATGCTGCACCGTGTCGTGTTCTATGGCAAGCACGTGGAGAACGTGCGGTGCCTGGCTCAGCTTATGGGCCTGAAGATCCTGATGGAGGGATGAGCCCGCCAAGCGCGCCTCTACTGCAACGGCTGCACGTTGACCGTCGCCCGGGTTGCTTCGGCTTCCGCGCAGGCCAGCATGGCGGCGTGGACCCGGCGGGCAACCTCGACGTCAGCCTGGGGCGGAAGTCCGCCCCGGACGGATGCGACGAAGGCCCCCAGGCACTCCCGCAGGCCCACGAAGCCGCAGGCCGGCAGGGAAGGCGGATGCGGCGTTTCGTGCCAAGCGCCGTCAGGCTCCCGCCAGCGGAGGTCGCCCCGGATCACGTCGACCTCTGCTTCGCCGCGGCTGCCGAGCACGCTAAGGCCGACTTCCAGCCCGGCCACCGCCACCAGATTGAAGTCGAAGCGGCCCATTCGCCCGGCCGGATATTCCAGCGCGGCCCAACCGTGGTCCATCAGTCGCCCGTTGGCCGCGTAACCGCCGGTGACGGTTACCCGCTCGGGCGGCGCGGCGAGCACGTAGTCGAGCAAGTCCAGATACCAGCAGCCGAGCCAGGGGAAGAAGCCTTCCTGCTCGGGGTTATACTTCCACCGGCCGCCCCCATAGCCCCAGTCGCACCACAGGCGTACCGAAACCATCAGCGGATCGCCGATCAGGCCGGCGCGAAGACACTCGCCGAGCGCACGGATCACCGGGAGGTAACGGATCTCCAGGTCGGGCTGGATGACGCAGGGCGAAGCCCCCATCGCGCCGAGGATGCGCGCGATCGTCGCGGCGTCGTGGGCGATGGGCGGTTCGTAAAACAGGTGTTTGCCCGCCGCGACGGCCGCCTCCAGGGCCTCGGCGTGCAGCGGATTGGGCAGGGCGAGCGCCACGGCCTCGACCGCCGCGCTTCGGAGCAGCTCGCGGTAGTCGGAATAGATAATCACCTGTTCGCCAAATTGCTGCCGCGCGTATTGCTGGCTGGCCGCGGACCGGGCAGCCACGGCGGCGATCTCCACGCCTTCCAGATCCTTGAGCGCCGGCACGTACGCTTGGCGCGGCCACTCGCCGAGGCCGGCGAGCCCCAATCGGATGCGGTTCATGTCGGCTCCTTCGCTTGGCCCGAGGAATGGCCGTCTCGGGGTTGCTTCTCAATCAAGCGTAGTACTTGCTCCGAGCGGCAAACGTGCCCGCATTGTTACAAAATGATTCGCGACTTTCCAGACCTTCCCAGCACTAAAGAGACAGTCCAGCTTTGGCAACGTTGCTGCGTAATGAGTTGTGACGACCGTGTAGCCCATAGGGCTTCCGATATGTCAGCCCAGGGTTGCCGTAGATAATCCCTTCGGGATATTTGCCAGCTATCCTACCTTGCCACCAAAGCTGGACTGTCTCTAAAGTGCTAGGCTACTTTCAAACGTCCCTTTTCGGGACGGAACATTGCATACAACTTGCGCAGATCGGTACAATGCTTCCCGCCTCGGTCCCCGCTGTCGGCCTTTCGGTTCGAGGAGCAATGGACCCGGCGCAGGAGGTCGCTGACCAATGTACGAACGATTTACAAACCGTGCCCGAGAAGTCATGCAACACGCCAATAAGGAGGCGCAACGACTGCAACATGAATATATCGGCACGGAACATATTCTGCTCGGGCTCGCACGGTTGGACAGCGGCGTAGCGGTGAGTGCGCTGCGGAACCTTGGTGTCGAACCTCGCAGGATCAGCCAGGAGCTCGAAAAGGTTATCCAAAGCGGCCCTTCTCTAGCTTACCTCGGCAAGCTTCCCCGCATACCGCGTGCCAAGAAGGTCATCGAATACGCAATGGAAGAAATGCGGAATCTCAAGCACAACTGTATCGGCAGCGAGCACATTCTATTGGGGTTGCTGCGCGAACAGGAGGGGGTTGCCGGCGTGGTGCTGATGGGTCTCGGTCTTCGTGTTGAGAAGGTGCGGGCAGAGATCGATCGTCTTCTTGCGCAGCCGAACGATTGGGGAAGGCAGGAGTTTCCTGCGCTCCCTCCGCTGCAACCCTTCGAGGAGCGCGGCAGGAGAGTCGTCGAGGTGCCCACGGCATGTCCCAAATGCGGCGATCCGCGCGTCGTTCGCGTGTTGTGGCATTCCGTTCCTCTGTCTGTCCAGAATCTGGAAGATTTTCAAGCCGGAAAGGCGATTCTTGGCTCCCTTGCCGAAATGCAAGGACCACCGTGGGTTTGCTTGCATTGTTCTCCCCGGTGGTCGGAAGTCCACCAACTTGCGATGCAAGATTACCAGTGTCAACTCGCCAAGGAAGAAGCCGTGGCTGCCACGAATTTCGAGGCCGCCGCACGGCATCGGGACTCCCAGGATGATGTGCGGCGCCGATTGTGGCAACTCATTCAAGAGTTGCTGAAGGATCAGTGACAGTCGCTCGGCAAGGTGGTGCCCCGTCACCCGCGCCCCGATCTTCGCCCACGGACCGGCTCGTTGGCGGAAAAATCAGTCCGCCGAACTGGAATGTCGCCCCGCCGCTGGTTAGCATGGGGGTTTTGCCGCCCAGCCATTTCCGAGCGGCGTGAATGAAACAATACGTGCTGCCGGCCATGGCGGCTTACTCCGCCCCGGCAGCCTGATGGGAGCCTTTCATGAAAACTTTCGTCGCTCGGCGGCTGTTGGCGGCTTGGCTGGCAACCATGGCCGGCCTGTGGTTTGTTCCTTCGGGGCCGGCGGCCGAGATCGTCGGCAACCGCCCCTATGAAATGGTCTGGGCCAATCGCACCCACGATACGCGACCGCCGCTGGTGGACTTCGAGAATCTGAACGGCTGGACCACCACGACCACCGACGCCGTCGCCTCCTTCACCATCACCCGCGAGCAGCAGCTTTGGGGCGAGCACGTCGGCCGGCTCACCTATCGTGCCGCGGGAAAGTCGCCAAAGGTCGTAGTGCGACCGCCACGGCCCGTGCCCGTGCCGGCGCCGCTGGATAGCATCAACCTGTGGGTCTACGGCAACAACTGGGGCTGGCAGCCGGACCCCGGCACGCCGCCGGTGGAAATCACGGTGCTCTTGCAGAGCCGCAGCGGGCAGTCGGTGCCGGTCCAGCTCGGCAGCGTGCGTTGGCAGGAGTGGTGGGTCATGCACCGCAAGCTCACCGCCGACCAGGAAGTACAACTGAAGGACGGGGCGCTCTTCGCCGGCTTCGAAATCACCAATGGGAACAACCGGGACGACCGCGCGATCTATTTCGACAACTTGGCCATCTACAAGGAGCCGCTGCCCCCCTTGAGTTTTCCCCCGCGGCGAAAACGCGGCGTGGATCCGTTTTCCGGCCAGAGCGCGGGCATCAATACCGGGCCGGGCCGGCTGCCTTTCCCAACCCGCGAGGAAACCATTCTGCCCGACAACCTCACGAAGGATTTCCAGGTCACGCTGGCCCGCTCGGGCCGTGCCTTCGTCTTTACCTATCGCGGCCGCGACGGCGAGTTGGAGTACCGCTACGAGCCCACGACCGGCATGCTCGGCGACGTCTCGGCGCGGTGGTCCGGCCGCGGCGGCGCGTTTCAGCCGATGGCCGGCGGCGGCGTGTTTTTCGCCTCGGAAAAGCACTGTGTTCCGCCGGACAAGCTGGAATTGCTCCACTGCGAGCGCGTCGGCGACACGGTCGTTTCCCGCTGGCGCTGCACCGTCGGCAGTCGCACCGCCGAAGTGGCCTACACGTTTCGGCTGTGGCAGAAATCGCTGGTGGTGGACGTGAAATGCACCGGCGGCGGCGTGGGCGAGTTTCGTATCGGCCAGGCCATGGGCCTCAGCCGGCCGCGGTTGGTCACGCTGCCGTACATGTCGTTCGCCGGCCCCCGGCCCGCGGTGGTCGTGGCCGGGCCGCCCGCGGAGCCGCTCTTTCTCTTTGCGCTGTTGGATTACTACCGCTCCAACGCCTCGGAGCTGTGGGCGGGCAACCTGGTGGCCGACGGGGCCATCTACAACGGCGGCGCGCGGTATCTGCCCAAGACCAACGGCAAGCGCAACGATTGCTTCGAGCGGCTCTTCCTCACCGTCTCGCCTCGCTTCGAGGAAGTGCTGCCCAATATTCCGAATCCCAAGTCGCCCTGGATGGGCGTGGCGGGCGAGCGGCTGTGGATCGCCCACGGCGCCGGCAACAACCGCCAGAACGACTACAACTATTGGCGCGACGTGGCCCGCTACGGCATGACGAAAATCGTGATCACCGACCACGAAAGCGGCTGGCGCGACGACGGCGAGAGCTTTACCTTCCGCACCCGGGCCGCGCCCAAGAAAGGCGGCGACGAGGGGCAGGCCGACTACGCCCGTAAGATTCACGCCCTCGGCTTCCGCTACGGCCTCTACAACAACTACACCGACTTCGCCCCCGTCAACGAGTTCTGGAACGAGGACCTGGTCACGCGGCAATCCGACGGCCAGTGGCACATGGCCTGGCCGCGCTGCTACAATCCCAAGCCCGCCCGGGCCGTGGAGTACGAGGCCCGGCTCGCGCCCCTCATCCAGCAGAAGTTTCATCTCGACACGGCATATTGCGATGTGCACACCGCCGTGCCGCCCTGGTACTACCTGGACTACGATGCCCGCGTGCCGGGAGCGGGGACCTTCGCGGCGACGTTTTACGCTTACGGCGAAATCATGCTCCACCAGAAAGCCACCTGGAACGGCCCCGTGTACAGCGAGGGTACGCACCACTGGTTTTACTGCGGGCTGAACGACGGCAACTACGGCCAGGACCGGGCCGCCGACCTGCCCGTGAACCCCTGGCTCGTCGATTTCGACCTCCGCAAGCTGCACCCCTTGTGCTGCAATTTCGGCATGGGCAACTGGGACATGTTCTACGGCGAGCACGCCCCGGGCGGGGCCACCGCGGAAGAGAAGGAGGCAATGTTCGACCGCTTTTTGGCCGCTACGCTCGCCTTTGGCCACACGGGCTTCTTCCACCCCAATCCGGCCAAGCCCGACAACGGCGTGCGCAGCTATTTTGCCCTACAGCAAATCCATGCCCATTACGCACAAGCCATCGCCGAAGCAATTCGTTACGCGGACGAACGGGGAAAGCTGCTCGACGTGAGTGCTGCCGTTGCCACGGGCGTCTATCGGCGCTCGCAAATCGCCACCCGCTATAGCAACGGAATGCGCGTGGTGGTGAACGGGCATCGCAGCGAGACGTGGAAGACGGCCGACGCCGAGCTGCCGCCCAACGGCTGGTTCGCCCAAAGCGCGGATGGCAAGCTGATCGCCTGGAGCGCCAACGTGGAAGGCCATCGCGCCGATTACGTCGATTCGCCCGCCTACCTGTATGCCGATGGGCGAGGCCGTTTCACGCGTTTTGCCAACGCCGCCGGCGACGGCCAGTTCGTCGCCCATAAGCGCGCGGGCGGGACGCTGGAAGTCATTCCCGTGAACGACTGCCAAACCTCCGGCGTCAGCTTGGGAGGCCGGGCCGCGCGGGCCATGGCACTCGACCGCGAGCGACGGGAAATCGGGACCGCGCCCACGCGGTTTAGCCGCGGGCTGGTTTACGTGACGCCGACGAAGGGCGCCTTCGGCTACTTGCTCACGCCGGTGGACGCGCCCGCCGTCACGCTGCGGTGCGAACGCACACGGGTCGTGGCGGGCGAGACGGTGACGATTCTCGGACGCCTGCCGCACCGTTTTACGGTGCCTGCCACGGCCAGGCCCGGCGGGCACTTCTGGCAAAGCTTCGAGGACGCTTGGATCGACTTTGCCGTCGCGCCGCTGGCCGATACGAAGCTCGCGGCGACCGATCACTTCGTGCTTCGGCTCACGTCCCATCTGCCGAAATGTTCGACGGCCCAGGTCACCCTCGACGGGCAGACCCGCGCGGCCACGATCGCGCCGGAACGGGAAGTGGTGGTAGAATTCCCGTTCACCCCGCCCACGCGCGACGCCTCGCGGCCGGTCCGGCTGCGGATCGCCGCCGGCGAGTTCCAACAGGAAGAGATCTGGCAACTGACGGCCCGTCGTTCGCCGGTGCCCGTCGTGGCGTTGCCGGAGGACTATCAGGCCGGGCAATGTTTCCGCAACAAGCCGGAGAGCGAGCTGGACCGGACTTCCGGCGCGCTGGCTCATGCCGACGGCATGCCCTGCGGCGGGGACTTGCGGCATGGGCTCTTCATGCACCCGCCCTACAATGGCGGCGTCGGCTATACGTTCGTGCTCTACGAGCCGATCGCGCTCCCGCCGGCGCCGGCGGCCGCCTTCCGTTGCGACATCGGCAAACGCGACGCCAGCGATCGGGGCGACGGAATCCTGTTTCGCGTCGCCGTCGTCGATGCGGCCGGCCACGAAACGGTGGTCGCCGAACGGCAATGGGCCGAACACGCCTGGACCTCGCTGACGGCGGACCTCAGCCGCTGGGCGGGCCAATCCTGCCGGCTGAAACTCATCAGCGACGTGGGTCCGGCCGACAACTCCATCGGCGACTGGGCGTGCTGGGCCAACATGCGCGTGGAAACTCGGGAACCCGTGACGCAGGTGACGGTGCGAAAGTAGCCCGTCACTTCGGCAGCGCCTCGTGAAAAGGCTTTCCCGCTTCGTACAGGGCGATCTGCTTCCGCAAGACATCCGCCGAAGCCGGCGATTTCTGTCGCGTGGCCAGGTCCAATGCCTTGCGCGCGGCGGCGAGGGCCTCGGGAAAACGCCCCGCCTCGGCATACGCGGCGGCCAGCGTACCCAGCACGTCCGCCCGCTGGCCGCCGCAAAGTTGATCGGCCCGGCGGGCATGCTCGATCGCTTCGCGGCCGTTTCGCAGCGCCGCCTTCGGGCAGGTCGCCCGCAGCCAGGCCAGATTCGTCCGCGCTTCCACACAGTCGGGCTGGATTTGCAACGCCTGCCGAAACTGCGTCAACGTCTCGTCGAAGCGGCCTTGCACGGCCAAGACGATCCCCAGATCGTTGCGGGGCATCGCGGCCGCGGGCGAGAGTTCGACGACTCGGCGAAGATGTTCGATCGCCTCTTCCCGTCGGCCCAGGGCGAGCAACGCGTTGGCCAGGTTAGCGTGGGCCTCGGTGTAGTCGCGCTGGATGTTGACGGCCTCTCGATAATGGGCGACGGCCAGGTCGGCCCGTCCCCGGCCGGCCAGCGTGTTGGCCAGATTGAAGTGCGCCACGGCGTAATCGGGCTTGATGGCCAGCGCCTTCCGGTAATGGGCCAGCGCCAGGTCGACCTCGCCCCGGCCGGCCAGGGTTACGGCGAGGTTGTTATGGGCCTGGGCATAGTTGGGCTGGATGTCCAACGCCTTCTGGTAGCGGGCGATGGCCAGGTCGGTCTGTCCCTGGCCCGCCAGCGCGTTGCCCAGGTTGTAGTGGGCCTCGGCATAGTCGGGCTTGACGTCTAGCGCCTTCTGGTAATGAGTGATGGCCAAGTCAAGCTGGCCCTGAGCGGCCAAAACGTTGCCGAAGTTATTGTGGGCCTCGGCGTAGTCGGGCTTGACCTCCAGCGCCTTCTGGTAATGGGCGATGGCCAGGTCCATCTCGCCGCGGGCCGCCAGGAGTAGGGCGAGGTTGTTATGGGCCTGGGCATAATCGGGCCGGATGTCCACCGCCTTCCGGTAATGAGCGATGGCCAAGTCAAGCTGTCTGCGGCTAGTCAGGACGACGGCCAGGTTGTAGTGGGCCGGGGCGTAATCAGGCTTGCTTTCCAGCGCCTTCCCGTAATGGGCGAGGGCCAGGTCAACCTCGCCCCGCTCGGCCAGGGTCAAGGCAAGGTTATTGTGGGCCTCGGCGTAGTCGGGCTTGAGTGCCAGCGCCTTGCGGTAATGCGCAATCGCCTCCTCCACCTGTCCGCGGCCGGTCAGGACGATGGCGAAGTTGTAGTGGGCCACCGAGTTTTGCGAACTGCAATCCAGGGCATGCGTCCAGAGCGATTCGCTATCGCGCCAGAACGACGTCTGGCGCCACCCGCATCCCATGAGAATCGCCAGCACCAACGCCGACGCGATGCCGCACCACCAGCGGCGGTACGACCAGGATCGGCACAGGTCTGCCGCGCCCCACGCCAGGGCGATGGCCAGCCCGATCTGAGGCAAGTACGTGAAACGGTCGGCCCTCGACGTCAGTCCAACTTGCACGAACCCGATCACTGGGACGAGCATCCCCAAATACCATAGCCAGCCCGCCAGCAGATACGGGTGCCGGTGCCGCCACCGCAGCACCGCGGCGGTGATGCCGAGCAGCAGCAGACCGGCCCCGAAAATGTTCGCCACCGGCAAATCGAGCCCCGCGCGCGGATAGACGGCCGCCAAATCCGCCGGGCAGAAGAACTGCCACAGATACGTCACGTATGACACCAAGATGTTGCCCATTCGCCACCCCAGGGGGAGTTGCTCGCCGGGCACCAACGTGTTGCCCTGAATCCACAGCGTGGTCAGGCAACACGCCCCGGCCAGCGCCACGAGCGGAAGTTTTTCCACCACCAGACGCGCGACCACGAAAAAACGGCCTGCTCGCCCGGCCCCGGGAATCGCCTCGCCTTTGCCGGCCGTGGCGGCCATGCGACGCAGCGGCCAATAGTCCAACAGCAGCAGCACGAACGGCAGCGTGACCAACATCGCCTTGGCCATCAGCCCGAGGGCAAAGAAGACCATCATGGCCAGGTATCGCAGGAGTGAAGGCCGGTGACGCACATAGCTCACGTACGCCGCCAGCGTGAGCATGAAGAACAGCCCGCTGAGCACATCTTTGCGTTCGGTGACCCAAGCCACCGATTCGGCCCGCAGCGGATGGACCGCAAACAGTGCCGCCACGAAAGCACTCGGCCATAGGCGACCCGTCATCCGTCGCAGGACGAGGAACAGCAGAGCCGCCGTGGCGGCGTGCAACAGCACGTTGGTCAGATGGTACCCGCCCGCCAGCAGACCATAGAACTGGTGATCCAGCATCAAGGAGATCCAAGTGAGCGGAATCCAGTTGGCGGCGTAGCTGTGCGTAAACGTCCAGGCGATGCCTTGGGCACCGAGCCCTTGTGAAAGGTGCGGATTCTCGCTGACGTATTCGCCGTCGTCCAGATTGACGAACTCGTGGCCCACGGTCTGGCCGAAGACCAGTGCCACCGCCAAGAGCAGGAGACCACCCACGGCCAGGACCCAGGAGCGATTTCGCCGGCGGGGCGCGAGAAGCGGAACGTCGCGACTGTTGGGTACCCTGCGCCTAGTTAGTCCTCGGCACATGGAACAAAGACTCCCCCCTGGTTCGCGTGGGAAAGGCTCGAGTTGGCGGTTCTCGCGGAAGCAGTACCTGACGCTCGCCGTCGTTCAAATTGTCTTCATTCGATGGCCGTCCTGCGGCCGGGGTTCTCACAGCTCCGATCGGTTGCGTTGATGAGTCGGACCTCCCTGAGCGGGATGCCGGTATCTCCCCCAGTGTAACAAAGGAAATTCAGGAGGACAAGACACCCCCCACTTCCCCCCCAGGATCTGCCATCCTTCTATTAGCCTTCTGCCGGGACGCGCCTAAGATGATACGGTACGAATCGAGATCATCGCCCAGCTTTTTGGGCGGCAGTTGTACTGCCGCCCCCGAGAACTGCGGCAAAAAAGGGGCGGCAGTACAACTGCCTCCCCAACATGTGACGCCTTCTGCCCAGAGGCGCCTAAGATGATACGGTGCGAATCGAAATCACGGCCCGGCAAGACGAGCGTGCTCGGGAAAGGTGGCCCAGTATGGACGAGTCGGTTCTTACGCACTTCAAGCAGAGATACGAGTCTTTGGCCGGCGTGGTACACGTGGTGTCCGAGGAGGAAGAAGCCGCCGCGGTCGTGGCTTCTCTGCTCGGCCAGGCCAAGGCCCGCCGCGTGGCCTTGGGCCAGTTTCCCGAGCCCCTGCGGCAGGCCCTCGCCGAGCGCTGCGCGGCGCTGGGATCGGAGGTCGTGCAGCCGCCCTACGCGAGTGCCGATCTGCCCGGGGCGATCGATGCAGCCCAGGTCGGCGTTTCTCCGGCCGAGTTTGCCATTGCCGAAACCGGCACCCTGGTCGAGTTCGCCACCGACGACGCCCTGCGCCTGGTTTCCACGCTGCCCCGGGTGCACGTGGGCCTGTTTCGCGCCGCCGACCTCGTGCCAACCCTCCGCGACGCGGCCGGCCGCGTGCGGGCGTTTTTCGAACAGCACCCGAAACATGCCACCGTGACTTTCATCTCCGGGCCAAGCCGCACGGGAGATATCCAGATGCGGCTGACGCTGGGCGTGCACGGGCCCGAAACCACACACGCCGTCGCGATCCGCTAGTCGAGCAGGAGGCGCATGATGGCCGACGGACGCTACACGCGTTTGTACCGAAAAATCGACCGGGCACTCCGGCAGACGCCCCAACGGGCGGCCCTCTATCGGGCGATGCTGCGGGGCCGGGAGAGTCGAAACCGGGCCGTCGCAGCGCTGCCGGGCGGCGAAGCGTTTCGCCACGAAGTGCGGGCCATCAAACTCCGCTGCCTCGACGCCCAGGATTCCCTGGTCGATCGCTTTGCCGCAAAAGCCCGAGAGCGAGGCGCCACGGTCTTCCTGGCCGAAGACGCCGCCGCGGCCATCCGCTACGTGCTCCAGGTGGCCGCCGCCTGCGGGGCCAAGACCGTGGCCAAGTCGAAATCGCTCACCAGCGAGGAAATCGAGATCAACGCCCCCCTGGAGTCGGCCGGCATGGAGGTGATCGAGACCGACCTGGGCGAGCTAATCATCCAGAAAGCGCACGAGAAGCCGTTCCACCTGGTTTTTCCCGCGGTTCACAAAACGGTGGCCGAGGTGGCCGAGATTTTCCGGCGCGAGACCGGCGAGGAAATTCCGGCCGACGTGGACGCCATCATGAAGGTGGTCCGCCGGTACATGCGGCCCATCTTCCTCAAGGCCGACATCGGCATGACCGGGGCCAACGCCGGCATCGCCGAGAACGGCGCAATCGTCATCGAGACCAACGAGGGAAATGCCCGGCTGGTTTCCAGCATTCCCGACGTACACATCTGCATCATGGGCCGGGAGAAGGTGGTGGAAACGGTCGAAGACGCCCTGCAAATGATGATGGCCCATCCGCTGAGCGCCGTGGGACAGCCGTTGACGACCTACGTGACGATGATGGCCGGCCGGTCGCCGCTGGGGGACGGAGACGAGCCGCGGCAGTCCCACCTCATCATCTTGGACAACGGCCGCACCCGAATGCGGAAGGACCCGCTGTTCCAGGACGCCCTCTGCTGCATCCGCTGCGGGGCCTGCATGAACATCTGTCCGACCTATGGTGTGGTGGGCGGCCACGCCTTCGGCTATATCTATCCCGGCCCCATCGGCATTCCCTGGACGGCCGAAGTGCACGGGCTGGAAAAGGCCGCCGATTTTGCCCCGCTCTGCATCTCCTGCGGGCTGTGCAAGGAAATCTGCCCGGCCGAAATCGATATCCCCATGATGATCGCGGCGGTGAAGGACCGCGATGCCGAGACCCATCCGCAGCCGTGGGTGAACCGCGTGATGATGGCCGCCGAGCCGTTCGCCCGGTTCGCCTCTGCCACGGCGCCCGTGTCGAACTGGATGCTGCGGAACCGGGCCGCGCGGTGGATGATGGAGAAGATCCTGGGCATCGACCGCCGCCGAACGCTGCCTCCTTTTTCCCGGCAGACGCTGGCCCGGAACATGGCCCGCCGCGGGCCCTCGACGGTGCGCAACCCGCGGCATCGGGTGGCCTTCTTCGCCGATCTGTTTGCCAACTACAACGCACCAAACTTAGGCATGGCGGCGGTCCGGACGCTGGAAGCCCTGGGCTGCGTGGTGGTCATGCCACGGCAACTGGGCTGCGGCTACCAGTACATAGCGTACGGCGATCTAAAGGCGGCCCGCAGGGTGGCCGAGGAAAACATTCGCCGCCTGGCGCCGTACGTTGCCGAGGGGTACGACGTGGTGGCCATCGAGCCAACGGCCACCCACTGCCTGCGGCTCTGCTATGCGAAGCTGCTAGACCATGGGAAGGAGGCCGAAGCCGTTGCGGCGAAGACGTTCGAACTGTTCGAGTATCTCGGCATGTTGGAACAGTCGGTCGAGGTTCCGCCGGCGCTGCGGGGTCGCCGGTTCGGTTTCCACATTTCCTGTCATCAGCGGCCGCTGGGCGGAGGCCGCCACGCGATCGAGTGTCTCCGCCGCCGCGGTGCCGAGGTGGAAGTGATCGAGACGGGAACCTGTTGCGGGATGGGAGGCACCTTCGGACTGAAGGCCGGCCTTTTGGGCTACGATCTTTCGCAGGCCGTGGGCGAGCCGCTCTTCGACGCTTTTCGGCAAGCTGCGGTGGAGGCGATTGTGACCGAAAGCAGTGTGTGCACGATCCAGTTGCAGGAAGGCACCGGCCTTCCAGTCCGCCATCCGCTCGAATTGCTGAAAGACAGCCCGTGAGGATTTTGATCTGTAGGGAACGCCCTCGGTGGCGTTCCTCTTCGGCACGCGATATGCCGGATGGATTCCAGGGCCGTTCCCGGGCCTTTGGCCGCCGCAGGCGGTGTTCGGCGCGGCGTTTACGCCGGGTTCCACCGCCCGCCGCGACCAAAACCTCCATGCCACGTCTTCGCGCAGAGCGGGATAATCGCCGCAAACCGCACCCGTGGTATTTTCGGCAAGATCGTAGCCGGCCGAACCTGTTTCCGTTCGCGGACCCGAAAGGGGGGCGCCGCGGGAATTGCCAGGTGGCCCGATCCGCCACGGACTCTCGCTAAGTAGAGTGGGACAGCGATCTCGTGGATCTGCTGCATCCCCGCTTCCTATCTGGGCTCAGACTAGCACCGAGTGCGCCACGCTCGCCGCCATCAGCGCCGCCAAGGCCGATGCCGACCGGGCCGGACTTTTGATCGCGGTCTTGATCCAGGACGACACGCGCCTCCGGGGCGTGGGCAACTGCGACCTCTACCGCTATTTTCCCGAAAGCTTCGACGCGGTCTGGCTCGACGATGATGACGGAACGAGGCGGCGAAAGATCCTGGGCAATCCCGATTACGGCGGCACCTGCTATCAGCCCTGCCTGGCGCGGCACCGCCCCAAGATCTGGGGCCGCCTGCCGGAATCGGTCCGCCTCGAGTTGCAGCAGCGTCCCAATCCGGACGCTACCTTGGTCGACGAAGTGCCCGCCCTGATCCACATGGGCGTGGCCACCCTGAAGCTGCAAGGCTGCGAATATCCCCCGCGACGGCTAGGCGAGATGGTCCGCGGTTTCCGCTTTGTGATTGACGGGATCCAGAGCGGTCGCACCAATCCGGCCGACATCCGGACCATGCTGTTGCATCTCCGCAGTTTGCGGGAAGAAAAGACCCAGTCGCAATTGGCTCACACGGCCGAACTGCACGATGCCCTGGAAGCGCGATTGGCGACCAATTCCGCCTGACGAGCGGATGCCGTCGCCCCGTTTGCGAACACGAACTTAGGACCTCCAACGGAACGAGGAAGGTAATGTACTCCTCTCGCACCGCGAGAGGGACGTTGTGCTCGAATTGGCCTCACGCAGAGCGTGAGGATGTCGGGTGCCACGGTTCGCTTGCCCAACCGTCCTTCCGCACCGCTGGACAATCCAGCATTGGCACCCAACCCGACAACTATGAAATGTCGTTCTATTAGAAGGTCGGCCGAATAGGTGAACCGGATTGTCAAATCGGTCGCAGGCAGTTTGCCCTTGTTTTCAAGGTAGTATGAAAAAGGCAGAACGACCCTGGTCTTTCCTTTGCCGGATGCTCCGAAGATGATGGTTCTTATCGGCGTTTTCCGTAATAGTTTCCTCGTCGCCTTGAGATGTCGCCTGCAGCTCATCATTTCAAGAGGGAAACCAAAACCTAGGATCACTGAGGGGCGAGAGAGCTGCCTCGATCTTGTGGCAACCGCAATCGAGATACCTATCCCTATCAGCCCGATCACCAATCCAGCTATCGCTGTCCAATCCATACCAGAATCTCCATCGACGACAAAACAGTAGCGGATCGTGTACCGTCTGCCCCCTGTTTGCCGGGCAAGAGCTGTACGTTCTTCGTTTCCACATGCGCTACTATACGTGCCGTCTATTGCGAGCAACGTGCCCAGTTGGCCGCGGCGCACAATCGCTCGTCCCGCGGTACGCCCGCAGCCCGCCGTTCCCTCGTCGTAGAGGCTCTCCAAGCAGCGTAAAGAACCACCGCCTATCAAGACCCCTCGGCAGTCCCTATTCCCGTCAATTTAATGAGCGTCTGCGGGGTGTCAAGAACCGTTCCTTTCTCGAGGCAGGCCCACAATTCCAAACCGCACCTGAATTCCCCACCATACGACTCGGAGAATGCCGTCTCGGATGACAAAATGGTGGAAAGCCGTCGGAAATGTGGTTTCGGCAGGCTTATTGCCGCCACCACAAGTCCGCCGTGCAGTGGTGGAGAAAGGTGCTTGGCGGGATACCGCAAATCGACGACCGGCCGCGGATCACGCCGGCAGTTCGCGCCCCCTGGTTTCGGGGGCAAAGAGGAGGACGACGGCGCCGAGCAGGAACAGCATTCCCAGGATGGTGCCGGAGTCGGACACCGAGACTCCCCAGCCCCGCATCAGGGCATTGAGCACCAGGATGGGTGCGGCCAGCAGCCGGCCGCCGTTGAAGCAAAAACCTCCGCCCGTGCCGCGCAACCGCGTGGGAAACAGCTCGGGAAAGTAGACGGCGTAACCGGCGTGCATGCCGGTGGTAAAAAAGCCGAACGTGGGCAAGGCCGACCACAGCAGCCACGGCGGCCCGGGCGGCAGGACCTTGAACACCAGCACGGCCGACACCACGCCGCCCAGGCAATAGAACAAGAACGCCCCGCGACGGCCCACGCGGTTGGAGATCGGGGCAAAGCCGATCAATCCAAAGGCGCCTCCGCCGCTAATCAAGAGCAGGGCCGCCATCTCGGTGTGCTTCAGTCCGGTCTTGACCTGGTCGGAAAGCGCGTGGAGGGCTTGCCCCCGCGCTTCCGGGCCGAGTTGCGCAGCCAGCGGGCCAAGCTGGGCGTTTTCGGCCAGTTCGCGGATCAGGCTCTGCCCCCGCACGTAGACGCCCCAAAAAGTCGCCAGCCCGACCGTGGCCAGGGCCAGGCCCACCAGTGTTGGGCGAAGCAGCTCGGGCGCGAACAGATCGAGCAGGCGGCCGGTGGGCTGGCTGCGGTCGCGGGCCGCCAAGGCGCGGGCTTGCACCCAGCGCTCCGGCTCGTGGAGCGAGGCATAGATCCAGAACGTGAGCAAGGCGGGGAGGAGGCCGATGCCGAAGGCCCAGCGCCAGCGATAGTCGGCGGGGCCAAAGTAGGGATTGCCCACGATCCACACGCCGACGGCGACGGCCGCCCAGACGCCCAGGATGCTGGAGGCGTGGAAGATGCCCAGCGAGACCGATCGCGCGCGGGCGGGGAACACTTCGGCCACCATGGCGCTGGCGACGGCCCATTCGCCGCCTACGCCGATGGCCACCAGGCCCCGCAGCAAGACCATGTGCCACCAGTTTTGCGAAAAGGCCGACAAGCAGGTAAACCCCGAGTAGACAAGGATGGTGAGCATCATGCTGCGCACGCGTCCGATGCGGTCGCTGAGGATGCCGAAGCCAATGCCCCCGACGGCGCCGCCGACGAGGAACGCCGCCATGGCCAGGTTGTTGTAGAAATCCACGCGGTCGTGCGTGGTGCCGGCCGGCAGCAGGGCGGGCATGCACTCGTGCATGCTGACGACGAACACCTGCCCCTCGAAGGCGTCGAAGATCCAGCCCAGGCAGGCGATCAGCAGCACCAGCCACTGGTAACCCGTGACACCCGCATACCAAGGACGATCGGAAGCCGGGAGAGTGCTCATGGTACGATCGCCTTTCCGACTGCGGAACGAGGGGTTGCTGCCGATTTCACCAGGCGCGGGCCCGTTTCCAAGCCAGGTGTGCGCGAAACGCCTCGGCGGCAGCCACCCCGGCCTGGGCGCCGCGGGCCCGAAGCTGGCAGAGCATCTGCTCTTCCAGCGGCGCAAAATCTTCTCTCTCGCCCCGTCGCAACTGGCTACGGTGGCAGGCCAACGCTTGCCGCTTCATCTCCACGTACGCGGTCACGTCAATGTACAGTCCCGGCAAGAAGTCGGCCATGTTCACGGTGTCCATCCACCACAGGCCGGGCGGGGCCGGCAGCGGCGGAGAGTGGCTCTGGTGGCCCGCCGACGCGCAAAACCACGACGCGGCTTCGGCCAGCGCCGAAGCGGCGCGATGGTCGGGATGATAATCTTCCGCCGCATGGGCCAGGACGAGCGTAGGCCGAAATTGGCGATACACCTCGATCAGCGTCTTGCGTTGCTGGGGACTATCGACCAGTTCACCGTCGGGAAACTCGCCGCGGAACAATTCGGCGCCCAAAAGCTTAGCCGCGGCGGCCATTTCCTGGCTGCGGACGGCGGCCAACTCCGGCAGCGGCGGCTGCGGCTGCCCCTTGTCTCCTTGGCACAAAACCAGGATGCCGACGGTCGCCCCACCGGCCTTGGCCTTGGCCAACGTGCCGGCGCATAGGCACTCGGCATCGTCGGGGTGAGCGACGACGGCCAGCAGGCGTTCTCCGGAGAAGTCCAAATGCATGGCCGCCTCTACCGCAAACGGATGTCGGGGACCTCGGCCACAAAGTCGGCCACGCTCAATTCGGCGTCGCCGTGGATGCGCAGCAGCGAGGCGGGGCAGGCCGCCGTCAGCGGCCCGTGCAGCAGGCGGCGGACCACGGCCCGCTGCCACGGCCGGTTGCAATAAAACCGCAACCGCCGCGACGCCAGAATCTCTTTCATGCCCACCGTCACGGCCCGCCGTGGAATCACCGCCAGCTCGCCGCCGACGGTCACCGAGTTGATGGTGCGGGTTTCGCGGCTCAGGTCGAGCGCCCGGGTGGGCAGCGCCGCGAACTGCTCGACCGCCAGTTGCTGGCCCGGCTCGGGCGGCTCGTTGAACGCAATGTGGCCGTTGATGCCGACGCCGCCGAAGCAGGCATCGACCCCGCCGCGCTCGGCGATCAGGCGTCCGATGGCCAAGCCGTCGGCCGGATCGGGAAAGACCCGGTTTTCCGGCCGCGGCGCCAGCTTCGGATCCACGAGATCGTAGAACTTCCGGTTCATGTAGCCGCGGAAACTCAGCGGATGATCCACGTCCACCCACCGGTCGTCGTCGGTCAAGTATTCGTCCATGTTCACGAGCATCACGTCGCGCCAATCGTCTCCCTGCTGGTTGATCTTCTCGGCCAGCAAGGGGAACTGATCGACCGGCCCGACGGGCACGATCAGCGTGGCCGGGCGGTTTTCGCGCCGCGCGGCCGCGACGACGGCCAACATGGCTTCCGCCATGCGTCGGGCAATGTCGTCCGCGCCACCGCAGAGGTGGACCTTGACCGGAGTTCCACGGCCCAGTTGATCGGCCGGGACGCACAGATAATCGGGAAACGTGGCCGTCATTGCTCCACTCCTATCGAAAGATGCGTGAGGGAAAAAGGGGACTGTCCCCCTTTTCCCTCCCTACTCGGGCGAAAGCGGAACGATCTTTCCCGTGTCCACCGACGCTTGGGCCTTCAGGCACATGGCGACCGCCCACCGGCCGTCGCTCCCTGAACACGGCGGGGCACTTCCGGTGCGGATGCAGTTCGCCACGGCCGTGATCTCATTGACCAATTCGAATATCTCGCCACTGGCCTTGGAAATCGGCACCTCCTCGACGCGTTCGCCGCGGAGGATTTTCAAGGAGAATTGGGGATGGGGCGTGCGGTCCATGGCCCCGCTCCAAGCGGCCCACAGGGCGCCCTGCGTGCCGGTGATCTTCACTGCCTGATGGTGCTCCCAACCGGCCAGCGTTTGCACGACGACGGCGTAGCGCCCGTGAGGAAAGCGGAGCATCGCCGAGAAATTGTCCTGCAGCTCGGGGTGGTCCGGCTGCCGGGAGTTGGCCTGTGCGTACACCGATAGCGGCTCGCCCACGTCCTGGAAATACCAGCGGGCGAGATCAAAGAAATGGATCGGCTCCTCCAGGATCCAGTTGCCCACGCGAGGCAGGTCGTAGCGCCAGCCGCCGGCGCCCAGCCGGTAGGGATTGCGCCACAATTCGATGAGCGCGTAGAGTGGTTCGCCGATCTCGCCGGCCGTGATCAACTGTCTGACCCGGCCCCACAGCGAAGAGAGCCGGAATTCATGTCCCACGGCCAGCAGTTTCGCCCCCTGCCGGGCAGCCTGCACCAGGTCGTCGCACTGGCGAAGGTCCAGGGCCAACGGCTTCTCGATCAGGAGGTGTTTGCCGGCCCGCAAGGCCTCGATCCCGACGGCGTGATGGAGATGGCTGGGCAGGACCACGTCGACGACGTCCGTCTCGACCGCTGCCAGCATCTCCCGCAGGTCGGCGAAGACGGGCACGGCCGGATGGGCGGCCTGCGCCCGTCGGCGATTGTCCTCGTTGTGCTCAACGATGGCCACGAGCCGTGTGTCGGGCACCGCTTCAATGGCCTGGGCATGATGGGTGCCCCACGCCCCACAGCCCACCAGTGCAAATCGGATCGGCTCCATGCTTTGTCACTCCCACCCCTGGCTGCGCCCAAGGCACATTGTTCCATGCGGCCGGGGCGCGGTCAATATGCGCGACCGTGAGGTTCGCCAGTGTTGTAGGGAACGGCCTCCGTGCCGTTCCGTGGCACGACGATGGGGCGTCCGCGACTCACGGAACGGCACGGAGGCCGTTCTACAGAGCCAAGGATTGCGCGGCTCGTTCGTCAAAACCCATCAGCGCCGTAAGAGCCGCCGTCGCTACCCATCCGACTCCGGCGCGGTTAAACTGGAGGCGCTCGATTTCACCTATCAATGGAGATCACCGATGAACAAGACCTGGATTTTGGCGGTTGCCATGATGTTTGGCTGCGCGGGCCTGGCGGACGCACAGCAGCCGCAGCGGCCGACGCCCAAGGTGCCGGCAGGGGTCAAGGCCCTGCGCGACCTTGCCTATGTCGAGGACGGCCACGAGCGGAACCGGTTGGATCTCTATTTGCCGGAAAAGGCCGCCGGACGGCTGCCGCTGGTCGTCTGGATTCACGGCGGCGCGTGGCGGGCCGGCAGCAAAGAGGGCTGCCCCGCCATGTGGCTTAGCGGCAAGGGCTATGCGGTGGCCAGCGTCAACTATCGCTTGAGCCAACACGCGTTGTTTCCCGCCCAGATCGAAGACTGCAAGGCGGCCATCCGCTGGCTGCGAGCCAATGCGGGCAAATATCATCTCGATCCCAAGCACATTGGCGTTTGGGGCGGCTCGGCCGGCGGCCATCTGGTCGCCCTGCTCGGCACCACCGCCGGCGGGAAGGATTTGGAAGCTGGCGGCGGGAACCTCGACCAGTCGAGCCGGGTGCAGTGTGTCGTCGACTGGTTCGGCCCCGCGGACCTGACAAGGACCGGGCACGGCGATAACCCCGATTCGCCGGTGGCCCAACTGCTGGGCGGCCCGGCGTCAGAAAATCAGAAAAAGGCCCGCAAGGCCAGCCCGGTGACGTATGTCAGCAAGAACGCCGCCCCCTTCCTGATCATGCACGGCGACAAGGACAATGCCGTGCCGTTGCGGCAGAGCGAGTTACTGGCCGCGGCGCTGCGGAAGGCCGGGGTAGAGGTGACGCTCCAGGTCGTCAAGGACAACGGCCACGGCGGCCCCGGTTTCAACAGCCCGGAGAGCCGGAAGCTGATCGAGGAGTTTTTCGCCAAGCATCTGGGCAAGAACTGGTGAGCTAGAGGAGTTTTTTGTGAGCGGCTTTGGTGCGCCACGGTTCGGGCTGATGGGCAAGACGGCGCTGTTCGGCGTCCTCTTGCTGCTGCCCAGCGGTTGCGGCGGACAACCGTCTGCTGATCCTTCGCGGGTCCCGCGAGGCCCGGTTGCCGCCGAGCCCACCGCCGATGGCCCCATTGCTTCCACGGAACCCGATTGGCCGCAATGGCGCGGGCCGCGGCGCGACGAGATCTCCGGCGAGTCTGGCCTGCTCCCCGGCTGGCCGGCGGAGGGACCGAGGCTGGTTTGGAAGATCGGCAATCTGGGCCGCGGCTGGTCGTCGCCGATTGTCGTTCGCGATCGACTGTACATTACCGGCGACGTGGACGACGACCTGGTAATTTTTGCCTTCGATCTCGACGGCAAGCCGGTCTGGCAGGCGAAGAACGGGCGTTCGTGGACGGGCTCGTATCCGGGAGCGAGGGCGTGTTGCGCCTCCTCCGAAGGCAAGCTGTACCACATGAACGCCCACGGCCGGGTCGCCTGTCTGGAAGCGGCCACGGGCCGGGAACTCTGGGCCACGGACATTCTCGAACGGTTCGCGGGGCAGACCCCGACCTGGGCGATGAGCGAGTGCCTGCTGGTGGACGGTCCCCGCCTGATCGTGACGCCGGGGGGCGAAAAGGCCCTGATGGCCGCTCTCGACAAGCAGAACGGCACGCCCCGCTGGACGACCGAGCCCCTTCCCGGCGATCGGGCGTCGCACTGTTCGCCGGTGCTCTTCCGCCACGCCGGGCGCCGCATCCTGGCGAGCTGTTCTTCCGCCCATGGCTTCGGCGTGGACGCCGACGACGGGAAACTCCTCTGGACCGTACCGCTGCGAAGTCCCTACGGCGTCAACATCGCCACGCCGGTGTACGGCGAGAATCGGATTTTCTATACGACTCCCTACGTGTTCGGAACCTGCTATCAATTGCCGCGGACGAACTCGACACTCGAGCCCGAAACGGCCTGGAGCACCACCTTGGATACCTGCACGGGCAGCCTGCTGCTGGTCGACGGCCTGCTTTATGGCAGCGGCTATCGGAAGCACAAATCGTGGCTCTCGATGGATTGGCAGTTGGGCCGGATCCGCTACGAGTCGAACGCGCTTACCAGCGGCGCGGCCGTCTATGCCGACGGGCGGCTCTATTGCCTTGCCGAGGAAGGCCGGGCGGCGCTCTTGAAGCCCGCACCCGACAAGTTCGAGATGGCCGGTCAGTTTCGGCTGGTGCGAGAGGCGGTGCACGACGCCTGGGCGCATCCGGTCCTGCTCCATGGCCGACTCTACCTCCGCTATCACGATACGCTTTGGTGCTACGACGTTCGCGGGCGAAAGCAAGGCCAGCCGTGACATCTTGGGTAGCCCGGATAGCTTGCCTATCCGGGCCGCGCCAGCGGCAAAAGGATTTGGCGAAACCTCCCGTGGCTTCGCCACCCCGATAGCAAGCTATCGGAGCTACCCGGCCCGTGCGTGCCCGGCAGAATTGCCCGCGAACTTATTTCTGCGCACCGGCCGTGGCCAGCTTGCGGCGGAAGACGCGAACTTTTTCCAGCACGATGAGAGGGCCTTTTTGCTTCACCAGGTTCGCACCGTCGAACCAGCCGTACGGCTCCTCGTAGACGATGTGGCACTCGACCAGCACGGCGTCGGCGGGCTTGACGAGGCGGGTGATCTTGGCATAGCCGCCGCCGCTGGACCAGGGGTGGGCCGGCCCCCGTTCGATCTCCGCCCGCTCGTTGCGCACCAGCGGCCGCCACTGGTTGGGATAGTCGGGGTCTTTGGCGAAGCGCGGGTCGACCCGGCCGGCGGCCAGGACGGCGCTCTTGTCGCGCGTGAGCACGGCGAACCGCGTGGCGCTGATCTCGACCCGCTCGAACAGCGAAAACGTGCTGTAGACGAACCGCTCCTCGTGGCCCTCTTTGACGACGGCCGAAAGCTTCTTGGCGGCCAACTCATGGTCGTTGAGAAAGCCGGACTTCGCGACAACGCGGCTGGGGCCTTCGTCGGCGGGCTTCACGATCGATTCCAGAAACTCGCGTGAAGTGAGCGTATTCCAATCGCCGTGAACGGTAAACCACAAGTCGACGGCGCGGACCGCCGGGCCTTCACCTTCCGACGGCTTCACCGTGCGGACCTTGACCACCACGGGGGCGTAATACGATTTAGCGAGCAGGTCTTTGACGGAACTGCGGGCGTCGGCCACCTTGCTGAGCGCCGCGTGCTGGCCGGCCGCGTCGAGGCCGTCGGCCAGGATGGGAGGCGGCAGCTTGATCCGCGTGCCGTCGGACATCTTGATGCCCTTGGTGATCAGCTCCTGGAAAAGGGGATTTTCAGCGGTGGGGCCGCCCGCCGCCAAGGCGATCAGGGCAAGCTGCAGAGCAAGAATGTTCATGATGGTTCTCCGTGCCCCATGGTTCGCGGTCCGTCGCTTTCCCGAGCGCTGCCGGCGTCGTCACGCCATGCTGCGGCGCAAACTCTTGGCCGCCTCGACCATGTTCCGCAGCGCCGCGTGGACCTCGGGCCAGCCGCGGGTCTTCAGCCCGCAGTCGGGGTTCACCCAGAGCCTGTCGGGCGGGATCGCCCGCAGCGCCTTTTGCAGCCGGCCCATGATCTCTTCCGTCTCCGGCACGCGGGGACTGTGGATGTCGTAGACGCCCGGACCAATGTCGTTGGGATACTTGAACTTGACGAAGGCCGAGAGCAATTCCATGTCGGAACGCGAGGCTTCCAGCGAAATCACGTCGGCATCCAGCGCGGCGATCGACTCGATGATGTCGTTGAACTCGGAGTAGCACATGTGGGTATGGATTTGCGTCTCGTCGCCCACGCCGGCGGAAGCCAGGCGGAAGGCGTCGACGGCCCACTGCAGATAGCCGGCCCACGCCGCCCGGCGGAGCGGCAGGCCCTCGCGCAGCGCCGGCTCGTCGATCTGGATGATGCGGATGTCGGCCTTCTCCAGGTCGACGGTCTCGTCGCGGATGGCCAGCGCGATTTGGAAGGCCGTGTCGCGGCGCGGCTGATCGTCGCGCACGAACGACCATTGCAGGATCGTTACCGGGCCGGTGAGCATGCCCTTCATCGGCCGCGAGGTGAGCGACTTGGCATACTGCGACCAGCGGACGGTCATCGGCTGCCGCCGCGAAACGTCGCCAAAAATCACCGGCGGCTTGACGCAGCGCGTTCCGTAGCTTTGCACCCAACCGTGGGCCGTAAAGGCAAAACCCTCGAACTGCTCCCCAAAATACTCGACCATGTCGGCCCGCTCGAACTCGCCGTGCACCAGCACGTCCAGGTCGATGTCTTCCTGGAACCGCACCGTCTGCTCGATCTGCTTGCGGCAAAACTCCTCGTAGCGTTCCAGCGACCATTTCCCCTTCTTCAAGGCGGCGCGGGCCTTGCGCACCTCGTCGGTCTGGGGATACGAGCCGATGGTGGTGGTGGGCAAGGGGGGCAACGGCAGGTGCCGGCGCTGGGCCTCGCGCCGCGCGGGAAAGGGATGCGCCCGGCGGAGCATCTCCTCGTTGACGCCGGCCAATCGCTGCTGGACGTCCGGATTGTGGATGCGCGGCGACTTCATGCGGCCCTCGATCGCCGCCCGGCTGGCCGCCAATTCGTCGGCCACCGCCGCCCGCCCCTCGTTGAGCGCCCGCGTGAGAACCGCCACTTCCTGGACTTTCTGCTTGGCGAAGGCCATCCAGTTCTTCAACTCGGCATCGAGCGACGGCTCCAGGTCGAGATCGATCGGGCAATGGATGAGGGAGCAGGAGGGCGCCACCATGATGCGGTCGGAAAGGATGCGCGTCGCGGCTTTTTCCAGCAACGCCAAGGCCCGCTCCAGGTCGGTTCGCCACACGTTGCGGCCGTCGACCACGCCCAACGACAGCATCAGTCCCTCGGGCAGGCATGCCAAGGCCCGATCAAGCTGTTCGGGCCCGCGCACCAGGTCGAGATGCACCGCCGCCACGGGCAGCTCGAGCACGGCCGGCAGATAGTCGCCCAGATCGCCAAAATACGTGGCCAGGCACAGGCGAATCCGCTCCGCCGCCTTGCTCAGCCGCGTGTACGTCGGCTCCAACGCCTCCACAAACTCGGGGGGCAAATCGAGGGTCAGCACCGGCTCGTCGATTTGCACCCAGTCGGCCCCGGCATGGGCGAGCCGCGACAGCACTTCTTCGTAGACGGGGAGCAGCTTGTCCAACAGCGAAAGCGGCTTGAGCCCGCGTTTGCACTTGCCCAAGAGCAAGAGCGTCAGCGGCCCCAGCAGCACCGGCCGCGTGTGGAAGCCTTGCACGGCCGCCTCTTGAAACTGCTCGATGGGCGCGATCGAAGCCACGCGGAATCGCATGCCCGGCTCGAACTCGGGCACGATGTAATGGTAATTCGTGTCGAACCACTTGGTCATGTCCAAGGGGGGAATTTCCTTGGTACCCCGGGCCATGGCGAAATATGTCGGCAGGTCGACGATGCCGGTCGTCCAGGCAAACCGCTTCGGTACCGCCCCGACCATCGCCGCCGTATCGAGCACGTGGTCGTAGAGGGAAAAGTCGTGGCTCGGAAGATGCTCGATGCCCAGCGATCGCTGCAATTGCCAGTGTTGCCGGCGGAGCGACATCGCCGCGGCGTGTAACTCCTGGGGGTCAATGGTGCCGGCCCAATACTCCTCGACCGCCCGCTTCAATTCCCGATGGGCGCCAATGCGGGGAAAGCCGAGGTTCGCGGCAATAGCCATGCTAACTGTTCCTACGGTGCGGAGACGGAATACTACGCTGGGAGGGGTCGCTTTGTCAAGTTACCTTGTGCGCCGCTTGTCTGGCCAACAATAGCATGGTAAATGCTTATGGGGGAGAGGGCCAGGTTTTCTGCCCCGCCGGCCCGGCCGCGGGCGGAAGTCGCGTTTTCCGCGCCACAGGCCCAGTCCGGCCACGAACACGCGAAGACTATTCCGCGGCGGGCACAAGTCTTCTACAATGACGCCAACCAAGCAGAATTATTCGTGGAAACGATCATGCACCCGACAATTGCCAAACTGCTCGACGCCGGCCCCGTGGTGACCGACGGCGCCTGGGGTACTCAACTCGCCGAGCGGGGACTGCCCGTCGGCGTTTCTCCCGACGCCTGGAACCTCACACATGCCGACCAGGTAGAAAAAGTTGCCCGGGCGTACGCCGAAGCCGGCAGCCGGGTCGTCCTGACCAACACCTTCGGGGCCAACCGCTTCATCCTCGCCCGGCATGGACTGGCCGAGCAAGTGGCCGAAATCAACCGCGCCGGGGTGCAGATTTCCCGCCGCGGCGCGGGTGGCCGGGCGATGGTCTTCGCCTCCATGGGCCCCAGCGGAGTCATGCTGATGATGGGCCAGGTGAGCGAGGGCGATCTGCGGGCAGCCTTCGCCGACCAGGCCCAGGCCATGGCCGAGGCCGGCGCCGATGGCATCGTGATCGAGACCATGTCCGACCCGGCCGAAGCCGCGCTGGCCGTGGCCGCCGCGCACCAGACGGGCCTGCCCGTGACGGCCTGCATGACGTTCGACTCCGGGCCGAAAAAGGACCGCACGATGATGGGCGCCACGCCCGAGCAGGCCGCCGAAAAGCTGGCCGCCGCCGGGGCCGACGTGATCGGCTCGAACTGTGGCCACGGCATTGCCGACATGATCGAGGTGTGCCGCCGCCTGCGCGCCGCCTGCGACTTGCCGATTTGGATCAAGGCCAATGCCGGCTTGCCGGAGATGGTCGACGGTCAGGCGATCTATAAGCAGACGCCGGCCGAGTTCGCGGCTTACGTCGCACCGCTGGTGGAAGCGGGCGCGTCGTTTCTCGGCGGTTGCTGCGGCACCACGCCCGCGTTCATCCGCGCCGTGGCCGCGGCACTGCGTGGCCTGGGCGCGTAAGAGTCAGACGTTGAGTTCGTGCGGCAGTCATTCTGAGAAATCTGCGAAAGTTTAGTCTGAGCGAAGCGAAGAATCTCCGATCGCCAGCAAGGTCCTTCGCTGCGCTCAGGATGACTCCGGGCTCTGTCTAACGCGATAATCCGCATGATCCGCTGGACTGGCCGCTTGCGGCAGGGGATTTCCGTCCTGGCGACGGCCTGCCGCGGTCTGCTCTTTCCGCCGCGCTGCGCGGCGTGCGACGTCGAACTTCTCGAAGCCGACGGTTCCTGGTCGTTCTGCGCCGATTGCCTGACCCGCCTGGCGCCCTTGGCGTGGCCGGGCTGCCGGCGTTGCGGGGCCGAGGTGATCGATGGCGGGTTTTCGCCCGAACGGTGCCCATGCTGCAAGGGCCTTTCACTCAGGTTTGATGCGGCCGTCATCTTGGGCAGCTATCATGCGGGTCTCGGCGACCTGGTGCTGCGTATGAAACGGCCGATGCAGAACGGCTTGTCGCGGGCGATGGGACGGCTGCTGGCCGAGCGCCGCCGCGAGGAGTTGCGGGGGCTGGGGGCGAGCCTGATTGTCCCCATTCCCATGTTTTGGGCGCGCTGGTTGAGACGGGGCATCAATAACCCCGACGTTTTGGCCGGCTGTCTGGGCCAATCGCTGGGGATTTCCGTGCGGCGTCACGTCCTGATCAAACACCGTAACACCTTGCCGCAGGCCCATTTACCTCCTTCGCGCCGGTTTGAAAACGTGCGCGGAGCGTTTCGGGTCCGCGACGCCCATGCCGTCCGAGGCGCCCATGTGCTTCTGGTCGATGACGTGTTGACCACGGGGGCCACCTGCAGCGAGGCCGCCAAGATGTTGAAACAGGCGGGGGCGGCCAGCGTCGCGGTGGCCGTCGTCGCCCGCGCCCAAGGAAGGTGAAGGAAAGGGGCACTGGTCCATTTTCGGCGAGAAAACGTGTCTTTCGGATGGGCGATGGGCCGAAAACATGGACCTGTCCCCTTCACGCGGCGTAAGGGGGACAGTCCCCTGTGAATGGTTCCCCCTTCCGCCTTCGGTCTTTTCTCTCGCCCCTTGCCCCGGCCCTGTAAAAAAGGCCACAATACGGTTTATGGGAATCGACCTTCAAGAACCGGCGGGGCGCGGACCGGTGGCCATGCACCCTTTTCGCAGCGCCATGTTGCGGGGGCTGGCGGTTCTTTGCCCGCCGCTGTTGACGATTCTGATCATCGTTTGGGCGATCAATACCACGAAGAGCTATTTTCTCGAGCCGGTGACCGGTTGGGCCCGCGAAGGGCTGATGTGGTCTCTGATGGACGTCCGCGATGATCTGCCCGCCCCCGTTCCCCCGAGCAAGACCACGGTCGTCGACCGCCGCGTTTATCATCGGCTGGACAACGGCACTTTCATTCCCGAGTGGGTCTACGAGAGCGTGCAGCGGCAATCGGACGAGCCGCTGCCGGCGACCGGCGAGGGCTTCTATCGCCGTTACGTGGACCTGACCTACCTGCGGCCGCAGTACGCCATCCCGTTTTTCCTGGCGGTCTTCGTGTTGCTCTTGTATTTTTTGGGCAAGTTCATGGCGGCGGGCATTGGCGGCATCTTTACCAACCTCTTCGAGCGCTTGATGCTCCGCTTGCCCGGCGTGCGGGCCGTGTATTCGGCCGTCAAACAGGTGAGCGATTTCTTCTTCACCGAGCGGGACATTCAGTTCACGCGGATCGTCGCCGTCGAGTATCCCCGCAAGGGCATCTGGCAGATGGGCTTCGTCACCAGCGAGAGCCTGGCGGCGATTTGCGACGCCGCCAGCGAACCGGTGTTGGCCGTCCTGATTCCCTATTCGCCGATCCCGGTGACCGGCTGCACGATCACCGTGCGAAAGAGCGAGTGTATCGATCTGAACATCACGTTTGATCAGGCCTGCCAGTTCATCGTCAGTTGCGGCGTGGTCGTTCCGCCGCAACAATTGCGGCACGTGCCGAAAAAAGAGGAAAAAGGAGAGGACAGAGGGCAAAAGGAGAAAGGGGAGAGGAGAGCCCAACGGTGATAGACGATTCGAAGGCTCTCCGACTCGGAACTCGTGCCAGTGCGCTGGCCCGTTGGCAGGCGGAATGGGTGGCCGCACGATTGCGGGAGCGCGGCGTGGCGGTAAACCTCGTACCGATCACCACCCGCGGCGATCAGCACCAGGCGGCGATCCGCAGCATCGGGGGAGAAGGGGTTTTCACCAAGGAACTGGAGCGGGCACTGCTCGATGGGCGGATCGATCTGGCCGTTCACAGTCTGAAGGATCTACCCACCAGCGTGACGGCAGGACTGGTCCTGGCGGCCGTCCCCGAGCGGGCTCCCGCCGCCGATGCGCTGGTCTGCCGAGAAGACGCTTCAGGCAAAGGGGACAGTCCCATTTTCGGCTCGCCGCTACGCGTCGAGGCACGAAAATCGGGACAGTCCCCCCTTTTTCGTTTGCCTGTCGGGGCCAGCGTCGGCACCGGCAGCCTGCGCCGCCGGGCCCAACTGCTTGGCGCCCGCCCCGACTTGCACATGAAGGATGTGCGCGGAAACGTCGAGACCCGCCTCCGCAAACTCGAACAAGGCGATTTCGACGCTTTGATTCTGGCCGAAGCGGGCTTGCAGCGGCTGGGACTCGCCGCGCGCATCGCCGAACGGCTCCCGTTTACGCTCATGCTGCCGGCCGTCGGCCAGGGGGCGCTGGCCTTGGAAACGCGCGGCGACGACACGGCCACGCGGCGGATCGCTGCGGCGCTCGATTATCCCTCGACGCATGCCGCCGTACTGGCCGAGCGGGCCATGCTCGCCCGACTCCAGGGCGGTTGCCTGGCGCCCGTGGCCGGCCTTGGACTCGTCGAGGAGGGACGGCTGACGCTCATCGGCCGCGTGCTGAGCCAGGACGGCGCTCGACGGCTCGAAGCCCGGCAGACGGCCCCCACCTCCCAAGCCGAGCCTCTCGGTCTGGAAGTGGCCGAGGCGTTGTTGGCCCAAGGGGCGGGCGAACTCGTGCGTGCCTTGCGAGGGGCCTGACCCGGCTCTTTCGCCTGCCAGATGGATCGTTGGGGCGGCAGTTGTACTGCCGCCCCCGGAATTGCGACAAAAAAGGGGGTAGCAGCCAAGCTGCTACCCCCTACTCATGTCGCAGCCCACGCAGGGCTATCATGGAGCCGCTTGCGCCACCTAGCGGTAAAGGGCGCAAACCGCTCCGCCATCTTTATGGCGCTTGCGCACTCACGTTGTCCGCCATGCTTCCCAGTAGGGCAAAGAGGCCGGGGTCCACGGTGCTCGACACAAATCGAACCGATGCGTCGCCCATGCCAAACTGGGCGCCCCCGGAGTGTTCGCTGCCGGGCGAGGCAAAATAGCCATTGTTCATCGGCCCGGCGGTGAGGGCCTTTGGATTAATGGCCGCCGTGCTGAACAATGTCGCATCGCCGCCTACGGCCCAACCGTCGTGGCTAATGTCGACAATCGGCAGGTTGGTGGCGGAAGACGTCGACGTAAACCGCTGCAACTCACCGAGTAAGAACGTGTTGGTCGAACCATCGCGAATCGAGGCCATGGTCGCGCAATAGTTGACCTGGCCAAAGATTCCCCAGTGCTTCGACGCGGTGGAATCGGAGATAGCCATAAGGCCATACGGGCCGCCGGCACCCGCGGTAGTCGGCGGGTTACCCGGCGGGTTGCCCTGCGGGTTGCAGCCAGATTGGGTGCTTGAATCATACATCATGTGGTCGCTGTCCGTGCTCCACGCGAGGCGGCCCGCACATCCGCCGTAGTCGGTTCCACCGCCAGCCCAAGGGCCAGTAGTCGAACCCCTGCCTATCATCATCGCGCCATCGGCCCCGGTGCCCGGCCGGAACCCGGGACGCCGCGTGGGACAATAAAGCGCCTTGATCTCGGTCTGGGCCTGGCAAATCATCGCGGTGCCGTTGGGACCGGTGACAGTCCCATTAAGAACACCATTTCCCGCAACGTTGTTGATGAAACTCCAGTTATTGTAGATGTTGGTTGCTTCAAGGTACGGCAGGAGACGAACGATCCAGCTCGTGCCCTGTTTCGGTCCGCCCGCAGTGGCATTGTCACCACCGGCCTCTGCCCACATGTCGCACTGATTGGGCGCTAGGCCGGTAGTGCCATAATAGAGCGCGCCCATGGGAAACGCCCCGAACGTGGTGTGATAGTTGTGCAAGGCCAAACCCAACTGTTTGATCTGATTGCTGCACGTCATTTTGCGTGCCGCTTCACGTGCCGCTTGCACTGCCGGCAGCAACAAAGCGATGAGGATTCCGATGATAGTAATAACGACTAAAAGTTCGACCAACGTAAACGCCGCGTGCCTCACTCTCTTCGGGTTTTTCATAGCGCTCCTCCTCTTCTCCAGACTAATAAAGCCAAAAAGATACCGCTCGCTGCCTTGGGACAGCGTTACTACCCTTATTAGACCACAATAGGCAAATCCGTCAAGTGATTTGTGGAGAAAGACCGCCGCGCCGGGATGCCGAGCGGTCCCCGAGCCGTTTTACCTCTCCCTTTGGGGGTTGGACTGCGAAATCATCGGAATCTTCTTCGCGGCTCGCCCTTACCTTAACCCTCTTCGGAAGGGATCGCCGAGTTAGAATCCATATTTCGCCACGAACTCGGTACGGACCGAATTGCCCGGGAGTTCATTGACGTAAAGCGTCTTCCACGAGCTGACTTCCACGCCGACCAGGAAGTTCTTGGTCACGTCGTAGATCAGGTTGCCGAAATAGAATTGGTTGTATGTTCTCTCACCCGTTGTATGCAGGTCGTGATCGTTGGGATCGTCGACCGAGTAGCCCACGTGGCCGTGAAGCCGCGGCGTCCAGTCGTACCAGAATTCGAACCAGCCGCCGGTGTCGCGAATGGTGCCGAGCGTGGTCGGGTCGATTCCCTGGCCGATGCCGCCGAGGAACATGCTGAGGTTCTCACCGGTTTGGCATTCCGCTTGGAATCCCAGGCGGTGGGTGATCGGCACGCGCAGATCGATGTTGCCCGACCACGTGCGGCGGCGCTGGTCCAGCAGGATGGCGCCGTCATTGAACTCGTCTTCGCCGATGTGACCTGACAAGCCGACCGTAATCGGCAGGCAGTCCGGCCCGCGGTGTCCGATGGTCCAGGCCACGCGTCCTTCGACGAGGGGCCAGTTCGAGGGCTTGCCGGTGATCAAGGTCGTGCTGTCGGGAAATACGTCCTGGTTGATCGACAGTTGCGCAGTGACCAGCGAGACATCGGAGAAGGTGAGATAGCGCTCGCCGCGGACCTGCGCCCGGCGATAACCGATGTTGCCGCCATCCCAGCCGACCGAATACATCAACATGCCGGGATACAAGGGGGAAATGACGTCCCACGTCTGCCCGACCAGGAGACGGAAGTCGTCGTTCTTGACGTCGAAATAGGCGTGCCGCAAGAGGACGGTCGGCTTGTTTTCCGTCGAGAGGACGCTCTGCTGGAAATCGATTTCCACCTTGCCGCCGGTGACGGCGTCGCCAAGGCAGGCGATCTTCGGTCCCACGACGTCGAAGCCGAGTCGCGTGTTCCGGTCGTCAACGATGAATTCGCTTTCGGATACGCCGCTGGCGGACAAGGCCCAGAGCGTATAGCTGCCCGGGTCGGTTCGCTGGGAGGAAAACACCGTGTTGCCCCACAGGTACCCGTAAGGAATGATCGTGAAATCGCCCTTCGTCCAAGCGAACCTGCGCATCTCGGCGCTGAGTTCATCGGTGGTGAGCGATGATTGCGCCGGCGGAGTTGCCAGTGGTTGATTGTCGGGGGCGGGAAGCGACAACGTCGCCCCGGGCGGAGGTGCGGCCACGGGCGGCGCGGCCATGGCGACCGGCATCGCATTGGTTGGCGCCAAGGGGACGGGACGCTCCCGCAGCGTTTGTACCTCGGCCCGCAGCGATTGCGTCTCGGCCTCCAATTGCGCCATCCGAGCAGCGATGTCCGCCGGCGGATCGGGGGGAGACGGAAGAGGAGCTTGGGCCATCAAGGTTGTCGAGCCAGCGAGCCAAAGCGCCCACGCCAAGATCCAGGGACCTTTCGCTAAGTGCATTGTCCACCCCTTGCGATTGGGAAGTGTTTTTATGTAGCACGCCGCCCTCAGCTGCGTGAATCACCTGCACCGCCGGGGCGCCTGTGCCTCACGCCAATTTGCTGGCGACGGCAGATGCTCTATATCCACTAGGTTCACCATCGTCCAACAAAGACTTAAACTTGATAATGTGCGTAAATTGGGAACGACCGCCCCCCGCCCGCGTAATGTATACTTCTCCATGCCGCAAAGACAACGCATTTACCCGCAATGGTCATTTCGGGGGGCTTGGTATCGCCTCTGTGACGCTTTGTGCATCGCCGCCGGTCTCGCGCTCGCCGTCGAAGGGCGAGTTCCCCATGCCGTCGAGCGCTATGTGATCGCCGCCGCCGTGGCCATCATCCTCTATGGCTTGTTGGCCGAGGTCGGCGGCATGTATGGCAGTTGGCGGGGCGTCTCCGTCCATCGCGAGGCCATGGGCACGCTGTTCACTTGGGGAGCCACCTCGCTCGTGCTCATGGCGTTGGCCTTCCTCACCAAGCACATGGCCGAGTTTCCGCGGCTCAGCATGCTCGTTTGGTTTGCCGTCACGCCGGCGCTGATGGTCGTGGGACGAATCGTCACCCGTTACGGCCAGCGAATCCTGCACTCGCTTGGCTATCACACGCGGCGGTTCGCCATCGTCGGCGTCAATGAGCTGAGTTTCCAGTTAGCCGAGAATATCGAGGCCTCGCCGGAGATGGGCCTCGCGCTGGTCGGTTTTTTCGACGATCGGCCCCCGCCCCGCAGTCCCAACATCCCCAGTGACCTCGGCCGCCGCGTAGGAACCATTGCCGACCTGGTCGATCAGGCGCGGGCGGGCCGGATCGACCGGATCTACATCACCTTTCCCCTGCGGGCGGAGCGCCGCATTCGCGGCGTGCTCGATCGGCTGGGCGACACGACGGCCTCGGTTTACGTCGTGCCCGACTTCTTCGTCTTTCAACTGCTCCATTCGCGGTGGAGCGATATTCTCGGTTTGCCGGTGGTCAGCGTCTTCGAGAATCCGTTCTACGGCATCGACGGCCTGGCAAAGCGGCTGTCCGACATCTGTTTCGGCAGCATCCTGTTGCTGCTGGCGGCCGTGCCGATGGCGATGATCGCGGCGCTGGTGAAGCTGACTTCGCCCGGCCCCGTCTTTTTCCGGCAGCGGCGTTACGGCCTGGACGGCCAGGAGATTCGTGTGTGGAAGTTTCGTACCATGACCGTCTGCGAGGACGGGCCGCAGGCGGTGCAGGCCAAACGGTGCGATCCGCGCGTGACCCGGCTGGGCGCCATTTTGCGAAAGACCTCGCTGGACGAACTGCCGCAATTGTTCAACGTGCTGGACGGGAGCATGTCGCTGGTCGGCCCGCGGCCCCACCCGCACGCCCTGAACGAGGAGTTCCGCACGCGGATCGGCGGCTACATGCTGCGGCACAAGGTCAAGCCCGGCATTACCGGCCTGGCCCAGGTCAACGGTTGGCGGGGCGAGACCGACACCGCCGAGAAGATGCAGAAACGCATCGAGTTCGATCACCGTTACATTCGCGAATGGTCGCTCTGGCTGGACGTCGCCATTCTGGCCAAAACCGTGTTGGTGGTGCTGTCGCGAAAGAATGCGTATTGAAGCCTCCCATGTCCGCCAACTCCCCGCTTGCCGTCGCTTCTCCGCCGCCGACCGTGGCCCCAGCCCAAGCGGTCGAGCTGATCCGCGTACTGCACGTCATCAATGGCGAGTACTACGCCGGCGCGGAGCGGGTGCAGGATTTGCTGGCCAAAAACCTGCCCGCCTGCGGCTTTTCCGTCGGCTTCGCCTCGGTCAAGCTGGACCTGTTCGACGAGCTGCGCGAGTGGCGCGACGCACCGCTGTTCGAAGTGCCGATGGTGAACCGCTTTGATCTTCGGGCGGCGGTCCGCGTGGCGGGCATCGTGCGCCAGGGCGGCTACCGCCTGCTGCACGGCCACACGGTGCGGACGGCCCTGGTCGGCCGCCTCGCCGCGGCCATAAGCGGCGTGCCGCTGGTGTACCACGCTCACAGCCCTGCGTCGCATGACAGTACCCGCCGCGGGATTGATCGCCTCAACGGCTGGATCGAACACTGGAGTCTGGGCGGCGTCGCGCGGGTGATCGCCGTTTCACAAGCCATGGCCGAGCACATTGCCCGGGAAGGTTTCGATCCGGCGCGGATCAGGGTCGTGCCCAACGGCGTGCCAACGGCGCCCCCGGCACCCTATCGCGACCCGCCGAGCGGACGTTGGACCCTGGGCGTCGTGGCCCTCTTCCGCCCGCGCAAAGGGCTCGAGGTCTTGCTCGAAGCGATGGCCAAACTCCGCCGGCAGGGGCTGGACGTGCATTTGCGGTCGGTCGGTCCGTTCGCCTCGCCGCGGTACGCCGCCGAAATTGCCCGCCATGTCGAACGGCTGGGGTTGATTCACGACATTTCCTGGGTCGGACTGACCCGCGAGGTCAACGACGAGCTGCGGAAGATGGACCTTTTCGTGCTGCCCAGCCTGTTTGGCGAGGGGCTACCGATGGTGGTGCTCGAGGCTATGACGGCCGGCGTGCCGGTCGTGGCCACCCGCGTGGCCGGCATTCCCGAGGCGATCCGCCACGCTCAGGACGGCGTGCTGGTCAGTCCGGCCGACGCGGACGATCTCGCCCAGGCGATTGCCGACGTGATCGCCGGTCGCTACGACTGGTCGGCCCTGCGGGCCAGCGCCATGGCCCGGCATGAGGACCGTTTTTCCGATCGCGCGATGGCCGCCGGCGTGGCGGCCGTGTATCGCGAGCTGCTGGGCGACTGACGATCGGAAGACCGTCATCGTTTAGCGGCCGGCGGCACGCCGGCCACGTTGGGATGGCAGTTGTACTGCCATCCATGTTTTCCGGCGGGGGGCGGCAGTACAACTGCCGCCCCAACCGGTACGCCACGTGGACGCGGCGGCGAAACGGCAAAGCTCGTTGGCGGAGCAGCGACGCGTTTCGTTCACCCCGTCAGCGGCCGCCCGCCCAAAAATCCTTCGTGGAAGAACACCGGTCGATAGCCGCGCTCGGTCACCCAGCGAATCGCCGTCTCGACCCGTTGCCGATGGTCGGGAATGTAGTGGAAATAGAACGGCCAGAAGTATTGTTCGTGGGTGAACAGGTCCATGATCTCGGCTGTGTTCGGGTCGCGGGCGAGCGGCGCGAGCGTGGCGACGACCTGATCCACAGGGATGGTGTTGCAGACTATACTGATCCGCGAAAAAACCATCCCACTCTCGAAATCCTTCCAGGCATTGTGCCGCGAGAGATATTCGGAATGCACGTCGTCCCAGCGATAGTTCACGTCCCACTTGCCGCCCGACTGGACGAAATAGCCGCTCAGCACACGGACGCCGCGGCTATAGAGCGGCTTGAACGCCGAGTGGGGCGTTAGCCCGAAATGAATCACCGTGGGTGGGGCGTACGCTTCCTCGCCGGCAAAGCGATGGATCTCGGCCGCCACGAGGTCCAAGTCGGCAATCAGCTTCTCCGGCGTGGCAAATTCGTAGGGCCGGTCCGGCATGTTGTCGTGGGCATGGAAGGCCAGCCGCAGCCAATCACCATTGTCGCGCCACTCGCCCTTGTAGCGGTCGGGGAACTGGGGGAGCTTGAAATCGGCGTCGGTGGCAAACTTCGTGTCGTCGGCCGCCGTGTAAAAAATGTTTACCGTGAACTTCACGCCGTACTTCTTGTGCAAATCGCGGAGCATCTTTAGGTAAAAGCAATCGAAGAGCGACTTGTAGTTCTTCTGCGTGATGTCCCGCAAAAAGAAACTGTTGTCGTCGATCGAAAAGCGGTAGCGCGGCACGCTGTAGCGGTCCCAGACCACGCGCACGCGATCCTCCTGCCGGCCGGCCGTCCCCTCAGCCACGGCCACCAGGTCCGTCTCCGGCTGGCAGAGCAGCACATCGGCCGCGAAACGCTTTCCCTCCATGCTGCACGGCACGCCGTTGATGGTTACCCGGTCGCCGGGGCGGGCCTCGCCGGAGACGCGAATCGTCAAACCCTCGGCGGTTTGCTTGCCGTGCCGATGGTTCAAGACGGCCCCGTGAAACGGTTCGTGGATCTTCACCGCCGGTGACGTCCCCCCGGCCACGGCAAGTTTTCCCGCGATGCCGAAGGCGGCGCCGGCCGCGGCCGATTGCAAAACAGCGCGTCGCGATATCTCGTTGCGTGACATGGTCAAAAACTCCTGCTTATGGGCCAGTGAAAGGGATGGAGCAAGTTTACACGGGGGTTGCCGGCCGTCCGCCCAGAAAGCCTTCGTGGAAGAACACCGGCTTATAGCCGCGCTCGGTCACCCAGCGAATGGCCGTCTCGACCCGCTGGGGGTGATCGGGGATGTAATTCATGTAGAACGGCCAAAAGTATTGTTCGTGCGTGAACAGGTCCATGATTTCGGCCCTGTTCGGGTCGCGGGCCAGCGGCGCGAGCTTGGCGGCCACGCGGTCCACGGGAACGAGGTTGCAGGTGATGCTGCTCCGCGAGAAAACGATGCCGCTTTCGAAGTCTTTCCAGGCATTATGGCCGGCGCAATAAGCCGAGACGACCCCGTCCCAGTTATAGTTGATGTCCCATTTGCCGTTGACGTGCCGGAAGTCGCCCGTCAGCACGCGGACACCTCGCTGGTAGAGCGGTTTGAAGGCCGAGTGCCGCGTCATGGCAAAATGGATCACGGTGGGGGGCGCATAAGCCTCTTCGCCGGCGAAACGATGGATCTCGGCCGTCACCAGGTCCAGGTCGGCGATCAGCTTCTCCGGCGGCGCGTCCTGATAGGGCCAGTTCGGCATGTTGGCGTAGGCATGAAACGCCAGCCGCAGCCAGTCGGCATTGTCGCGCCACTCGCCCTTGTAACGATCGGGGAACTGGGGGAGCTTGAAATCGGCGTCGGTTGGGAACTTGGCGTCGTCGGCCGCCACGTAGTAGATGTTGAGCGTGAACTTTACGCCGTACTTCCGGTGCAGATCGCGGAGCATCTTCAAGTAAAAGCAGTCAAAGAGCGACGCATAGTTCTTCTGCGCGATGTCGCGGAGAAAGAAACTGTTGTCGTCGATCGAAAAGCGGTAGCGCGGCACGCTGTAGCGATCCCACACCACGCGCACGCGATCCTCCTGACGATCGCCGTTCCCCTCGGCCACGGCCACCAGGTCCGTCTCCGGCCGGCAGAGCAACACGTCGGCGGCGAAACGCTTTCCTTCCCTGCGGCATGGCACGCCGTTGACGGTCACCCGGTCGCCGGGGCGGGCCTCGCCCGAAACGCGAATCGTCAACCCTGCGGCCGTCTGCTTGCCGTGCCGGTGGTTCAAGACGGCCCCGTGAAACGGTTCGGTAATTTTCACGGCCGATGACGTCTCGCCGGCCAAGACGAGTTTTCCGGCGAAGCCACAAGCGCCCACGGCCGCGGCCGATTGCAATAGAGTACGTCGCGAGATCTCGTTGCCTGACATGGTCAAAGACTCCTGGTTAGAGGCCTGTCTTGGCCGGCTTACACGGGCGCCGGCGGACGTCCGCCCAAAAAGCCTTCGTGATAGAAAACCGGCTTGTAACCGTGCTCGGTCACCCAGCGGAGCGTCGTGTCGAGTCGCTGGAAATGATCGGGAATGTAATGAAAGTAAAACGGCCAGAAGTACTGTTCGTGGGTGACGATGTCGACGATTTCGGCCGTGTCGGGGGTGCTCGTGGCCGCTTCCAGTTTGGCCGCGGTCTGGTCCACCGGAACCAGGTTGCAGCAGTGGCTGTTCAGCGAAAACACGATCCCGCTCTCGAAATCCTTCCAGGCGTTGTGGCGAGCGCAATAGGCCGAGATCACGTCGTCCCAATTGTAGTTGATGTCCCATCGGTCGCCGACGTGCCAGAAGCCGCTGGTCAGCACGCGGACGCCCCGTTGATATAACGGTTTCAACGCCGAATGCCGCGTCATGGCCCAGTGGATGACCGACGGCGGGGCATACACCTCGTCGCCGGCAAAACGGCGAATCTCGGCCGCCACCAGGTCCAGGTCGGCCATGAGCTTCTCCGGCGGCGCGTCCTGGTACGGCCGGTCCGGCATGTTGGAGTAAGCATGGAAAGCCAAGCGGAGCCAATTGGCGTTGTCGCGCCACTCGCTTTTATACCGGTCGGGGAACTGCGGCAATCGGAAATCGGCATCGGTGGGAAACTTGGCGTCGTCGGCCGCCACGTAGTAGATGTTCAGGCAAAACTTGGTGCGGTACTTGTTGTGCAGATCGCGGAGGCCCTTCAAGTAAAAGCAGTCGAAGAGCGATTTGTAGCCCTTCTGGGCAATGTCGCGCAAGAAGAAACTATTGTCGTCGATCATGAAGCGGTAGCGCGGCACACTGTAGCGGTCCCACACCACGCGGACACGATCCGGCTGCCGGCCGTCGGTCCCCTCGGCCACGGCCACCAAGTCGGTCTCCGGCTGATGCAGCAGCACGTCGGCCGCAAAACGCTTTCCCTCCCTGCGGCAGGGCACGCCGTTGACGGTCACCCGGTCGCCGGGGCGGGCCTCGCCGGAAACCCGGATCGTCAGCCCTGCGGCGGTTTGCTTGCCGTGCCGATGGTTCAAGACGGCCCCGTGAAAGGGTTCGGTGATTTTCACGTTCGATGGCCTGTCTGCAGCCATGGTGATTGCTGCTCCCAATCCCCATGAACCCAAGGCGCCGGCCGCGGCCGACTTCAGCAAATTGCGTCGAGTGATGTTGTTACGCGACATGAGTCATCTCCTTGGAATGTCTAAGGCGGTTGCTCCACCGCCTTCAGCAGCGAAATATCACAAAGTTCTGCCGCTGGCTCTCAATTCCGCCCGGCGGCGATCTTCTCGCGATACTCCGGCAACTGCTTTTCCAGCGTTTCGTGCAAACTCCCCAACTTCTCTCGTAAAGAGTAAGGCGTGTAGACATAGTCCTGCTCGAACTGGAACCCCAGTCGCGAGTCCCGGCTGGCGGCAAGCAGCGAAAGCTCCGTACGAACGATTTCCTTGCGCAAGATCGTTTCCATCCGATCGAGTATCGCGAGGGCTTTCCGACGGTCCCGCTCCACAGCCAACTGCAGGCGGAGGTCTTCGAACTCAAGGATGGCGTAGTCGCTCTGCATCATCCGTTGCAGGTGCTCGGCGACCACCACTTCGCGGATGGCTCGTTGCCGCTTGGATTTTGGACTCGCAAGGGCCGCGGCGCGGTACGGCTTCAGCCCTTCCTCCATTTGGTCGGACGCCTGGCCCAGGTATTTCAGAAAGACCGGCAGGACCTTTGTTTCCGGTCCGACCTCCACGCCGGTTACACCCCGCGCGTAATTCTCGGCAAGGTTCGTCTGGTTCGTAAAGTCGGGATAAAAGACCATGCGCGAGACGGTGAAAGGCCAGTAGGGATTGATTTGTCCCCCGAAAAATCCCGTCCACTTGTCGTGATCCGTCCACGAATGTGTGAACGTCGTGGTCCGTAAGGGAGGCTCCTGGAAGAAGAGCGGATTCCCGACGGCGTTGTTGGTCCCCATGTTCGGGCCGGTGTCGGGCACCAGGCGGATTGCCCGGCTGAAGTGGTCCCATGCCTTGAGAACCATCTCCTTTCCTCCGGTTCCGAAATCACGGGCGGCAATCGCGGCGAGCAGTTCTTCGAGCGGCGGTGCATCGCTCCAGCAGTACCATGCCCGCAATTCGGTCATGAAATTCGGGGTGTACCCGCTGCTGTGGCTCTCCATCGTGGCGTTCACCCCGTACTTTTCCAGCGCTTTGTACCGGTCGTACCATTGGTACGGAAAGGGGAGGTAGGGGACGGTGCCGAACTGCCAGGCGGCAAAGGTGTCGGCCTTGCAATAGACCTTCATGCCTCGTCGGCGAGCCTCGCCAATCTGGACCTCAGTCACCTCGGCGGGCCCGATCTGGTTCAGCGAGTAGTCGCGCAGATAACCGTGCATACCGTCGAGTTCGAAACTCTTTCCGTTTTCCCAGGTGAGCATGGCTATCGTGTCGGCGGGAAGTTGTCGGATGAAGTAGCGCTTCAATTCGAAGTTCTGCGGCCGGAAGTCGATATTGTATTCCCAAGGGAGAACTTCGATGGCGGGATTCACCCGATGGCACTCCTCGGCCACGATTCCGACGGCCCGGGCCCAGTTCCGTGCATAGTCCTGCACATACTCCTTGCTCTTGCCGTGACAGCCACCCCACTCCTTGTACCAGAAGCCTTCCGTCGAAAGCATGTAGCCCTGGATGTCGGGGAACCCCTTCACGATATCGCGCACCAACCGGCGCAGTCCCGCTTCGCTTTCGGGGGTCCCTAGAGACTGGTAGACGATCGGCGTATAGACCTTGATGCCGAAACGGGAGGCCCGGTTGATCAAGTCTCGCATCCGGGCAGGGTCCTGACGGCGCACCTGGAACAGCAGACGCGCGTAAAACTCGGCCGACGATTCGGCCGTGGTGCGGTCGCCATTCGGGTTGGCGTAGCACGAGGCAAAAATGCCGTCAAAACCGTCGTGGGCCAGATGCGCAAGCAGCGAATCCGGCCACTCCATCCAGCCCATCCAGGACTCGATCATGCGCACGTCGTAGAGACTGTGCCGCACCGTCTTCAGATTCGTGGGCAAGAAGGGCCCCTCGCGCAACGTCATCCGCGATTCCAGGTTGTAGAGCCCGTACATCGCCCCGCGTTCGTCGTAGCCGCACACCGTCAGTCGCTCCGGCGTCGCCAGGATCTCATAGTCCTTGGGACCCTTCAGCGTCGTTCCGCACCCGCGCATCTGCGCGCGCGTCCCGACCACGATGCTCTGGCCCAGGCTCTGCCAGCTTTCCAGCGAGTCCCGGCCCTCTACTTCCACGCGAACCTGCATCGACTTGTCCAGGTAGTCCTGAAAGTCCCGAACCGCGCCACGCAGAACCGGCGAACTGCGTTGGTCCCACACCAGCTTCCAACCCCGTTGGGGCAGCGACAGTTCCCCGGCTCTTGCACGGGCATCGGGATCCCGTCTCGCCACGTGCACCGGGCCCCCTGACAGCCGCTTGTGGTAGTCGTAGAGATTCTCCAGAGGCAGCGTGTTCTTCACCTCCCGTGAAAAGGCCTCGGTTGTCACCTCCGCCTGCGCCGGCGCCGAGGAACGCATTGCCCCGCCGATAAACGAAAGCAAGACCCAAGGCAGGATTGACGACAAGAAATATCGTCTGCGATCGATAACTTTCATCGGTGCCTTCTCTGCTCTGGGAGAGCTATTTCCACGTTATTGGATACCGGGCACGACACGCGGGCAACACCTTTCCTGACGACTTCTGGTACTTTTCTGACAGTCCTCTGGCTTCGCCGGCCGGTCTGGTCCCGCCGATCCGCTCGCCTGGGTTGCCTCGGCTTCAGCCGAGCGGCGTAGGGCTTTCGCTGCCGCAACCCCATATTGTGGCAAGGGATATGGATGGCTGACCGAGCCGAGAATAGGGGTTTCGGCGAGAAAATGGCGGGCTATAATTGGGTATTGGTATTATTATAGAGCGTGTAGCGGCCGGGCTTGCTCGCCGCGTCGGAGATGTCTCCTGTTGACCGAAAGTACCATTGCCCTGAATCTTGCCGCTAAGAAGAACCGCATGCAAAAGTCGTTGGATCAAAAACTTGCCCGTATCCTGGCCGATTCCTCCTGTCGTGATTTCATCCTGGCCGACGCCAAGGACGCCGACATGGCCTTTGGCCTGGCCGCACCCGGCCGCTCGCCCGAGCACTACGCCGGCGAGGCCCACTTCCGCACGCTCGACGAGTTCCGTCAACTGATGCGCGAGATCGTCGCCCAGGGACTGGTCGACATCATGCTCACCAGCGCCAGCTCGAACGAAGTGCTGGCCATCAACGAGCGGCTGTTCGACAACAGCCACGTCACGCCGGCCGTGCGGGCCAACGACACCACCGACATTTGGCTCGCCCACGGAACGGGCCGCTATGGCGGGCAGCCCTCGCAGCCGTTCCGGTCGGCTACGATCGACCATATCCAGTGCGGCAAGGTCGAGTGCGGGCCGGACGAGCGGCACTTGGGCGCCAACTTGGGGCTCTACTCCGTCACGTTCAACAACGACGTCAACCTGGACCGCCGCACGCTGGAAGCCTACAAGGCCTTCCGCATCGAGGCCGAGGCCAAGGGTTTTCGGCATTTCCTCGAGGTCTTCGATCCGAACGCCCCCGAGCAACCGCCCGCCGACCTGGCGCGGTTCATCAACGACCACATTGCGCGAACCTTGGCTGGCGTGACCAGCCGGGGGCGGCCGCTGTTCCTGAAGATCGTCTATCATGGCCCGGCCGCCATGGAAGCGCTGGCCCGCTACGATAGCTCGCTGGTGGTCGGCATCCTGGGCGGTTCGGCCGGCACCACGTTCGACGCCTTCCAGATGCTCTGGGAGGCGAAGAAATACGGCGCCCGGGTGGCCCTGTACGGACGCAAGATCAACAACGCCGAGCACCAACTGACCTTTATCTACTACCTCCGCGCCGTGGCCGACGACCAACTGGATCCCGCCGAAGCCGTCAAGGCGTATCACGGCGCACTCGGGAAGCTCGGCATTCGCCCGCACCGCGCGTTGGCCGACGACCTGGTGCAGACGGAGACCGCCGGCAGCTATAGCGGCACCGGCGGGGGCGTCCGCAAAGCGCCGCGTTCGGCGGCAAGACCCGCGGCGGCGGCCGCCACGCCCGATTTCAGCAAGATGAGCCAGGCCGAAAAGGTGCAGTGGAACCTGGACCGCTGGAAGCGGATTGTCGGCTGACCCCCCTTTTCGGCGGCCGCCTTCGGGTATATTCTTCATGGGCTCCGCCCTCGCGCCATAACCGCCGGGCGCCCGGTTGGGGCGGCAGTTGCACTGCCACCCCGTAACGCCAAGACATGGTTGGCAGTACAACTGCCATCCCAACGTGTGTAGTTGCGTCGAGCGATTTTCACAGCCGAGGGCGGCTGTGCCACATTGCGATTGTCGTCGCTGTTACGGACTGCGATCATGCGAGAAATTTTCCGACGAATTATTTTAGCCTTTCGGGTGTTCTTCGACACGTTGTTTTACGCGTCGGTGGCCGAACAGGTGACACGTATCTTCGGGCCGCCCAGCGCGGCGCCGGTGGCAGCGCCACAGCCCAAGCAGCCACCGGCGCCGAAACCGCCGCTCCGCCGCGAGGCGCTGACGCTGTTGGCAGCCTTGCAGCGCGAGGCCCGGCTCATTGATTTCGTTCAGGAATCGTTGACCGGCTACAGCGACGCCCAGATTGGCGCCGTGGCCCGCGACATTCATCGCGACTGCGCCGCGCTGTTGGAGCGGCTCTTCGCGCTGCGGCCGGCCGTCGAGCAAGCGGAGGGAGCGGAGGTGGAAATCCCCGCCGGCTTCGATCCGAATCGTTGGCGGCTGACGGGCAATGTGGCGGGCCAGCCGCCGTTTCGCGGCCGCTTGGTGCATCCCGGCTGGGAGGCGACCATCTGCGAGGTGCCCACCTGGTCCGGCGATCCGGCCGCCGCACGGATCGTGGCCCCGGCGGAAGTGGAGTTGAGGTAAAAAAGCCCCCTCTCCCTCCGGGAGAGGGTTAGGGTGAGGGCGGGCGGCGGGAAGAAGTCCCGCTGATTCTGGCGTCTAGCCAATGTCGCCCTCACCCCCGACATCTCTCCCAAAGGGAGAGGGGAGATAATAAAATAAGTGGTGTAGTCATGCCCGCAAAATACGTCATTGGCATCGATCTCGGCACGACCAACAGCGTGCTCTGCTTCGCGCCGCTGGAGGCGGAGCAGCCGCAACTGGAACTGCTGCCGATTCCGCAACTCGTGGCCACCGGCACCATCGAGTCGCGAACCATGTTGCCGAGCTTCCTGTACCTAGCGGCAGGGCATGAGAAGGGCGGCGGGGCGCTCGATGTGCCGTGGGCGGCGGACCGCGATTTTGCCGTCGGCGAATTGGCGCGGCGGCAAGGGGCCGAGGCGCCCGACCGCACCGTGGCGGCGGCCAAGTCGTGGCTCTGCCACAGCCGCGTCGATCGCCGCCAGCCGATTCTGCCCTGGAACGCCCCGGCCGAGGTGCCGAAAATCTCACCGGTCGCCGCCTCCGAGCGCTACCTGGAGCATATGATCGCGGCCTGGGAAGCGGCCCATCCCGACGCCCCCGTGGCCGAGCAAGTCGTGGTGCTCACCGTGCCGGCCTCCTTCGACGCCAGTGCCCGGGAGCTGACCCGCGAGGCGGCGCTGGCCGCCGGGCTCCCCGCGGATTTGATCCTGCTCGAAGAGCCGCAGGCGGCCGTCTATGCTTGGCTGGCCGCCACCGGCGACCGCTGGCGACGGCGGCTTTCGCTGGGCGACACGCTGTTGGTCTGCGACGTCGGCGGCGGCACGACCGACCTGACCTTGGTCGGCGCCGCCGAAGAGCAAGGCGAACTGGTGCTGCGGCGGATCGCCGTCGGCAATCATCTGCTGGTGGGCGGCGACAACATGGACCTGGCCTTGGCCCATTACGTGGCCGGGCGTTTCGCCGAAAAGGGCGTTCAGCTCGATCCCTGGCAGTCGGTCGCTCTGTGGCATTCGTGCCGGGCGGCCAAAGAGACGCTGCTCGCGCCCGCCGGACCGGAAACCCACAACGTTTCGGTCCTCGGCCGCGGGCGAAAGCTGATCGGCGGCACCGTTTCCGTGCCGGTCGATCGCCCGAGCGTGAGCGAATTACTGGTCGATGGCTTTTTCCCACGTTGCCAGCCCACCGACCGGCCGCGGCGGCAGCAAATCTCCGGCTTTCGCGAGATGGGCCTGCCGTTCGAGTCCGACACGGCCGTCACGCGTCACCTGGCGGCCTTCTTGCAGGCCCACGGCACGGCCGACGAGCCGGCCCGCCCCACGCACGTGCTTTTTAACGGCGGCGTCTTCAAGGCCGACGTGCTCAGACAGCGGCTATTGGACGTGATGGGCGAGTGGTTCGGCAGTCCGTCGGCGCCGCGGCTCTTGGAAGGCGAACACGATCTGGACCATGCCGTGGCCCGTGGTGCCGCCTATTACGGCTGGACGAAGCAGCGCGGCGGCATGCGCATTCGCGGCGGCACCGCCCGGGGCTATTACGTGGGCATCGAAACGGCCGGCCTGGCCGTCCCGGGGGCGGCCCGGCCACTCAGGGCGCTGTGCGTCGTGCCGATCGGCATGGAGGAGGGGACGGAGACCGACGTTCCTTCCGACGAAATCGGGCTGGTGGTGGGCGAGCCGGCCCATTTCCGCTTCTTCAGCTCTTCGGTGCGAAAGCACGATCGCCCCGGCGACGTGCTGGCCACGTGGACACCGGACGAGCTCGAGGAGACGGATTCGCTGGAGGCCGCGCTGCCGCCCGACGAATCGATTGACGAACACTACGTTCCCGTCCGCTTCCAGACGCGGATTACCGAGTTGGGCGTTTTGGAGCTCTGGTGTGTCAGCACGACGAGCCCGAAGCGGTGGAAGCTGGAGTTCAGCGTGCGGGAGGACGCGGGGTAGCCTAACCGCTCACCGGCTGCAATGCCCCGTCGGCTAGCAAGAGCCGCTGACGACCGGCGGGCGGGGGAAAATCGACCGTCGCCCGGCGGCCGGCCGCGCTGCCGCTCAGGGCGATGATCTGCCCCAGGCCGAAGGTGGTATGCACCACCCACATACCCTGGCGAAAAACCTCGGTGTCCACCGCGGTCGGCTGGCCGCCGTTGGCCAACGCCGCCGCGGTGGTCAAGCGGATCGTGCCCGATGACCATGAGGGCGTCGCCGCGACCTTCGATCGAGCCGACACTTCTTGTCGTTCTTCTTCCACCCAACTCGGGCCAAACTCCTCCACCGCCGGCGACTCGAGATCCATCTCCATCCGCGGCAATTCCATGAGGAAGGAACTGGGGATCGTCGACTTCCGTTGGCCGCGGAAATCTCGGTAGCGGGCCAGGCTCAGTTGCAATTCCTGCTGCGCCCGCGTGATGCCCACGAACAGCAGCCGGCGTTCCTCTTCCCATTGCTCGGGATGTTCGCGGCTCCGCTCGTGGGGCAAAAGCCCCTCCTCTACGGCCGTCACATAGACGACGGGGAACTCCAAGCCCTTCGAGGCGTGCAGGGTCATCAGCGTCACCCGGTCGGCGTCCGTCTCCCAGGCGTCGGTATCGTTGACCAGGCAGGTTTCTTCGAGGAAGGCTTCGAGTTGGCCCGTGCCGCCCCGCCGCTCGTCGAAATCGCGGGCCACGGTGAGCAGTTCCTCGATGTTGGCCAGCCGCTGCAGGTCCTCTTCAGCCTGCGAGTCGTTTAATTGCTTCTGGTAGCCCGTTTCGCTGAGGACCAGGCCCAGCAGTTCCTCGACCGGGCCGCCGACGGCCGCCGAGAGACGATCCACCAGGGCCACGAAGCGGCCGAGCAAGGCCGCCGGTCGAGGGCCGATCGCCGTGATGCGGCTGGCCTGTCGGGCGGCTTCCAAGAGCGGCAGCCCGTGCCGCGCGGCGTACTCGGACAGACGCCCGACGGTCGTTTTGCCGATGCCCCGCGTCGGCGTATTGATGACCCTCTGGAGCGCCACCCCGTCGCGCGGATTGTTCAACAGGTGCAAGTACGCCAGGATGTCCTTGATTTCCTGGCGTTGGAAGAACTCCAGGCCGTTGACCATTTGGTAGGGCACGCCCAGGTCGCGAAGGGCGAACTCCAGAGCCCGGCTCAGGGCATTGACGCGATAAAAGATGGCAAAATCCCGTGGGCGACGCCCGCCGTTGTGAATGTCGGCGGCGATGCGAGCGGCAATCCCTTCGGCCTCGTCCTTATGCGTGGCATAGGTAACGAGCCGCACGGGGGATCCTTGCCCATTTTCCGTAAATAGCCCTTTTTCCTTGCGGCGGATGTTATGGGCGATCAGTTCCGCGGCCACCCGCAAGATACGTTCCGTGCTGCGGTAGTTCTGCTCCAGGCGAACGACGTGGACCTCCGGATAATCGCGTTCGAACTCCAAGATGTTGTTGAGGTTCGCCCCGCGCCAGCCGTAGATCGACTGGTCCGGATCGCCGGTGACCGCCAGATTGGGGTAGTCGATCGACAGCGCCCGGGCGATGGCATATTGGGCCAAATTGGTGTCCTGATATTCATCGACCAGGACAAAGCGGTAGCGTTCGTCGAGGCCCGCTCGGACCTCGGGATTATCGCGGAGGAGGGTGGCCACGTGGAGCAGCAGGTCGTCGAAATCGGCCGCGTTCGACGTCCGCAGTTGCTGCTGATAGGCCGGATAGAGATCGCGAACCACGGGGCTCAGCAGGTTTCCCGGCCGCGGCTGGTACTCGTTGGGCTCGATCAGGGCGTTCTTGGCCCAACTAATGGCCTTGGCCAGGCTCTCGGGCGAATAGCGTTCGACATCGATCTTGAGCCGCCCGATGGCCTCGCGCAGGGCGCGAACGCTGTCGGCCACATCGTAGATGGTGTAGTTCTCCTGGAGTCCCACCAGGGAGGCGTATTTTCGCAACAGCCGGGCACAAAAACGATGGAAGGTGCCCACCCACACCGTCGGGTCGTTGGCCAGCCGTTCGATGCGGCGGCTCATCTCGTCGGCCGCCTTGTTGGTGAACGTCAGCGCGAGAACTTGATGGCCGGGAACCCCTTGCGCCAGCAGCCAGGCGACGCGGTGGGTCACCACGCGGGTCTTGCCACTGCCGGGTCCGGCCAGGATCAACAGCGGCCCCTCGAAGTGGACGACCGCCTCGCGTTGGGCCTCGGTAAGTCCGTCGAGCAGTGGGTCCAAGATAGCTCCATCCGTCCGGGGCAATGCTAGCATCACGCGGAAAAAAGGGGACAGTCCCCATTAGGATGTTGGGGCGGCAGTTGTACTGCCGACCCCGGGTGGCAGTACAACTGCCACCCCAACCGGTTCCGGCAAATGGGGACCGTCCCCGTTTTCCCTCCGCGATGGGTAGTATACGCGATTCCGCCCCGGGCGGCAGCGGCCGTCAGCTTTACTCAAAACCGGGGAAGCTGTTATACTGTGGCCTTGACGGTGGGACTGGCCTGCCGGTGAGTGATTTTGTTTTCTTGCCCCTAGCTTGGGAGGGAACCCATGAGTGTTACCCGTCAACGACTTCCGGAGACCCACAACAAAGCCCAGGACCTGGCCGACAAGCTGGAGATGAGCACGGCGGAGATCGGCCTGTCCGTTCGGACGACGAACTGCCTGGAAGACCGGGGAATTTTCACGGTCAACGATCTCTTGCATTGCACCCGGGACGATCTGTTGAGCATCTCCAATTTTGGACTGAAGACGCTGGAAGAAGTGTACAAGGCCTTGGAAGGGATCGGTTTTTATCGCGACGGGAAGCGGGAGTTGACGGTCGCGGCGTCGTAGGCTTTCCGCGACACCGCGGCGACGGCGGACCATGCACTAAGTGACGCGTGGGAGCGATTCCTCCCTGACGCCGCGGAGAGTTTGGTTTTGGCACGCAGTTTTCGCTATTACGGCAAGAAACGTGGTCATCGGCGCACCGGCTCGCCCGTTGTGGGTCGGGCCGGCGAGGCGATCTTCTGGGCCGTCCTGCTCCTGTTGGGTTGCGGCGGCATCGTCGTGCTGTTGTTCCAGTTCGTCGTGCCCGAATGGCGCGTCAACCACGAGTTCGTCGCCACGACGTGCAAGGTGCTCGACAAGCAGATCGGCGAGCGGCGCGGCGAAGACGGCCCCTTGTTCCGCCCCGAAATCAGGATCGAGTACGACGTGGGCGGGACGACCTATCGCGACTGGCACTACGATATCCATCAACACAAGATCAACGGGGGCTATTTTGGCAAGCGGGAAAATGCCCAGGCGATCCTCGACCAGTTCACCGTGTCCGGCCCGGCCAAGGGCCCCCGCTATCCGTGCTGGTACGATCCGACGAATCCCAGCGTGGCCGTACTGGTCCGCGGATATCGCCCCTGGTTGTGGTGGGTCTTCACCGTGCCGGCTTCCTTCGTGCTGATTGGCGCCGGCGGCCTGGTCTACACGCTGTTGCAGTGGGGGAAGTCGGCCGAGCAGCGGGCCGTGCTGGCCCAGCGGGTGCAAGAGCGGGATTTCTTCGGCGCCGGCAGTGATCCGTCCGCCTATCTGTGCGTTCCGCTGGGAGCGGACATCACCAATAGCCCCGGTATCCGCCTCAGTTTTCGGCTGCCGATGACCCGCGCGCCGGCGTGGGCGCTGTTCGGCGCGCTGGTGTTCTGCGTGGTTTGGAACGTCTCGGTGTTCGTCGCCATCCTGATCGGCCTGCATATGGCCGGTCCGGCCGGCTGGTTCCTGGCGGTTTTTTTGCCGCTCGGGCTGATCGGACTCGGCGCGATCGCGCTTTTTGTTCGCCAACTGGCGGTGGCCACGCGCATCGGTCCCATCCTGCTGGAAATCTCCGGCCATCCGCTTCGGCCCGGCGCGCAGTACCGCCTGTTCCTGTCGCAGGCCGGGCGGCTGACGGTCCGCGATCTGCGCGTGTCGTTGGTGTGCGAAGAAACGGCCACCTATCGCCAGGGAACCAACTCGCGCACCGAAACCCAGGAAGTCGAGCGCCACGAGCTTTTCCGCCGCCAGCAGCTTCAGATCGAACGCGGGCGGCCCTTCGAAACGGAACTGGACCTGAACGTGCCCGAAGGGGCCATGCACTCCTTCAAGGCCGACCACAACGAGATCAACTGGGCGATTCGCGTGGAAAGCGACCTGGACGGCCGGCGCACCTGGAAACGCTCTTTTCCCGTGATCGTTCTGCCAGCCCCTGGGGACGCCGGCCGATGAGTGCCGAACCGACAGTCGTGATCCGGCTCGATGGCGACGGCTCGGTGTACCAGCCGGGCGAGACGCTCTCCGGTCACTTTTGGATCGACGCCCGCGATGCCGACCAGGTGAAGGCCGTCGAGGTATCGGTGCTCTGGCATAGCGAAGGCAAAGGCGACGAGGACATGGCCGTGCACGAGTTCTGCCGGCACGAGGCCGACGGCGTGCCACCCATCGACTTTGGCCGGCCCCAGCGGTTTTCCACGACGCTGCCCAAGAGCCCCTTGAGTTACGAAGGGCAGATGATCAAGCTGCGCTGGTGCGTGCGGGTGCGGGCGTTCTTCCACCGCGGCAAGGAAGTGGTCGGCGAGCGGCAGTTCCAGCTCGGCAACGTGCCGCCGCTGCGAGTCCGCCCGCCGGCGTGACTCCCCGTCCCATCGAAATGGAACAGCTCTCTCGTAGTGCGACACAATATAATTGTCGGGGTGATAGCGTTTAGCCGGCGTGCTCGCACGCCGTGAAAATGGGGCAACTTCCCAGTCGCACACGGCGTGCAAGCACGCCGGCTAAACCACACAGTTTTCGTGCGTCGCGTTACGAGTCGGCGGTTAAACCAGCCCCCGGCGATGGCGATTCTTTCGCTGCTCGATTACTTTCGCCCTTCGCGAAGAAGCTTCTGCAGCGCCGCGTCCTTCGCGCCGACCTTTTCGGCCAACTTGTGCTTGAATGCGGCAAGCCTCTCCTGCAGGGCCGTATTGCTGAGGGCGAGAATTTGCACGGCCAACAGCCCGGCGTTGCGGGGGCCGCCGCCGCCTACGCTCACGGTGGCCACCGGCACGTCGCCCGGCATCTGCGCGATCGACAAGAGCGAATCGAGCCCGCCGGCAAGCTCGGTGGGCACCGGCAGTCCGATCACCGGCAGCGTGGTGTGCGAGGCGACCACGCCGGCCAGGTGGGCCGCCCCGCCGGCCGCGGCAATCAGCACTTTCAGCCCCCGCGCGGCCGCCATCGTGGCATATTGGCGCACGATTTCGGGCGTGCGGTGGGCGCTCATCACGTGAACCTCGTACAGCACGCCGAACTCGTCCAAAGCGGCGGCTGCGGCCTTGATTTTCGGCCAATCGCTGTCGCTGCCCATCAAAATGCCCACCAGGGGCGCAGTCGCTTCCGGCATGGAGTCCTCCCGGTTATTTTTCGAAGCGCGGGTTGAGTTTCATGGCGAAGGTTTCGGCCACCGCCCGATTGGTAATCTGGCCGTCATAGATATTGACGGCCCGGGCCACCGGCGGCAAGGCGTCGGCCGCCGGGAGCAGACCGCGGTTGGCGATCTGCAAGACCCAGGGCAGCGTGACGTTGCACAGGGCAAAGGTGCTGGTGCGGCCCACCGCGCCCGGCATGTTGGTGACGCAATAGTGCAGCACGTCGTCGACCACGAACGTCGGGTTGCTGTGCGTGGTGGGCCGGCTGGTCGCCACGCAGCCCCCCTGGTCGATGGCCACGTCGATGATCACGCTGCCGGGCTTCATCAGCCCGAGGTCTTCACGCTCGATCAGCCGCGGGGCCTTGGCGCCGGGCACCAACACGGCCCCGATCACCAGGTCGGCGCGGCCGAGCTGCTCGCGAACGGTGTGCCGATCGCTAAAGAGCACATTCACGTTGGGCGGCATGATGTCGTCGAGATAGCGGAGCCGGTCCATGTTGACGTCCAGCAGGCCGACGGTGGCGCGGAAGCCGGCGGCGATGCGGGCGGCGTTGGAGCCGACCACGCCCCCGCCCAGAATCGTGATGTGCGCCGGCTCGACGCCCGGCACGCCGCCCAGCAGAATGCCGCGGCCCATTTGCGGGCGTTCCAGGTATTTGGCCCCCTCCTGGATGCTCATCCGCCCGGCCACTTCGCTCATCGGCGTCAGCAACGGCAGCCGGCCGTGATCGTCGCGGAGCGTTTCGTAGGCCACGGCGATCGAGCCCGTGGCCAGCAACGACTCGGTCAGTTGCCGGTCGGCGGCCAGATGGAAGTAGGTGAAGAGGATTTGGCCGCGCCGCAAGAGCGGAATCTCGCCGGGCTGCGGTTCCTTGACCTTGACCACGAGCTCCGCCCGGCCGTAAAGCTCCGCGGCGCTATCGATCAGTTCGGCCCCGTGTTTGGCGTAGTCCTGGTCGGCCAGGCCGGAGCCGAGCCCCGCGCCGGCCTCGACCAGGACGCGGTGTCCCGCGCGGCTGAGTTCGTCGGCCCCCACCGGCAACAGTCCCACGCGATATTCATCGCGCTTGATCTCTTTCGGCACTCCGACGATCATGGGCTAGCCTCCCTGCTTGGCTTCGACCTCGTCGCGCGTGTCGCCGTGCTCGCGGCGGCGGAGGTAGAGCTTGATCGGCACCTCGCCGAACTTCAGTTCGTCGCGGAACACCCGCAACAGCGACCGCTGGTACTGCGGCGAAATGGCCTGCGGATCGCTGCAAAACAGCACGACCGTGGGCGGCTGCACGGCCACCTGCGTGGCATAATAGATTTTCGGGTGGCGGTTCTGATAGCTGGGCGGCGGGTTCTGCTCGATCACCGCCCGCACCAGCTTGTTCAAACGCGACGTCGAGACGCGTTCGAGCGACTGGCGGAAGAGCATCTGGGCGTGGTTGAACATCGCCTTGACGTTCTTGCCCGACTGGCCGGTGATGAAGGCGATGGGGGCATAGCCCATGGTGCGGAAGTTGTCGCGCAGATAGTTCACCCATTTTTCGGTGGGCATGGCCCCGCCGGTCATGTCCCATTTGTTCACCACGAACATGCACGGCTTGTACTGCTGGGCGATGTAGTCGCACAACTGCTTGTCCACTTTGCTGATGCGCTGCGTGGCGTCGAAGAACAAGAGCACCACGTCGGCGCGGCGGATGCTGCGTTGGGCCCGGTGCGTGCTGTAGAACTCCACGTCGGTATGGATGCTCTTGGTGCGGCGAAAGCCGGGCGTGTCCATGGCCATGAACGCCTTGCCGTCCAGTTCGAAACGCACGTCAACGCTGTCGCGGGTGGTGCCGGGCACCTCGCTGACGATCATCCGCTCGGCCTGCGCCAAGGTGTTGACCAGGGTGCTCTTGCCCACGTTCCGCCGGCCCACGATGGCCACTTTCATCAGCGGCTCGCTGGGCGAGGCGTCGTCCTCGGCCGGCTCGGGCAACCGCTCGGCAATCGCCGCCAGCAATTCCGCCTTGCCGCGGTTCTCCTTGGCGCTGACCTGCACCATCTTCCGCCCAAAGCGATAGAACTCGTCGGCCTGGGCCTCCAGGGCCGGCGTGTCGACCTTGTTGACCACTAAGAGGACCAGCGCGGTAACGTAACGCAGCCGCTTGCCCACTTCCTGGTCCAAGGGGACCGGGCCGTCGCGGCAATCGACCACGAACAGCACCACCTGGGCCAGGTCGATGGCCACCTGGATCTGGTCCTCGACCTGCTCGGCCAGGTTATCGGCGTCGACGATGCCCATGCCGCCGGTATCGACCAGCTCGGCGAACCGGTCGCCCAGTTCGATCAATTGCGTGACGCGGTCGCGGGTGACACCCGCCGTGGGGTCGACAATGGCCAGCCGCCGGCCGGCGAGCCAATTGAAGATGCTCGACTTGCCGACGTTGGGACGGCCTACGATGACAACTTGTGGGATAGCCATAAGCCTTTATAATAGTGGCCACAGACGGGAAGTTCCAGTCGCCCGGCACAAGACCGTGTAGCACAGCCGCCCTCGGCTGTGCCTACCGATCGTCACAGCCGAGGGCGGCTGTGCCACATTTTCACCAGCGATTAAACCTGTTTTGGCCAAGGAATCACCGCCGTCCCACTGGAACTTGGGTACATGTCTGAAAACACGCTTCGATCGGTCGTTCAGCGGCTGGAAAGTCTCCAACGGGCGGGGATCACGCACGTGAAAAAAGTCGGCAAGGCGGCCCGGCTCCCTCCGGCGAAGGATGTCGTGGCAAAAAAGGCTTCTCCGCCGCCTCCTGTGGTGTCCCTGCCGGCCGATCCCCGCTCGGCGGCCTTGGCCATCGTGGCCAAAGAGGTGGCCGCTTGCACCCGCTGCGCCGAACTGGCGCGAACGAGGACCCAAACCGTCTTCGGCGTGGGAAACCCATACACCCGCCTGGTCTTCTGCGGCGAGGCCCCGGGGGCCGACGAAGATCGCCAGGGCGAGCCGTTTGTGGGCCGGGCCGGGCAGCTCCTGAACGACATCATCACCAAGGGGATGAAAATGCGCCGCGAGGATATCTACATCCTCAACATCCTTCGCTGCCGGCCGCCGAATAACCGCGCCCCGCTGCCCGTCGAAGCGGCCAACTGCCGCGAGTATCTCGATCGCCAGTTGCAGATCATCCAGCCGGAGTTCATCTGCTGCCTGGGGGCCGTGGCCGCGCAGAACCTGCTGGGAACCGATGCCACGATCGGCCGGCTGCGCGGCCGCTGGCACGAGTATCACGGCATCAAAGTGATCTGCACGTACCATCCGGCCTACGTGCTGCGGAACCCGCAAGCCAAGCGGCCCGTTTGGGACGACGTCCAGATGCTGCTGGAAGAGATGAAGAAGAACGCGGAAAGCTGAAAGCCGAAAGCAGCAACATGTCCCCTCTCCTTCCGCAACATTATTCATCAGCTAGCATTGGCGGAGGGGTGGTAAAGGTAAACGTATATTGCGTGAATTATCAACTTAGCTTGGATCCAGGAGCGGACGCGGTGTTCCCGACGAACCCAGTTGG
>Ga0181520_10000607_pt1 | contig 78116 bp, 62 predicted proteins | sample PEATcosm2014_Bin_29_FD_132451 | JGI IMG/M metagenome (GOLD analysis project Ga0181520, IMG submission 132451) | Peatland microbial communities from MTU Mesocosm Facility, Houghton, MI, USA - PEATcosm2014_Bin02_30_metaG | ecosystem: Environmental > Terrestrial > Soil > Wetlands > Peat | place... | reverse complement strand
CCCGCGCCGGATAGCGCAACACACACGCGGAGTCGCGGTTGACCCTACAAGCTTTCCGGCAGTATACTGACTATGCGGGGTGGAGCAGCCCGGTAGCTCGTTGGGCTCATAACCCAAAGGTCGTAGGTTCAAATCCTACCCCCGCAACCAATCAAATCAATAAGTTACAAGAGTCTGAATCTACCGGCAGACTCCCATAAACTCCCAATAACGAAATCGGGGTTTAGGCGCTCGCTTTCAATGGCTTGAGCACCATCTCCACGACCTTCCCATTCGCTTCCCTTTTCGATGACGACATTGCCTGCCCATAGACGTTCATCGTCGTCTGGATGGAGGCGTGCCGCATCAGTTCCTGTTGCACCTTCATCGGAGCTCCGGTCTCGTCCAGCCACGAGCGATACGTGTGGCGGAACGTGTGCCAGCCGATCGTCCCATACTTGCCGGAGTTCTTCACGCGCGTCTCGTGCAAAAGCATTCGAACGCCGTTACCGGTTTTTTGATTCTGGCGACACCAGACACCAGGCGCCGCCCCGCACGTCGGACATTCCACCACACAGCAACCCGAGGGGCGAAGATGCCGCTTCTGGATCTCAGTGGGATAGTAGGGCCGACTCGTTCTCGGATTGGCAAAGACCAGCCTTCTTCCGTGGGCACAGCTTGCGCGCTCCACTTCAGAACGATCTCGGTCAAGGACGGATGCAGAGGAACGTAGTCCTGGGAGTATTCGGTCTTGACGTCGTCCACCCTGCTGTTCACAAAGCTGCGCTGAACGACGAGCTGGTTATGGTCAATTCGCAGGCCGCTTCTTGTTCGATGGGGATCCGGACACGCCAGCGACGCTGTCGATTAGCCCGCGTGGAACTCCGCTTTGGAAGACGGAGTGGCTGGCGGCCAGCCCGCAGGTCGGCATTGCCTGGCAGCCAGTACAAGCAGCCGGGCGCGAGTTGATTCTGCGCGGCGGTTTCGGGATGCTTTTCGATAATCCAGACCGTGCGGTGGCTCCGGCATTTGCAGCGCTTGGATTCACCAGCACTACGCTGGCAGAAGACGCCACCATTCCAACCACGGCGCCGGCCCCGACTGCACCCGATGTTCCGGGTCCGGGAAGTCTGGGCTATGTTTTCCCGCAGCGTCTAGAGAATCCCTATTCTTTGCAGTGGAACGTTTCACTGGAACGCGCAACCGGGGAGCACGGGTCTTTCGTCTTCTCCTGCGTTGGCGCATCCGGGCATGACTTGCTCCTTCCGCAGCGGCGCCAGATCTCAAGCCCGACAATGCCGATTCAAGAGGTAGTTACCTTTCCGTCCGGCTACTCGTCGCGTTTTGATTCTTTGCAATTGGCTTACCGTGGGCAATACCATTCCCGCCTGTCGTGGACGACATCCTTGGTGTGGGGTCACACTCTGGATTTTGAAGGCCTAAATCCGTGGTCCGCACCAACCCGAGGCAACGCCGACACCGATGTTCGGCACAACCTCCAGGCAGCTCTCTCCTGGACACTTCCGGAGAGAGGCACTCGCGGCTTTGTCCATAATGCTCTCTCTGGATGGGGTATCGATGGCCGATACTTCCTGCGCAGTTCGTATCCCGTGACAGTTTTTGGAAATCTCTTCCACGATCCTGCCACCGGTGAACGATTCTATACGGGTGCGGACTCATTCCCGGGAGGTCGCTCTACTTGTCTGACAGTTCACTTCCCGGTGGCCGGATGCTGAATGGCGGCCCCAACGTTGCCGATGGCGCGTTCCAACTTCCAGTGGGCAACTCCCAAGGCGACGCCCCGAGAAACATGGCGAGAGGCTTCGGCGCACAACAGCTCAACCTGTCTCTGCGAAGAGACATACATCTCTATGATCGTCTCTACTTGCAAGTCCGAGGCGATGTATTCAACGTTCCGAACAGTCCTGTTTTTGGCTATATCGTTCCCAATCTTAGCGATCAGTTGTTTGGCCAACCCACCCTTTCCTTGAATCAGAGCTATGGACAAAGTGAGTCTCTGTATCAGCCGGGTAGCCCGCGATCACTGCAATGGATGTTCCGCGTCCGGTGGTGAACATTCGTTTAGCTGCACTCGAAGCCATTTCACACATGCTGTGAGAGCCCCGACCCGTTTTTTCTCAGCCCTCACGATATGGATCTTTCGTCGTCTTGTGCTGCTCGGAAGGTCAGCGGTGTGCTTTCGCCTGGGTCATTTGTTGCCAAACGAGGCATATCATCGCAACGAAGTCCGTCCCGACACCACACGCGCTGCTTGCCTGATCCTGCTTGAAATCAACTGCGAGATACTCAATACTCCTAGCGCACACATCGAGCCGAAAAGAACCGCTTTCCTCCACCATTAACGAGAGCGATGAGGTTACCGGACCGATACCGTCAATATCCTGGCTGGACCCGCACTGCCGTTGACGACATCCGTACTAAGCACGGCTTCAAAGTCTCGGTTCTGGAAGCCAGCCCCGACGCGGCGGCGCAGCTCTGCTATCTGCGCGGGATCGACCAGAAACTCCCCGGCAGCTGCCGTTCCACTCATGCCGATTCCCGCAACGGTCATATCAACCTCCCCGGTGGATTCATCGTGGACGCGAGCGACAATTGGGCATTCGCGCTGAATGTTGGAAAGTCTGAATTGCCGACAACGTCGTCGCGACAACTCCCGTGTTCGAATCCAGGGAGCATATCGAGGCGGCCCGCAAGGCAATGCGCGAAGAGAAGAGACAGGCGTAGAAATGCCAGCGCCAGACAGTGCGATGATCGAGGCCACGAATGGTATTCGTAACGGCGACGGATACTGTCGTTGTACCGTATCTCCCAATGTCTATGAGTGGCAGGCGAACACGGTTACGTCGCGCCCGCCGGTCAGTCGACCGGGCGTGCAAACCGCCAGGGTTAGGCAAGCCTACTTCACGGTGAAGCTGTACTTGCCTTCGAGTCTGTGGCCGTCGGTGGCCACCGTGATCCAGTGGACAGTGTAGACACCCGGAGCAAGCGTCGGCAGAGCCAGCGTCAGGTGCTTCGCGTCCTTGGGGTCCAGCACGGAGGGAGTTTTGCTCAGGACCATCCCCATGCTGTCCTGGAGTTCAAGGGAACTTAGCTTCGCTTCCAGGTCCTCCGAAAAAGTCACTGACACCTCGGTCGGAGCCGCAACGGTCGAGTCTTTGGCCGGTGTCATGGTGACGGGGTGTGAGTGGGCCAATGCGGCGGGAGCGGCGGCGAGAAACATAAGCAGGAGAGCGGCGATTGTGACGCGGAATTTCGAGAGGTTAATGCGCATATCGGAGAATCCTTTCGAGTTGAATTGGTTGATTCAGCGACTGTGCTGAACGTACTCAAACTCCTTGCGAACTGAAAGTTCTGGTTGCTGCGCCGGACCATGCTCGCCCGCGCCCCGAGGAACTTGGAGCTTGATGCGGAAGCCGGCGCGGCGCTCCTGCGCAGATGGAGGCAATTGCGGTCCCGGCGAGCGAAGACGAGGCCTCGTAGCCGGGGTTTTCGAGATTGCTACGCTGCCGAGCTGCACTCAAAACGAGAGACAATCGACATGTTCGTTCTGTAAAGAGATCGGTACCGCACTACCTCCGTGCGGCTCGTGGGAGCTTCGTTGAAAAATCCGAACGAGGAGTCATGAGAGACGAATGGAAGGAGGCCCGCGCTTGTGCCGCGCGCCTTCAAGTGCAACCCGTGCCCACGCTTCCGTCTGCCCGGACTGCGCAGGGTGCGACAGGACTTCGGCGAACAAGTGCGCCGCCGGACCGAAGGAAAGGGTCTGGTGAGAAGCTGGGCTAATCGACTTGGGAAAGAGAGGGCACTTGGAGGGCACAGACGTAAAGCGGTCTCCGTTGAGAATCGCCTCCATCTGTTCGATGGACACCATGCAATGATGTTTGCCATGCATCCGGCAACAAGCCGGAAGTCGAGACTCGGGGGTGCTCCCAGGCGCAAACAGCGGCGCGATCTGCGGAAGGCAGAAGAGCAGCAGCAGCGTGATGGATATGGGCCGTCGCACGAAAGAGGGTTTGAGGACACTAGCATATCCCGACTTCGGCGTCGTGACAAAGTCGAACGCGACGGGAGGGCCACGCCGCCAAATTTGCCTGTATCGGTCGTGGTCATAAAAGGTCCCGTTTGTGTTACTTATTCGAGCCGCGAGGCCGGCCCAGCAAGTCGTTTCGGGGATTCTGATGCATAGCCCATGAATTAGCTGATATCCTGCAAGCGCAACAGACTATCGCGGCCGCATAACTCCGCGCTTCGCCAAAGGAGATGAACAATGGAACGTCGTCAATTGTTGTTTTCCATGGGTGCCGTAGCGCTCGCCGCGAGTGCGGAGCGGGGACTAAGCCAAACCATGGCGGACATGCCGGGGATGGACCATTCAGCCGTCCCGAAGCATCCGGCGTTAATCGAGTCTGCGAGTAAATGTTCCAGCAGTGCTGAAGCTTGTACCACTCACTGTGTGCAGATGCTTGCCGCCGGAGACAAGTCCCTGCTGGCTTGTGCAACCTCATCCAGGGAACTGGCAGTGGTATGCAGCGGCCTGTTTTCCCTGGCATCACAGGATGCTCCCGATCTAGCGAAGTACGCCAAACTCACCGCCGAGATTTGCACTATCTGCGAAGCAGAGTGCCGAAAGCATCCCCAGCATCCGCCCTGCGTCAGTTGCGGCGACGCCTGTGCCGCCTGTGCGAAGGAATGCAGCAAAGTGGCATAAGCCTCCCGCTTCACCAGTAGGGACGATTGCCTACAGACTGCTATTTGCAGACTGTTCCATTGACGGCGAAGGAAGCGGGGACCGCGTTTGCAATGTTATTCCAGGACCCGTTGAACCCCATACCGTTGTAGCTTCCGCCGGCGGGAATGCTTCCGTTGTAGCTCATATTTGTCACGGTCACGTTCGACCCACTCTGAGTTTCGTTGCCATTCCAGATTTGCGTGACCTGCTGGCCGTTTGCAAAAGCAAAGGTCAGAGTCCAGTTGGCGATCGCGGCGGTGCCGGTATTGTCAATGGTGATAGACGTTCCGAACCCGCTCTGCCACTGGCTGGTGATGGAGTAGATGACGTGGCAGGCGAACCCGGACTTGGCAGTCACGGTGAGTGCGACGGTCGTGGTGGCGGTCAAACTGCCGGACGTTCCGGTGATGGTGACCGTGGCCGCGCCGACGGTGGCGGTACTACTGGCCGTCAGGGTGAGGACGCTGGCCCCCGTCGTTGGGTTGACGCTGAAGGAGGCGGTAACGCCGCTGGGAAGACCGCTCGCGGTGAGGGCGACGCTGCCGGAGAATCCATTCTTCCCTGTGAGTGTGACGGTTGATGTGCCGGACGCTCCCTGGGCAATACTGAGGGAAGCGGGTGATGCGGCAAGGGTGAAGCTGGGCGGAGGATTCACCGTGAGAACCACCGAGTTGGAGGCGGTGGTGTAGTCAGTGGTATTGGTGGGCGTGAAGGTGGTGCTCAGCGTTTGCGGTCCGGCGCTGAGCACGGTTCCGGCGGCGGGCGAATAGGTGAAGCTTCCAGCGATCGTCGAGGTGGCGTCAAGCTGCGCGGCGCTAAGTGCCGTGCCCTGCGTGATGGCTGCGGGTGTGGCCCAAGTAATGGCTGGCGTCACCTTATTGACGACCAGTGCGATGGCGTCTGTTGCGCTCGAGTAGTCGGTGGAATTGGTGGGCGTAAAAGTGGTGCTCAGCGTTTGCGTTCCGGCGCCGAGCATCGTTCCCGCTGCTGGCGAGTAGGTGAACGTACCGGCGACGGACGAGGCGGCGTTGAGCTGAGTTGCGCCGAGAGCCGTTCCGTAGGTTATCGCTGCGGGAGCGGGCCAGGTGATGGCCGGAGTGGCTTTATTCACCGTGAGCGCCGCTGATGTGGTTGCGGTCGAGTAATCAACCGTGTCTGTGGGGGTGAAGGTTGCGGTGAGTGTCTGGGTTCCCGCGGTGAGGACTGCGCCGGCTGCTGGCGAGTAGGTGAACGTACCGGCGACGGACGAGCTGGCGTTGAGCTGGGCCGAGGATAGCGGTGTGCCGTAGACAATCGCTGCGGGAGCGGACCACGTGATAGCGGGCATTCCTGAAGTCGCCATACCGCTCAGCGAGATGCTCTGGGTTGCATAGCCTGGTGCAGCAGCATTTAAGTTGTTGTCGGTGAGGACCAGAGAACCGCTGAGAGCGCCCTCTGTTTCCGGGGCAAAGCTGATGGGCAACTGACACGCCGTACCTGCCGCCAGTGCGCTCAGCGCCGATGCACCGCTGCCAACCAAGGGGCAAGCGGAGGCGGTGCTGCTGTTCCAAGTAAAGTCCGCCGCGATGCTCGGATTGTTGCCCGCAGGTGGAGGTGGCAGGGCCAGCGGGGCATTGCCAACGTTCTCGACCGTAACCGTTTGCGGGCTGTCGGTGCTGGTTGAGCCGTACGGCGTCGTCGCGAAGCTCAGGCTCGGCGGGTCGGCCAAATCCAGTTCCAGAATGCGATTGTTTTGCGTGTCGCCAACGTAGACGTTGAAGCTGCTGTCCACGGCCACCCCAAAGGGCGAATTGAAGCCGGAACCCAGTGTCACGATGGCCGGCGAGGCAGGGATGCTGCCATTGACCGCCTGGATCTGCTTAACCGTATTGGTGCCATAGTCGGAGACATAGACATTTCCAACGCCGTCCACAGCCAGGGCCGAGGGATAGTAAAAACTGCTGCTTAGTGTTTTGATGGTTGGCGAAGCTGGGATGCTGCCATTGACTGCCAGAATCTCCTTGACCGCGCCGTTATCGGTGTCGCCAACGTAGAGATTGCCGCCGCTGTCGACGGCTACGCCGATGGGGAAGTTGAAGCCGCTTCCAATGGTTTGGATGACCGGCGATGCCGGGATGCTGCCGTCAACTGCGTAAATCTCCGCCACGGTGTTGCTGTAGGGCTCAGTGAAATAGACGTTTCCGCTGCCGTCGACTGCAATTCCCCAGGGCTCGCTCAATCCGCTGGCCAAGGTCAGGATGGCAGGCGAGGCGGGAATGCTGCCATTGACCGCCACTATCTCCTTAACCGCGTTATTGCCGTAATCGGCGACGTAGACATTGCCTGCGCCATCGACGGCCACACCGCGCGGATAGCTCAATCCACTGCCCAGGATAGCGACCTCCGGAGAAGATGGAATTCTGCCATCGACGGCAAAGATCTTCTTGACTTCTCCATTGGTCTCATCGGCCACGTAGACGTTTCCGCTACCGTCCACCGCCGTTCCCATGGGGTTGTAGAAGTTGCTGCCCAACGTGCTCTGGCTACCGGGCAAGAAGGCGATCTGTGGCGATACCCCCGCACCCTGGAGGTAGGCAGTGCCAATCAGGTTTCCGTTGTTATCCTCCAGTACCGCTGCGCCATAACGGGTTCCAGCGAACCTGGGCGTAAAGGTCACATTGATGGTGCAACTCTGTCCGATGGCGTACGCGGTATTGGCCGTGCAAGTATCCGAGCCGGCGTCGGCAAAGTCCAGCCCGGCTGCGCCCTGTGTCAGCACGGCGGTTGAGCCGAGCGTGACTGCAGTACCGAAGGTGTAGGTCAACGTCTGTACTGAACTCGCGGTACCGGCGTTCACCGATCCGAAGTTCCCGCTGGACGTTGCAAAGCCTGGCGCCGGTGCAATCGTCAACATCAGCGTGGTCGATTCAGTTGGCCAACCTGGACCCTGGGTGCCAGAGACGATCAGGTTATAAGTCCCGGTGGCAGCAGAGGCGCTTGCGGTCAGTGTCAACACACTAGTTCCGGTGGCGGGGTTGGGACTGAAGGATGCAGTTACACCGCTGGGCAAGCTATAGACACTCAGATTCACAGCACTGTCGAAACCATTCTGACCTATCACGGAGACGGTCGATGTGCTGGAGGATGCCTGAAACGCATTCACCGTTGAGGGAGCGGCTGCCAATGAAAAGCTTGGCGAAGGCGCGACGATTTCAATATCGATGACCGTACTTGCGGTTTGTGTGCCTGAAGTGCCCGTGACGGTCACCAATGCTTCCCCAACGGCCGCGGTGCTGCTCGCGGTCAACGTGAGAACGGAGGAGCCGGTGGTGGGGTTCGGAGTGAACGAAGCTGTTAGACCGCTAGGGAGGCCGGAGGCTGCCAGAGTGACGCTGCCTGTGAATCCGGGTTGCGGCATCACCGCAATCGTGGACGCTATTGAGGTGCCTTGTATCATTCCTGAGGAAGCGACCGAGGGACTGATCGAGAAGGTTGGCTGGGAGACCGTTAGAGAGAGGTTGGTTGCGACATTCAATGAGCCGTAGCTGCCAGTGATGGTTACGCTATAGGTTCCGGGAGTTGCGGCACTGCTCGCAGAGAGTTGAAGAATGCTTGTTCCCGTTGAGGTGATGGGGTTGGGAGCAAATACCGCGGTAACACCACTGGGAAGACCCGATGCAGCCAAACTGATGTTGCCCGTTAAGCCGTTCTGGTAAACCACCATGATCGCGGGTTCATAGGAAGCACCAGGGGCCAGGGTGACAGAAGCAGGCGATGCACTGACGGTGAAGGCTGGCTGGACAACGGTCAGAACAATATTTGGTGCAGTTGCTACTTCCGTGCCGGAGGTACCCGAAATACTTACGTAGTAGGTTCCATTGGCGGCCGTGCTGCTTGCGGTCAGGGTCAGCACGCTCGTTCCGCCGGTAGGGTTCGGACTGAACGATGCGGTTACGCCACTGGGCAGATTCACTGCGGCCAGATTAACATTGCCCGAGAATCCGTTCTGGTCGTTCACGGTGATGATGGAGGTAACTGAAGCTCCTTGATTCACATTAAGCGAAGGCGTCGAATCGCTCAGAGTGAAATTGGCGGGATTGACGGTAAGGATAAGGGTGGTTGTCGCGGTCAGTGAGCCGGAGGTTCCGGTTATCGTGATTACTTGAGAGGATGCGAGAGAGGACAGACTGCCCGCGGCAATCGTGAGCACACTGGATCCTGCGGTTGGGTTGGGGCTGAACGTCGCGTTAACTCCGCTGGGCAGCCCGGAGGCGGTTAGAGTTACGTTGCCGGCGAAACCGTCTTGGCCGGTCACCGTGACGGTGGACGTGCCGGACCCGCCTTGGTTCATGGTCAGCGAAGCGGTCGAATTTCCGAGAGTGAAGCTGCCGGTTCCAGTACCGCTCAGCGCGATGCTTTGTGTCGCGTAGCCGGGCGCGGCAGCGTTCAGATTACTGTCTATCAGCACGAGGGAACCACTGAGAGGACCCACTGCCGTGGGAACAAAGCTGATGGGCAATTCGCAGGATGCGGCTGCAGCCAGCGTCACTGACTGTGAGGATTCGCTGTTGAGCACCGTGCAGTCAGAGGCTCCGCTGCTATTCAACGTGAAGTTTGGCGTAATGCTCGGATTGTTTCCTGTGGAAGGAACCGGGAAACTCAGCGGTTGATTTCCGGCGTTCTCAATGGTTACCGTCCGCGGGCTGTCATTGCTGGTCGATCCCACGGTGGCGCTGGCAAAAGTCAAGCTGGGCGGATGCGCGTAGTCCAGCTTCACCACGCGGCTGTTCGCCGAGTCGGCTACGTAGACGTTACCGGCACCATCCACCGCCGCACTTCCGGGCTTGCTAAAGCCGCTACCCAGCGTCAGGATGGCAGGCGAAGCAGGAATGCTGCCATTGACCGCCACGATCTCTTTTACCGCGTTGTTGCCGTAATCGGCGACGTAGACGTTCCCACTGCCATCTACCGCTACGCTATAAGGAGTGATAAAGCCGCTGCCCAGCGTCTTGATCGTGGGCGAGGCGGGAATGCTGCCGTTGACCGCCAAGATCTCCTTGATTGCGCTATCGCTCGAATCCGCGACATAGACATTCCCGCTGGCGTCCACCGCTACGCCAATCGGCTCGTGAAAGGCGCTGGCTAGCGTCTTGATCGTGGGCGAGGCGGGAATGCTGCCATTGACCGCCACCATCTCTTTTACCGTGTTGTCTAACAATCCGGTGACGTAGACGTTGCCGTTGCCATCGACCGCTACGCCGCCGGGATAGTTGAAGCCGCTGCCCAAGGTTCTGATCGTGGGCGAGGCCGGGATGATGCCTTCGACCGCTAGGATCTCCTTCACTGCATTGTTAGTGGTGTCAGCGACGTAAAGATTCCCGCCGGCATCGACGGCAACAAAAGTCAAGCTGCCGAAGCCGCTGCCGATGGTTTTGGTCGTGGGCGAGACCGGGACGGTACCATTGACCGAGAGCATCTGGTACAACCCAGAGCTGCCTTCATTGGTGACGTAAACGTCGCCGCGGCCATCCAGCGCCACGCTTAAGGGCTCGCTGAAACCGCTGCCTAGCGTGCTTTGGGTGCCGGGTTGAAAGACGATCTGCGGCCCTACTCCGGTTCCTTGCAGATAGCCGGTGGCAATCGTGTTCCCGGAGCCATCTACCAATACGACTGCACCGAAGCGGCTTCCAGCGAACCTGGGCGTAAAGGTCACATTGACGGTGCAGCTCTGGTTTGCGGCATATGCAGTATTCGCCGTGCAAGTGCCCGAACCTGCATCGGAAAAGTCCAGACCGGCTGCGCCCTGTGTGAGCACGGCCGTTGAGACCAGCGTATCGGATGTCCCAAATGTAAAGACCAGCGAAATCACAGGGCTTGTGGTTCCGATGTTTACCGCTCCAAAGTTGCCCGCAACGGTCTGAGCAGACGCGGCGCTCCCTGCGCTTCCCAGCAAGAGAGCAATTCCAGCGGTCATTGCGGCAAGCCATTTGGGAATTCTGGATCGGCTGGAGGGAGAAGTGAAGGCTTCGGCAAGAATCGCCGGACTCTTGGGGGAGGGGGCAGAAGCCATGGCAGTCGATCTCCGTGCAGATGCGTGAGGCGCGCCGGACATTTGTCGCTTGCTCAACAAAACGCCGTCTTATCGCAGATTCCGGGCCGCGGGATCGGGCACAAGTAACCGGCAATTCTATTCAGTGAACATCGGCGCCAGCGTAGCACGATGCCAGACAATGGATTGTGAGCGCCGTCACGGTACGACGGGAGTGAACCAAGCCCGGCACTCATTCCCCATAGCTCACGAAGCGGACCGATGCCCAGATCGCTCAGGTCCCTCTCTCCGCGTCAGTTTGCTAAATGATTGAAAGAGCAGGGGCCAGGACAAGACTCTCCCATTTAAACCCGGAGTAACAGCTCGCCGGCTTTGCGGCTGAATGTCCGACGAATTTGTTCGCTCCCTGCGCCTAGTCGGATTGACAGGCTTGATGTTTCAGTGTCAGAATCGGGAAACTTTCTGGGCCTTGACTCCAAAAAACCTAGTGACCCACGGGTGCCGCTCCAATGCTTCCCCTCCAAGGGTTTTGCTCCCAGACTTCGCGCTGCGGTCTTTGCACAGCCATCATCTTCGCGTCGATTCTTGCGGCCACCGCGCAGGCGCCCTCCGGCACGTCGGAGCCGGGCCAGCCGAAGCAGTCGAACTCGCGGTCGAGGCCGGAGGCGGTGACGGTGGCCGATCCCGGTTCGCTGTGGCCGGGCGGGACTGTGTATTACCAGATTGCGAGCGGATCGGGAGATCAGGCCAACATCAGCACCGCGATCACAACATTTAACAACGACTTCACAGGCGTGGTTCAGTGGGTGAACGGCACGGGCAGCGGGACTTACGTCGAGATTAACCTCGATGCAAGCGACACGACGGGATCGTGCGATATCACTACGATCGGTTATCCACCATACGCCAATACGGTGGTCACGATGGGCGGGTCAGGGACGTGCTCGATCACGACCATACTTCACGAGATGGGCCATGTCATTGGCATGTATCACGAATTTACGCGCACCGACCGCGACAGCTACGTCACCATGTATTACGACAACGCGATCAAAGGCTCATGGGTGCCGGATTTCGCCATCAACACCCAGAATCGGCAGCTGCTCACACCCTACGATTACGCTTCGGTGATGCAATATCCGCCCTACGTGCTGTCGCGCAACGGAGGCCCGGTGATCGAGTCGATTCCGGCAGGCATTCCTATGCAGGGGACCGAGGGCGTGCCGGGAGCCGGCAATCAAGACTATTCGGCAGGCGACAAAGAAGCCATTCTGCGGCTATACGGCGCTGCGCCAACCAAGGTGACGGTGACGTCGAATCCGGTGGGTTTGCAGGTGATCGTCGACAGCACGGTCTATACGACGCCGCAGACGTTCAGCTGGACGCTGAATTCGACGCACACGCTGTCGGTGGCCACCGGCGTGCAAACCTCGACGGGAGATATCGAGAACAGCACGCAGTCGGCGACTTTCTATTACACCTACGGACGCTGGAACGATTCAACCGCGCAAACGCACACAATTACGGTTTCGCCCGGGGACGGGAGCCCTGCGTTTCCGGCGACTTCGCCGGCGATCGCGACGTATTCGGCGAATTTCATCGAACTGGTTCCTTATACGGAGACGGTGTTTCCGTCGGCATCGGGAAGCGTGAGCGTGTCGCCGCAGCCGCAAACCTATACCGGCGCAAGCGGCAACTTCTTTGTGGCGCGTCAGCAGGCGACGCTGACAGCGACACCGGCGTCGGGCTACAGTTTCTACGAGTTCAATGCGCAGGCCCCATATTTCTGGCTGCCGGGTGGGATCTCGGCAAACCCGAAGATCTTCTACGTGCCGGACACGGGAAACCCGGTTGCGGTTTCGGGCGAGTTCACGACCTATCCGGTGTACACGGTCAACGTGGTTCCGTCCAACCCGATTGCGAACGACTTCAGCTCGGACCTTTGGGCCTATGTGGACGGCGATTTCTGGTATACGCCGAAGAACTTCTCACCAGACCCCTCCTACGATGGGAGCGCCTGGAACATCACCACCAGTCACTCGCTCAGCGTCGATTCGCCTGAGTTCCCGTACAGCGTGAACACGGAGTATCTCTTCTCCAACTGGAGCGACGCAGGTGCTCAATCGCATAGCATCACGGCGACAGGATCGAGCACCGCGTACACGGCGACCGTTGTTCCGCAGTATGCGCCGGCCACGAACTTCAGCTTACCGCCGTGCGGCGGCACGGCGACGATCACGCCAAGCTCGACGGAAGGCGGGTTCTACCCCTGGGGGACACAGCTCACCTACACGGCGACTCCTGGCACCGGTTGGACGTTTGCGGGTTGGACCTACGATTTGAGCGGGACGGCGAATCCGACGACATTGACGACGACCGACGAGACTCTCGTTTATGCCAACTTCAACACGGCCAGCGCGCCGCTGACGCTAACCGGGCTGAGCCCATCGTCGGTGGCCGCCGGGTCTCCCACGTTTACCCTGACTCTGACGGGAACGGGCTTTGCTCCCACGTCGGAGTCCAACGTCAATGTCAATGTCAATGGGACGTACCTCACCCCCACGTTTGTAAGCTCGAACGAGTTGCAGGTGACGGTGCCTAGCAGTGTGGTTACTGCGGCAGGCACGTTCGATGTTTATGTGGAGAACTTTCCCATCGGCTCGGGCGGGTGCGCCGTGTTTGCCTACGACACGTTTGCCGTGACCGCGGCGGGCGCCGGTACCACCACGCCTACGATCAACTGGACTCCCGCGGCAGAGATTGTAAATGGAGACGCGGGCGCGGCGGTGCTGAACGCGACGACCACCCCGGCCGTAATCGGGAACTTTACCTACAGCGCGACGCCCACAGGCGGTGGATCGGCCGTCAACGTCACGTCCGGGACCTCGGGTCTTGCGCCCGACGCCTATACAATCACGGCGACTTTCACTCCGATCAATCCGTTGTATACGCCGGCGAGCGTGAATGAGCCGCTCACGGTTGCTGGCGAGACGGTGTGGATCGTCAACAGCGGTGGCAGCCTAAGTGAGCTGACGGGAGACGGCACCGCGGTGTCTTCGAGCGCGTTTGCGGGCGCCAACCTGGGGGTGGGCATCGACAGCGGCGGGAACCTGTGGTCGATCGGAACGGGCTTAGTGCAGCTTGAGGAGGCCAATCAGGTGGGCGTGCAATTGAGCCCGGTGCTGCCGAATGGCGGCGGCCTCAGCACGCCTGCGGGTGCTGCCATCGACGGCAACAGCCAGATCTGGGTGACAAACAACAACGGAACCGTCAGCCTCTTCTCCAACGACGGCACCGCGCTTTCGCCATCGAACGGCTTTACAGATACGTCGCTGTCGACGCCAAGCGGGATTGCGATCGATTTGGGCGGAAGCGTGTGGATTGCGAACAAGGGCAATAACAGTGTAACGAGGATCCTGGGTGCAGCGGCGCCGGCCGCGCCACTTGCAACCGCAGCAGCCAACAAAACGACCGGGGCAAAGCCATGAAGCGACGGTGGATTGAGGCGGCAGGCATCCTGGCGACGGCGGGGGTCATGGCGCTGGCGGGGTGCGGGACTATTTCAAACGCGAATCAGAATCCCCGCACCCCGGCAACTGGGCCGCAAGGGGAAGTGTTCGGCGGCCAGCAGCCAGTGAGCGGCATGACGCTGCAGCTATATGCGGCAGTGGGCAACGGCTATGGCTCGGCCGCGACACCGTTATTTATGACAGCGACCACCACGAGTGCCAGCGGAGGATTCTCGTTTCCCGCGTATTCCTGTCCCACACCGACCGTGCAAATACCGAACCCGCAGGTTTATCTGGTGGGCACGGGTGGGGACCCGATTGCGGGAAATACCGGAGGCAATACGGCCGTCAACCCGAACCTGGCCCTGATGGTGGCGCTGGGAACCTGCGGCAATCTTAACGCGAGCACGCATATCCATATGAACGAGCTAACCACGGTGGCGGCGGTATGGGCGCTGGCGCCATTCATGAGCGGCAACACGACCAGCTATTTGAACGTGGGCTCGTCGTCGACGAATGCGACGGGACTGCAGCTTGCCTTTGCGGCATCAAGCGAGGTGGTGAATACGTCGACCGGCACATTCCCCGGCAACCTTCCGTCGGGCGCGACGCTGCCGACGGCCGAGCTGAACACATTGGCCGACGTGCTGGAAGCGTGTATCAACTCGAAGGGAGGCGTGGCGAATGACGGCACGACCAGCTGCGGCTCTCTTTTCGGATTGACTCCGAATGCGGCAGGTACGGTGTATCCGGCCGACACCATCACGGCGGCGATGAATATCGCCCAGAATCCAGCACGAAACGTGACACAGTTGAATAGCCTGGTCGGAGGCACACCTGCATTTGAGCCGGACCTTGGCACGGCGCCGCATGCCTGGACGGTGGCGATCGAATACACCGGAGGCGGTCTGAATCAGCCGACGACGATTGCTGCCGATCCATCCGGCAACATCTGGGTTGGCAACAGCGGCAGCCAGGCGGTTTCGCTGTTCGACAATCTAGGGAATTCGAAGCTGGGAACTACGGGGACTACACTCGGAGGAGCCCCCGGCGGAGTCGCGATTGACTTGGGTGGAGATGCGTGGGTGACAGCCTCGAACGATAAAGTCTACGAGTTGAACTCCAGTGGGACCAACACCAACACGCTCAGCGGCAATGGGCTCAATCTGCCCACAGGAATTGCGATCGACCCAAGCGGGGTGATCTGGATAGTGAACAGCGGAAGCAACAGCACGAGCGCGTTTACCGGCGCGGGAGGAATACTGACCGGATCGCCTTTCACGGGGGCCGGTATCGCGTCGCCCGTGGGCATTGCGATCAACGGCAACGCGAATGCCAACTGCGCCAACTGCAAGTAAGGCGGCGGTCATGAACTGCGTGCGATATCAATGCGGCACGGGGAGACAATATGGTTGGCTGCTTGCGCAGTGTCTTGCTATGAGCGCGGCAAGTCTTTCTACTGGATGCGGAGGCGCCGGAGATTCGCGGTCCAATCCAGCGCCGGCACCGGCATTTACCGGCGTGATGGAGAGCGGGTCGAATCCGGTAAGCGGGGCAGCGATTCTGTTCTACGCGGCGGGCAACTCAGGGCCCGGCGTGGGCGCAACCAATCTGCTGGGGAAACAGACGGTGACCACGGATGCTTCGGGGAAGTTCTCCATTCCCGCCTTTCAATGCGGGAGCGACGGGACGCAAGTATACTTGTTGGGACGCGGCGGAAGCCCGAATCCAGCGTCGGGTGGGAACAACAACGCGCTTGTAATGATGACAGCGCTTGGCGATTGCGGCAGCGTCGGCAGTTCGACCACGGTCGTGATGAACGAGGTGACGACTGCGGCGGCGGTGTGGGCACTGTCACAGTTCATCGGAACGGATGCGGCCATTGGCGCGAGCGCGACCAACGCGACTGGATTGCGCAACGCGTTTCTGACAGCGGCGAACCTGGCGGACACCAGCAAGGGAACCGCGCCGGGGCCGGGATTGCCTCCGAACACAATACTGGAAACGGCCAAGCTCAACACGCTGGCCGCAGCGCTGTGGGCCTGTAGCCAGCCAATCAGCAGCACGGCGTGCGCTCAGTTGTTCAGCGCCGCGACAGTGGCCAATGGCGCGCCAGTCGACACACTGGCTGCGGCACTCAGTGTTATCCGCAATCCCGGCGCCAACCCAGCCGGAGTGTTCGCGAACGCTGTACATGGGCCGTTTTCGCCGATTCTCGGTACCGCGCCTCACGATTGGACGCTCTCGGCTACCCTCGGGAACTGCACCTCCGGGTGCGGCGGGTTGAATCTTCCAGGCTCCCTGGCGATCGATTCGACTGGCAACGTGTGGGTCGCGAACTACTTTGGAGGGGCGGCTTCGAAGTTCTCCAACACGGGAGCGCCGGCCTCGGCGAACGGGTATGCCGCAGCGGGCCTTCAGGAGTCGTTTGGAATTGCGGTCGATGGTCAGGACTCTGCGTGGATTACCAACGAGAACGGCAACAGCACAGGCAGCGTGAGCCACCTAAGTAGCTCTGGTGCAGATCTTTCCGGATCGGGTTACAGCGGCGGCGGAGTCTACTATCCCATGGCGGTGGCGGCCACGGCCGGCGGCGAGATTTGGGTGGCTGATTACGCCAATGCTGCGGCGACTTTGCTGACGGGCGACGGAACGGCCGTTTCCGGCGCATCCGGCTACGCTCCTGGGGCTCTGCCTTTTACCATGGCGGTTGCCATCGACGGGGATCAGAACGGATGGTTCGCATATCAGGGTGGAGTTGCGATGGTCACCCAGGCGGGCGCCGTGAGCAGCTACGCCTGCTGTGACGTGCCGGCCGGGATTGCGCTCGACGGGTCGGGAAACGTGTGGGTAGCCGATTACGAAGCATCGAACGTGGTGAAGCTCGCCTCCAGCGGCAGCGTTATCGGCAAGGCAGCCGCTGGCGGCGTTCATACGCCGATGGGTATCGCGGTGGATGGCAGCGGGAATGTCTGGACGGCGAATTATCGGGCCAACACCGTGAGCGAGCTTAACGGAGCGACGCTGCAGACGGTTTCTCCAGCGCCGGGCTATGGACTCGATGCGTCGCTCTATGGCCCGTTTGGCGTGGGAGTCGATGCGAGCGGGAACGTGTGGGTCAGCAATGCTTACGGCAATACACTTACGGAGTTGATTGGTGCTGCCGGTCCGGTGAAGACGCCGACGCTCGGACTGCCGGCACAGCCTTGAGAGACGCGCCATTCGGAAGCAGGCCTGAGGAAGCGGGGATCATGATGCAGAGCCAGAGTCAATACGGCGCGATTCGATGCACGTCCTCTGTTCGCGGAGAGTATGGCACCGGCTTGATCTCCCACGGCGTTCCTTTCCGGCTCTCAGCGGAAACCGCCGCAGTGCTCGGGATGATGAAGAAACACGCGCCGCACGGCTCCGCGCCCGCCAGAAGATTGCCGGAGGATGCGCGAAGGTTCGCGTTGCACCGCGCTCGGCGGAAGCCAGGCTATGAGGCATTTGCCAACGAAAAACTGCTGGAGCATGCAGAAGCGCTGGACGATGCGCTGATCCTGCTTGGAGGCCACATGATGATTCACGTGGCTGAGCATGCGCCAGAGTATGTGTTTCTTCATGCGGGCGTGGTCGCGTTGGGAGATCGTGCGTTGCTGCTGCCCGGGGCTAGCCACGCGGGCAAGTCGACGCTGGTGGCGGAACTGGTGCGTGCCGGAGCGACATACTACTCCGATGAGTTCGCCCTGCTCGATCCGGAAGGCAGAGTGCATCCGTTTACGCGAGACATCCGAATGCGGCGGCGGGGTGCGGCGGTCCAGGTTCCGCTTCCGCTCAAGCAGCTTGATGGCCGGGCAGGAACGCGACCGCTTCCCGTTTCTATGGTTGTCTTTGCGGAGTTTGCCGAGCATGCGCGCTGGGCCCCCGAAGTCATGACGCCGGGACGGGCTGTGCTGGAACTGCTGTTGCACAGCACGCCGGTACAGCGAACGCCGGATCGCACGCTTGCCACGCTTTGCGCCATGGTGCGTCATGCCAGGGTGTGGAGGTCCCGGCGAGGTGAAGCGGATGTTGCGGCTCGTTCTCTGCTTGCCGCGCTTGCTACAGGAGGTCCGCTGGAATGAGACCAGGAATGCAAACTCTGCTGGACCTGTTGCGCGGGGAGTTGAACGGACCCGACGTCGCCGCGGAGGAATGGATGAAGGTCCTCGATGTCGCCGCTGAAGAGAACATACTGCCCTGGGCGGCATCCTGCCTGCGTGCGCAACCAAATCGCGGCGCGCCTGAGGTCGACGCCCGGTTGCGCGCGATCGATCGAGAGGCGCGGATCTCGGCCTTTGTCTGGAGTGAGACGCTGCGGTGTACGCTTGCAGAGTTTCATCGCCGCGGCATACCGGTGATCTCGCTCAAGGGCCCGTGGCTTGCGCGGCGACTCTATGGAGACGCAGCGCTGCGACTATACTCCGACCTCGACTTGCTGGTGAGACGAGCCGACTTTGTTCGTTCCGAGGACCTGCTCTCCGGACTCGGCTTCTCGGCAGCCGCGCAGCGGGACGACTACGCGCGAACCTGGAGCCGCGACAGCATCGTCCTGGAACTGCACGATGACGTGGAGAATCCGCTGGCGTTCGACTTTGGAGTTGACGCAGCCTGGGACCGGTCGCAGCTTGCGGAGTTCGATGGAGTTCCAGCGCGGCTCTTCGCGCCATCCGATGAGCTGCGCTTTCTTTGCCTTCATGGCGCGCGCCACCGCTTTGAGCGACTCAGTCACATTCTGGATCTTGTTCTCGCGTTTCGGGAAATGCCCGCGCCCGAATCCGGCACTCCATCGGGACGTCGTCGCGAATCCGACCGGATGCTTGCTCTTGGCTGCATGATGGCGGCACGGCTGGATCCGCAGCTCGCTGAAGTCGAGGCCTTCTATTCAACCGTCCCAAACCGTGGTAGCTTGGGAAAAACGGTCGAACAGCTCTGGCAGGAGCGCATGCGAGAGCGGGCGACGTTGCTGAACTGGCGCAAGAAACATCTCTTCCTGCTCTCGATTGAATGTAATGGATGGGATCGTCTGCTTGCTTGCGTGCGACATTTGAGGATTCTCTCGACACGGCTGATCACGGACGATTTTGCGTTTGCAGCGCGTTTTCGGCTCTACAGGACCTGGCAGGTCTGGATGCTGAGACCGGTTCGATTGCTGCTGAGAGCCTGCCGGGCATTGCCTGAGGCGTCGTGAGACTGGGCCAAGCGGGAAACGACGTGAGGGGCAAGCTAAACCAAGTTGGAACGACAACGATGGAAGGGGGCAAGAATGACATCTACGTTTCGGCCTCGCAGGCTTGAGGGTAGTCGAATTACGGTCCGGAGAATCGATACGGAAATTCTTATCTATGACGAACGCACTCATCGGGCATGGTGCCTGAACCCGAGTTCGGCGTGCATTTGGAAGTTGTGCGATGGCCGGAACACAGTGGGCCGGATCGCAGCTGGTGCAGCCAAGGAGTTGGGATCTGCGGTGAGCGAAGACCTCGTCCTGTTGACGCTTGAAGAACTGCAAGAAAAGGGCCTGCTTGATGTCGGCATAGCGGAGGCACTCCCCCGTGGCCCGTCGCGGAGAGAGATGATTGGAAAAATTGGACTCGCGACCGCGGCGCTGCTGCCGGCGGTCGCGGCGATAACGGCTCCGCCTGCATTGGCGCAGGGCGGCTCCGTGAGCAGTGGCAGCCGCAAACGGGCAAAAAATCCGGGTCAGACGCCATAAGAGGGTCAGCGGCCGAAAGTTGAGGTCCTTTTCAGCCGGCGGGGATGCTCGTCACGGATCATCTTATCTCGATGAATCGGGCGCAGCGGCTGGACGACCGGCGAAAACGCCGGCTGTGCGGACGGCTGCTTCGGTAGGAAGCCGGTCTTTGCAGAGTTCCAGCACCTCGATGCACTGCAACGCGGTCTGCGACGCGGCGTTGGTGGAAATTCTAACGTCCTCTTCCGCCGGCCGAAGAGAGTCGGGCCCGGACACCGTGTGTGGGCTCGCTATGCCACCGCCCTGGGCGAGCAGCATCGCGATCGCTTTCTTCGCGTACAGCACATTCCCGGTCTTCGCGTAGGCGTAGGCCGCCAGGCGCGGCCCGCTCTGTCCAAAGGGAACATACTGGGCGTCGGCGCCCTCGTTGTGCGTAGCGCGGTCTTTGTCCCAGACCTCAGGTGGCGCGACGCCGAGGCGGCACATTTCGAGCCACGCGGCTTCGAAATCCTTGCGGCCAAGCAACGGCACCAGCTCGAACATCACCTCGCCGCCGCCCTGAATGGTGGCGAGATTGTAGTTGGCGGGCACCAGAGCATGCGTCTGCGGATTGGGGATTGCGGTGAGCTTGCCGGTGGCGTTGTCGAATCCGACGGTGGCTGCCAGTGCCTTCAAATTGGCCTCCGGCTTGCCGGTCTCCAGCCCATAGGGCATGGCCAGAATCGAATCCACGCCGGCGAGAATCTTGTCGCGCCAGTGCGTGTCGCCTGTGCGCTCCCACTCAGCCATCCAGTTACCGGCAAGCGCGAACCAGTCCGGACCGATGCGGATGCGCACCGGCGGCTCGCCCGCTCCCTTGGGCTCAGCCTCGCGCATGGGATCGAAGTTGCCGACGCCGATGCCGGCGTATTCCGCAGACTCGCGAATGATGTCGCCGGTGCGCTCGTCGGTGGTGAGATAGTAGAAGGGACGCCAATGCGCGGCTTGGCTGATGCGCGCTTCCTTGGCGCCGTCGCCCCACTTCACCACATTATGGCGGGACCCGAGCCCGCGCATAGGACCGAGGTGGTAGGTGTCGGTCTCGCTGGTGTTGCGTGCGTGCGCCTCGGCCAGACGGAATAAATCGGCCCGTCCGCTGCGCAGATAGCTGTACCAAAGCCACAGCGGTGCGCCAAGTTCGGTGTTGTCCCAGGCGTGGCCGCCCCAGTCATAGTGCCAGACGTGGCGAGCTGCGGAGTAAGAGTGCATGAAGTCGCCGTATTGCCAGAAGCCGTACCAGGCGCGATCATTCACCTGGCGCTGGTAGTAGGCGAGCACCGAGTCGAGGCCATCCTCAATGGACTTCTTGAATGCGGTGGAGCGGTCTTGCACACTCCACACGCCGAAGACGCCGGTGGAGTGGATGTACTCTGGCGAGGCGGCGAGCAGCGGAAGCTGGCTTCCCGTCGCGGCCATCGCAACCGTCTCCGGCTTGGACGGAAATGCGGTTGAGACGAATAGGGTTAGCTCGCTGGTGCGGGCTACGCCGTATGCGGTCGAGAGGCCGGGCTGGGCATCTTCATACGCGGCGTCGAGCCCGTGGCCATGGGTGTCGTAAAAGCGCATATCCATCTCGGGCGCATCCGGCGACCAGAGCCACGCGACCAGCTTCGCCGCGGGACTTGCAGCGCCCTGAATCTCCAGTGCGCCAGGGAACGACTGCCAGAAGTTCTTCACACTCACAGCTAGGCCGCCGCCAAGATCGCCCACGTACGCCAGTCCGGGCGCGCGCGTACCAGAGTTGGAGTATACCCAGGTGCTCTCCGGCCCCGTGCGCTTGACGATGGTGAATCCGTCGGGATTGGGCTGGATCAGCTTGAAGTCGTTCCAGATCGCGTTCTTCGCAAACACAGCGCCAGCGGTGAAGGGCTGGCCGGTTTCCTGTGCCACGCTGCCTCCGCCGGGCTGGAGCGGCTCGGACCACAGGCCACCGTCAGTGCCGGCAAAGCGCACGGTGCGGCTAAGCGGCTGGTCGCGCATAGGAACATCGATCTGCAGGCCGAAGCCGCGCACGAAGTCTTTCTCCTGGTCACCATCGAAAACGATGGTGTGGACGATGCGGATGGACGTTTGCCCGCTGTAGAAATAGAGCCGCACTGTGAAGGGCAACCACTCGCGCTCGGACATGGTTCCGCGATGCATGCCTTCGATTTTCACCACGGCACGTACCGGCCCGGACTGCTCCACCGTGACCTTCTTTACGTTGGAGAGAAATCGTTCGCGCGCGGGCGAGTCTTCCGGATTGTTGGCCGGCCCATTCTGGAGAATGCAAATCAACTGGCAGGGTCCCGCGATGGCATTGCCGTTAATCCCCATCGCTTCGATCAGGTGCGCGCCGGCGTTCGGGATGGAACACTCCATCGCGCCGGTGTGCACGACTATCGAGCTGTCATTACTTGTCACACTCAGACTGCCGGAGACAGCGGATGGCGCGTCCCCGGGTGAGAGGGTGACGGAACCTTGGAAGCTGGCGGGAAGTACGGTGGCGAAGCCCGTCCACTTAATCGACCCATCGGGCCAGTAAGCGAGCGGCCAGCTCTGGAGAGGCAGGCTGCCGGACTGCGAACTGAGGCTGAAAATAGCCCCGCGAGCGACAGTGCCCTGCGCCCACGGTACTCCCCAACTGATGCCAGTGGGCGTTGAAGACGGCTCTCGGTTCAGCAAGGAAAGCTCCACCGGGCGTACGCCAGAGAGAGCAGCCGGCGCTAGCCCCTGAGCGGCGAACAGGCTATGCCCGGCGAGCGGCCCGGTGGATATTGCGGCGCCGGCGAGCGCGGCATCCATCAAGAATTCCCGGCGAGTAGGTTGATTCACGGATAGTCTCCCTATAAAGCTCGTATCGGCTTGCCCATTATGGGGCTTTGCGGTCACAGTTGGAAAGCCGTGGCGCTTGATCGTGCCCATCTGAGCAGCTCGCGCAATTTAACGTGGGCTGTATCCTGTCGTCCTGAGGTTGAGGTCTGCAACAGCCGAACAGTATGATCGGGATTACACGCTGGCAGTTGGGGCCTTGGAGCCGAAGGGAGTCAAAGTCGAATGCCGAAGGTGAAAGAGTTCACGGTAACGATCGAGGATAAACCGGGAGCGCTCGGCAGGTGCTTCTTCGCTCTGGCGGAACGCGGGCTAAACGTACTGGCATTTCAATCGTATGTGGAGGAGGGCGAAAGCCTCACTCGATTCGTGGTCGACGATCCCGCTGGCGCCAAAGCTGTTCTTGGCGGCCTGCGCATGATCTTCGAGGAAACGGAAGCCGTGCTGGTCAAACTCCCGCATCGTCCGGGCGAACTGGGGCGCGCCGCAGCGCACCTGGGCGAGAAGCAGGTCAATATCGACTATTCATACTGCGGGCTGGAGCCAGGGTCCGCGGAGGCGCTGCTGATCTTCGGCGTCGACAATCTCTCCAAGGCTGTAAAAGCGCTCGACGAACTGGCTGCTGAAGCCTGATCCGAAGCATTGCGGCATCCCGGAAGGCGGATCTTCGATGTGCTTTGGGAAACTGGTGCGCCCGAGAAGATTCGAACTTCTGACCTACAGCTTCGGAGGCTGCCGCTCTATCCAGCTGAGCTACGGGCGCGCAAATTAAGCCTAGCACGGTCCCGGGTCGATTCGCATCGGCTACGCTTGACAGCAATGTTTCGATGGTCGAGCATCGTGACGACCAACGAAAACGGGCCGGGCTCGTCCGTGAATTGACGGCTTGCCGCCACTCCCCAACACTGCTGAAAGAGAGAATCGAAATGAACCTCACCCTAAGTCTCCGCTGTAGGTCCTCCCGTTCTTTGCTTCCGGGTCTTCTCATCGTACTGCTTGCCGTTGCTTGCGCTCCGCTAACTGCCCAGATGGGCGGCATGGACGCTCCCCCGGCGCAGCCTGGTGCGCCCATGCTGAGTCCGCCCGCCACCGCCAGCGTCACGGTCGCCGACGGCACCATTGACATCCACTACAACGCGCCGCACATGCGCGGACGCAAGATCATGGGCGAACTTGTGCCCTACGACAAGGTTTGGCGCACAGGCGCGAATCCCGCCACCACTCTTATTACCTCAGTGCCGCTGAAGTTCGGAGATCTGCTTGTCCCGGCTGGAACGCATACCATCTATTCGCTGCCAAACCCAGGCACCTGGCAGCTCATCATCAACAATCAGACCGGCCAGTGGGGACTCACCTACAACCAGGACCAGGACCTCGGCCGCATCCCGATGAAGGCCAAGTCCATGACCGTGCCACAGGAAATTATGAGCATTACGTTCGAGAACACCACGGCCGACTCCACCGAACTGCATATCCGTTGGGAGACGACCGATCGCTACGTAACCATTACCAAGCCGTAACGGTGGCGCTGCATCGACGTTAGAAGCGAAAGGGAAGTGGATGGCCACGATTTCGCGACGTGAGTTTATCGGAGCAGCCACAATCGCCGGGGTTGCGCTTTCGGGCGCCGTGAATGCTCCGGCAGCAGCCCCGGACGCAGCCCCGGTCCCCATCATTGACTCCCACATTCACTTGTTCGACAATTCCCGTCCAGTCTTTTCCGGCTACATGGGCTCGGCAGCCTATCGGGCCTTGTCCGAGCCTTCGCTGCCGTCCATGTATGCTTCTCTGGCAAGGCCCACCGGCATAGTTGGCGCCATCGTGGTCGAATCCAGTGGCTGGATCGACGACAATCTCTGGTATCTCGAGGTCTGCGCTGCCGATTCGTTTATGGTTGGGGTCTCCGGCAGCCTTGACCCGGCATCGCCCGACTTTGGGAGATACGTCTCGCACTTCCATCGCGATCCGCTCTACCGCGCCATCCGCGCCAGCCACTTCTACAACGCCGAAGATCTCGGAGACACCGGCAAGGTCACGCTCAAGTCCGATCAGGTTGCCAACTTGAAGCTGCTTGCGCAGGCCGACCTCGCGCTCGATACCGCAAACCCCAGCATGAACCTGATGCAGGCCAATGTGATGCTGGCCGACGCCATCCCAAACCTGCGCATCATCATGGACCACCTGCCTTCCTTCGACCCGACCCCCGAGAATCAGAAGGCTTACGAAGCTGTGGTGAAGGCGATGGCGGACCGCCCCAACATCTGCGTCAAACTCACTGAGGTCTATCATCCGCGCCTCACCGACAATGTCATTGTCAAGGATTATGAGTTCCTGCGCGCCCGCCTCGAACATCTCTTCGACACCTTCGGCGAAGACCGCGTCATCTTCGGGACCGACTATCCCAACAGCTACGGCGTCGCCACGATCCGAGAGGAGATTGAGGTTGTTCAACGCTTCTTCGCCACCAAGCCGCGCGAGGTTCAGGAGAAATACTTCTGGAAAAACTCCGCCAAGGTTTACAAGTGGAAGAAACGCACCCCCGAGCAACCCAGCTTAACGTAATTGCTCGTTCAACTCGAGAAAGCCGCCTGCGAATTCGGCCGCATGGAGCCAAGGCCAAATGCGACGCAAGCATGGTCGAGACCGCTTGCATCCGCAGACTCTCGCGCTGCCTCCATATACCGCAATCCGCCGCGCAGAACGGGCTTCCATCAACGTCGTGTACACCTCGCCAGGGCAACGGAATTAAACTGCATTGCCGTCCAGGTGCGACCCGGGTTTAGCCGGCCGCCCTGGCTTAACCGAGCCAAGCGACCGCTCCCGCGTCATTAAATAGAAAAGCAACTCCACACGGCTGGACACGCCCAGTTTCTCAAATGCGCGGAAAAGGTAGTTCTTGATAGTATGCTCGCTCAAGCCCATCTCACTCGCGATGGCTTTATTTGTTTTACCTGCAGCCGCAATCCGCACAACCTCTGACTCGCGCTTTGTGAGAGCTGCCGAAGTCCCGTCGGCGAGCGCGATTGGAGCGGGAATATTTCTAAACATTTCGAGAACGGTGTCTGCTTCCCCTCCTCCCGCCCAAATGTAGCCGTTTCTCACGTGTTCGATGCAAGTTATAAGCGAGCTCATAGACTCTTGCAGGCTGAACAGGCCGCGAGCTCCGGACCGAAATGCGCTGACAATCGTAGCCTGATCCGGATGATCTAACAGAATGACTATTGGAAGCTTCGCGTGTGCGGAAACTGCTGCTTCCGTCAGATTCACTCCTAGCTCATGCCGGCCGTTAAGATCAGCGCTGATAATCACCAAATCCACTTTGCGCGTATTGAGGACCTGGAGAAGATCGGAGGGTCGAACTGCAAAGGCATCGCACCTTAGGTCGCGAATAAGGGCGTTCACCAGAAGGTCGCTGTTCATGGGGTCGCGACCGACAACTACGGCAGTAAATGCAGTCTTCAATGTTCGGCCAATATCACTTCTCGACTATTGCAATCGGCTTCGGATCGTCCGCGACGTCGCCGCATCAACAACGCCGGAACAAACGTCTCAGGGGAGGGGACAACAGTAACAGTATCGGTGCATTCAACTACAGCGTCAGGGTGAAACCACTTTTGAACCGCTCCCAGGTCAAGAACGTATATTTACAGACCATTCATAAAGCAGCCGTTAGTTCCCAGTACCGGTGCAGTGAGTCTACCGGATCAGTGACGATCGCAGACGTGATAGCCGTCACTGATAACACTCTTTTTCTGTTTCGTCGATCCCGAAAGCTGCAGATCTTGCCTGGGTTAGAGACACCCTTCTCTAATATGAGGCCAATCTTCTCTATAAAGCTGCCGGCGCCAGAGTCCATCTTCTCTACACATTTTCAAACATATGGCCACTTGGAGTAGATTGCGGGAGCATCTACCGTAGTTACACATATGAAACCGGCTTCACCCATCGAGCGACAATTGCAAGCTGAACACTCACCTCAACGCAGGTCGTCCGCGCGATACAAGTTACATCTTCCCGTAATCTTTCACTGGAATGATGGTGGCGAGTTCACGGAAGGTGGTTTTACCTACGATGTTGCGCTCGACGGAGCACTCATCAGCAGCACACGCTGCCCTCCGATCGGGTGTGACATTCGAATTGAAGTGCTTATTCCATCGCCTGGCAAAAGCAACGAACAGTTGCGTATTCAGTGTGTAGGAAAAGTGACACGCACCGCGAACCAAGGTGAAGGCAGTAGCTTTGGAGTTCGAGGGGTTTTTGACGACGATAATATTGTGCGGCAGATAGTGATGTGAGGCTGCTGTTACCGGAGTGCACGAGCGGTTGCAGATTGGTTGGCCTGGATCACTGAAACAAGTTGCAGGCAGTAGGTGCGAGTGTGTGATTCTTGACACCCGTGATCTGAGGAGTCGCTGTTCCAGAAGCGAGCGGTTGGTCTTGGCAAGCAGAAGCCCCCAGAGAGATCCAGACTGGATCATGGGGCTCAGAGGGCGAAGCTGTATCGCGGCTTTAGTTAGAGCTTAACCGGTCAAGCTTTTGACCATTGAGGTTGATTGTGGGCCATAGTAGCGCGATCCATGATTCTGACGCGCGGTGGTACGCGGTGTGGACGCGATCGAGACAGGAGAAGACAGCGGCTTCGATGCTCGATGCCCTTGGCGTCGAGCACTACCTGCCCTTGAGGTCGGAACTTCGACAATGGAGCGACCGAAAGCAGATGGTGGAGATGCCGCTTTTCAGCGGATACCTCTTCGTTTGCATCAATTCTTTGAAAGGCATGAAGCTGGAGGTTCTTAAGATCCCCGGGATCGTGACGTTTGTCGGAAACAACTCAGGCCCATTGCCCATCCCCGATCAACAGATTAAGGCCATTCGTAGGGTGCTAACCGCCGGAGTGCAGTGTTCGGCTCAGCCCTTCCTCAATGAGGGTGACCGCGTTCGTGTGGTGAGGGGGGCGCTTGCCGGCATCGAAGGTACGCTTGAACGCATCGGTTCAGCTTCCCGTCTGTTGATCTCGATCGAGATGATTCGTCAGTCACTGTCAGTAAATGTCTTGCGAGAAGACGTTGAGCCAATCGGCCACGACACTGTATGTGCTATACACCGCAGACGCGTTGGTTACTTGGTAAATGCGATTCCCGTTTAAGCCGCCATTGACTTTCCGCAGCATGTGACCTCACAGAAAGAAATGCAGAGGTTCACTGTCTCAGCTTTTCGGAGAGCATCTGTCATCGCCTTGTCGCGCTTCCTCAATCAAAACTCGCATAGGCCCGGTCCATCGGCGTTGACTATCTTTGCATCAGACACCGCGGTTCTGACGCTTGCTCTCTGGGTCGTGTCTTTGAACAACCCGATATTCAGAGGGGGCAACCAGTCCAGGCAACCCGCTACAGTTGTTGTGGCTATTGCCATTCATTCTTGTTCTCTATTGGTTTTTCGATCTATATCCCGGTGTCAGCAGTAGCCCGGTGGATGAGATCCGATCTGTAGACGTCTTGGTGGAAAACCACTGCGACTTTAGGAAGAAAGTGAGATACGCAATGAAGAAAGCGTTAGGCGCGTTATCGGTGCTAGCGTTCGCGATTGCTTCCATGGCGACTGGCCAAAGCCCCATGGTTCCCGGGCGCGCTTTGGTTAAAGGTCCTGCCGTCACAAAGGATTCAACCGGTGAGCTTCACGAAAGAAATCGCCGCTACCGATTGCGAAAGAGTGACAGCTTCGACATAGACTTCGCGTTCTCATCGGAGCTCAACCAAACCGTTGCCGTGCAGCCGGATGGCTACGTAACGCTGAAGGAGGTTGGCTCAATCTACGTCGAAGGGCAGACGATACCGGAGTTGACGCAGATACTGAAGGACGCCTACTCGAAGACCCTGCACAACCCGGTCATCACTGTCTCTCTAAAGGATTTCGAGAAACCATACTTTATTGCAGCCGGTCAGGTTACCAAGCCGGGCAGGTACGACCTGCGCGGACCGCTCACAGTCACGGAAGCCGTAGCTATCGCGGGGGGCTTTAATGACAGCGCTAAACATTCCCAGGTGGTGTTGTTTCACCCCACGACGGACGGCCTGTTCGAAACGAAGCTGCTGAATGTAAAGCATCTGCTTGCTTCGCGCAACTTGTCAGAGGACATCTACCTGCAACCTGGCGATATGCTTTACGTGCCGCAGAGTACGATCTCGAAGATTCGGAAATACATCCCGAACACAAATATGGGTGCGTACTATAACCCGGCAACTTTTTGAGGCGAAAAAGACCATGAGAACTGGAGACCTGGAAATCCAACAATATACTCGGCAGCCCCTGCCAACCTTGCGGGACATCGTCGCCGTCCTCTTTCGCCAGCGCTGGGTCATGTTGATTACATCTGCGATCCTGGTCGCAGTCGTCGTCCTATCGGGAGCGTTGATCCCAAAGTATGATGCGGAAATGAAGATTCTGGTTCAGCGTCAGCGCTCGGACACAATGATAACCTCATCGGCCAATGCGCCCGCCCAGTTCGCCGGTGATCAGGTCAGCGAGGAAGATCTTAACTCCGAAGTTGAGCTGCTAAACAGTCAAGACCTGCTGCGCAAGGTTGCTTTGTCGACCGGCCTCAGCGGAGTATCTGGCTCTCCAGCTGATCGAGCAGGTGAGATCAAGGTCGCAACCGCGGTTCGAAAACTAGCTAAAGATCTAAAGATCGAGCCTCTGCGTAAGAGCAACGTTATCTCCGTCCAATATCAGAACCGCGATCCAGAGATGGCTGCGAACGTGCTCAAAACACTAGCCGCGGCATACACGGAAAAACATTTGGAAGTGCATCACCCATCCGGGGAATTCGAGTTTTTCGACCAGCAAACACAGAAGTACCAGCAAGCGCTCGATGAGGCGCAGGTTAAGCTGACGGACTTCACTAAAGGTACGGGCATTGTCTCCGCGGCAATTGAACGAGACTCTGCGCTGCAAAGAGCCAATGAGTTCGAGGCCGCTGCACGTCAAACTCAGACGAGTGTGACAGAAACCGGGCAGCGCGTACTTGCGCTTCAGGCTCAATTGGAGTCAATGCAGCCGCGGATGACAACCGTTGTCCGCACCTCAGACAACCCACAGCTTTTCCAGCAGTTGAAATCGACTTTGCTAAGTCTCCAGTTGAAGCGAACAGAGCTGCTTACGAAGTATGAGCCGACCTATCGATTAGTGCAGGAGGTCGACCAGCAAATTGCGGATGCAAAAAGTGCCATCGATGCGGAAGAAAGCAAGCCCATTCGGGAAGAGTCCTCCGATCAGGATCCAAACTATCAGTGGGTTCGTAACGAATTGACTAAGGCCCAGGCCGATCTTAGCGGTCTGAAAGCGCGTGCTGCTGCAGCGGCTTCAATCGCAAACCAATACCACGCAACTGCCCAACGGCTCGACCAAAACGAAGTCGTCCAACAAGATCTCGAGCGGGCCGCGAAGACGCAAGAGGAAAACTACCTCTTGTATGCGCACAAGCGGGAAGAATCGCGTATCAGCGATGCTCTCGACCGGCGAGGAATACTGAATGTTGCTCTGGCGGAACAGCCAGTTGTCCCGGCACTTCCCGCCCGATCTCCGCTGAGCGCCGGTCTCCTTATGTTTTTGCTGCTCGGATCCGCTAGTCTTTCTGCGGCGTTTGCAGCCGATTCTATGGATCCATCTTTCCGCACGCCGGACGAGTTGGCAAACTACCTGGGTACTCCTGTACTTGCAGCATTGCCTAAGGGCGGAGAGTAGAGCAATGTTGCTGCGATCCTCTGAATCTGCCATCGATGCGTTTGAGACCACCAATCAGCGTTGCTTGTATTCCAGCTCGACCCACTGCGAAGCGCCGGCATCACTGCGGTATGGATTCATCGGCAATCGGGGCTCGACAGCGCTGCGCAATATCTGGGAAGCTCCGACCTTCAACAGATACGTCAAAATCCGGACGCTCAATTCTAAGCTGACCGACCCAAATTATATCGAGCCAGGGCAGAGGATAGGACTTCCGGCGCCATTGCCCATTCCAGTGACGGACAATACGACTTCTTCAACCAACGCGAGGACCCTCCATGAGCCGTAACTATGAATTGTTGACGCATATCGAATATGAGCAAGGTGGAAGTGACAACGATCGACCCGGAGCAGCGGTCAGCCATCCAATTGTTAAGACAGTTGCTGCCGGCGAAGCCGTCACTGCAAGCTCGAGAGAGATGTTGCGTCTGGTTCAAAGTGTCTTTCTGTCGCGTAACGGAAGCGCTCCACGGCAGGTGGTCTTTTGTGGCGTGAACGGTGAGAGTGGTAGCAGTTTTGTTTGCGCGAGCGCCGGACGGACTCTGGCGTCCAGTAGCTCGCGGTCGGTCTGCCTTGTCGATGCCAACTTGCGCTCGCCCCGGCTTTCAGGTCTCCTCGGGGTCGATGCGAAACTTCCAGTCTTTGGCAAGTCTGCTTCAGTGCGTGACCGGTGCATTCAGATCGACAACAACCTCTGGCTAGCCGGGCCGGCCTTGCTGGCTGACGATTGCGGGGCACTCCCGTCGATCGGCACACTCAAACAGCTTCTAACGGATCTCTGTAGCGCGTTTGAGTATGTGCTGATCGATGCCCCGGGAACGAATGTCTCCGGAGATGCCGCCACCCTGGGGCAGGTCGCCGATGCCACTGTGTTGATCATTGAGGCTGACGACACTCGCCGACTTAGTGCACGCAGGGCAAAAGAAACACTTGATGCAGCGGGTGCTCGGCTTGTGGGGGCCGTCTTAAACAATCGATCGTTTCCAATTCCTGAGGAGCTCTATAGGGCACTTTAGTGGCCTGTCGTCCGGATTTTGTTACGGCGGGTCGGCAGCACCGACCGGAATACGTCAACAGCATGGCTTCCTTGGTGCAGCTCAAGCACTTCTTCCTTAAAACCCCAAGCCGCCGTTCATATTGAATGTGGCGGTTTATCCTGCCGTAAATTAGTGATTCGAGCCTGTTCTTAATCTTGAACCAAGCTACGCTTGTCCAACACCAGAGATGTCCAATCGGATCAAAGAGATCGACAAAACAAATCAATGGGTTCATATTCATCAATGCAAGAGCAGTTGCCCCTAAACCTGTCAGTGGGCGCGCGCTCGCGGCAAAGTTACACCGCCGGCGAAATCTATGCCGAAGGCTCGGGTCTGCGTTTTCTGGGCTTCCTAGCCTGCCTTGGCCTTCTGACGCTATACATAACAGATGGACTGTGGCCCCAGGTTCAGATGGTTCTCACGGGAGGATTCACTCCAATAACAGCAGTCGCTAAATCGACTCTGTTTTTACTGGTACCGATGTCTGTCGTATCGACACGCACCTATCGCGCGACGCGACTCTCTGGCGCGACGCTTATACTAGTGGGAGTTGTAAGCATCGAGACCATAATGTTTCTTGCGACCTCACGCTATTTCGCAGCGGACATAGTCAACTCTTTAACCGGAAGCTACCTTCCACTTATTCTATTCGGCCTAGTTCTGTCGGCGCCCCTGGCCATTAAACACCGTGATTTGTTATGGATGGGAGCCGCGGTATTTATCGCATGCATTTGTGTCACTGCTCTGCAGTACGCAACCGATTCCAGCGTTCTCCCGACCCAGAGTCGCGATGGAACATTTGCAATTCAGTCACTTCTATTCTACGACCGCACGAGGGCGTTCAGTCTCTTCACAAGCGGCTTACAAGCAGGTCTGTTCTATTGTATCTCCGCTGCGGTTGGCACAAGCCTTGTATTAATGCGAGGCAAATGGCTCGTCGGGTGCCTTTTAGTTCTGCTCAGCGCGTGTGGCTCATACGCCACGCTTACACGACTTACAATGATTGGCCTATGTGCGAGTTTGACTAGTGTGACAATATTGTGCAATCCGAGACTCGCGAAACTCGCACGAGTACTGCCTCTAGTTTGGACGTTAATCGCGTTGTTGACTGTTTCGATTGCATCGCAGGAATCTCGAAGATCGCAGAGTGCTGACATCTCGAGCACTGAGTCGCTTAGCCAACGCCAAACCTCTTGGCATTTCTATTTAAATGCCTACAGGTCTCTCGATCCGTCCGAGATGCTATTCGGATCTGGGATGTCGGAATATGCCGCAACAGACGTCCCGCATCGGTACCGGTCGGCCGCCCCTATTCCAATTGACAATGCATTCCTTCAGATCTTGCTCCACGGCGGACTACTCTTATTGGGAGGGGTGGTGTTCTATTACCTCCAGGCGTGGAGACTGTTATATCGCAAAGCTAACGAGGAACGCAGCGTGTTTTGTTTGGCAGCGGCAGCAGTGTTCTCGACAACTCCAATACTTTCAATGATCAACGATCTTCCCATCCCTATGTTTGCTCTCTTTGCAATCGCAACGATGATAGTGCGCGAGAACCCTGATATCCAGTGCATCAGGAGCCGTCCAGTTCAGGCCGGTCCCCTTTTCGCTCCCGTGGTAGCCCGGCCAGATGAAATGGTTGGCGCGTGGGAATGCGACTAGACGCTGATTACGCACGCTATTCGGCGAATCTCTGTGAGTCATGCATGTTGCTTATAAAGTGGCGTGAAACATGAAACCCAAGCGCGGCCAGAATGATGTGTGTGCAGTGCTTGTTACCTTTCGCCCGGGTGACACGGTCGAGCAGAATATCGTCGCCATCAGGCCGCAGGTCGAGGATTTGGTTATTGTCGACAATGGCTCGCCACGTCGATCTATATTATGGCTCAAAAAGGTTTGCGCCGAACAGCACGCCCGTTTGATAGAGAATGGAAACAATATCGGACTACCAGCAGCGCTCAATGTAGGTATCGACTGGGCCATCAAGAGTGGGTTTAGCTGGGTAATGCTTCTTGACCAAGACAGTACGGCGACTGACGGAATGGTAGAGGCTATGCTGGGGGCATACAACAAGAGTTCCGACCGCACCAAAACAGGGATTGTCGCGCCCAGATATATCAACCGGCTGAGTAAAAACATAGACCCCCATTCTCCGCCGCTTGTGGGGGAGAGAGAACTCGATGCCGCGTGGACATCCGGATCGCTGATTCCAATTGATGTCTTGACCGAGGTTGGAGGCTTTGAACCTTGCCTCTTCATTGACCTGCTTGATTACGAGTTTAGTCTGAGGGTCCGTGACGCTGGGTACTCGATCCTATTGGCTGATTCTGCATCCTTGCTTCACGAGGCCGGGTTCCCCGAAACGCACAGGTTCTTAGGTATGTTTGCCATGACGACAAGCAACCACAGCCCTGCAAGACGTTACTATTGCGCCAGAAATAGAGTGTGGATTGTGAAGAAGTATCGGACACGGTTTCGGTGGCTGTTTCTACTAGAATGCGCGAGGCAGACTAAAGAACTGGTTCGGCTCTTAGTATGTGAAAGAGATCGGTGGAGGAAGTTAATAAGTGTCGCTCGTGGTATCAAAGATGGGTTGATTGGACGTATGGGAAACACCGTCCAATTATAGTGTGTCTGCTTTACGAACCTTGAGAGAGCTTAGATCGCCAGATCGCCATGTATGGCTTTCAAAGTCGAACGTCTTGCGCACAGTCGCCGGAATACCGACTGCGATCGAATAGGGCGGAATACTCTCAAGAACAACAGAATGCGCGCCTATCACTGAGCAAGCTCCGATGGAAACTCCTGGCATAACGATTGAACTGTCTCCAAGCCATACGTTATCTCCGATTGTCACTTGCCGATTATCGTCAAGAGGGCGCAGATATGGCGCAATGTTTGGAAAAGTATGCTGCTTCGAGTATTGACCATGGTTGTGATCGGTAATCAAGACGTTGCTGCCCATTAGAACGTTATCGCCAATTCGAACAAGATGCGTGGCGGCGATGTGAGCAAATCGGCCAACGCGCACCTGCCGCCCAATGACAATTTTCGGTAAGAAGGTTTGGCTGTTGTGCGTGACGACCGCTTCCAGCCATAAGCCAGGTTCGGCTGAGAAATCTTCTCCCATTTCAATGTGGGACAAGCCTTGTAAATAGGCTCCCGGACCAATTCTGATCCTCTCGACACCAAACTTATGGGAAAGAAAGGCGCTTCTGATGGCGCCGAGACAAGATGCTAACATGCGGGTTCCAAAAACATAGAATCCATTCTCGCGTAGCGAGGAAACCATTCGATTCAAGCCTAGAATACCTCTCCCTTGAGAATGCTCTGCAGGAGTAAACGCTATCACCTCAAAATAACGCGAGTCAATCTAGCATATTTCGACACTATCGAGCAGGCAATCAGTTTCTGCCGATAAGTTTCACTGCCGCGGTGGCATTAGCTATCCGCATGCTGTCTAATCGCTCGCAAATACCGTAAGTACACAATGGCTGTGAGATAGAGATCTGGTAGCTTCGTATCTGGCTGAAGGAACGCGCGTCCGGTAAGTCACTCGTTTTCTGGATGAATGCGTTGAAGTAGCTTGGGAAGACGATCAACTGATGCTTTTGGTTGCTGAAGGAAAGAGTACGGTCGATGCGAACTCGGTGGCGATTTGCTAAGAACGCGGTTGTGAACGTCGGGCGTGGAGGCGCGGCTGCCATCGTAGCAGTAATGCTTCCGCCTGTGCTAGTTCGGCACATGACAGCAACATCCTATGCCGTCTGGGTGCTGGTCCTGCAAACAGCCGCTTATGTGAGTTATTTTAATTGCGGACTGCAGACCGCCATCGGTCGATATATGGCGTATGCATCAGAAAAGCGGGACATTTCTCAGCGTGACTCTGTTTTTAGCACAGCTTTTGCAGGGCTTTGCTCTGCTGCGGTGATGTCCCTAGTCTGTCTGGCTGTGGCTGTCATCGCTGCGCCAGCGTTGTTTCCGAGCGTCCCCGACTCTCTTATTCCGCAAATGCGGCTGGCGCTGTTGATTGTGGGTATTGCGACTGCGGCCGAGCTGCCTGCTTCCGCTTGGAACGGCGTCTTCATCGGAATGGAGCGGTACGAAATTCCAGCGATGACAGTTGGCGGCGCTCGCATAATATCGGCGGTTGGAGTCGTAGCAGCGGCTCTGGCGGGGCGCTCACTCGTTTTCATGGCCGCGATCATCGCTTCGGCGAACCTTCTCTCGTATCTCTGCCAGTACTCTGCGCTCCGCCGCTTTGCGCCGCATGTCCGCTTCCAGCCCTCTCTCGTCCGGCGCTCGACCGCCCGCGAACTGTACGGCTATTGTTTCGGGCTCGCCATCATGTCCTTCTCGATGTTGCTGGTCACCGGCTTTGATCTCCTGTTCGTCGGCCATTTCCAATTCACTGTGGTCACAGCGTATTCCGTTGCCGCAAGCATGACCAGTGTGGTATCTGGCCTGCTTGCAGCGGTCGTGGGCGTCATCATGCCACACGCCGCCGCGCTTCACGCCAGGCAAAATACTGAAGAGATGGGTGAGTTGGTCATATTCGCGACCCGAGTGAGCGTAATACTGTTGATTTTGACTGGGGTGCCACTCCTGGTTTTTGCGAAGCCGATAATGGGAATCTGGATAGGCCAACGATACGTTGCCGGCGGCGCGCCTTTGCTCGAGGTTCTGATTGTCGCGAACATTATTCGTCTTGTCGGCGCTCCCTACTCCATTGTTCTTATCGCTGCTGGCCAGCAACGCTACATCAAGGTTAGCCCGCTCGCTGAGGGCATCAGTAATTTTATCGCGAGCATTGTGCTTGGTTTCTTTTTCGGAGGTCTCGGGGTTGCCCTTGGGACTCTCTTTGGGGCACTCGTCGGGGTTGCCTCACATCTCTGGTACTCAATGGTTCGCACAAGATCCGCAATCGCGTTTTCGCGACGGCATTTTCTTGTTTCTGGCATCTTGACTCCGCTGCTCTGGACTACTCCGCTACTGACGGCTGCGGCGGTTTCGTTGTGTGGCGCTGAGATCCGATTGCCCATGCTCGGTCTCGCCATGTCGTTGTCGCTTATGGGAGCTGCCGTGCTGGTACACCGCACACAAGGATTGGTCAAAAAGCCTCGTGACACCGAAAGCGCCCCACTAGAGGGCGCCTGCTGATCGCTTGTGGTTATCACGATGAGAGCTCAATCACAATGAACATTGTCCTGCTTAGCGACACGGCAACGATCAACGGAGGAGCAGCAAAGATCGCCCTTGATGGTGCGCGCGCCATGGCGATGGCTGGCCATCATGTTCATCTTGTATACGGCACGGGGTCTCTTAGCCCTGACCTGGCAAACACGCCAAACCTGAAAACTCATTGCCTGGGACAAATCGATCTTCTAGAAGATCCCAATCGTGTGCGCGCTATGACGCTCGGATGGTGGAACCCGAGAACACAAAAGCAGGTTGGGGAACTTCTAGATGCCCTCGATCCACGAAACACAGTGGTCCACCTTCACAGTTGGGTAAGAACTCTTTCATCGAGTGTCGTGAGGGCCGCGCTCGACCGTGGTTTTCAAACCGTCGTAACAATACATGATTTTTCTCTCGCGTGTCCGACCGGAACCTTATTCCTACAGAACGTACAGCAACAATGTACTCTTCGGCCGATGAGCGCCTCTTGCATTTGCACAAATTGCGATGCGCGAAGCTATCTCCACAAAGTCTGGCGGGTGGGGCGTCAGGTTGTTCAAAATCGTTGCGGCCTCACTCCTTCTGGCGTGCAACACTTTATTGTTTACTCGCAGTTAGCTCAAGATATCATGCGTTCTTACCTGCCTCCGCAGGCAGCGTTATACTCGGTGCCCAACGCGATCGAAATGGACCGGGAATTGCCGGCCGCCGTATTCGACAACGAGACATTCATGTTTCTTGGCAGACTCAGCTCCGAAAAGGGTGTGAAACTGCTAGCGCGGGCCGCGGCAGCGGAACAGGTGCCTTGCCGATTCATCGGAGAAGGACCCGCGCGGGAGGCCATTCTCCGCGAAAATCCGAACGCGGCCCTTTCGGGTTGGATGAGTCATCGCGCCGGGTTGAAAGCGCTCCGTAAAGCTCGCGCACTCGTTTTTCCGTCTCTCTGGCACGAGACGCTTGGGTTGGTGGTGCTGGAGGCGGCAGGGAATGGTGTGCCGAGTATTGTGCCGGATAGCTGCGCTGCGCGGGAATCTGTGGTCGATGGTGTCACAGGGTTGTACTTTCGTAGTGGTGACGAAGCCGACCTTCGAGCGAAGATCGCGATCCTAAAAACGCCGGGCGTCGCAGCGCGCATGGGAGAGGCGGCCTACAAAAGGTTCTGGACGCCCCCCGGATGGAGCCTAGAGTTGCACCGCACGCGGCTGGAAAGCACCTATATCAAAATCCTGGCCTCTAAGTATGGCCCGAGCGATCAACTGGGCACAGCGAGGCCCTGCCAGCTTGACAGATGAGGGTTGCGCTGTGTCGTAAGTAAATGACCGGCGAGAAAGCCTATATGAAGTTGAACTAGCCGTCCGCCAGTTAGGTCAAGCGGCCGAAGTGCAGGTCACCTTGGAGCGCTCCGCGAGCGGAATGCCATGTCGCGAGGTTCAATGCCTGGCGAGTGGCGGCTCAGCTTTCCGGTTCAGATCGAAATACGGAGCTTACTTACCCGGCGAGCCCGGCAGTCTTGCTTGCGCCTGGTCAAGCCCTCCTGCTCGGGCTACACCCAAAGTGCAGCTCACAGTGTGGACGTGTTTAGTAGTCGCCAAAACAATATTAAGGAATTGGTAGAGATGAGTAACATTTTGCTAGTGGTCACACGGGATGTCAACAAGGTTGGAATGTTTGGTCGCGCTAAGATATTGAAAAGCATCTTCTCAGTCGCTTGTGATACCGAGTCGTATACATTGTTTCGAGTGAAATCGTTGCTGGAACAAAAGTGCTACGTGACTTTGGGAGCAGCATTCAGCAGAAACTTTGTGCTCGTGGAAAAGGAGAGACGGTGGCCACTGCAATGCATTCTATTCGACGATGCAAAGACATGCGACGCACTCGAGACGCTTGTTAAGCGTGAAAAGCCTACTGCAATCTACTTCGATACGGTAAGGTGTTTCGCGTTGGTTCAGAGAATAGCGCGGAAATTTCCGCAAATCCAACTGATCTGTGACTTTGACGATCTGATGTCCCGGCGCATGCGCATGATTGCGCGGCTGAATGAGACTTTATCGACCGGTTATTTGGGGGAATTCGTTCCGGTTTGGATGAGGCACGTGATTGAAAGCAAGGTTATCTCTAAGGCCGTGCTGAAACATGAGGCAAATGCTTTAACCAGAGTCGAGGCTAAGATCGCTCGACTGGTTCGCAACATTGTGCTTTTGTCGCCGGTGGATGCAGACACATTGCGGGATCAGATGGGGAAACTGGATCGGTGCGAAATATCTTTTGTCTTTCCGCCCTTTGCGGCGAAGCGCCCCGTCGCCGCACAATTTGGTAAAGTTCGGTTCGTGTTCATAGGGAGCGATCGTCAGCTTCAAAATCGTCTTTCGATCAGGATACTTCTAAGCATCTGGTCGCAAAACCGAATAATCCATCCTCTTTACATTTACGGTCAACAATCCATGAGCAAAGTGAAATGTGCGAATGTTTACTGGCCTGGCTTCGCGCAATGTTTGGAGGACGTATACACGCAAAACAGCATTCTTATCGCACCAGCGGGAATTGGCGGAGGCGTGAAGACGAAAATACTGGAAGCTCTCGAATTCGGTGTGATTCCATTAGGCAACGAGATGTCATTTGAAGGCATTGCAGGTGGTGAGCATCTCGCTATGAGTGAGGAAGAGCTCGTCTATACTCTTACTCATCTGCAAGATCGCATTCCATCGCTTGTGCAGGCTGCGCAGCTTCTACAGGATCGCTTGACCGAGCAGAATAGCGTCGGTGCATTTCGCGACCGATGGATGCGCCTGTTTAGTGGAAATATGGAAATCGATGCTAGTGAAAGCTGCTGCGTTGCTAGGTTAGTAGGGGCTGGCTCAGAGAGGGGTGCGGCCACGAGGTTACAGGCACTTAAAGGCTGAACATTCTGGCTGCTCGATATCATTTTCGGATCGAGGGGATTAATCGGATGCCTACTTCGCTGGTGATCTGTAAACGTGGACCCACTGCACCTGCATGTTCAGCGGGCTGACTTGTCCTAGACAAGGAGCGGTTGAGAAATAGACGCCATCACAGCCGGCTTGCTCACTTATAATTAAAAAGTATGGGTTCGATCCTCCGAATGCGCCGCTAAACGGGGCAGTACTCGTGTTCAGCGTTCCCATCAAGGCATTGTTGAAGTACCAGGAGATTGCTGTGGGTGTCCACATGACACCATAGGTATTGTAGGCCGCAAAGTTTGTCCCCGTGGGTACCGGCCAGGAATTCGCCCCCGCATTATTTGCGACTATTGATCCCTTTACCCAGACGTTAGCCGTACCCCAAAACGTTGGGGTCGGGTTATTGAACCATTCAAATATGTCGATCTCTCCTCCGGATATCGGAGGACTTTGAGGGTTCACCATCGATACAGGCAACATCCAAATAGCGGGCCAGTTTCCGCTGGCAGGATTAAATGCCATGCTGACTTCGAAGTATCCATACGTCCATGCATGGTAGTAAGCGCCGTTCGATGAAATGGTACTTATGTTGGTGCTGGATTCGGTGTTACTTTGATCGCGTACCCAATTCAAATTGACGGATGTCCCTGAAGGATCGGTGACGATGCCGCTATCGTCCGCAAACCACCACAGCCCAGGGCCGTACCAATTGCATAGTGAAGTGCTGGTCGTACAGTAGTTCAACAAGGAAAACGTGTCTTCCCACTCCAGGCTGTAGCCAGCCGCTTGAGGCGGCGCTATTGTTACTTGGGATGATGCAGATTTGGTTGGATCTGACAGACTCTTTGCTGTGATGGTGACAGTGGCAGACCGCGGCATAGCTGCCGGGGCCGTATAAATGCCGGAGGCCGAGATGCTTCCTACGGCAGGACTGAGCGACCAAGTAACAGCAGTGTTGGCGGTGCCGGATACCGTTGCGGTGAATGCTTCGGTCTGCGATGGCGTTAGGCTGGCGCTATCCGGAGTGACGACTACGCTGACTGGGGGAACAAGGTAAACAGTTGCACTGGCAACCTTGGTCGAGTCTGCCACACTCGTTGCCGTCACCTCCACCATTTGCGGGCTGGCAACGGCGGCCGGCGCGGTATAGAGACCAACGGCCGAAATACTGCCCACGGCGGGGATCAACGACCACGTCACGGCCGCGTTCGACGTGCCCGAGACGGTCGCTGTGAACGCTTGGGTCTGCGAGGGTCCCAGGGTAATGTTCGCGGGGGTCAGCGCAATGGTCGCTGCCTGAAGGGTGAAGGTTCCCGCCGCAAGCATGCTGCTGATCCCGCTTGCGATCGCAACTGCTCTGATCGTCGTCGTGCCAGACAATACGAAGGCCCCCGTGTACCGAATAGATGACGAAGTCGGTTGGCTTCCGTCGGTAGTGTAGTAGATGGCAGCAGAGGTATCACTGTCGGAAAGTGTGATCGCCGGCGATACCGCATACGTTCCTGGGGTCGGAGACAGTACCGGGGAAGGAGTGGGAGACACGATCTCGATAGTCCAGTCGGCGGGGGCTGAGAAGAGTGACGGCTGAAATGCATCCGTCGGAGGATCGAGGTCGAAGATCGGCGCCACATTGCTCGTTGGGTTCCGGGCGACGTTCAATAAGGCGCCTACCGTATCTGTGGGTGCCGTCCCGCCGGTGGAAGCGAGGGAAAACAGCAGCCCGCACGGGCTTGAATCTCCGGCTGTGCCTCCACTGGAATCAACACAACTCGACAGAATGTTGGCAAGTGTATTGAGCTTCTGGGATGGAACGATCTGTCCCGTGGGAACGCCAATGCCCGGAGTGCTGCCGGTTTCGGTATTGGCAAGCTCAGCCGCCATCGTGAATGCGTCGGCCATCCCCTGGGCGTCGCCAGAGTTCGAGCCGATCGCGCTGTATGACTGCATGTACGGAGCCAGCGCGTAGCTGGCCGCAACCGTCGTCACCTCGTTGATCTCTACACTGGTGTTAGCCGTCAGATTCCAGCAGGGCCCGATCGCCGCCATCATCGCGATCTGCGGGTTATTCGCGCCGCTCGCCAGACCGGGATTCCCGCCGGTGGCCAGCAAGTACACCTCCGGGCCTTGGGCTGGACACGCGTATAGCCCGGTAAGATTGAAAGATCCGGAACTGTCCGTGATCACCGGCGTGGAAATCAGGGGCGTCGCCGCGGTACCGCTTCCACTCGTTCCAACAGCGTAAAGCTGAACCTGTGCTCCGGAGATGGGCTGTTGCCCTCCGTGTACCGATCCGGAAATGCCGGCAGATTCAACCGTCGCAGCGACCCGGGGTTGATCGTTTGAGCATCCATTCATGAGCAGAGGGCAAATCAGAGCTAAGCCACAGAATCCGAGTCGACGCATCCGAGGTTGACTGCGCCGAGGATGCCAAGGGTTTGGCTTGGCTGACGGAGTATTGGGACAGCTGATCGGTTCCAGGCCCACCTGAAATGCCTCTTTAGGCTCTTACTATCTACCTCTGGCTGCAATGCTGACATCACACAAAAGTATTGCTTTATCTCATCGGCACACCGTCGAGAACCGACAGTCTCAGCGATGCGGTCTGATGGCGGCACCAGCATCTCGGCCAAGCTGGCTCAGCCGCCCTTGCCGCCGCGATGGATGCACGGTGACGAGCAATGAATGCGTGGGTTGGGAAGGCCATTCGCGAAATGCCGGAGTCGAGCCGAATCGAACGACGATGAGCCCCGTACCCCAGACAACGAGAGCCTACCGAAGTAGGCCCTCGCAAATCGCTGATTATATTATGTTTTGGTGAGAGCGCTGGGGCTCGAACCCAGGACCAACGCCTTAAAAGGGCGAGGTTATGGAAAAACGGCAATTTTCGTTTTTGCTTCTCTGTGCATCGATGTGCATGAAAACCATGATAAACAGTGACGATATACACATACTGCTTCAAGAAGAAGCGAAGTGGACTGCGGTCTGCCATCCTACGAAAAGATGCAGAAATATGCAGAAATAAAAGCTCATCCCGTCACAATCCCGTCACAGTTTAGCGTATGGTTGCTCAGGGGACTAGTCCCTTCGAAAGTAGAGCGGCCGACCATTATGGCAAAGCCACCGGCACCAGTCGAGGGTGTGTACGAGCGGGTAGTTGGAAGCGGCAAATGGTATGCCCGGTACTACATTGACAACAAGCAGGTCCGCAAGTCCTTCGGGCGAGACCGTGAAGCGGCGGTCACATGGGTGGAGACGGCGCGAACGGTTAAACGGTCCGGGAAGGGCCTTCTGCCATTGTCCGCGAAGATAGCTATCAAGACTGCCGACGATCTCGCTGCGGATCGGGCTGCGGCTGCCCTGGCAGCTTCGAGAAGCGGAACCTTGCTCAGCGAGCTGTGCGATGGCCTGCTCAAGGAGCTCATGGAGAACTCCGAGGCGGACCATCGCACTCCACCAAGCCGTATCGCACGCATCAAGAGGGAACTAGGACATCGAGTTGCCATCAGCATCCTGCCCCAAGAAATCAAGAAGTGGCTTAACGGTCTCCGCAGCGAGTCCATTTACCCTAAGAGGGAGGAGGGCGTGGACGCTCCCAAGGTGAACCCGGCGACCGCCAACCGACTGCGCACGCAACTATCAGCCATCTACCAATATGCAATCACCGAAGGGCTGCTACCACGAAACTTTCGAAACCCCGTGCGCGACGTCAAGGTCAAGAAACTCGGTGCACCATTGAAGCGTTGGATGGATGATGCCGAGGAGACTCGACTCCGGGAGGTGCTCCAGAGGTGGGTCGACGCCAGCGGTGGCCCAAAGCATGAGCGACAGCGGAAGCGGCTCACACATCACCTTAAAGAACTGGACGTCGTTTTCAATTCGGGTATGCGTAAAGCTAATATGTTCGGCATCCGATGGCCACAGGTCGACTTCGATCGACACCAGATCACGCTTGGGAAGACGAAGAATGGCTCCCCCCTTCTCGTACCGATGAACGAGGACGCGGAGGCCGCACTGCACTGGCTCCAAGCCAATCCGATGAAGCGCAAGTCGAGATCAGCGGCGCAGCCGAACCAGGCCCCAGCGGACTCAGTCTTTGCGCTCGCCAACCCCAAAGGGTGGCTGAAGAAAGCACTGAAGGAAGCCGGAATCACCAGTAAGTTCCGCTGGCACGATACCCGCCACACGGTTGGCACTCGGATGGCACAGGAAGGGGTCGAGTTGAAGACCATCATGGAGGTCATGGGGCAAACGACTCCCCAAGCGGCCTTAGGTTATCAGCACATGGCGGACAAGCAGCGAAGGGCAGCAGTGGTTGGGCTTAGTCGGGCGGGTCGCGCTGCGGCGCAACTCAACTCGCAACCGGCGTAGCTACCTGGTTTAGGGACCCACCTAGGCGTGGGTGCTGGGTGCAATGGAATGCTGCCGCTTGCGGGATTCCCAATGCGCGATTATTTTGCCACCCGACGCGGCGGAATCCTGACGCCTCGTGCAGCCCGATCTTGCCGGTTGAGCCGAAGATGCCTCGGACTCACAACTGATCTTGGCGATGTATCGTGTCCTGCCCCGAAACGAAAAAGGGGACTGCAACTGTGATGCATCCGACCAACCCGATAAAGGCTAGCGACCCTGCTGCCGGCCATCGGCAAGTAGGAAACTTTACCGCAGTAGGGCCCGGTCGCTCGAACTTGCCGAACCAGATTTCAAGGGCTGGTCGAGGATTTCTCGAGTTTGACAAGTTGGCTTGTCCACTTCGGCGACTTGTTTTGGCCCACCCCTTGGGGCGCTGATGTTGAGGTGTTCTGTTCTCCGGGGCGTGGCCCGAAGGTCTGAGCGGAAGCAGATAGAGCTGCGTGGCATGATCGACTATGATTCAACCTACGACGAAAAGAAGATTCGGCGACTCGATTGGATCGAAGCCAGAACTCATGAAGGACAGACTGAGAGCTATGCGTCCAGAATCTTATCCCCAAGAGCACCCATCCACATCCCTAACCGCGCCGGAATCCACACCCCGGTCGCGCTGGAGCGTGATCCAAGTCGAATCCTTTTCGGGGTTTCGTCTGTGGGTACTATTCGCCGATGGCCTCACCGGCGTGGTCGACATGTCCGCACTGGTGCATTCTCCAGAGGCTGGGGTCTTCGCAGTGCTCCGTGACCCGTCTCTGTTCGCGCAGGTCGCACTCGATTACGGTGCCGTGTCCTGGCCCGGCGAGTTGGATCTTGCCCCCGACGCCATGCACGCGGCGATCCATGAGCATGGAGAGTGGCGGCTCTAAGTAGATGAGTTGGCGCGATTGTGGCGGGATGATGCCCGATTGTCTCTTGACAACCACCTGCCATTTTGCCAATGGCGTCCTGCCAGTATGGCAGCTTACGGAGTACACTACGAGCATGGCAGTTCCTAGGACCAAATCCATTGCCACGTTCGTCGGGTCAGCGACCCTCATGCCGGGAACACGCATTGGCAAAGCGCTCGGACTGAAAAGCATGGAGACCCCATCGCTCATGCAGGCCGCCCGATCCGGCCTAAGTTGGAACGCCGTTCGCAAGTTCCTCGATATCACGGGGTTCTCTCGGCAGGATCTCGCCAAATATCTCAGCATCCCCGAGCGAACCTTCGCCCGCCGCCGAGAGGCTGGAACCTTCGACCGCAGAGAGTCCGAACAACTGCTGCGCCTAGCCGAAATCTCTCAGTCCGCCCTCGAACTGTTCGACGGCGATACCACGGCCACCCGAACTTGGCTCACCTCCCCGGTCCGCGGCCTCGGCAACGCACGCCCTATTGACTTCGCCCAAAGCGAGTTCGGTGCTCGCGAAGTGCGCGATCTGATTGGACGGCTCGCCGATGGAGTTTTTTCTTGATCGCTTGGCGAATCACGAAGAGCGCAGATATAAGGAAGGCGTTTTCAGGCGAGGGCTCCAGGCTCTACGGTGGGCGATGGAACAGCAAGGGCATCGCCGTCGTTTACGTTGCCGCTACCCGCTCTCTGGCCATGCTCGAAATCCTCGTTCACATGAGGAACACCCAGCAATCGGTTCCTCCTATCCCTTACATGTTGTTCCCCGCTTCATTTGACGAGCGCCTGATCGAAGAAATTCCGCCTTCGAACCTGCCATCGGACTGGGACCTCGAACCGCCACCTGACTCAACCAAGTCCATTGGAGACGCATGGGTCTCCGCAGCCAGCAGCCCGGTCCTCTCCGTGCCCAGCGTCATCGTTCCCGAGGAACGCAACTACATCCTGAATCCGAGCCACGCCCTGTTCGACCAGATTCAATTCGGATCGCCCGTTCCCTGCAAGTTCGACCCGCGACTACTTTGAATGTCGCCGAGCCGCTGGTTTGGTGAACTTGCTGAAAAGCGGAGCGGCAACTTCGAATTTCCCAACACGCCTCCGGCACGGATGATCCGAAGTCACAGCCTGCACGCCTTCGGCCTGGATGATATTTTGAATACTCTCGGTGGCAGCATAACTCTGCATTGCGGGCAGCATAGCATTGCACTAGCCGGCAGCATCCGGTTGCACTCAGTGGCAGAATTGATTGCGTCCGGCACGTCGGTAACCGATGCTCCTGGATGCCCGTCGGATCAGGGGAAGTGAACCACATTTTGCTCTCGTCAATCGGCGCCCTTGGTTCCGTCGATCCGAGTACATCCTTGCGGCATACGTGTTGCGAGGCGGAAAACTCCGCACAATCTATCGCTGGACTCGACCATCATCTGTTCTAGGATTCTGGTGCGCTGTTCCTTCCTGTATTGGATCGCGGTCTCCCACAAAACCGAGAGTGGCGTAGTCAACGGCCAAATCGATGCTTTCCAAGAGCCAGTTCAGCGCGTAGTCGACCCGAAGCGCCGCCTTCGAAAAGTAGCAGACCAGTCAGAGCTTCAATCGAGAATAGCTGTGGTCGATATGCGTTGGTGGCAGTTGGCTAGGGCGATAAAGATCGAAAAACTCTCAGCCAGTTCCGCGCCGGGCTCTTCCCGGCAGCCGGCAGGACTAGCACAAGCTAGCTGTCATTTCTCCTAATCCCAAGATCATACTGAGCTGCCAAGAGCCCCGATCTGCAACCACTGGCTGCGGGCAGGGAACGGGAGCGTTAGTGTCCGACCTGCTGCCTGCAACAGGAATGTCACAGCCTCAATCTGGCGTTTGAAGGACTACAACGGCATTCCGGAATTCCGACGAAATACCCACACATCCACCCCGTTCTAGCCGCGCGCCGGGACCGAACAATTAGAGGAGGATAGGAATGAATGAAAGCGAATTAGACCCGAGATCGGCAAACTGCAATGAATCGCAATCGTCCAACGATGACGCTTACTGGCTAGAGATTGCAATTGCCGCACGAAGAAAATACTCAGCACGTTGGGCCGCTGAAAGATGGATTCTTCGCCGATACTTACGCCGATTTGGTCGAGTCTTGTTGTCCCGGTTCAAGCCGGCAAAGTCAGCCAAGAGCCCCACGGACGAACTGCCCTTCTAATTTTGAATCATTTTCGGGACGAGAACGTTGCCGGACTTGTTCGGTGCTGGGTAGCCGCCAAAGGCGGCTTTCCCGGTATCCCCTCAACCTTGGCTTGGGCCTGCCATGGGGGCGGGTTCTGGTGCCGGACCACGGCTTCCGAACAGGTACTCTAATGTATTTCTTGGCCCAACGGATCGGTTAGGATCGCCGATCAAGAGAAGTGCGAAGGTTTCGGGAAGATCTCGAAGAAGCTCTAACAGGAGTTGGGTGTCTATTGAAAATGCCCCAGCGACAACGAGCAGCCCACAATCTTGCCACTGATCCTTGGCGCACAAAAACCTTTCGCTTGGCTCGATTTTGAGCAATCGGTCAACGGTCTGCGGGTTTAATTCGACGGCCCGTTCGAATGCAGAAATTGACTCCTCGTTAGGAGTGCACAGCAAACAGTTCACGTGGTTGATTCTTAGAAATCCCACGAGAGCGCTCACCAAGGTTGACGTTCCTGAGCCGACTCTGTCTGGCAGGAGGCAAACACGAGTATCGAGCAATATCCTAATCGTCACCACTTGCTTTGGGTCGAGTTTTATCGCGGTTTCCTGACTAAACCAATCAGCTAACATTTCAACATCGATTGCTGGATAGCGGGCTTTGGAGTTGCTTAACCGCGTGAACTTCGTCTCAAGTTCTTGCGTCGCTTCTGTCAACTCATGATCAACATCCTCTAGTCGAGAGAAGCTGACGGGCATCATCTTCTGCAGGCTTGGGGCTATGCTTTCAGTCTGCAATTCTGACGCTCCGAGGATTTCGCAGCGCGGCTCAATAGCAGGCTGATCTCGATTTCGCGAAGTGCCGACAATCGTGGAGTCTTCTGTAACCCCATCCCCCGGTACCATCCTGGGTCGCTCTAACCAGGAAAGAATAGCCTCCCGCAAAACCATTTGTCGACTTTGTCCGGTGCGCAGTTGTACCTGTTGTAGCTGTCCATCCAACTCCCAATCGAGCCGACCGGGAAACGATTCCCAGACTTCATTTTGAGTCGCTTCCTCACCCTTAGCGCGCAGTTCTCGGTAGAGATATTCGGCTTGCACGATCGCTTTGCGGTGCTGATTTGGGTCCTGGCCGGGGTATAACAGGACTTGGAATTGCGCGAGGAAATGCAGCAGCGGCTCTCGTTCAACCCGGAAACCGCCGTCCGACGTTGTACGGCCAACTGCAATCATGATCGACCGGGCTGTCTCCTCGCAGCATCCGAAAAGCGTTTTTATATCGCCACAGTCTCTTACTTTCACATCCGGCTTGTTTGCTTCTTTGCTGATCTCGTCGAGCCGAGAAAACCACTTCACACGCACCACCGGTTCTAGGATTCGTCTCTGGTCGCCAGAAATAGGTGACTGATTAATGTCTACTGAGGCTCATCGGCATATACTCTGTGAAATTCAATGGGGCACTATTTACGTCATGGAAATGGTGGCCCAAATGGTGTCCCATTTCTCGCCTTCGTACCGTTGCAGATTGCAGATTCACATGCTGCACCAGAACATCTGCTCGTGACGGTCGGAGGAGAAGCTGGTTGGCTCGATCCGGCGGTAAGTAATTGAGACGCCTGCCGGTGAACCGCCCCAAGACCGTTGACCTTGAAAAAAGGGAGGTAAGGCGACGGCTAACTAAGACTCGAATCGAGCAGAAATCGAATGAGCTGCCTCGCGACTCTTGCAGCGACAGACCTTCCTAAAACGCCTTGCCTGGAGGGAAAAAGCACAGCGGTCAATCCAAGACGGTCGGCACAAAGTCTTCCTAGTGAAGCGTGGTCTAGCTCAGTCATCCCTTGGCACTGTTCCCATCATGAGCGAAATCAACATATCTGGCTGATTTTCGGCCATTGTGCTCTCCACCAACACCCTTTTCGCCGCTTGGCGGAGCAGCTTGGGCCTGTCTGGCGCGTCACTTGGTAGGAAGTCGGTTACGGCCTATCTCAGCCGCGCGGCTTCCTCCAAGTCATTGCTTTGTGGCGATCCGTATCGCATTGACAGGTATTGACTTCCTCCCACAAGAAAGAAACTGTACGGCGAAGCTATCGATTTGTTGCACTTAATCATTGGGATTTGCGAGGGTCTATCGAACACAATTGCATAACCTGGGTGGGCGGGATGTGCTGCCGTCGGGTGAAGACAATTACAGATCTGGGCTCTTCGAGCCTAAATCAATGCAATATAGCCACTTACGGCGCTGTTCGTCCATCGGTGGGCAATGGCTTGCGATACTGCTGGCGTGGAGAATGCGTCCCCGCCGAGCGGGCTTGCAGATCGCCCATAGCCCCAGCATTTTCACTCTCCATAACCTGAAAATGTCGATCGACAATCAGGGGTGGCTGGCATTTCAAATTGCCGTAAACGTGACCATAACGATGATCTTCCGATGAAGATCCGGCGTCGAAGTGCCTGCACAGGATGACAGTCTGACCGAAACTGGGAGCCCAAATGGGAAACCATTTTGTGTCCCGATTCAAGGCCGGCCAGACTGCACACAAGACGACTTGTCCCAACGGGCGACCCGACCGCGGGCCAACCCGCCCGCCGTCAGCCGGAAGTTTTCACCGTCGGCGTCGGCATGGGACCCTGAATGGGGTCGAAAATGGGATCCCATAGTAACTGCGGCCGCGAGATTGCTGCGATCGCCATGACATACCGGAACTCTCCACAGCTGCGCGCCTTCAGTGCCTTTGGAGACTTGTATACGACCTCGATCCCTAGATGATTGAGGACGCTGCGGCTGTTCTGGTTTGGTGCTTTGACCCAGACAATGTCCTGAGGTTTGCGAATCCCAACCCGATAGAGGAGATGCTTTACATTGCCAGACTCAGTTCCGACTTGAAAGCCAATGAACCGAAATCCAAGGCCGTCAATTCTCAGCTCACGAACAAAGTGCATCCATTCCCGGAGCTGCTTTACATCAGTCGAAGGCGTCAGCATCATGCGATTGTTCGTCAGAACATTGGCGGCATAGGTTTCGACTGCCTCACGAACAAACTTCCGATCTCTCTTTGCCAGTTTGCCGAACTGGTTGACTATTTCTCGTACCAGAATCTCATCGTCTGGGACCACAGGGCACGGAATGATTTCGCCGCCGTCACCTCTTTTCAGGGTCAGCCCAATCCGCATCGCCGCAACATTGGCGGGGTGATCGACGACAAGTTGGGCCTCCATCGGAGACATGTCGAGGTCAGCGGCGCAGTCGGTAATTGACTCCTTGTGCCGATAGTGACGTTCCAAAAGCGCCACAGTTTTGCGGAACCATAGAGTCATATTTCCCATCTTCGATTCCTGAGATAGCCCCTTTGATACTGGCGGGGCGTGCCGCTTTAGCGCCTTCGCAGTGCCTGCAAGGGGGCCTCTTCCTGCGTTGCGATGTGCGGTAGATTTCGATTGGCCGGTCACATGTCTGGCAGCCAAACGCTCCCGATCGAGACGGTGCATTTGCCGCTCTCCTGCCGAGTCGAACCAGTCCAGGCTGTGAATATAATGCTCGGCGCCGGTGGCTGGGCTGCCATGGCCAAGTAGGTGCGCGACGGCCGTAATGTCGAGCGCCCTGATCTCTGAGGTGCCGAATAAGGCGGACCGGAAATCCTCACGGCGCTCTAACCACTTGAGCGTTTCGGGGTGGCGGCGATTGAGAAAGAGGCGGACGAACGATGTTGTATTCGGGAGCAATTTGGCAATCAGTAGCGTGGCAAAACTGTGCCGGAGATGGTGAAGTTTGAGCGTATTATCGCCGAGGACTTTTCGCATGAGATTGTGGATCTGGTCGACCAACCATTGCTGGTTGAGGGCAATGGATGCGTCCTTCTTGGTCGAAAAGAGGAGATGATACTCGAGGCTTGCCGGAGCGCTCACTCTCTCGGAAATGAAATGTTTCAACTCCGTTAGCTCACTTTCAGAGAGCAGCAGTCCAGCCGGTATGGACCGGGTGGAGTTCCTTGTCTTGACGTCCCTAATATCATTCTTGCGGACGTAAAGGTGGTCGGCCGTGTCCAAATCGTTGTCGAATAGGTACAGCACTTCACAACGTCTCAGCCCGCAGCGAAATGCCAATATAACGATGAGACGGAGTACCTTTTTCAAGTACGGATCGTGCGGCCCGTCGACGCCGGAGATGGACTTGAGTACGCGATGGTACTCGTCGATGGTAATGAAGTTGGCGTCGACATGGAGCAGGCCCCGCAGTTTTAATCGTGGCGCAAGCTCCTCCAACTCCGGCACTTTAGAACCGGGGACCTCCTTTAGATATTTGTGAAACCTCACGATGGCCTGAATTGTGGCGCGCTTGTTGCGACGTACCGCGTCATCGGATACCTCCGCGGGAGCGCCATCCCAGTCATCTTCCAGTGCGTCCCGGTACTCATTTTCGAGGTCTTCGATCGGCATGTTTGACGGGTCTATCTTGCCCATCCTGCATCCACAACGCTTAGCAACAAGTAGACTAAAGCGTCTGGAACTGGTGATCGAGAGCCCACGCTCGTCCATCAGACTCAGCCCGAATCCTGCGAAACGAGGGCCAGGTTGCTCGGCTTTCTCCGCGATTTCTTGAAGGACCTTCCGCACCTCGCCCTTGGTGCTGAGGCGAAAAGCACGTCGCATCTCTTTAAGCCACAAGGGCTCAACATACCTTTTATCGGCGAGCTCATTCTCGGTGTCGTCGATCTCCGATGTGGATAATTCCAAATCTGTACCCGCAGACTCCAGGCACTCTTCCTCCACCTTCGGCCCGTGAAAGATTCGAAGCATGACCTGTCTCGGCGGCGAGTGGTTTACAAACTTTCTGCTTCGAGCTGCAGCAATAACTGGAGGCATGTGGAGGTATGCCACGTTGCCCGCGGCCTGAAGAATGGAATTCAAGCCGACTTTCTGACCGAAGTCGTCATTCTTGAGCATCTCCCGCAGGGCCTTTTCAAGAACTGCATAGATGGCATTGTGGCGCCTGGTCATCGGTTGGCTTTGGTCGAAGCCTGCTGCAAAGGCTCGGCGAATGTCGGGCTCCGGTACCCGTGCTAGCAATCCCGCGGTCAGTTGGTCCGGGACAAACATCCTCGATTCGGCATCATGTTCGCCCTGCCAGGGCAGCGAAAGGCTCCACGCATACGCGTCATTGTTAGCCCAAAGAAGAGATGTCTTTGGATTCGCCAAGGCCTCCACGAGGGCGACGAGCATGGATTTATGGAGCAAATGTAAATGGATGACACTTGAAAGTACACCGAGCGTTGTGACCTTCCGGATCAATGCGAGGTCCGCTCCGTCTGAAGACTTGGGGAGGCCAAGCACTGACTTTACCAACAACTCGGAGAGTCTATTGATGAGGTCCTCAGAAGCGGCAAAATCACCTTGAAAAGGATTAGCTTCAAGTCTCACCGGTGTGAGAGATCGCGGGTAGCAACAGTTGGCGCTCGTCTGCTGGTAATACTGGAAGATGACCTTCGCCAGCACGTCGAAAACATTGCGCAAGTTTTGCCGACCACTCACTTGCTTTAGCAGTTCATTTTCCAAAACTGTGATATCTGCGCGCGCCCAATCAGTTTTTTCGCCCGACTGAAGTGCGCTCGCCACCGTCGATTTACTCTTTAGGAGAACGCTCTGCAGTACTTTGAGATTACCCTTCTGTGTCTGTGTGAGATTCAGCGTCACTACGTCCCACAGTTCGCCGTTGAACTTATCTGCCACTTTAATGACCTGCACTTTCCCTGCTCAGCCGGCGTTCAAGGCCCAGTTCAGCGAGAATCTTTGGAATACAGACCCGAAGTTTGTCCAGATAGATGCCGTAGTCGAGACTCGACCACTTGCACCATGGCTCCCGCCGCTCGATAGAATGCCCCATGAACATCTCCACCTCCTCGCTTGAGAGGTGCTTTCGCAATTCAAAACGCATGAAGTGCCGGGGGGTATTGCTTGGGAATGGGAAGAATTTGCGGGAATGATACTCGATCGTTTTCGGTCGGACAACGACTGCGTGCAGATCCCCATTGAGGAAGAAGATCGGAGGTATCTCACCTTTCCACTTGATCTGGAGAAGGTTTTGTACGCGGTCGATCAGCGGTTCGGTTTGCCGCATGTGATCGATGAGTGCCGGAGTCAACCAGAGTAGCCGCGTCTTGTATCCGGTGCCGGTATCCTTGTCCGCGAAGGTCGTAACGCCCGAGCTCTCGCAGATTTTAGAGAGCGGAATGTACGGCATTCGGATGCCTCGCGCTGCGATGGCATACGATTGGTGCCAGACCAGGAACAGGACGGCCCGGTTGAACATTTTGACGAATGTTTTGGGCAACGGGGCTGCAAAGTCCAGATGAGCAAGTCGGTTAGCGGATCTCCTTGTAATTCGGATTGCATGCTTGACCGTCATCAGGTTTGGACAGATGCGGCTCCCGGTGTAGATGATCTCCTCGTCCTCCTCCTCATTGCTCGCTTTCGCGGAGTTGGCAGGACCGTCATCCCGTGGGCTGCTCCAAAGCCTGGCCGTTGCCTTCTGGAAAAGCTCGGTGGCATCACTGACCGATAGCAGCGAGTAGAACAGGGGAACGCCCGCCATTCGCTGGTGTTGCCCGAGTGTCAGGGAGGCTTCGGCTATGTCACTTCCAGTCTCTTGACATAGGAGTATCCACTTTAGGTCCGCGATCTTGCTCGCAGTCAGCCGGCCAGTGCTGTCCAATTTTCGCAGCCAGATCCGGATCCTCTTCCGGTATTCCTCGATCGGCTTCTCGAATAATTGACGCGACTTGGGCGAGTTCTTATGATGACGTTCCGTCCAGGTGCAAAGCAGTGTGTCAGCGACAGGGTGGACGGGGTAGTCAAGATAGTCGGTTCGGAACACTTCAGTACCGGCAACGTGTCCGATCTCCTTTGCGTAGTACGGCTCGATGGCACTCCAACGCCACTGAGAAGCACCGCCCTTACGCCGGGAGGGAACAAACAGAAAATCGCCGCCACCGGTCCTACCGGAGCGGATTTCCATAGCCGCGGCCAACGGCCGTGCGGTTTCCAAGGAAACTGCAATCAGCGCGCAATTCTCCAATTCCTCATCGTCGACAGTTTCGCCGGGTGCCGCTGCGATTGACGCTAAATGGCTAAGCAACGTACCTGCGATCTCGTCTGGCCGAAGATGCGTTGCCGACCATGCCATGCGATCTGTGTCGATCTCGATCCGATGAACTGCACTTCGAATGGAGGCTAGTTTGCCCGGTGTGGTGCCGGTTTCGTGCGAATCGCCCTGACCTATAAAGCAGTCGCCCTCTCCGAGCTCGTTAGGATGCAAATGTTCTGCATCAGCCGCATGACGATCCACCGCATGATCGCGGATGAACTCCTGCTGGCTAAGGCGTAACCCTTCATCATCCGGGTCGTCGTTCCAGTAGTTCGTTCCTGTCCGAGTATCGTTGTATTGAATGAATCCAGCGGACCGGACACCGGTAGTGTGGTCTCTACGGGTGCGTTTCCCTCCCGGACGAGCAGATGTCTCGAAACTGCAGTAAAAGCCAATATTCAGGAGGAACTGACGCGCTATTACAGATGACGGATATTCTGTGAAGCTTCGCAGATACGGACCAAAACAATCCTGGTCCAGTTCCGGCTTCATAAAGGTCAGCATCGGCCCGTACTTGTCCGCGCGCATCTTGCGTATTTCTTGCGCTACAGTACCAGGCTGGCGCATCTTCTTTGCGAAGTCGCCACTTTTCGTGTGCGTCTCGTACAGGTCGACATAGCTCTGATCGTGGTGTGCCCCAAGCTGCCTGTGCCGGGCTATCAATAAATGCGCTTGTAGTCTTGCATAATTAGCCTGATGCTTGGACAGTTCGTGGTGGCAGCAAAGTGTTGCGTAAATCGGATACTCGACCAACCCGAACCCTGTTATCGAATCGACACTGGGAGGATTTTCATCCGAGGTTTTTTGGCGAGAAGTTGTCTTGGGGTTCGAGGGGTACAACTTGGCCAGCGCTTCCTGGTTATCAAGTGCCCACGCGGCCATTTTCGCCCAGCCTACAAAGCAATCTCCGATGACCCATTCGTCAGGAAGCACTGTGAGCATGTATCGGATGTTCTTTAACACCAGAAAAATGGAGTTTAGGGAAGGCGGTGCTTTCAGGACCATGCACATTTCCCGAAAGGCAGCGCCGTGTCCAGCTTGCGTCGCAGCGTCAAGCATTTGCTTATATGTGGCGCTGCTTATAGGGGCGAGGATCGGTTTCGGGGGCTTCGGCGGACGGGGGCCGCCCGGCGGTCGAACGGGAAGGGAACTGGGTGAGTTGCCTGCTGAGCCTGTAGATTCAGAACTGCCGTCTGGTGCTTTTTCCACGCCGCGAGATCTCAATTTTCTATTGGCGCGACAAGACCGTGTCGTTGTTGACGTCGCGGGTTGTGTTGCTGAATGCCCGGACCGTTTGCGGGCGCTGAAACTCGCTTGAGATCCTTATGCGGAGCGGGCGAAGCGCGCCATACTCCTTGACCTTAGCGATCCGACGCAGGGTGGGCTAATTAGACGATGTGAATATCGGTGGGCACATGCAATCAATTCATGTCGGGTATATCGGCAGATCAAATAGCTTTCTTCAATGTGGAGAAGACTGTGAGTCTGTTTCCCGAATTTACAGTGCCCACTTGGATGTTATCGGTGGCAACGTATTGATATTTTCTGACCATTAGCGACAGCCACCACGCTCTCGGCCCAGGTCTCACGAGCAAACGGTCAGGAGGCCTCCGAGCGGTTGGAACCATCGGGCTCTCGCTCAAGCTGGGTTTGCGGCGGAGGGGCAGTGGCCGAGTTTGGACGGCTTCGTGCGTCCCAACTTAAATTAAGCGCCTTAGCCCACAAATCATTTCAGTCGGGCGGGACTGTATCCGGACAAAGCAGCTTGGATCACCGATATTGGCCCTGCCGCACGACTAGAAACAATCCAAGAACGCACGAAGCCCTCCCGTCGACTTTTGCGTTTGAAATAAAAGGCTCGCAGCGTAGCTGCCTGGGTAGCGCGGCACGCCGTCTACGAAGATCGCGGCAGGATCATCCCACTGTTCGGGATACATGCATTCTGGCCGGGACGGTGGTTGAGCGACGGAACCAAGAATGCTCAGCATTTCTAAAAGTCTCATTTGCATCTCCTATTGCGCACTATAGGCGAATAAAGCCGAAAGTATAGGGCAGGCTCTGGCTGCCTCTTGCAAGTACTTGCGCCCCGAAAACGAGTCTCCCCAACGTCTTCACAAAATGAAAGGCAATCCATGTCAAGCGTAAGAGGCAAACGACTAGCCCGGAGGTTGGCCTTGTATTTGACCAGCATCGGAATCCCGGCCGCTACTTCATCGACCAGTTACAGGCTGTGGGCAGCAACTCTCCAAGCTCAATATATGGCGCTTCCAGAAGACCAACGGACACTCGCGAGAGCTAGAGGGTGGAAGCTGATTACGGAGTCAGCTTCGCTGCGCGCAGCGGCGGCAACGCTCGAATCACCGCTTTGTCTGCAGGTTCAAGCGGGCAAACCGAGCGCCTCCCATGGACTCTCGCGACAAGCGATCTTCGCACTGATCAGTCAACGCTGGTCACCTCTGACACCTCCTTGCCCTACCTGCCGGATGAGCGGAGGCTTCCCCAAACGTTCCTGGCCCAGCCGGGAATGGGCCGAGGAGGTATTGGCAAGACAGCACGACCGGGACACGTTGTGTCTCTTCGAGTGCCCGGTCCAACCTGGTTTCTGGCATCTTGGCCATGTTCGTCGGCAAACCGCCGCCCAGAACGCACCGAAGAAAACTTTCATTTCGGCGCAATCAATCCCAACCAATCACACCTGTCCCATCTGAATAGGAGGTAATGCGTGACCGTGTTCCAGCAAGTTCTCTGGATGTTCGTTAACATCCGCCTCCTGGGCAGAGAGCCCAGATTGCCACGAAATCAGGAGAGTCTGATCCACTATGCGGCAGTGCTGGAAGTACAGTACAGCCGTATCTGTGCGCATCTTGGGGCAACTCGCCGGCGCCAGGCAGTCGCCATTGCCCGGCGGATCATCGGACTTCTAGGGTTGACCGAGGCTGCCGAACCATTGCCGCCTCTGTTGCTGGTTTTGCGCGAGCGACACGAGGGTCCCGGTGCGTGCCGATTCCCGTCTCGCCGTTCGACCCATTGTGTCTGAGCGAGGTGTCTCGGGCAACCGATCACTCACTTCGCCACGGGGGTTTGATGTTGTCCCATGGTTTTACTGAATCGCGGAGCCGGTTATATAGAGGAGGCTTAGTCATGTCGGGCCGCGATTGAACTACTTTATATGCAGTTACCTACGTTATTTTTCAAGTAATTCCTCTAGTGGCTGTGGGTTAGGCTTAGGGCTCGGCGGTGATTAGACGGCACATTCGCCGCATGATATGCGGAGAATACATTGCCTTCTGCGGTGAATATAGGCTATATTCACCGCAGGAGGTGCGGTGAATGTATATCCACGAGCGTAAAGATTGGCCCCAACTTCATTGGAGCCCTGAGCGGTTGGCCGAACCGCTCGCTGCTATCCGCCACCGACAGGGCCGACTGATCGGCCATATGGAAGCCCTCGGATTCAAGCTCCGCCAGGAGGCGGTCCTCGAAACCCTCACGTCCGATGTGATCAAGAGCAGCGAAATTGAGGGAGAGCATCTAGATCCCGAACAAGTCAGATCCTCCATTGCTCGCCGCCTCGGCATGGATATCGGAGCCCTCAAGCCCGCAGACCGTAACGTTGAAGGCGTCGTCGAAATGATGCTCGACGCAACGGGGCGCTACAAGGAACCTCTGACTGCCGAAAGGCTGTTTTCCTGGCAGGCGTCACTGTTCCCCACGGGCCACAGCGGCATGAACAAAATCAAAGCCGGGGCGTGGCGTGACGATAGCAACGGCCCGATGCAGGTTGTATCCGGCCCTATCGGCAGGGAACGCGTTCACTATGAGGCGCCTTCCGCAACCAGACTAGATGGCGAAATGCGGGCATTCTTGAACTGGTTCAACGCGGATGCCGGCACCGATCCTGTCCTAAAAGCGGGGAAGGCCCATCTTTGGTTTGTAACCATCCACCCGTTTGAGGACGGAAACGGCCGGATTGCGCGTGCGATTACAGACATGGTGCTGGCGAGATCTGAAAACAGCTCTCAGCGCTTTTACAGCATGTCCGCCCAAATCCAGAAGGAGAGGAAATCCTACTACGACATTCTTGAAGCTACTCAGAAGAGAACACTGGATATCACGCCCTGGCTGGAATGGTTCCTCAACTGCCTAGGGGGTGCCATCGACGGCGCACAGACAACCTTGAGTGCCGTCCTCGCGAAGGCACGTTTCTGGGAAGGTGTCGCTGGTATCGCAATCAATGAACGGCAGCACCTGGTGCTGAATCGTTTGCTCGATGGCTTCGAGGGCAAACTTACAACATCGAAATACGCTAAGCTCGCCAAGTCTTCCACGGATACGGCTCTACGGGACATCCTGTTTCTTGTGGCGCGTGGCATTTTGGTTCGCAACCCGGAAGGCGGCCGGAGTACAAGCTATGCGCTCGCCGCAAAATAGTAGCGAGACCTAAGCGTCAGAGATGCTTAGCGCTCTTGGCTTCCCGGAGAGAGCTTGATTGCTGCATTCGACGATGAGTTCTTCTCCAGCCGCAAACTCGGCACGAGTGAGTCTGGAGGCATCGCGGCAACATAGGGGCATTTTCACTGCCTTATCTTGCAGTGTGCCGGTCCTTTCACTGCGCTGTGATGCCAATCACAGCCTCCCGCTCCACGGCCTCCTAGACTGCAATCAACTTGGATTCGCCCCAGGTTCTCCCAAAAGAGGGGGAGAACTCGATGAACAACCGCACTCTAACCCGAACTGCGATCTACCTCGCTCTAGTCTTGATCTTGGACGCAGCGTCCGCCCCGTCACTTCATGCCGCGCCTGCGGTCCGGTTCAAACTCCTCGGCGACGCTTTGGTCGTCATCCCGGTCACGATCAACGACGAGGGACCTTTCTATTTTGTTCTCGACACCGGAGCGGATACCACCCTCGTCGATACCGCGCTCGCCAAAAAACTCGCTCTTCCCACGCTGCAGTCTGGAAACCTGACCACGATTGTCGGCACCCAGACCGTGGCCACAAACTGGCTATCAAGACTCGCGGTCGGTGGCGCACAGCTGGACCACCTCCGCGTCTTCCAGGTAGACCTCACCAGCCTGCATCGGATCGACAGCAGGATCGCGGGAGTTGTCGGTCAGGACTTCCTCTCGCACTTCAATTATCTGCTGGACTACCGGGCACAATCCGTCCGCTTCGAAGAGGGGAACGAAGTCCAGAACGAAATTGACGGCGATCCGGTGCCCATCGAAGCGCACGAGAACCGGATGATCCTCGCTGCAGACGCGGACCTCCAGGGACGCGCGCATCTGCGGCTACTCCTCGACTCGGGAACAAACACGCTCGTGCTCATGGGTCCAGTGTCCCAACGCCTCCGCTGTATGGCAGAGGAAGACGGAATCGCGACCTCCTACACTGGAGCGGCGCCTGCACGTTTTGGACGGGTTGACCTTACAGTGGCATCGCATGCCTTCTCGAATCTGCCCGTCAACCTGGAAACCGACGCTGCCCCTAAGTCCGTCGGTGACGGACTGCTGCCGCTGGTGCTCTTCAGGGCAATCTATGTGAATAATAGCCGGAGCTTCGTCGTATTGAATCCGCGCGCGAAGAGGCCCGTGAGGTGAACTAAGAGTCTCAAAACTTGTGAAGGTCATACAGCATCTGCGGATACCACTCGTTGATCACCATGCGCAGCATGGAAGGTTTCGAGTTAGGTCAGGCCCACCCAGTCGCGGTTCTCGTCATGTCCGACATATTCTGCACACAGCACCGGTGGATTCGAGCCTTCGGCAGATGTGCCCAGCGTCTTCTTGTACCAGTCCACAATCAGTTGCTCGCCGTCCGGGGTTCTGCGAAGGGATCAACAGCGGACTGATGTTCTTCAGTACGTTCAGACTGGATGTTGAAGGTGATGATCATGACCGCCTTGCCCTTGGAAATCAGGGCTTTTGCTTCTTCCGGAGAGATCGTCCGCGGGTCCGACAGCTTGGTGACGATCTGCTTGTATTCGGCAAGATGGGCGAGGTTCTCCGACGACTAGACGGTGAGCAAGACGAAGGGACGCCCATCGTCTTGCCCAACTCCTCGTAGCGCATCCGGTCCGACTGCGAGGCAACCTTCTGGTAGTACGCTGTCAGTTCCTTCCAGTCCGTTAGCTTGCGGTCTGTGCCCGGTTCAAATCCAAACTTGCTCTGCCGGTGTAGTGATGTGCTTCGTCTGTATGCAGAGCTGTGTTGATAGGACGAAGCCGAGGCGTACGAGAACGCTAAACTTCTTCACAAAACTACTCCTGTGCACAGCCGTTAATGCTTTCAAGAGTTCCACAATGCAGGCCTTCGGGGCGTTCAAAATAGATGCCATTCAAAGGATCGTCGGATCGCCAGTCATTCCAAGATATGTTGAGGCAGCGTCAGGTTAGAAATAGGCACGAACGCCCATCTGGATCTGACGTGGAGTATTGCCCTGAGTCTTGATGACACCCCAGGAGGTAGAGGACTGCAGGCTGAGGCTGGGGTTGGCGAAGTCGAGGTGATTCAAGACGTTTGTGAGCACGCCGCTGAACTCGAGGCTGTATTTCTCGCAGGCCACGAGCTTCTTCTTGACACTGAGATCCAGATTGAGATTGGGAAGGCCGCTGATGACTCCGGCGCCGCCGGAGCGGTTATCGAGGCCGAGGATGAGTGGACGGACGCTTTGCCAGACGGCCACCGGGTTGGTGAACATGTTGACCGCGGCTGAGGTGCCGCCGGCGTGAGGAGCTGTGCCGACGCTGATGCTGGTGCCGGTGCTCGTATCGATGCCGCCGAGGATACCGCGATGGGTCTGCTGGCCCTGGTTGTAGCCGCTGGTGAAGATGCAACTCTCAGGGTCGGACTCGTTGGATCCGTCGCCACCGCCGAAGCTCTGGCCGCTGTTGTTGGTGGTGCAGCCCAGGGGTGCGCCGGTAGCAGCGGTGACGACTGGAGAGAAAGTCCAACCACCCGCGAGACGACCGATGATGCCGTGCTGCCCGCTATACCAGGGAGTCTGATAGACGATGATGGTATTGAAGACGATTCTCTGGTCGAATCCCTGCCGGCCATATTGCTCGCCGGGATTGTAATTGTCGACGTCGATTACGCCACTGCCGGACTGTTGGTTCGGCTGCAGGCCCAGGGCTTTGCTGTAGGTGAAGTTCTCCTGCAAGGTGAGGCCGCGCCAGCCGCTGGCCTTGAAGGAGACGTAGCCGCCGTTGTAATTGCTGTAGCCGTTGGGCACGTCCTGGTTCATGCCGCTTACCACCTGGCCGGCGGAGCCGAAGGTGGCGTTGGAGGTAGGAGTTCCCATCATGCTGCGGGCGAAGTTGAATTGCGGAGTCTTCGCCGACGCCGCGGCGCCATTCGTATTGTTGTCCAGACCCTGCCACAGGCTGAAAACCTTCTGCTGGCGGAAGTCGGAAACATACGTTGCATTGGCCAGCAGCGCAGCCGTGCAGCTTGCATACTTGGAGCAGAAGGGCGAGTTAGGACCACCCAGTGCGCTCTCAAAGAACGGCTGCGCGGCAATGTTAGTGGGAGTAGTGCTCGTGGAGCAGAGGCTGGCCGAGGTGGTGCAACCGAAGGCAGTTTCGATTGCGACGTAGGCGGCTTCGAACGACTGGCCGTTGAGGCTGAGCATGTAGGGGACGGAGTTGGGGTTGACCTGGTTGAACTCGTGGTGGACGAGGCGGCCGATGTAGCCGACTTCCACCAGCATTCTGCGATTGATCTGGCGCTGGATGGAGAAGTTGAAGGTATCCACGTCGTTGGGGCGCAAGGACACGTCGACCCCTGACGAACTCGCAATGCCGGGGCCATCGAAGCCTGGGTGATAGGGCTGCGGGAGGGTGTTGGTTACAGCCGCGCTGGCCAGAACGGGGGAGAGACCGTCTTCGCCCTGGCTGGTGTTGCCGAAGCGAAACGCTGTGCTGTCCGTAAAGTTGGACTGGTTGCAGGCGCTGCCGCCTCCTCCGGTTGTCTGCGCATATTTGCACTGGGTTCCGACGATGAGGCCGGGAGCAGCCAGCAGAGGAAGGATTTCTGCGTCGCCGTTGACACGGCCATAGATGCGACTGTAGCCGATGCGGATTGCGGTGCCGCCATGGCCGAAGAGCCTGTCGAGGTTTTCGTTATCGAACTTAGGAGCCCACACGGCTGAAACGCGCGGGCTGACTCCGCCGTAGTAGGGGTTGTAGGGATACTTACGATTGCCATTTACGTTGTGGATCTCGGCCCAGCCGATCTCGGGATTGTAGATCTGGCCCTGGAGGGCGGCGGCTTTGCGTTGCGCGAGAAAGTCGGTGGTGCTGAGGGGGTTCCCGGAGGCGTCGACGAGCATAGACTCGTTGCCGTTGCGGTCTTGCGGGGGCATCTCGACGGCGTAGCTGAGGCCGAGATTGAAGCTCAATGTCGGCCTGGCGTGCCATGTATCGGTGACGTAGATGTTGTAGAAGGGATTGCTTGCATGACCGGTGACGGGGGTCAGTGGCGGGTTTAGTGTGAGGCCGCTTGCGGTATTGCTATAGGTATTGGCCACCTGGGTGTCGGTGACCATGCCGTAGTAGGTGTCCAGAACGCGAGCGGAGGCGGAGACGCCGGCTGCACTGATGCCGTTTGCGAGCAGGCCGGTATAGGCGATATTGCCGCCGCCGCTGGTATCGCCAATCTGGTAGGTAGGGGTGAAGTTGACTGCGGAGCCGTTGTCGGTACGCGAGAAGAAATAAAAGTTGTGCTGGAACTGGCCGCCGATCTGGATGAGGTGATTTCCCTTGAGCTTCGTCACATTGTCGCTGAAGAAGTTGTCCTTACTGTCCCAATTGCGAGTACGGATGCTCTGCGAGTTGACGTTGTAAGGGGAGAGAACGGTGGTGGTGTTCTCGCCCATGGGCTCGATGGCGCCGCCGGCGCCTGCGACCTGGGCGGGCGCATTGGCGTCCTTCCAGTTCCAGTAGTTGCGCAGGAAGCTGTAGTGGAATTCGTTGGTGAGGGTTGGGCTGATATTGGTGGTGACACCAGTGACCAGGTACCAAGGCTCCTGCGGGCGGGGCGCGACGGCAGTTGCAACGCCGATTTTGTCGCCGGACAGCACGCCGCCGATGTCCACCTGATTGTTGGTGATGCTCCTGAAGTTGAAATAGCGATAGCTGGCCATGACGTGCCACTTGGCGCTGAAGTCGTGGTCGGCACGCGCGACGAAGAAGTCGGTATTCTCCGGAGTGTGGACGGTGCTTCTGTAGCCAATGATGTTGGTGCCGTCGCAGTAGGAAGCCGAAAGCCCGACGCAGTTGCTGTCGAAGGTGCCGGCGTATTGCGTGCCGTTGGCTCCGACCGAACCAGTGCCGCTGGCCGGGGCCAAGGGCAGCTCGGTGCTGTAGTAGTTGGCGAGGGTTGGATCGAGGCCGATGTGGCGCGGATCGGCAGCCTGCAGCTGCGAGCTGGAGCAGGTGGAGGTATTTGCTGTGGCGCCGTTATAGGTGCAGCCCAAAGCGGGATTGCTCTTATCAGTAAGATTCCCGGCAAAGGTAAGCCCCTGATTCAGGTAAGCGTAGGAGGGGATGGTGCGCTCGTAGGTGGCGGCCTGAGGGTAGCGGAAGCCCTCGTACATGGCGAAGAGGTAGGTTTTGCCCCCAGCCAATTTGGGCAGGATTGGTCCACCGGCCGCTACGCCAAAGCGGCTGTAATGGTAGCTGGGCTTGGCGGTGTAGATGGTTGTTCCGATCGCGCCCACTCCTGGGGTGGAAGTGGTGAAAGTTTCGTTGGGGAAATTGTTCTGCCAGCTATTGGCGTTGATGGTGCTGTCGAGGTAGTAGTCGTAGGCGGTTCCGGTCCACTTGTCGTGGCCGCGGCGGGTGATAGCCTGCACCTGAAAACCGGAAGAGTTGTTGAAGTCGGCGGTCTGGCCCGTGGTGGAGACCTTGAACTCCTCCATGCTGTCCTGCGGCATGGGCATTGCACCTTGCACTGGGGCGAATGCCGTAGTGTAAGTGCTCGAAGTGCCATCCATATCGAAGGTGTTGTTGCCGCCGTCGAGCGAGAAGCTGGCCTGGTCGGTGGTGGTGCCAGCGACGTTGCCACCAGGGCTTACACCGGCCTGCAGCGTAACAAAGGAGGCGACCTCGCGATTGACGTTTGGCATCGACTCGGTGAGCGCGGGGTCGACCGTGGTGCCGGTGCTGGCGTTCAAGGTCTGGAGATCGGCGTTAGAAGCTGTGACCTGGACGGTGGTGGTTTGTGCGCCCACGACCAGCTTGAAGCTTGCCGTCGTCTGCGTCCCTACGCTCACTGTGAGCGCGGAGATCTCGTCGGTCGAAAAACCTGCGAAGGATGCGGTTACATCGTAGGTGCCCGGTGGAATGTCGACGAGAACGTACTGGCCGGTCTTGTTGGTAACGGTTGACCGCTTCTGCTTTGTGGTGGTGTCGGTCGCAACAACGGCCGCATTCGCAATGACGGCACCCGTGTGGTCGGTTACCGTGCCGACGACAGTACCGCTGCTGGTAGCCTGGCCAAAGGCCGGCGACGCATTGCCGGGTATGAGTTGCAACAGGAGAGCTATGGAAATAGTGAAAGCCAGCCGCCGCGGATGAATTCGTTTCATCGCATCACCTTTTTAATGTACTGCTGGGCCCGGGAAGCTGAGCTGTTTGTGGTAGAAGGTGCGGCAACGATGCACTTATCCAGAGGCGTGAAAAACGCCCGCAAAAAAAGCATTCGTCGGCACTAATTCGATAGAGGTGGAGTTAGGTTGTTACAGGTAACAACAACAACCGGAGCAGGGAGCATCCGGATGAAGGCAGACTAGAACCTTCGCAGCACACAACAGGTCAGGAACCTGCATCGGAATGACGGAAGTGCGCCTCATGGAAATAAAGATACCAGATATTACAGCCGGGTCAAGGACTTTTCTCCCGCGGATGTGTCCGCGAGTTATGCGTATGGCAAAACTTTCCGTCTTCTTACCCCTCCAATTCTCCGTGTTGCACGTTCGGGAGGATTTATTCGCCAGATACTTCTCAGGAAATTGAGTAGCCCCACTCGAACAATTACTGGCGCCTTTCAGTGTCAACTTCTGCGCTTGCCGCACTATGCCGGAGATCGGAGTTCCTTAACGCTTCTTGTCACTCGGCCTCGATAGTTTTCCCGATCGCAATCCGCCTTGTTTGTGCACCGAGGAGCACATGAAGAACTAGTCGTCCCTACCCTTCGGATTGGGTATTGGCGGGCGTCCCTAGACTGTTGGCCTGCGGTTCTCCCACTGGCCAACGACCGCAGATGCCAGGCAGTTCCCAGCAACATTCAGGCCGGTTCGCCCCATATCGATCAACGCATCAACTCCGAGAATCATCATCACAGCAGCCGTTGACAGGTGGAACGAAGCGGCGGTGGCCAAGAGAATTGCGAGTACGGCCCTGGGTACGCCGGCGATACCTTTGCTGGTCACCATGAGGGTCAAGAGCATCGCTACTTCTTCACCCAGAGTCAGATGAATGCCAGATGCTTGCGCCGCGAAGATTGCCGCGATGGACAGGTAGAGGCTCGCCCCATCCATATTGAAGCTGTAGCCGGAAGGGATCACGAAGGAGACGATCCATCGGGGGACTCCGAATTTTTCCATTCGCTCCATCGCAAGCGGCAGCGCAGCTTCAGAGGTGCTAGTTGCGAAGGCGATCGCGGCTGGTTCGCTGATCGCCTTTAGAAAGGCAGAGAGTGGGATACCGGCGAGCAAGACGACAGGAAGCAGCACGAGTAGAACGAACGCAACCGCAGCCCCGTAAAACGTGGCCACCAATTTGCCCAATGGCAGCAGGGTGCTCAGGCCCATGCTGCCGACGGTATAGCTCATTGCCGCGCCGGCCGCAATTGGTGCGAAGTACATGATCAGTTTGGTGAACTGAAACATAACGTCTGTCAAGGAGGTGAGCAGCGCCAGCATTGGAGCCCTTTTCTCGTCGCGGAGCAGCGCCAGCGAAATGCCGAAGAGAATTGCGAAGACCGCAACCTGTAGGATCTGGTTCTGCGAGACGGCCAAAGCGATATTCTCGGGGAAAATGTTGAGAAGGAAACTTTCGACGCCTGGGTGCGTGACGACGGTCGCTATGCTGTCGTTCGCGGAATTAGTTGCCGGCAAGGCGATACCTTCGCCTGCGCGCGAGATGTGAATCGCTACAGCACCAATCGCGAGGGCGAGCGTAGTGACGATTTCAAAATACAGGAACGTCTTCCATGCGATGCGGCCGAGGCTGCGCAGTCGTCCATGGCCGGCAATCCCGGTCGCGAGCGTGCCGAGGATCAGCGGGGCGACAATCACCCGGACCAGACGCAGGAATATCTCAGCCAGAACATGGAGATGGACCGCGGCACCTGGAGCATCCACGCCAAGCTCCGTACCGGCGATTATCGCGAAGAAGGTCCAGGTCGTGATCGTACTCCGCTTGAATGCCACGAAGGCCAGCAGTCCGAGTCCCGCTAGCCGCAGGCTGGGGCCTAGCGGATCGTGTGCGGTGGCGAACATCCCAGTCGCGTAAACCGCCAGACCAGCGAGAGCACAGATTCTAAGAGCATGCGAGCGGGCCGGAGCCGGAGGATCAGGAGACATAGTTACTTTCTAGGCAAGATAGTCGAGCATGATGGTTGTTTTTGAAAGAGTAGTTCTGCCATCAAATATCTCGGAATGAAAGCAGTCGTCTTATCACTCGAGGGTGGGCGCAATACTGAGAAACGTGCAAACCGAAGCGATGGTATATAAGATATTACTCGATGCCACATATTACTTTTCTTGAATGCTCCCGTTGCAACACTCATCACGATCCTTCCACTCCCCAAACAGTTTGCACCAAATGCGCTGGAACACTTTACGTCCGGTACGATTTGACGCCAGCGAAGGGCGTTACCCAACGCGATGCGATCGGGACAGCAAAGGAGGACCGCTCATGGTCGGGCATGTGGCGCTACCGCTCCGTGCTACCGTCGATTGAACCCGTCACGCTTGGAGAAGGCTGGACGCCAATTCTGCCAAGCCGCCGCTACAAGAATGTCTTTCTGAAGGAAGAGGGTGCCAATCCGACTGGCACCTTCAAGGCGCGCGGCCTGGCAATGGCGATCACGATGGCGCGCCACTACGGGATCAAGAGGGTTGCGGTCCCGTCCGCGGGCAATGCGGGAGGAGCGGTCGCTGCCTATGCCGCCGCAGCTGGAATAGAGGCGCACATCTTCATGCCGAAGGATGTGCCGCTTGCGAACCAGGTGGAGTGCATCGCTTACGGCGCCCATATGACTCTGGTGGATGGTTTGATCTCCGATTGCGCTCGCATCGTTGGAGAGCGGAAGGAAAAAGAGGGCTGGTTTGATCTTTCGACCCTCAAGGAGCCGTTCCGAGTAGAAGGCAAGAAGACCATGGGGTACGAACTTGTCGAGCAACTGGGATGGGAGTATCCCGACGCCGTGTTTTATCCCACGGGCGGTGGTGTTGGATTGATCGGCATGTGGAAGGCGTTTCAGGAACTTGAGGACCTCGGCTGGGTTACGGGGAAGCGACCCAAGATGATCGCCGTGCAGGCGGCCGGATGCGCCCCGGTTGCGCGGGCTTACGACAAGGGCGAAGCGGTAAGCCAGATGTGGCAGAACGCTGCTACGTTCGCGTCCGGTCTGCGCGTACCGAAGCCCTATGGCGACTACATCATCCTGGATGCGGTGCGCGAATCAGAGGGCACCGTTGTCGCGCTGACCGATGAGCAGATCTTTGCTTCGCTCAAGGACTGGGCATCGCAGGAAGGTATTCTGATGTCGCCCGAGGGCGCGGCGGCGACCGCGGCTTACGATCATCTGATCGGCACCGGGTTTCTCACCCGGTCCGATCGCGTCGTACTCTTCAACACGGGAACTGGCAATAAGTACACCGATGTTCTCGCGCAGGCGCTGGGAATTTAGCGGATATAGTTCGTCATCGAGATATGCCGTAGTAGAATCTGCGTTACGCGCCGCAGGGGTTTCTGTCGGTGTGAACCTTAGGGCGAATTACCACGACAGAGGCGATGCAGAAACTATCCGCTCCACAGAATCTAACCGCGCTTGCTTACGAGAGCATCAAGAAGAACATTTTGGATGGCACTCTTGGTCCCGACGTCCGGTTGACGGAGGAGTCTCTGTCGCAGCAATTAGGCATCAGCAAGTCGCCTATTCGCGAGGCACTCAATGGCCTGCAGAATGAAGGTCTGATTCGCATTGAGCCGCGGCGCGGCGCCTATCTCCGCCGGTTCTCGATCAAGGAAGTGGAAGATCTCTACAATCTGCGCGAGGCGCTCGAAGCTTATGCTGTGTCAGTCGCGAAGATAACCCCGCAGCTCATCCTAGAGCTGAAAGCCAGCGTAGAGCACACGAAAAGGTATCTCAAATTGCACGACAAGATCCACCATATTGAAGAAGACACGCGATTTCACACTGCCATCGCAAGGGCGACGGGAAATCGGGAACTCTGCCGGGTTCTGGAGAACATCCAGAACCAGCTGTGGCTTCTTCGGTGTCAGACGTACGATCTTTCTTCGAGCACGGCACCAGGGACCCATGCGGCGATCCTGCACGCGTTTGAGCAGGGTGATCGCGAAAAGGCGCAGATCGTGATGCGAAAGCATATCGAATTTGTCCGAGTAAGACTGCTGGATTTCCTAAGAACATCTGTCGAAGAGTCCGCTCGCGCCACCTAGCGGACTTAGGGCTGAGAGGGTTTCCCCAACACACACGTTCGCGGAAAATCGAAAAAACTGGGCGAACACTGCTTGACACAACCGTGATATCTGGTATCTTCCTTACATGGAGCACACTCTTACTATCCCGATGCAGGCTCCCCGCCTGCTGTGTGCTTGTTGTCGCTGTCGATCCTGACACGCGTTCCCGCGAAGTTTGCGTAAGTGGAACAGCCTGTTTATTCCGGTCCAATTGATTCGATATGTCCCGATGACGGGAGATCCTGTATCCGGTATTCAGCCTGAAGTTGAGCTGTATGCCTGAGCTGTATCGATTGTCGGATAGATGTATCTCCGGGTAGGACGGCAACTTTTCTAACCATCGCAAACCTCCATCGCAAACTACATCTGAACGGATCCGAGCCATCCAGTTTGCCAATGTTATGAGGCAAAAAGGTGTGGTCCGGGCAGTTACGGCAACATTGTCGCAGGCAATGTCGCGTTTTTGCCCCGCGGTGAACTGCGGCTCAAATCCGTTCTTCCTATAAGACGCGGCGTGTCCTTAGTTCGCTCCGCCCAACCCCAGCGAAGGATGGTTATGAAAAAGCTACTTGCAGTTCTCGTCCTATTATCCGGTGCCGCATTTGCCCAAACTGCCAAGCACGTTACGTCCCCGACGGAAGCATTCGGGTTCGAGTTGGGAACCGACCGCAAGCTGGCGGACTGGAAAGAGCTGACTGCGTACTACAAGAAGCTTTCCACCGAGAGCGACCGCATTCGTTATGAGGAACTGGGAAAGACCACGGAAGGCCGTCCGTTCGTCGCCGTCACTATCTCGGCGCCGGAAAACCTGGCCCATCTGGACCACTATCTGGACATTCAGCGGAGGCTGGCCGATCCCCGAATTACCTCACCGGAAGAGGCCAAGAAATTGGTCGCAGAGGGCAAGGCAATCGTCGCGATCACAGCAAATATTCACTCGACGGAGATTGCCAGTTCGCAGAGCGTCGCACTGTTCGCTTACAAGCTCGCGACGGACAACGACCCACGGACGCAGTCCATCCTGCATAACGTCATCATTGTGCTGGTGCCGTCGCAGAACCCCGACGGAGAGCAGTTGGTTGTCGATTGGTATAAGAAATACCTCGGCACTCCGTACGAGGGCACGCAGCCGGTGGTCATCTGGCATCACTACACCGGCCACGACGATAACCGCGACTGGGCTACCTTCACTCAGGTTGAAACGCAGCTGACCGTCGAAAAGGTATTGAACCGCTGGCATCCTGAGATTCTCTATGACATGCACCAGCAGGGCGCGGATGCGGCGCGTATTTATGTGCCGCCATTTGTGGACCCGTTCGATCCCAATCTCGATCCACTGCTCATCTCGTCGATCAACGCGCTGGGAGCGAATACGGCGCTCGAGATTTCGCAGACCGGCAAGACGGGTGTGCTGTCGTACGGCGTTTACGACTTCTGGTCGCCGCTTCGCGATTACATCTCGCTGCACAATGGCCTTCGCATCTTGACTGAATCGGCGAGTGCGAATATCGCTTCTCCCATCAATGTTCCGTTCGACAGGTTGGGCCGTGGCATTGGTTACGACTCGAAGGTCGCCACCTGGAACTTTCCCAATCCGTGGAAGGGCGGCGTGTGGCGTCTCGGCGACATCGTCAACTATCAGGAGGATGCGCTTTACTCCATCACGAATAATGCGGCCACCTTCCGCGAGCGTTACCTGAACAACTTTTATACGATCGGCGTGAATGCAGTGACCCGTTCCCGCGGTCAGCCGTACGCGTGGGTGATTCCTTCCGATCAGGCCGATCCTGTCGTGACCGCGCGCCTCGTGAACACGCTGCGCACAGCCGATGTCGAAGTGCAGCGCGCTACCGCTCCGTTCACCGCGAACGGACAACAATTCGCCACTGGCAGCTACATCGTTCCGCTGGGGCAGCCCTTTGCTGCATTCGCCAAGAGCGTGCTCGAAATCCAGCACTATCCCAACATCGCCGAGTATCCCGGAGGGCCGCTACAGCGCCCCTACGATGTAACCGCGCAGACGCTGCCTCTGCTGTTTGGCGTGAATGCCGTCGAGGTCAAAGACAAGTTTGATGCCACCACAGAGCCGGTCACCAAGGCGAAACCTACGCCGGGACAATTTGAAGGCCACTCTTCCAACGGGTATCTGATTGCCGATACCACCAACGCCAGCCTTTATGCGGTCTTTTCATTGCTGGCGCAGAATGTGCAGGTCTACCGCCTGACGTCAGCACCCACTCCGGGCACGATCTATGTTCCCACACAGCCAGGCGTTGATGAGAAGCTCAGCAAACTGGCTGCTGATTTCTCGCTCGATATCAAGCCTGCCGCCTCGGCCCCTGGCGGAGGTGCACTCTTGCTGCATTTGCCACGCATCGGGCTTTATCAAAGCTGGGTGGCCTCCATGGATGAGGGCTGGACTCGCTTCATCTTGGATCAAAACCATATCCCTTACACGCGCCTGGTAGATGCCGACATTCGCAAGGGGAACCTACAGCAGCAATTTGATGCAATCATCCTCCCCGACAACTCCGCACGCGCCATCACATCCGGCAGTCGCGGCTTTGGCGAGGGCGAGGCTCCGGCTGCGACAGGTGGTAACAATGCGCAGGCGAATGCGGGAGGTCGAGGCCGTCGCGGTGGAGCCGAAGGCGAGGCGCCGGCTGCTCCCGGAGGTGGTGCGCAGGCTGCAGGTCGAGGCCGTCGCGCCGCAGCTGGCGGTGATGAAGGCACTCCGCCACCGCAGCCGCTGCCTGAGTTTGCCGGCGGTCTTGGCCCTGACGGCGTCTCCGCTCTTACAGCGTTCACCAACGACGGTGGCACCATCATCACGTTCAACCATGCCTCCGAGGTCTACACCAAGAAGGGCGGTGCAATCGAAAATGCACTCGACACCATAGATCGCAGTAAGTTTTTTATCCCGGGCTCCATCCTTCAAGTCGCAGTTGACCCGAGCAACCCAATCGCCTTTGGCTTTACGCCGACGGTGCCCATCTTCTACGAGAATGGCCCCCTCTTCAGCGTAAGTGCCGACGGAACGTCCATTGCTTCGTTCGACACCGACGCGCCGCTGCTCAGCGGCTGGATTCAAGGCGGCCATTTTCTCAAAGGAACCTCGGTTATCGCGCAGCAGAACGTGGGTAAAGGCCATCTGATCCTCTTCGGATTCCGCCCGCAATATCGTGCGATCTCCGAGGTCACCTATAAGTTCCTCTTCAATGCGCTGCTGTATTCGAGCTCAACTGTCAGCACGGTTGGAGGTGGGCAGTGAAGCAGGTCGGCAGACACAAAGCGGTCTCATTGAGACTGGCAATGCTGGCTCTCGCGATCGTGCTGGCGCCTCTTACGGCCCACGGTCAGGGGGCCAAAGAAACCCTCACTGCGAAAGAAAGTCAGGCCGCAAAAGACAACGGGACCATCCGCATTGTGCTGACCGGGGATTCGATTGTAAACCGGAAGTTGTCGGTTTACGACGACCCTGCGAGCACCGGACTGTTCCAGGTTATCCGGCAGTCGGATGCAGCCTTCACCAACTTTGAAACTCTGGTGCATAACTATGCCTATCCAGGCGCTTCGCAGAGCGGCGGCGCTTACATGTCGTCCCCGGAATGGATACCGGGTGAACTGAAATGGGCTGGCTTCAATCTGCTCTCGACGGCGAACAACCATGCGTACGATTTCGGTCAGGATGGGCTGCTCAGCACATTGCGTGCGCTGGATGAGGCAGGCTTGGCTCATGCCGGCACCGGTGCGAATCTCTCATTTGCCAGAGCGCCTGCGTATCTGGACACGAAAAGGGGTCGAGTTGCGCTGGTTGCGGTTGCCTCCACGTTCACGGAGGGCAGCCTGGCGGGAGAGCAGCGGCCGGACCTTCCCGGACGCCCGGGAGTCAATCCGTTACGCTTCACCACCACGTACACGGTCGACCAGGAAGAGTTTCAGGAGCTGCAAAAAGTAGCCAGACTGGCGCGCGGTGGCGGAGGAGGCGAGGGGCAGGAGGAGGCCGGCGGTCCGGCACAAGGACGCGGGCGCACTCCGGGACAAGGACAAGGTCAAGGACAGGCTAACGGACCGAGCGATGCCGCCGGACAAGCGCCCGGCGGGCAAGCTCAAGGTGCGGAGCGCGGGCAGGCAGCAGGGGGGCGCGGCGTTCGCATCGGAGAGCTGCAGTTTCAGGTGGGAGACACGCCCGGCGTTCATACGCGACTCAATCCAAGCGACCTGGCTGGGCTGAGTGCGTCGGTCAAGAACGCGCACAGCCAGGCCGAGTGGGTGATCGTATCCAGCCACACCCACGAAGGCGGGCAGGGACAGGGAACGCCCCCGGAGTTTCTGGTGACCGCAGCCCATGCGGCCATTGACGCTGGCGCGGACGTTTTTGTTTCTCACGGGCCACACACATTAAAGGGCATAGAGATCTACAAGGGAAAGCCAATCTTCTACAGCCTCGGCAATTTCATTTTTGAAAATGAGACGATGCTCTTCCAGCCTGCCGAGAGCTTCGACTCACTCGGGTTGCCGTCCAGTGCAACAGTGGCCGACTTCTATGACACTCGATCGGGAAACGACACGAAAGGCTTCCCGGTCCAGAGGGGCGTCTGGGAGAGTGCTGTCGCGGAGGTCTCGTTCAACAAAGACCATACGCTCGACAAAATCACACTAACTCCTATCAGCCTTGGCTACTTGGAGCCGCGAAGTGAACGCGGTCGACCACGATTGGCTTCACCTGAACAGGCCAAACTCACCATCGACAATCTGACCAAACTCTCCGAGCCCTATGGGACGAAGGTTGTCTTCAACGCAGGACGCGGCATTGTCCTGGGAGAGACGAGACAGAAATGATTGCGAAGAGCCGAACAAACACATCAATGCTGAACCAATTTGAAGAACGGACCGAGGGAGGCCACCAGATGAAACAAGATGTTCGTGCAAACATAAGCAAAGCAGTGAAGCTTGGGATATTTGCTTTTCTGCTGACCTTGCTTGCGCCATCGATGTCCTTCGGGCAAGCGGTTTCAGCGCGCCTGGTGGGTTCCGTGGAGGACTCTGGAAAATCCAGAGTCGTTGCCGCAACGGTCGTTGCACATAACGTAGCTACCGGCATTGATACCAAGGCAGTGACGGATGCATCCGGAGAATACAACTTTGCCAATATCCTGCCGGGCCATTATTCCTTGACTGCTTCGGCGGAAGGCTTTCAGACCGTCGAGGTGAAAGATTTGTCTCTTGAAATTGGCGATGCCAAGAAATTGAACATCACGCTTTCGCCACAGTCTGTGACGCAAACTGTGGAAGTCATCGAAAGCACTCCAACTATCGACACAGAGTCGACGAAGGTCGGTGCCGTAGTAGACAGTCAGCAAGCGCAGGACCTGCCTCTCGCTGATCGAGATGCCATGAAGTTGATCTTCCTGCAGGCGGGCACAAACCCCCTAGACGATCTGGTTCCCTCGGGAAGCCAGCAGCAGACCGGCGGTGTAGACGGCTTGCCTCCAGGTACAAGCGGAATTCAGGTTGAAGGCATTTTTGCGCAGAACAGCTCGTTTGACTATGCACCGTCTCATCCGTCCTTCGCCGTCCCGTCAGAGGCAGTTGGAGAATACCGGGTCAGTGCGGCAGGGAATGGGGCAAGTGACGGTGCATCATCCGGTGCCCAGGTGAAGGTGCTAATCAAGTCCGGTACAAATTCGTTCCATGGCTCAGCGTACGATTTTCTACGCAACACCATACTGAATGGCAAGTCGTATTTCACTACGGTCAATCCGCCGTATCACAAGAACCAGTACGGATACGCGATCGGTGGGCCCATCTTCAAGAACAGGACCTTTTTCTTTTCCACCACGGAATGGCAGAAGCAGACACAGAACGACAGCGAAGAGGCAACTGTCTATACGTCTAACGTCCGACAGGGCCTATTTCTCTATAACAACGCAGGCAAGAATTCGACATCGCTGGTCAGTCCAACAACCGGTGCTCCGCTGATTCCGGCTTCTCAGATCGGCTCGATCAATCTAACCACAGTGGACGCAACTAAACAGGGCTTCGACACGGCGTATTGGCCCGGATACCTCGCCGAGACGCCGCTGCCCAATGCCTGGGACGTGGGGGATGGCTTCAACACTGCTGGCTATCGATATTTGTCGCCCGATCCAGATAACTACTATGTGGGCGTAATCAAGGTCGACCATGTGCTGACCCCGAAGAACAATGTTTCCCTCTCCCTCTCCCAAGCCAACGAAAACGCGCCGGCATATAAGTACTACACGGGCACTATTTCCGAGGGTTACACGGAGTTCCGGCGCGGTTTGTCGCTCCGTTTGGTTACAACATTTTCGCCCTCGTTGACCAATGAGTTGAGTCTCGGCGGATCGCTGCGTCATGCTTTCCGCGCCAACACAACCACCTACTGCGAGAACCCTACTGGGAACATCACTCTGAATGTAGGCACACTTTGCGATTCGCGCGACGCCCAAAACAATCCGGCAGTTACCGAAGGTGGGCAGGACACAGCGACCAAGGTCTATGGAAAGCACACCATCGAAGCTGGCCTTGAATACTGGCACGAAACGCTCAACCGTCAGACTGGATTGAAGTACCCGGCTATCAATACTTCGAATACTTACAATCCTGCGAACGTCCCAGCTACCACGGGACTCAATTCAACAGATCAAACTGACGCGAAATCAGCGCTGAAGGATGTGACTGGGTATGTAGGGTCAATCGCCCAAAACTTCTACCTGCAGCCGAACGGTCAAGACACTCAGTATGGTGTTTTGAATGAGGAGCTGCGGAAAAACGAATGGGGATTGTCTGCGAGCGACTCGTGGAGATTGAGGCGCAATCTGACCGTCAACCTGGGGCTGCGCTGGGACATTCTGCCGATCGTGACCAACAGGGACCCAGTCGTCTATCCCTCCGGTGGACTGAATGGAGCGAAGGGAGTTCAAGGCCCGACGGGCGCGCCAACCAGTTGGAGTCTGGCCGCAAACAACGGTGCTGGTATCTACCCAACAGAGTGGCACGCATTCGCTCCGTCGGTCGGCGTCATCTGGGACCCATTTGGCGATGGAAAGTCCGCTGTTCGCGCCTCGTACCACCTTTCCAATGTCCGTTCGGCGATTGTGACTGGCGACTTCTCCTATGCAAATCAGGGACTGAGCAATTCAGTGACGCTGCAACCAGCGGCGCCCGGCGTTCGTTTGTCCCAGCTCAATCAGGTGCTTCCTATCACGGTGCCGACTGCTTTGGTGACGCAGGGAAATATTCGGCAGGGATCGGCCTATGTGTCGATTCCAAGTTTATCGACGCCCTATGTTCAGGAGTGGACGTTCGGCCTCGACCGGGAGGTATTCCATGATTGGAAGGTCTCGGCCACCTACGTTGGGAATCATTCGGTTGGCCTTTGGGACGGCAAAGACCTGAATCAGGTTGAGATAAGGGCTAACGGATTTCTGACTGCATTTCTCATTGCGCAGCAGAATCTTGCGACCAATGGAAAGCCAACTACGGGGGCAAGTCTGGGAAGCCTGCAGAGTTTATTTGCGGAACTTCCGTCGACAGAATATACGGCGATCACTCAAGGGCAAGCGGCCAGCGTAGCCAACTATCTGGATATAACCGCGGTAAGTGGTGTCGTCGGCGGCTATCTGACGAATGCCGGGTTGCCGCAGACGTTTTTCCGATATAACCCGCAGTTCAAAGACGTGTATGTGGTGGGCAACTACGGACAAACCACGTGGAACGGTCTGAAGCTGGAAGCTGTGCATCGTGAGCGCCACGGGCTCTACCTGCAGGCCAATTACACCTTCAGCAAGGGCTTTACCAATGCCGCGGCCGAGGCACAGGACAACCAGCAGCAATTTACGACGGCTTTCCGCGACAACTTGAACCACGCACTGGACCGGCAGTTGTCCCCGCTTGATGCCACTCACGTCATTCTTGCCAACGGATTGTATGAACTTCCCTTCGGTCGCGGCAAGCTGTTCCTGGGAAAATCGAACAACATCGTGGATAACATTATTGGCGGCTGGCACCTGAATGGCATTTTCGACTTCACAACAGGCAGGCCGGTCTCGATTACAACGGGTTATCAACTGCTGAATCAAAATGCTGCCAGCGTGCCGAACTTCGACCATTCCTTTCACAACCTAAGCCATGCAACGAAGAACCTGACAACGTCGACGGCAACCTTCACCACGGCGAGTGCGATCGGAGCGGCATTCAGCACTCCAGCTCCCGGTCAGTTCGGGAACTTTACGGAGCAGAACGTGCATGGGCTTTGGTATACGAATCTCGATGCCGGTCTATATAAGGCATTCAAGATAAAGCTGTGGGGAGAAGACACCCAGATCCAATTGCGTGGGGATTACTACAACGTCCTCAACCATACAAACTTCGTAACCCCATCGATAACCACAACCTCCGGAACCATTGGAAATGTCACCAAGTCGGATCCAGGGCGCATTGGTCAACTGTCTGCAAAGTTCACTTTCTAGCCTCGGCTGAAACATTCGCTGAGGAAGGCACCTTCATGGCGATGGCTGGCCGCACATGCCGGCCGGCCATCGCAACATTCAAAAGGGGGACATCAATCCATGCAACTTGGTAGAAGAGGATTTATTGCTACGATGGGTGCGTTGGCCGGGGCGAAGCTTGCCAAAGCAGCCTCATTCAGCAGTCAGGATCAGGCAAAGCCGGCGGATGCAAGACAGCCGAGCGGAGATCGTTTCAGGAAGGTTGATGAGATTATCAGCGCCGAATATGCCAGAGACGGGGTGGCGAGCATTACTGTCGGCCTCGTGGATGGAGCAGATCTGGTCTGGTCAAAGAGCTATGGACTGGCAAGGATCGAAGACCAGCAGGCGGCGAATGTAGACAACATCTACCGCATCGGTTCTATTACGAAGCAGTTTACAGCGATCGGGTTTCTACAGCTCGTCCAGAAAGGGACGCTGCATCTCACCGATCCGGTTGAGAAGTACGTGCCGGAGATCAGCGTTGTTTCAGGCAGGCCCTCTTACAGTCCGCCGATCACGTTAGTTCAACTAGCGACACATACGTCGGGACT
>Ga0181520_10000605_pt1 | contig 78223 bp, 62 predicted proteins | sample PEATcosm2014_Bin_29_FD_132451 | JGI IMG/M metagenome (GOLD analysis project Ga0181520, IMG submission 132451) | Peatland microbial communities from MTU Mesocosm Facility, Houghton, MI, USA - PEATcosm2014_Bin02_30_metaG | ecosystem: Environmental > Terrestrial > Soil > Wetlands > Peat | place... | reverse complement strand
TGGTCACACTCCTCAGGCAGGAAATGGCGCAAAACCCCGAATTACTCCGCCCGGCTGGCCTAAACACCTCGTCCCACAGTCTCGTTGCCGCAGCTGCAGCCTAAAAAATGTAGAAACTCCAGGTACGACTTCAGTCGTGCCGATAAGGCCCATAGAATGAGTCGGGGGCTTCAGCCCCTGGTGGGAGCCAGTCCCTCTGGGCTGAAGCCCCGCTCCTTCAAAACCTTTGGCGAAAGAACCTGAACAAGGGTTCTCTAGATGGAAATGCTGAGAATGCGGTTGAGGCGCTGCACAAAGGTCGCCGGGTCTGCCAGCGGAACGCCTTCCATCAGCAGTGCCTGATCCAGCAAGAGCCACGCGGCGTCCTCGGCGACGGAATCATCCGGACGCGCCTCGAGCTTTTTCACAATCTCGTGATCGGGATTGATCTCCAGCGTGGGCTTTGGCGCGGGAACATCCTGGCCCATGGCGCGCAGCATCTGCTGCATCTGCATGGAGGGCTCCGCCTCGTCGGAAACGATGCACGATGGGCTGTCGGCCAGCCGCACCGAAGCGCGCACGTCCTTCACGCGGTCGCCGAGCAGGGTTTTCAGCTTTTCCAGGAGCGGCTTCAGGGCTTCCGACTTGTCCGGTTCGGCTTCGTCCTTCAGATCCTCGCTGGTTGCGGCCTTGTTCACCGCCTTCAGGTCAATCGCCCCGTACTTTTCGACGCCCGAGAAGACGATCTCGTCGAACTCGTCGTCGAGGATAAGCACCTCGATCTCCTTCTTCTTGTAAATCTCCAGCAGCGGCGAGGTGCGCAACAATCCTTCTGCTCCGCCGGTGATGTAGTAGATGCTCTTCTGCCCTTCCTTCATGCGCGACATCACTTCGGCGAGGCTGGTGAGCCCCTCCACCTTGGTCGACTTGAAGCGGATCAGATCCAGAATCGTGTCGCGGTTGGCAAAGTCGCTGTACAGGCCCTCTTTCAGCGGGCGATTGTATTCGCCGATGAACTTCAGATACTCCTCGGGCTTGTTTGCGGCGATGTTCTTCAGTTCGGACAGGATTTTTTTGACGCTGGCGGTTTTGATGCTGGTCAGCACGCGATTCTGCTGCAGGATCTCGCGGCTCACATTCAGCGGAAGGTCCTCGCTGTCGATGATGCCGCGCACGAAGCGCAGATATTGCGGCAGCAGCTCCTTGGAATCGTCCATGATGAAGACGCGCTTCACATAGAGCTTGATGCCCGGCTTGTAGTCGTTGTGATACAGATCGATGGGCGCCTTGGCGGGAATGTAGAACAGCGTCGTGTATTCCAGGCTTCCCTCGGCCTTGGTGTGGAACCAGAAAAGCGGATCGTCCCAGCCGCCGGAGACGGATTTGTACAGCTCCTTGTAGTCCTCGTCCGTCAGCTCGTTCTTGGGACGCCGCCACAGCGCGCTGGCCACGTTCACCTGCTCGGTGGTCCGGGTCTTGTTGGACTTCTTCTCCTTCTCGTCCCACTCGCTCTTGTCGTAGGTGAGGAAGATGGGGAAGGCGATGTGGTTGGAGTACTTCTTGACCACTTCCTGCAGCCGGTAGCTGTTGGCGTACTGCTTGCCCTCATCGTTGAAGTGCAGCAGCACGGTGGTTCCGGCCACGGAGCGCTCCGCGGGCTCGATCTCGAAGCCGGTCGAGCCGTCGCTCGTCCAGCGCCAGGCCTTTTCCTCGCCGGCCTTGCGCGAGATGACCTCGATCTTGTCGGCAACCATGAAGGCGCTGTAGAAGCCCACGCCGAACTGGCCGATCAGATTGGAATCCTTGCGGGCGTCGCCGGAGAGCTGCGACAGGAAGTTCTTGGTTCCCGAGCGGGCAATGGTGCCCAGATTCGAGATCAGATCCTCTTCGTTCATGCCGATCCCGGTGTCGGCAATGCTGAGGGTCTGCTTCTCTTCGTCGAGTTCCAGATCGATGCGCGGATCGAAGGGAAGCGCCTTGTAGGCTTCTTCCACCAGCGACAGGTGGCGCAGCTTGTCCAGGGCGTCGGACGAGTTGGAAATCAGTTCGCGCAAAAAGATTTCCGGATGGGAATACAGCGAGTGGATGATCAGTTGGAGGAGTTGACTGACTTCGGTCTGAAATTCACGTTTCGACATATTCCTATTATCAACATCCAACCGCGGTGGAGGGAAGCCTTCGGTCGCCTCGATGGTGGCGTAGTTTGGTTTTCCGTAGGTCTATTGCGTCCGGGCCGACAGTGGGATGGTCGAAAAATGAAAACCTGGCGGAAGCCCCCCCGGCCGACTAGCCAATATCTGAAAAGAAAACGATCCGCGAGGACGTGAATCGGGTTGTCGCGCGGATCGACTAAGAGCGAAAGTGCGTCAGCCTTCTGTCTGCGATTTGGGAAGCTCGAGGTCAACGACGATTTCCCCATTTACACGTTCGTAGTCTTTGACGGCTTGCGTCAATCGATCAGCCATAATCTTTGCTCCACGCCAAGTCACCGTTACAGCTGCCTTTTCTTGCGCAATCGCCACAAGATCATCCCCGGGGTTAGGGGTTTCAGGGCTATTGACCATTTGGGCCAGTCTCACACGAACATCGTCAAGCGACCATTGAATCGTCGCAAGATTTGCATAAACCTCCATAACGCCTCCCGGGGCAGGGACCCAACGTATGGAGGGATTCTTCTCACTCTTAGTCTCAGCCATTCGTTACGCTCCAATCGCATTCTGAAATGGATCCGATTCAAGTGATTCATAGCGAGCGTTTTCTACCAGCTTCATCGCTCCCGCCTCCTGTCGCGGCGAATATCTCAAACCGCCCAATTGTCCCGATTGTTCTACCTTGGCATCATTTTCAGGGTTTAGAAATGATTCGTCTTCCGAAAGGCGCACGACGTCAAATGTGTCGGGGGTAAACGAGTTTTCCCAACGGACCATATCGCTAAACGGGACAAATTTGATGACTACCCCAACCCTCAATGCCGCCGCTATCTTCGCAATGGTTTCTAGGGTCATATTCGCTGCACCGGGCGTCTCAAACATCGAAATGCGAGATTGGTGCAAGTCGGACTCCCTGGCCAGATCGCGCTGAAACGGCATCGCAGGGTCAACCGACTTTACCCTAAGCGTTCTGATTTGGGCGGGTATCAGAACGGAAAGCTTGGCCTTGATATAGGCCGTTCGCGCCGCATGGCTTTTCAAGATCCTAGAAATCCTCTGTGATCTTTCGTTCACGGAATGGCCCTCCTTTCTTTGCATCTTTTGCTCTTCTGATTGCGGTCTGAAGGCAATCAGCCGGCTTGTACACCTTCTGCTTGTGGGAGCATCCAATTAGGAAAATGGCCGTCCTTCGTTCTCGACCAAAAACGCCGAGCAGTCTCTGCTGAATACTTTCCGCGCGAAACTTCCACTCCCAGATACCCCCTTCCTTGCATGGGCCTTGTAGGAATTCGCAGCCGATCCAATCGCTCGGCAACGTCGTTTTGGAATTGATCTTGAGGAGACCATTGAGGATATCTTGCCCCTCTTCAGGTAAGTCGAGATACCACTCCTCGATGTCCTCGGCGAAATCGAAGAATTGCCAATGACATACTGCAAATGGTATCACTTTTTTATGATTCGGCAAGCGATTTCCCTTGATTTCTCCAAATCTTTTATATGTGATCTGGACGTTAAAGGAAACTCATGGATCGCCTCAGTACAGATAAGCACCAAGTTGTTTTGGCCCTTGCAGAAGGGAAAAGCTTCAACTCTGTTGTCGGCATCGCCTGCGCCGCCAAGCATACCATTCTTAAGCTGCTTAACGATATGGAATCACGGAAGCTCCCGCAAAGAAAAAATCCCAGCGCTGAAAAAGCCGCCCGTCTTTGCGAGAGACGGGCGGCTCAGGTGGTGGCCGTAACTCAATGGGCAGAGTGGAGGATTTGTAATCCTCTTGTTGTGAGTTCGAGGCTCATCGGCCACCCCACTCTTTTTGACGTGGATTTCACCGTAAAGGACGCGCTAAAGCGAAGTCAAGGGCGTTCATTACGGCATTGTCCTAACCTTGAGAGAAATCTTCCCAGATCTCCCGAAACCACCAAGCTGCACTCCTGCCGTCACCTGTTTTGATGCACTCCGTCCGGGTGGCGCGAGCCCTGAAAAACGGCTCGGAGGGAGATCCGTGCCAGGTTTCGACAGGATGCGCATTCCTGGGTTCAGTCCTTCGATGTGCCGATCACGGTTCCGGGGCCTACCGACACGCCGGCCAACTCGTCGGCGCTGCGCACCTGGTTGCGGCCGGCTCCCTTGGCCCGGTAGAGCGCCGCGTCTGCGGACTCCACCAGGTCGTGCAGATGCATGCCGAACTTCGGAATCAGGGTGGCGCAGCCCAGGGAGATGGTGACCACTCCGAAAGTGTTTCCCACATGGGGCAGTCTGCGAAAGCTCACCGAGTCGCAGATCTCCTGGGCAACCTTCATCGCGCCCACGTTGTTCGTGTTGGGCAGGATCACGGCGAACTCCTCGCCGCCGTAACGGGCCACCAGGTCGCCGGGGCGCGATACCACGTCCATGCAGGCTTCGGCGATCTGCTTCAGGCAGCTGTCGCCTTTCACGTGCCCATAGGCGTCGTTGTAGGCTTTGAATTTGTCCACGTCCATCATGATCAACGAGAGTGGCTGCCGGTCGCGCGCGCTGCGCCGCCATTCGGTGCCCAGATACTGGTCGAAGTGCCGCCGGTTGGCCAGGTCGGTCAAGGCGTCCGTCACCGCCAGGGCTTCGACGGCCTCGTAGGCCGCCTGCAGCTTCTGTTCGGCTTCCTTGCGCTGCGAGATGTCGCGAACGATATTCAGCATCCGCGACGGCTCGCCATCCAGCTGGCCTTTTACCACGCGCAGGGTCGCCTCGACCCAGATGTAATCCCCATCTTCCTTGCGCACCCGGCACTCGATCATTGCGCCTTCCGTGCCGGTGTTCAGCTCCTGCATGATCGCCTGGGCGCGCGCCCGGTCGTCGGGGTGGATCAGCTCGATCCCTTCCTCGGTCATCAGCTCCTCGGGCTTCCATCCGCTGATGTGTTGGGCCGAGGCGGAGCCGTAGCGCCGGTGTCCGCTGAGGTCGGCGACGATGATCGCGTCGCGGGAGTTCTCGCTCACCAGCGCATGCAACGAGGCAATTTCTTCCAGCCGCCGCATCACGGCCTGCTCCCGCTCCAGCACCATCGAGAAGCAGTAGAGCATGAAGACTCCGGAGGCAATCAGCACCTGTAGCATCATCGACGGCTGATACGGCGTGTGCATGCTCAAAAAGAAGATGGGTCCCCTGCCTTGCAGCGTGGCCCATCCGCCCGTCCAAGCCACGATGATCATCGAGGTCGCGGCCCAGCCCATCCCCATGCGCACCAGAATCAGCGCCAGCAGGGGGAACAGGACAAACAGCAGTGGCGCGCCGGCGCGCGTAAAGGCCGTCATCGTGATCGCCACACAAGCCACCGGAAGCAGCCAGTTCCATCCCATGACGAAAGGGTGCTTGAAGCGTCCGATGAGAATCGCCACCAGCACAGGCGTGGCAATGGCGATGCCCAGCGCGTCCGAGGTGATCCATTGGCCCGCCGTAAGGCCCGTCGAAGCCACAGGCCAAAGCGACGAGATTGCGGCTCCCGCCAGACCTGTCAAAATCGGCCCGGCAAGGACACCAAACAATACAAAACGAATCAGATAGGTGTAATCGGTAAAACGGGGAGGCACGGTGGATCGCCGCCGCATCAGCAGCGCCGCAATCAGCACCTGAAGCAGATTCAGAATGAGCAGCAGAGTGTTCGTTTGCCAGGAGACGTTCGCCCGATCGTAGGCGATGAGCTGTGCGAACATCCCGACGGCCAGGTAGGCGGGCCAGCGCCGGCGGGAAGAGATCAATAAAAAGGCAAGCAATACGCCGTTTGCCAGCCAGATCAGATTGGAACCGAAGGTTGACCGAACCAACATTGTTGCGATGTTGACGTAAAGGAAACAGGTGCCCAGACGCAAGCCATACCCGTACTTCCGCAGCCAAACAGCCTGGCGACGGCTGGCCCCTGATCCTGAAATCCGGCCCATCTTCTTCCCCCAACTGACACACCTATTTCCTTTATCGGAGGAAACCGGCCAGAGATTAAGCGGAGCGTTTACAGTTTACCTGCGAACGAAAGAGCGCAAGCGCTGTCAATCGCACTCAAATTAGATCCATGGACGTAGGGTTGTCAGACGTAATTGTATCGGACTGACCCCATCGAGGAACGCGACTCATCTCGGGGGTACCGAGCAAATCACCGGTAGGGACGCGGAAAACGTAACCATTCCGATTCCTTGGACTCAGCGAAGCGTCTGCCCGGCCGGCCCGCCCCGCGGCCACTCTGGGCTACGCAAATTCCGGGAGGCTATACTGGCTCCGGTACCGGAGTCCCTCCCGGAACCCCTGGACCCTCTTCGATGCGGCCCGAAATCACCATAGCGACCGGCCAGCTGCGCCGAAACACTCCGGAAGCTGTCGAAGAAGCGGCCGGACCGCTACAGAGCCAAGAATTTTTACCGATGTAAGCAGTGAGGATGAAATGGAAGTCAAAGTAACCCATCTCGATGGCGTTCGGTTCAGCATTCAATCCCGTTCCCACACCGTTCTTTGTGACCAGCCGGCGGAAAATGGCGGGGAAGACGCCGGTATGACGCCTCCCGAGTTCCTGCTCGCGTCGCTGGCCTCCTGCGCCGGTTTCTACGCCATCCAGTACCTCAAGACGCGCAAACTGGCCGAGACCGGCGTCGAAGTCTCCGTCACCGCCGACAAGATCAAGCCCCCTGCGCGCCTGGGCAACTTCAACATCCGAGTCACCTGCCCGGTTCCGCTGACCCCGGAGCAGCACGAAGGCCTGATGCGCTCGGTAAAAAGCTGCCTGATTCACAACACGCTGCTGCATACGCCCGAGATCTCCATCGAACTGGAAGTTCCGGCCGCGGCCGCCATTTAGTAATGATCGCAGGGCTATGCAGGTTGCCGGAAGGCCCGCTCGGACGGTAGGTCGGGGTTTTAACCCCGGCATGAAGCCAATAAATTCTTTGCGGCCATTACAGGCTGCGGAATACCCAAACCAACATGGCTTTGTAACAGGGCATGACTTCAGTCATGCCAGCAAAGTCAATAAAGAACTGGGCTTTAGCCCCTGCTAAGGCCCATCCCAGCGCCTCACTCCAATTTAGGCCTTCTCCCGCAGTCCGATTTGGCCCTGCAGGGCTTTGCCTAAAGACGGCCGGTCACGCATTCTTGCCAAAAAGTCGAGCGCCTACCGAGAAAGCCAGAATCCTGCTTATGAGCGCCCCTGGGCCGATCCCCCAAAGAGGGATAGATGGGAGCAAGTGGCGATGAAATGGCAATTCCCAGCTGCCGGCGAGAACGCAGCCTGGACAATCCGGGACGCAGGCGAAAAGGCGACATATCGTTACAAATCGCTGCTAGCTGGCGTCAGGTCCTGTAGGAAGTGGTATTCACCGTCCAGAACGCCGGATGCCTCGCTTGCTTTTGCAGCCTTCGGATCGCTGATGAAGTTCTGGGCTCCGTCGAGACTATCGAGCTGAAAAAGGAAGAAGACATTATTGGGGTCGCTGACGCTTGACCACATCGTCTGCAGATGGAGACCTGCGCGTTCCTGAGCATCGCGATGCGAATCGAATATCACCTTCCAGGTGGAGAAGTCTCGCACCCTGTTGCGGCACAGCATGTATGCCATTCAACCCTCCCATTCGGGGAATGCTATCACACAGGTGCACCGCAGATAGGTCCTGTAAAGACGCCGTGAGGTCCGGGACGAGGGCCGCGCCCTGCCATTCGGCAATTCGTCATGAACCGTCGAATGGATTCGTCCCAGTGCCGCCCGCCCATCGGCGCCCGCTATCTTCCAGATGTATGCCCCAGCTCCAGCGTCACCAGCACGATGTCGTTGCTCCGCATCGGTACGGTGACTTCCAGCGTTCCGTCAACCCCCGCGCGCACCGTCTTGTCCTCTTCGGGCCTGTCGGCGGTGAGCGCGTTCAGCTTTGCCAGCTGTGCCGGGTCCAGATCCTTCGGCGCGCCCATTTCAATGTAGGCCGAATAGGCGTCGTTCGCCTGGTATCCGGTGCGGTGAATCTGCAGGCGATACTCTGCGCCCGCTGCCAGGTGCTTCACCCGCAACTGCACCGGCGCGGCCGGCTGCGCCGGAATCACTTTGCTATAGAAGGGATGGTTGCTGACCTTCTGCACGGGCTGCTCGAAATCCCAAATCAGCGCCGACAAGCTTTTCCCGTTTGCCGCCAGCATCGCCTGCCCATCGTTCGCGGCAATCTCGTTACCCTGCAAGGCATGCAGGTACTTGTAGGCGAAATACGCGGGTTTGCGGATGCCCTCGCGGGTCAGCAGTCCGAAACCGCCATGGAACGGCGTCGGCGGCGGGCCGGGTTCCTCGAATAAATCCGTATACGTCCAGTAGCTCATGCCCTGCGCCAAGCCCTCCGTAGCCTTGAGCTTGCTCAGGATGTACGGAGCGCTGATGTAGGAGTCGTGCACCAGGTCGCGCGGCGTGTAGCTGGTGCTCCACTCGGTGAAATACATGGGCAGCTTGGGAAACGCCGAAGCCGAAATCTGCTCCCGCACCCGCCGCACATCCCCCACAATCGCATCGGGCGACGCCGACAGCTTGGTGTCGCTCTGGCCGTTCTCATCCAGAAAGCCGCCCGTCACTCCGTAGGTGTGCGTGGCGACAAAATCGATGGCCGCGCCGCTCTCCTTGACGTGGGACAGGAACTCCGGAACCCACGCCGCTCCCGCCGTGGCCGGGCCGCCCACCCGCAGTGCCGGATCGATCGCCTTGATGGTCTTCGCGGTCAGGTCGTACAGCGCGAAGTACGCCTTCTGATCTCCGCCCTCCCAGAAGCCGCCCAGATTCGGCTCGTTCCACACCTCGAAATACCAAGTCCGCACTTCGTCCCGCCCGTAGCGTGCTTCGACGTGGCGCACGAAGGCATCGACCAGGTCGCGCCATCCGTCCGGTTTGGGATGCGAGGTGTTGCCCTTCCAATAAAAGATGCTGTTCTCGGAGGTGGCCAGCGCGGCCGGTGTAAAACCCAACTCCACAAAGGGCCGGATGTGCCGGGCCAGCAAATCGTCGTAGAGCTGGTCGATGCGCGTCCAGTCGTACATTGTCTTGCCATCCTCCACGCGCACGGTCCCCAGCACGTCGTGGAAGATGGCATGGAAACGCAGGTAGCGGAATCCAAGTTCGTCGACCGCTGTCTTGAGCTGTGCCTGATTGGCGTCCCGGATCAGCGTCCCCGGGTAGTCCGATCCCACCGACAGATCGAAAAAGCGGTCCACCGGCCCCTGCTGCTGCGCCAGGTCCGCGCTGATCACCCGAGGCGCAGGTTCCTGGGCCACTGCGGCAGAAATAGAAAAAACTGCCGCGAAGGCGGCAAGAATCGGCATGCGGAACGGCCGCACATCCTTCAAGACTTTCAGAATCATGGCTCACTCGGACTTTCGTAGGATGAAAAGGATCGATGAAAAGAAGAAAATCGATTTTCATCCACGTATTCTGCAACACGGACCATGATACAGATTCCGAACGAAGCGGCGCTGTGAAGTGCAGACCAGGGTCAGGGCCGTGGGTTCTCCCACTGGCCGCTCTTCGCCGAGTTGAAGATGGCTTCGATCACCGCCATGTTCCGTATGCCCTCCTCCAGCGGCACCGGGACGTCGGTATTCTCCAGCACCGCGCGCGAGAAAGCATCGCCCTGCAGCGTGTACTGGTCGCAGGTGTCAAAGCTCTCGATTTCGATGCCGCTGCCAAATAGGTCTCCGCTGTCGATCAGGATCCGCGTCTGCCGGTCGTTGGGCGCATTGAAGGGAATCTCGACCTCGATGCGGCCCTTGGTTCCGACGAAATGCACGCGCTGGTATTGCACCAGTTGCGTGCTGCAGGTGAAGATGGCCTGCCCGGTAGGGAACTCCAGAATCGCCGAGGTCAGCCGGTCCACGCGCATCGCCGGATCGTTGTCGATGCTGGCTACCACGCGTGTCGGCTCCTGCCCGAATCCGTAGCGGGCCGAGTGGATGAGGTAGCAGCCAATATCCATCAGCGCCCCTCCGCCCGCTTCCACCTGGTTGCGAATGTTCGCCGGGTCGGTGTTGAAGTAGCTGAAGAAGCCCATCACAGCCCGCAGCTCGCCGATGCGCCCGGCGCGCAGCAGTTCGCGCACCCGCAGCCACTGTGGATGGCAGCGGATCATGAACGCTTCGCCGATCTTGACGCCGCTGGTGGCCCGTACCATGAGGAGCTTATTGCCCTCGGCCACGGTCAGGCTCAGCGGTTTCTCGCACAGCACGTGCTTGCCCGCCTCTGCCGCCTTGATGGTCCACGGCACGTGCAACTGGTTGGGCAGCGGGTTATAAATGGCGTCGATCTTGGGGTCGGCCAGCAACTCCTCATACGTCCCGTAAGCTGTGGGAATGCCCAAAGCCGCGGCCGCGCTACGGGCCCTGGCCAGGTCGCGCGAGGCAATCGCGGCCACCGTGCTGTAGCGGCCAAGTTGCATGGCCGGAAGAACCTTCTTCAAGCCAATATTCGCAGTGCTCAGAACTCCCCATCGAAGCTTCTTTTCCATGACGCCCATGATAACGCCGATGCGCTTCCGCTTCTGTGTTCTTTGTGCTTTCTGTGAAGGCCCGGGAACGCGGCCTCCGCCCGATCGCTTCAGGGTGCCGCATCGGGAGTGATAGACTTTGCCCGTTCGCTGTCCCGGAGTTTTCGGGTTCCGGCGCTTGCTTGCACCGACTTGTTCCTCTGCCTTGTTCCTCCGGAGAGACCATGAAGTTTTCTGCCCTCCTCATTCTTGCTGCGTCCACGCTGCCAGCAGTCGCGCAGCCCTATACGCGCGGCATCGGCCTCTATCCCGGCGATCCCAAACAATACATGGGACCGTCGATGGTCGCGGACGCGGTCACCTATCGAAATCTCGCCCTGCACCGGCCCGCTTATCAGTCCAGCGCTTACGACTACAACCTCACGGCGCAACTGGTCACCGACGGAATACGCCAGACCACCCTGCCGCAGTGGATCGTCGCCACCACCAGCACCGCAGGTCTTCTGGGCAAGCGCGACCGCGAGGTCTTTCTGGATGGCAACCCCACCTCGTCGGTCGATGTGACGGGCGATCACCCCTGGGTGGAATTCGCACTCGAAGGCGGCGAAGCTCCGGAGCCAAGCCTTCCCGAAATCGACCATATCGACCTCTACCTGCGCAACATCTACGGCCCGCCGCCTGCCGGTGGATGGACCTTCATCGTGCTCGGCTCCATGGTCCCTGGTTCGGACGACCCAGCCGCCTGGAAGGAACTGGGCCGCGTCAGCGGTACGGCGCTGCCGCCCATGAATCCGAACGGCGCGAGCTTCCGCCAGCCTATTGACCTGACCGCCCCAGCGCGTTTCCGTGCCTATCGCGTCGAGTTCCTGACCAAAGACGCCCGCACCTGGGGAGTGGCCGAATTGGCTCTCTTCCGCAAGGGCAGGGAAGTGCACATCGCCGGGCCGGATCTCTTCAGGAGCGCCTGGATGAGCGCAGGCAGCGGGACCGAGTGGGTCTACGTGGACCTCGGCGCGAATTGCACCTTCGACCGCGTCAAGCTGGCCTGGATCCAGCGCGCGGCCGAAGGCGAGATTCAGGTCTCCGCCGATGCCGCCGAATGGAAGACCCTTCAGCCTCTACCGTCTTCAAACAGTCCCGAAACCAGTCTCGACGACGACATTCGCCTGCCCCAGCCCGCGCATGCCCGTTACGTGCGCGTGTTGATGACCCGCCCCGCCGAGCCGGAATCCCGCTACATCCTCAGCGAAATGGAAGTCTGGGGCCGCGGCGGCCCGGTGCCGGTAGCCAAACCCGCAGCTGTGGCCAGGCCGGACGGCTCGCTGCCGCTCGATGGCGGCAAATGGCGGCTGCAGCGCGCCAGCCTCGTTCCCGTCGGCGGCGAGCAGATTTCCAGCCCCGGCTTCGCCGACAAGGACTGGATGATCGCCACCGTTCCCGGAACTGTGCTCACCAGCTACCTGAACGACGGCGCAATCGTCAATCCCGACTTTGGCGACAACCAGTACGCGGTCTCCGATTCCTTCTTCTGCGCCGACTTCTGGTATCGCGACGAATTTTTGGCCCCTGCCGTGAGTGGCCTCGGGCAACACCGATGGTTGAACTTCGACGGCATCAACTGGAAGGCGGAAGTCTATCTCAACGGCCATCGCGTCGGCCGCATCGACGGCGGATACATGCGCGGCCGTTTCGACGTGACGGCGCTGCTGCATCCCGGCGCGGTCAATGCGCTCGCCGTTCGCATCCTGCGCAACGACAACCCCGGTGGCGCCAAGGACAAGGAAGGCGACACGGTCAACGGTGGCGCGCTGGGCCGCGACAATCCCACCTATCACGCCTCTGCCGGATGGGACTGGATGTCCACCATCCGCGGCCGCAACACCGGCATCTGGGCTGGCGTCACGCTCACCACCAGCGGCGCGGTCACCATTGAAGCTCCGCTGGTCACCACCACCCTGCCCCTGCCCGATATCTCGCATGCCGACGTCAATATCTCCGCCACTCTGCGCAACCAGGGGGCTACTCCTGTCTCCGGGGTCTTGCGCGCGCTTCGGCACTGTCACGATTGAAACGCCTGTCACACTCGAGGCCAACAGCGCCAAGACCGTTCAGTTATCCCCTGCCACGCAGCCCGCGCTGCGCATCGACCACCCGAAGCTCTGGTGGCCGGTTGGCTATGGCGAGCCCAATCTCTATCCCGTCAGCCTCACATTCGTCGCCAACGGCAAACTCAGCGACAGCACCTCGTTCAAAGCCGGAATTCGCCAGTTCACCTATTCCGAAGACGGCGGCGTGCTCAAGATATGGGTCAACGGCCGCCGCTTCATTGCGCGCGGCGGCAACTGGGGATTTCCGGAGTCCATGCTGCGCTACCGCCAGCGCGAATACGACACCGCTCTTGCCTATCACCGCGACCAGCACTTCAACATGATCCGCAACTGGGTAGGACAGACCGGAGACGAGGCCTTTTACGACGCCGCCGACCGCTATGGGGTGGTCATCTGGCAGGAGTTCTGGCTGGCCAATCCCTGGGACGGACAGAACCCCGACAACAACGATTTCTTCCTCACCGTGGCCAGGGATTATCTGTTGCGCATTCGCAACCACGCCTCATTGGGGATCTTCTGCGGGCGCAACGAGGGCAATCCGCCGAAGCCCATCGACGACGGCCTGCGTAGCTTGGTGGCCGAGTTCCGGCCGGGTTCGCATTACATCTCCAACTCAGCCGCTGGCCCGGTCAGCGGGGGAGGGCCGTATCGCGTCGAGCCGCTCAAGTATTATTTCCAGCACTCCTTCGATCGCCTGCATAGCGAGATCGGCGCCCCCAATGTGCCCGAACTTGCAATCCTTGACCGAACCATTCCGCGCTCGGACGTGTGGCCCGAGGCCGGCCCCCAGTGGCTTCTGCACGATTTCTATCCGAAAAACCCCTTCAAGGATGCGGTGGAGAACCAATTCGGCGGAGCCGGCAATATCAGCGAATGGGTCGGCCTGGCGCAATTCGTCGACTACAACGCCTATCGTGGCATGTTCGAGGGGCAAAGCAAGAACCGCCTCGGCACGCTGATCTGGATGAGCCATCCGGCGTGGCCCTCGCTGCTGTGGCAGACGTACGACTACTTCTTCGACACCGACGCCGCCTACTACGGCGCCAAGAAGGCCGCCGAGCCGCTGCACATCCAGTGGAACGCATTCGCCGACACGGTCGAGGTGGTCAACTATAGCGCCGGCGACCTGACAGCACTAACGGCGCGCGCCGAAGTGCTGGACATCGACGGAGCGGTGAAGTGGCAAAAGAGCGTCACTCTCGACAGCAAGGAAGACAGCACCGAGTCGCCCATCCACATGGAATATCCGGACGGTCTCAGCCGCACCCACTTCATTCGGCTCACCTTGGAGCGCGACGGCAAAACCCTCTCGTCGAATTTCTATCTGCACGGCAACAGCGAGAATTCGCAAGGCAGCAGCGGCTCTTCGCAACCGAACAATGAGGAGGACTACCGCGGCCTGCGCGGATTGCCCGAGGCCAAGCTCGCGGTGCATTCGACCATTCAAAAGATCGGCGGCCAATGGAAGATCGTGACGGAACTGCACAACACCTCTTCCACTCCCGCGCTGATGGTGCGCGTCAAGGCCGTGCGCGAGAAATCGGGCGATCCGATCCTGCCGGCGCTCTACGACGACAACTACATCGCGTTGATGCCTGGCGAGAGCCGCACCATCCACGCCACTCTGCTCAACGCCGACACCCGCGGCGAGCGTCCCCGCATCCAATTGGAGGGCTACAACCTGGCCAAGCCCTGAGGCCGCTGTCGCAAAATCCCGCCGCCCCGCCGGAAGGGGCAGGCGGGATGCGTCGTTCCGCACTGATTGGGGTGCCCCGGATTCGGAGTCGGCTGGCTGGCCGTCGGGGCAACTCAAGGGCTTTGTCCGGATTGGCTACCAACTCTCGGAACTCAAAAACGCACACCGCTCAGGCCGAATGAACGCGTTGATTGGTCTACGTCAGTCAGATGGTTGATCCTTTCCCTGCCTAGAGTAGGAAAGTCCTCCCGCTGAAGAGCCCCGGTAGCCAGTTCATTCAGCCTCCCGCCGAGATGAAACAGACATGCGGCGATTGGCAAAGTTGGCCATCGGAGGCACAATGGTATTTGAGGTGCTCAATGCCCACGCGTAATGTGAGTCTTCCTGACGAGTTGGATCGCTTTATCAACAACAAGGTGGCGGCAGGTTTGTATGCCAATGCCAGTGAAGTCGTGCGGACTGCTCTTCGTAATCTGGAGCAGGACGAGCGGGAATATGAGGCCAGGCTGGCCGCGCTCCGGGTGCTTATTAACGAAGGAATAAACAGTGATCCAGCGGATGATGTTGACGGGGAAGAGTTCTTTGAACAAATGCGGGTGCACATAGCGGCCCGTGGAGGGGAGAAGAAAGAAGCTCGCGTTGCCTAAATACCGTTTAACCAGCGAAGCCAGATCGGATATTCGGAAAATCTTGGATTTTACTCAAGACAAATGGGGAACCGCACAGGCAGAGAAGTACAGCCAGAAGATGCAGGACTGTTTTCAAATGCTCGCAGAGAATCCGATGCTTGGCAGGTCTTGCGATCGCATCCGGCAAGGACTTCACCGGATCGAGCATGAGAGGCATGTGGTGTTCTATCTCTTGGAGCCGACGAGTGTGCGTATCGTGCGCGTCCTGCATCGGAGCATGTTGCCTGATCAGGTGCGATTTCCCCGGTGATCGGAAAGTCCGAAGCAACATTCGCGCCCCAAGGGGAGCGCATGGTGAATGATCCCAAAATTGAGTCCTAACTGCATTCGCTGGTGAAACGAGGGAGACCCGGAGTTACAAGGGGTATATGCAAAAGCTGGAGCATCCGACCGGAAAACAAGAAAAACTTACCGCAACATTTTTCGCGGGACTGCATTTATCAGAGTGCAAGCGGGACGGCCTCCGGAATCCTCGAAAACCTCCGAGACGCCCGCAAGTCCGATGTGGAGGAGACAAGTCCTATGAACAAGCTGGGAGTTTCTATCGTCGCGGGGATGCTCCTCGCTGCTGCACCCGCATTTTCCCAAAACAAGATTCTGAGTGGAAGCCTGAGGGGCCAGGGCCAGGCGGTGGTCACCGTTCTTCCGGCAAATGATGGCGATCTCAAGGTCGACGTGAGCCTGCAAAACCTCAAATTGAAGGTCAATGGCAAGGAGTCCGACGTGACCGGCTGGAAGCACCTTTCAACGCCAGCCAGTCCCGTGGAAATGGTGCTGTTGATCGACGGCGGAGCTCGCTCGAGCATCGGCACGCAATTCGGCGAGATGCAGAGCTTCATCAAGGAGATGCCGACCCAGACCAAGCTGGCCCTCGCGTACATGGAAAACGGCCGAGCCGCCCTGATGGGCCCGCTCACTGCGAATTCCGATGAGTTGGTGCGCGAGCTGCATCTGCCCGGAGCGCCGGCCGGCTCCAGCGCCAGCCCTTACTTCTGCCTCTCCGACCTTGCGCATCACTGGCCCTCGACCGACCGTGCGGCGCGCCGCGTGGTGGTGATGATCACCGACGGCCTGGATCCCTATCAGCGGGGCTTCGATCCGGCCGATCCTTATGTGCAGACCGCCATACGGGATTCGGTGCGCGCGGGGATGGTGGTCTATTCGATGTACTGGCACGTGCTGGGGCGTGCCGACAGTTCAGCCTACGGGGCCAACGCGGGCCAAAGCCTGCTATCCATGGTGACCTCGGCGACCGGCGGCCAGAGCTACTGGGAGGGGGTCGGGAACCCGGTTTCGTTTGAGCCGTTTTTCACCGACATTCGTCGCTGCCTGCGCAATCAGTATCAGCTGAACTTTACCGCGGAGCCCGGCAAGAAACCCGAAGTTGCGACACTCAAGTTGCATCTCGAAGGAGTCAATGCCAAGGTCTTTGCGCCCGAACAGGTGCTGGTGGAGTAAGAGGCCAACGAATGGAGCGCCGGGGAATATGAAGGTGCGCCGGCCTCACGTTCTTCCCCAGGCCCATGAATTCCGGCTTCTCGTGCCACACGAGCCCCTCCACCCAATTTGGGTGCCCCAGGTCCCGGTCCTGAGCGCAAGCGAAGGACCGGACCTGGGAAAGCACGAATCCTCCCCCTGAAGATGGGTGACCCTCGCTTTCGGGGACCTGGGAAAGCACGAAACCACCAGAATCTACAGCCGTTCCGCGACGCTCTTGGCCTGCGTAAACAGCAGCAGGTAGTCCGGGCCGCCGGCCTTGGAGTCCGTTCCGCTCATGTTGAAGCCGCCAAACGGATGCGCGCCCACCATCGCACCCGTGCATTTCCGGTTGAAGTACAGATTGCCCACGTGGAAGTCGCGTCGCGCCCGGTCCAGCTTGGCGCGGTCGGTCGAATAGAGCGCGCCGGTCAGGCCATACTCGGTGTTGTTGGCCACCGCCAGCCCCTCCTCGAAGCTCTCCACTTTGATCAGGGCCAGCACCGGCCCGAAGATCTCTTCCTGTGCCAGAACCGCATCGGAGGCAATGTCGGCAAAAACCGTCGGCTCCAGGAAGTAGCCGCCGTCGGCGGTCTGCGGAGCAGCGCCGCCGGTCAGCAACCGGCCTTCTTTCTTGCCCGTTTCGACATACCGCAGCATCGATTCCAGTGCCCCCTTGTTCACCACCGGGCCAATATAGTTGTTGGCCGCCGGATCGCCCACCGTCAGCCTGGCAACGCGCGCCAGAATGCGCTCGATCATCGCGTCGTACACCGGGGCTTCAATGATGGCGCGCGAGCAGGCCGAGCACTTCTGCCCGCTGAATCCAAAGGCCGAGGCGACAATGCCATCGGCTGCGGCGTCCAGATCGGCGTCGGCAGCAACGAGAATGGAATCCTTGCCTCCCATCTCCAGGATCGTCCGCTTGATCCAGATCTGCCCTGCCTGGGTTCTGGCGGCACGCTCGTGGATCTCCAGACCCACCGCCTTGGAGCCGGTGAAGGCGATGAAGCGGGTCTTGGGGTGCTCCACAATAGCATTGCCGAAAGTTGCGCCCGAACCGGGGCAGAAATTCACCACGCCGGCCGGGATTCCAGCCTCTTCCAGCACTTCAACAAACTTGGCCGCAATCGTCGGCGCGTCGCTCGAGGGCTTCAGAATCACCGTGTTGCCGGTGACGATCGAGGCCGCCGTCATTCCAGCCATGATGGCGAAGGGAAAGTTCCACGGCGGAATCACCGCGCCCACGCCCAGCGGGACATAGATCAGCTCGTTGCGCTCGCCAGGATACTGGATGGGTGTCTTGGCTCCCGCCAGCCGCAGCGCCTCGCGTGCGTAGAACTCCAGGAAGTCGATGGTCTCGCCCACGTCGGCGTCGGCCTCGGCCCAGTTCTTGCCCACCTCGTACGTGAGCCAGGCGCAAAACTCCAGATGGCGTGTCCGGATGATGGAGGCCGCCTGGCGCAGCAGCGCGACGCGCGTCTCGACGGGAGTCCTGCCCCACAGCTCGAACGCGGCCAGCGCGGCGCTCATGGCCAGCTCGGCGTGTTCGGCCCCGGCCTTCTGGTGCACGCCGACCAGTTGCGCCGGCCGGGCGGGATTGACGGAGCGGATCTTTTCGGCGGTCTCGACGCGCTCGCCGCCGATGATCAGCGGATACTCGCGGCCCAGCTGGCCATGAACCAGCTCCAGCGCGGCGCGCATTTTTTGCTCGTTCTCGGATGTCTTGAAGTCCAGAAAAGGTTCATTCACAAACTCGCCCTCAGGCGAGCGCTGCTGTGCGGTAGGGGGGACGGTTACGGCTGCCATGATCCATCTAGTGTAGCGCCGCGGCTTGCCCTTGCAGATGCGCCTTCAGCGCGAAACGGCGCAGGATTCAACGCCGGCGATCCCCGACGACTGGCAGGATCGGGTGGCCACCACCGATGCCTCGCGCAACGCGGATTCGAAATCGCCGCCCTGTGCAAAGTGGTAACAGAAGGCCCCATGCAGCACGTCGCCAGCACCCAGCGTGTCTTTCGCTTCGATGGCCTCAATCTCGATTTCGAAGCGGCGTCCGCCGTCCCAGCCGAGGATGGGCCGCGCGCCGCGGGTGACGGCGATATACGGCACTTCCTGCGCGGCAAACCAGCTGAAGATGGACTCCGGCCCGGCAGGCTCACCGGGAATGGTGAAGCGTTCGCTGCAGATCGCGGCGGTCAGCAGGGGGGCCAGTTCGGCGGTTCCCGGCTTCCAGCTTCCTCCATCGAGGCAGAGGGCCGAGTCTTTGCAGCTTGCAAGCAGGGGCAGGGTCTCAGCCAGATGGAATCCGTCGCAGAGGATGACCGGCGGCGGATCCGCCCAGGCGTCGGGGGCAGCCTGGTCCCACGCGGCGGGCAGCGCAGGCAGCGTGACGGTGGAGAGCGGCGGATTGACGATAGTGCGGCTGGATCGGGTCGCGCCGATCAGCGCGGTGACCAGCGGAGTTTCGTAGCCCGTTCCGGCTCCCAGATCGAGCAGGCGGATGCTGTGCCGGCCCAGTTCCTCGCGCACCAGCACGGACCACGGGCCTCCGCCGACCGCGCTCACCAGATAGGCGCTGCCGCCCAGCATCGAGTGCGTAATGGCTGCGTTGAGTGCCGGTCCGCCCGGAGCCGAGCGCATTTCGCGGGCATAGGCCTTGGTATCTTCGGCAGGTAGTTCGTCCAGCCAGTAGAGCAGATCCAGTGTGGTTCGGCCGACGAAAAGGACGCGCGGAGAGGGGCAATGCAGTACGGAACACATAGTTCAATTGTACGGACACGGCGTCGGCGCCCGAGTCAGCCGGGTGCCTCATCCTTGAATCGTCTTTTTGATTCAAGGGTGGGAAAGCACGAACCTCAACCCAGGCCTTCATTTTGAAAGGGCACGGCTTCAGCCGTGCCAATTCGGCCAATAAAATGAGCGGGGCTTTTCAGGCTGCGGAAAAACTCTGTTTGGCCAGGCTTTGTAACAGGGCATGACTTCAGTTGTGCCGATAAAGCCAATAGAATGAGTCGTGGGCTTTAGCCCCTGCTAGGCTCATTTCAGCAATTCAGTCGAACTCGGGCCTTTTTCCGCAGCCTGAACAGGGCAATACCGCACCAGGCCGCAGTCTTGATGGCATCCGGCCCTCAGAACCCGTCCCGCTGCGCCTGCCCCGGGAACAGAACGTCGTGGGCCGCGGTCTTCTTGTCGTCCTTGCCCCAGGTCCAGTACATGCCCAGGTAGGCGTAGTTCTCCGTCTGCCCGGCGATGGAGTGCCCGTAAGCAAACAGCAACTGCGTATTCGGATTCTTGAAGTGGTAGTATCCGCCAACATCGATCATCGTCGAGGCCTGGGTCTGCGCCGTCGCGATCCCTTCGCGCCCATGCGAAAACACCTCGGCCGCCAGTTCCAGCCGCTCGCTCAACTCCTTCTTCAGCAGGAACCCGCCATAGGCAAAGTCGCGGAAGCCGGTCTGCGGAACCACCTGCTCGCCCGCGCCGCCGTCCAGGGTCCACTTGCCGATATTCTTCTGCATCCAGAACGGCAGCTTGTACCAGGCCTTGCCGACGCCGAGCCCCTTGCTGTCGTTCCCGGTGGGCATCTCGAACATGGTGAATGTCCCCATCTGCGGGATGTGCGGCGTCTCCTTGATGAGGGCGAGCTTGACACCCAACTCCATGTCGGTGAGGCCAAAGGCGCTGGGACCGGCTCCGGCTGGCAGATAAATGGGATTGTTCAGTGGCGCGGCCACTCCTAAAGGAAGGATTGCATGCAACTGCACGCGGGGAATCGCGCCCCAGTTGAACTCGATGGCCGGGCCGCTGGAGTCCATCTCCACCGGTGTGCAGTCCATGCCGCCGAAGATGTAGAACTCGTAGTGCTGGAAGTCGACCGGCACAGGGTCGTCGATCTGGAACGGAGGCCCCTGTGCCCACAAGGCGGGAACCAGAAAAAGGGAAAGTAGAACAAGAAAAAGAAAATCCCGGCTTCTTGCTTGCGGCATCGGCGCTCCCCGCGTCCCCGGCCTTGAGCCGGGAACCAAAGTGATTGCGCTCTATTCGATGCAGGGCAGGCAGAGGGGGACGCTCTGCATCTGAGGCGATCAGCCCGCCAGCGACTTCTTCACAATCTCGCTGACCAGGCGGCCCTCGGCGCGCGCGCCGGACGCCTGCAGCTTCGCCTGCACGGCCTTCATCACCGCGCCCATCTCTTTCTGTGTGGGCGCTTTTCCGGCTGCGGCGGTCACCTCGGCAACCGCATCGGCAACCAGGGCAGCCAACCCGGCCTCGTCCAGGGCCTTGGGCAGGAACTCCTCGATCACCACGATCTCGGCGGCTTCCTTGGCGGCCAGTTCCAGCCGTCCGCCCTTGGTGAACTGCTCGATCGAGTCGCGACGCTGCTTGATCATCGTGGCCAGAGCCTGCTCGCTCTCGGCCGGAGTCAGCGGCTGCCGCTTCTCGATGGCCTTGTTCTTGAGCGCGTTCTTGATCAGGCGCAGAGTCTGGGTGCGCTCCGCGTCGTGCGCCTTCAGGGCTACAGTAACTTGTGCGCTTACAAGGGCTTCCAGTGCGCCTGCATCCATGGTTCTTCCTCATTCTTCGCCCCGCATATCGAGCCGGCGGGGCGGGTATCCATCTTGAAAATCATACCGCAGCCAGCTTTTGACCGGATAAAGCCTTGGGTCAAAGGGATTTAGTCCATTCATCCATCCACGCAATTCAGAATGCAATCGGTAAATGCAGTGGTATCCTGCTGAGGAATCCGCCATGGAGAGTCTGAGCCAACAAAATGTTGAAGAGATAGCCGGCCTTTGCAGGCGCTATCGGGTGCGCCGCTTGGCCGCATTTGGCTCCATTCTGCGCCCGGACTTTGACCCGCTCAGCAGCGATGCGGATTTCCTGGTGGAGTTTGAGCCTGTTTCAGTAGCTGTCAGAATGCAGAACTATCTTGCGCTGCGCGAAGCGCTCGCCGCTTTGCTTTCCCGCCCTGTCGATCTGGTTGAAGAAGGCGCAATCCGGAACCCATACATCCTTCAAGCCGTCGCCCGGCAGCAGCAAGTCCTCTATGCAGCGTGACGCCAAAGCCTATCTCTGGGACGTAGCGAATGCTGCAGCCAGTATTCGTGCCTTCACTGCAGGCAAAAGCATGACCGATTACTTGCAGGATGATTTGCTCAGGTCAGCCGTCGAGCGCAAATTTGGAATCATCGGCGAAGCGCTCTCCCAGCTATTGCAGCATTTTCCTGATTACCGCGCCAGAATTACCCTGGTCGCGGATGTGATCGCGTTTCGCAACCAGATCGTTCACGGCTATGCAACCATCCGGGATGACATGGTGTGGGAAATCCTGCAGGTCTATCTACCCAGGCTCGAAAGTGAGGTCCTTCAACTGCTTGAAGGACTGGGGCGTTAGAACCGGGAGACCTCGCCTAGCTCAAAAACTCCGCAATCGCCCTAACCACCGTCTGCTGCTCGTCCTCGCGCAACTCCGGGAAAATCGGTAGAGCCAGCACTTCCCGCGCGGCGCGCTCGGCTTCCGGGAACGCCCCTTCCGTGTAGCCAAGGAACTTGAGCGCTTCCTGCAGGTGCAGCGGCACCGGGTAATAAACCTCCGACCCGATCTTGCGCGCCGACAGAAATGCCCGCAATTCGTCGCGCCGCTGTGTGCGGATGACGTACTGATGCCACACGTGCCGGCTGCCCTTCACCTCGTGCGGAAGAACGATTCCGTGCGCGGGATAGAGCCCCCCCTCGGCCAGTCCGGCAGCGGCGAAAAGCGAGTGGTAACGCTCGGCCACAGCTCGCCGGGCGTCATTCCACCCCGCGATGTACTTGAGCTTGATGTTCAGGATGGCGCCCTGAAAGCCGTCCATCCGGGTATTCCAGCCCACCTCGTCGTGATAGTAGCGGCGGCGCATTCCGTGCTGGCGCAGCATCCGAGCTCTCTCTGCGATTTCCTCGGAATTTGTGCTGACCATGCCCGCATCGCCCGCCGCGCTCAGGTTCTTGGTGGGATAAAAGCTGAAGGCCGCCGCGTCGCCCAGTCCGCCCGCCTTGACGCCCTTCCACTCCGCTCCCCAGGCCTGCGCCGCATCTTCAACCGTCTTCAGGCCAAAAGTCTTGGCAATCCGGGTCATGGCGGTGAAGTCGGCCGTCTGGCCATAAAGATGGACCGGCAGCAGGGCCCGCACGGCCGCGCCGGCCGGGCTGTCCAGTACCGCCTCCGTGGCGGAGGGGTCCAGGTTGAAGGTGGCCGGATCGATGTCCGCCAGCACCGGAACCGCTCCCGCACGCAGAATCGAGCTTACCGATGCAAAAAAGCTGAACGGCGTGGTCAGAACCGCCTGTCCCGTGCCGACTCCGGCAGCGGCCAGCGCCAGCCATAGCGCGTCGGTTCCCGACGAGCATCCCATCGCGTGCGCCACGCCCAGCTGCCGCGCGGCTGCATTCTCAAAGGCAGCCACCGGCTCACCAAGGATAAACTGCTGCGTCTCCAACACATGGCCGACCGCCTCAAGCAGTTCCTGGTGCAAAGGCTGGTATTGGCGCTTCAAATCCAGCATGGGTACGGGCATGGGTGAAGACTGATGGGGGGCAGGCATTTCGGTCGTCGTGCGGAAAGCAGGGTCTATCTTTTTCACGTGAATATCGTAGCAGCCACGCAGAATGGTCCGTCCCATTCGAGCGAAACCAGAGCCCCTGTGCCCCACCCGGTTTGGTGCAAGGTCGCCGCGGCCCGGAAAATTCGCTCTGTCAAAAGGAAACTCCGCGCGTAATCCGGTAAAGATGGATGAGTGCACGAATTAGCTACGCCTCCGGTAGTCTGTTTCAGGTGCTCAAACAGGGATACTTAGAGCCAAGCCAATCCGGAAGAGCCCGGCACAGTTGAAAAGGTTGGCAAACCTATATATTGTTGTCACATTGCGGGACCTGACGGCGTCCGGGGCTCTGGCGCCGTGACCGTGCTACTTATGTACGTGTATTCGCAGTTCATTAGCAACCAACCACTCGAGAGAAAGTAGGAGATCGGCAAATGGAAAACAAGCCGGCACAAAATATTCAGGATACTTTCCTGAACACCGTCCGCAAGGACAAGACCCCCATTACGATTTATCTGGTCAGCGGAGTCAAGCTCACCGGAAAGATCCGTTCCTTTGACAAGTATTCGGTTTTGCTGGAAAACAACAGCCAGGAGCAGTTGATCTTCAAGCACGCCATTTCGACGGTGGTCAGTAATCGCAGCGTCATGCATACGGAACACCGCCCGGGAGCCGTTCTGACTGGCGCGGCGCCACTGGGAATGCAGGCCGTCCCCTCGGCCCTCGCGGAGCAGCGTTAGAGCGAAACCAGAGTTCATGTGCCCCGGTCAGTTTCGTGCGGGGTCGCCGCTCCCTGATGGTCGCGTCGACTTTGGTGCAATGCTTTCGAGGTACAGCAACTCTGGCTTCGCTGGAGTACGCGGGAAGAGGCGGGCTTGACTGAAGTTCAAAGCCGGATGAACAGCACGCAGGTCCGGCCTGAGCGCGCAATTTTGGTGGGAGTGGACCTTCCGGTTCGCTCCCTTACCAGCCGTGTGGCAGTATCGGGCGCACGGGGCGCGGCTCTGTGCCCAACCTCATTCGAATCGGACAAGTCCGCTTTGGATCCCGATAACCCACTGGAAGCGTTGCATCCAGACGAGGATGCGCGTATTTCCTCCGGATTCACGCAGCTGAATGCAGAAGAGTCGCTGGCTGAGTTTCGCGAGCTGGTGGTTGGCGCCGGGGGCGAAATTGTCGCCGAGCTGATGCAGAAGCGCGCCCGTCCCGACTCCGCGACCCTGATCGGCTCCGGGAAAGTGGAGGAGATCCGCGGCGTGGTGGCTTCCACCGAAGCCGACCTCGTTCTCTTCGATCACGATCTTTCGCCCACCCAATTGCGCAACCTTGAGCGAGCCCTGCCGTGCCGTGTCCTGGACCGCACGCAGTTGATTCTGGACATCTTTGCCCGCCACGCACGCACCCGCGAGGGGCAGTTGCAGGTTGAACTGGCGCAGATGGAGTACATGCTCCCGCGCCTGACCGGCAAGGGCAAGGCGATGTCCCAGCTCGGCGGCGGCATCGGCACCCGCGGACCCGGCGAAACCAAGCTCGAAACCGACCGCCGGCAGATTCAGCGCCGCATCGACTATCTGAAGCTCGAACTCGAGGATGTCCGCAAGGTGCGCCAGCAGCAGCGCCAGCGGCGCGAGTCCGTTCCGGTGCCCACGGTGGCCCTGGTGGGCTACACCAATGCCGGCAAAAGCACGCTCTTCAACCTCCTCACCGGGGCCGCGGTGCTGGAATCCGCGCGCATGTTCGCTACCCTCGACCCCAAGCTGCGCGCCATCGAGCTGCCCAGCCGCCGCAAGATCCTGCTCTCCGACACGGTAGGTTTCATCCGCAATCTACCCCACACCTTGGTCACCAGCTTCCGCGCGACTTTGGAGGAGGTGAAACAGGCCGAAGTGCTGATCCACGTCCGCGACGCCGCGTCCACCTATGGCGAGGAACAAAAGTCTCAAGTCGAAAAGGTGCTTGGAGAATTGGATGCGCTGGCCAAGCCGCGCTTGGAAGTGCTCAACAAGATCGATCTTCTCGGCGAGACCGAGCGCCAGGGCCTGCAAAACGGCGCGCAGGCGCGCGGCGAGGCCGCCGTCTCCGCCCGCACCGGCGAAGGGCTGGAAGCGCTTCTCCGCGCCATCGACTCCGCTCTGCAATCCGACCCGGTCATCGAGGCCGAGTTGCGCGTGCCCCAGCACGAAGGCGCGGCACTGGCAGCCATCGAAGCGGGAATGGTGGTGCGCGAGCGCGCCTACGAGGGAAACCTCGTTCATCTGCGGGTAAGCGGTCCGGCCTCTCTCCTTGGCCGCCTGCGCAAGTTCCGCCTGCGCGATGCTTGAGCGGGCGGGTTTCACCGGACTTTTTCATTCGGCCCCGCCGGCTCCTCTATGATGATGCGGTCGGGATGCTAGCGAATCTGCGGTCATTCCACAGCGGTTTCAGAGTTGATGTATCCAGGAAGCGATCCTCTGAAGTGTCTTTCTTTTCAAGAAAAGGTCGCCTTGCATGATCCCGGCAAGCTCGGAAACTCTGGAACCGCTCCAAGGTCCAAAGCTTTGCCAACCCGTCAAGGAGTCTCCGTGAGCCCTGTTAAAGGCGAGTCTGACGCCGAAACTTCTCCCGCCCCCTCCATCCAGACCCTCTCCAGCCGAGAAGTCTATCGCAACCATTGGCTGCGCGTGCGCGAGGACGAAATCTTGCGCTCCAACGGCGAAAAGGGCATCTACGGCGTGGTGGACAAGGACGACGCGGCCATCATTCTCCCCATCGACGAAGGCCGCGTTTGGCTGGTGGAGCAGTTCCGCTACACCATTCGGGAACGGGCGCTGGAACTGCCCCAGGGCGGCTGGGAGATGGAAGTCGAATTCCCAGAGGAGCTGGCCCGCGGCGAACTCCGCGAAGAGACCGGCCTGGACGCCGCTCGCATGGTCTATCTCGGCACTCTGTGGATCGCCTACGGCTTCACGCGGCAAAGGCAGCATGTCTTTTTGGCCACCGGCCTGACTCAGGGAGAAAAGGAACCCGATCCCGAGGAGCACGACCTGGTGGTCCGCTCGGTGACTGTCGGCGAGTTTGAAGAAATGATGCTCGGCGGAACGATTCGCGATAGCTCCACGCTCGCCGCCTGGGCGCTCTACCTGATGTGGAAGGCTCGCCAGAGCTGAGAGGCTGCGGAAAAGCTCCTCATGGGGAGCACGAAGCGGGAGCACGAAGCGCCAGAGCTGAGGGGCTGCGGAAACATGCTCCCGGGGAGCACGAAGCGTCAGGGCATGACTTCAGTCGTGCCGATAAAACCAATAAAAGAATGGGCTTTAGCCCCCGAGGTGGATTTCCCTGCAATCTCCCTTTTTTGGGCGTGAGCTGTATTTCGGTCTGATCTGCCAGTTTCTTACATACGCGGATGATGTTGCTTACAAAGCAACTTCCGGTTAGCCGGTCATCCTCTCACTCTCCTCGAAAAGCGCCCGCTGGGCGGCTCCGGTTCACGCCATGACAGACGGTTGTTACACGCCTAGGATAGCCAGCTATCATTTACCACCATGAACGATCCACTATTCACTAAGGTCGATTGCCTGATGCTCAAGGTCGATGATCTGGACGCGGCCTTAAGGTTCTACTCCGAAGCTCTCGGTCATTCCGTTCTTTGGCGGAGGCCGGAAATGGCTGGGCTGGGGATGCCTGGAACGGACGCAGAGCTTGTTTTGCACACTACCCATGGTCCTGAAGTGGATCTGTTGGTTGCCAATGTTGATACAGCGCTTAAGCGCTTCAACGAAGCCGGAGGCGAGACCATTACCGGCCCCTTCGATATTCCGATTGGCCGCTGCGCCGTCGTACGCGATCCATTTGGGAACACCATCGTTGTGCTTGACCAATCCAAAGGTCGCTTCGTCACGAACGCAGCCGGCGAAGTAATCCGGGTGGAGAAATCCTGATTCGGGGCATCTCGTCGCAAGCAGCGTTATTCGTCGAAGTGTATCGTTGAGTCGGCCAACGCCCGAGTCGCCAAACCGGGAGTTACGCCCTTTTTAAAGTCTTAAAGGGCGGGTGGCCATGGTCTTTCGTCCTTCCCAAACCACCTAGGAGGGTGCCCTCGGTCCCTCGCACTTGGGGACCGAGGATGGCAAAGACCTCGGTACACCGGACATCCCGGGCGGTTCGTCGCCAATCCGAACAGCACCAGCCTTTCCGCCCCCGGTTGCAAGTTCTCGCTTTCCAACCCTTGTGTCGCCATTGCACAGAATTAGCTCCAGTGGGCGCAGGATAGAGAAATTAAGGACATCTTTGGAAAGCGAATTAGGGCCGAAAACGAGCAAGATAGATACCCCCTCCCTCCATTTTCACCATATACCTTAGAAAACAAACAATTTATCCCAGAAAATGTGCCTTATTACTGTTCAAAACAAAGGACTTGCATCGCGCAGCTTCCTCCGGATTCGCAACTGCCCCTGAAAAGCGCTCCAGGGCAAGGACTCTGATTGCGCCAGGAAGGTCGCCAACTCGGTCGTCAGCTCGAAAATTGCCATTCAGTAAACAATATCGATTCCGGCGGGGTATCCTGCTCGACGGCAAGGGAGCACCACACCGGAAAGCCACTCTCACTTGTCAGGCAGAGCCCCCCGGGGATGGTTTGCGCGGAGTCTCGCGAGAAGCAGCCCTTTTTCCGCAGTCTGAAATGCTGTGGCAAGAACACCGTCGCGTCCAACGCCTTACCTGCTGGCAACTGCCAGCAGCTTTTCCCATCTTTCTTCGTGCCGGTCGTCGCGCAGCACCAGCGCCACCACCCGCCCTTGCGGGTCGCGCTCGACGGCCAGCCGGGTCAGGCTGCTGCCATTCGGATAGAAAAGCGAGGTCAGCGATTCCGCCGCCAGCTCAAACAGATCTCCCTGCTGATTTCTCTCATAGAGCGTTTCGCCTTGGCGGAAAATGGTCACCACAACATGTCCGCTGCTGTCGCGATACTCGCCCGCCAGCGCGTCCATTTGCGCTGCGGTCAACCGCAGCGCAAATGGGTGAAGTGGAATCACCTGGCGCTCGGCGAAGCCTGTCTGCTCCAGCCTGTTGCCGGTTTTGGAACCCAGATGGTGACTTAAAAACCAGCGTGGCAGCTCCGGCTCGTCGTAGGCCCGGGTCCAGCAATCGTGCTTCAGACTCTGGTAAATCCACAGCCGGACGCGCCCGCCCGAGGCTCTGAGCGCCTCATACATCAGTTCACTTTGTCGAGGTGAGACCACGTTGTCTTCGGAGCCGTGAAAAAGCCACACCGGCAGCCGTCCCACGGCACGCGCATACTCCGCCGTCAGTGCCGGGGCCTGCTGCCAGCGCTCCGGGGCATAGCTCCAGAAGATGCCGCCGGCCGCGATGGCCGCCGCAGCCCACCGGCCGGGATGCAGACGCGCCAACTCCCACGCGCCGTAGCCGCCCATCGAGAGCCCGGTCAGATAGGTGCGCTCCGGGTCGGCCTGGAACTCGGCAGTCTCCTGATCCAGTTCGCTCATGGCCATCGCCAGCATCTCCGGATCTGTCCAATAGTTGTTCAGCGGGCACTGCGGCATCACAATAATGAACGGCCACCGCTCCGGGTGATCGCGCACCGCCTGGGGAAGCCCAATTTGCGTCTGCCACATGCCTTCCCCGCCGCGCTCGCCGCGCCCGTGCAGAAACAACAGAATAGGCCACTGTTTGTGGTCGTCCCGGCGCCATTCCTCCGGCAGGTACACCTGGAACCGGTAGCTCATTCCCCGCAGTTCGATCCTGCGGTTCAGAAATCCCGTCTCCTGCGGCGGCTCATCCTTTTTTTCATGTCCTTGGCGGTGCAGAAAGTGATCCGCGCCCGGCAGCTCGGCAACGGCGGCGGGAGCGAATTGGCCGGCCGCCAAAGTCCAGGCGGTGGCGAAGCACGAGAGAAGAAACAAAGAAGAGCGGCGCATCAATTTCCCGGGTATCCAGTTCCTGGGGTATCCAGGCACAATTCGCCCGGCTCCGTGGAAATCTCTTTGGGCCGGGAAACTTCCAGTTTGCAGCAAACACCCTGGCTCCAGCAACCGGAAGGCCGAAACCTTTGCAAAATCCTGAGGGTTTACTTACATACTGCATGAAACAATCTCGGAGTAGGATTCGAGATGACGATGACTTCTGTTGACCTTGCGCCCATCGAACCCGGAGATATGCTCGATCACTACCGCATCGATCAGGCGGTTGCGCGCAGCGGCATGGCGGTGCTGTTCAAGGCCACTGATATCAGCGATGGCCGGCCCGTGGCCATCAAGGTGCCCCACGCCGATCTGGAGGCCGACCCCGTCCTCTTCGAGCGCTTCAAGCGGGAGCAGGAGATCGGCTACGAACTTGACCACCCCGGCGTGGTCAAGACCTTCCTCCGCGAAGAGCGCAGCCGCGTCTACATGGTGCTGGAGTGGGTGGAAGGCCGTCTGCTCCGCGCGTTGATGAACGACCAGCGCAAGGCGTCCGGCGTCACGCCCCCGGGCAGTTTCCCGGTTGATCGCGCAGTGCGCATCACGCTCAACATCTGCGATGCTCTGGACTACATGCACAAGCATGGCGTGGTGCATCGCGACCTGAAGCCGGAGAACATCATGGTCGATGAGCACGACAACATCAAGCTGATCGATTTCGGCATCGCCATGAAGGAAGACGCGCGGCGGCTGACCTACGTGAACATCTCTTCCGCCATGGGCACGCCCGACTACATCTCGCCCGAGCAGGTGAAGGGCCAGCGCGGCGACCAGCGCAGCGATATCTACGCGCTCGGCATCATGTTCTATGAGATGCTCACCGGCACAGTGCCGTTCACCGGCGTAAATCCGCTGGTGGTGATGAACGACCGCCTGCAGAAGGATCCGATGCCGGTCCGCAAGCTCAATCCCGAGGTAGCCCCGGCGATTCAGGAGGTAGTGGACCGTGCCCTCGAGCGCGAACCGCGTAATCGCTACTCGACCGCAGCCGACATGGCCTGGGACCTCGAGAATCCCGATCAGGTCGACGTGCAGCAAGCGCCCGGGCGCAACCTGCTGCAGGGCTTCCGCCTGCCCAACGCGCGCCGCATGGCGCTTTACACGGGCCTCGGCCTGGTGCCGGTGGCGTTGTTTGTCCTGATGCTGCTGCTGGCCAAGCGGTAATGCGGGGCGAAGAGCTTCTACTGAAAGATCCGGCTCCCAAAGGGGGCAGCTTTAGCCGTGCCATACGTTCAATGGAACTGGAACTCGGGAAATACGAACGACCGGTTTACTCTGCTAGCCTATCTGCATGAATCCGCGACCATACACCTCCAAACAGATGGGCGACGCTTGCGAAATGCTGGTTGCTGCGGAATTGACTCTGGCTGGGGTTCCGGCGATTAAGATGCCCGATAATTGGCCCGGATACGATGTTATCGCTCAGCCAAAAGACGTTCCGGCGCCGCAAAGAATCTCGGTGAAATCTCGAACTTTTAAGCGCGGCAGAGACGCCTATGTTGAGTACAACATCGAGGACGAGAGTTTCGATTGGCTAGCGATAGTCTTACTTCCCGGTAAGGGCCAGGAGAAACGTCGTTTCTTCATCGTCCCTAAAACCGTCTCGGATCTACGGTTTTACCGTTATGGGCCTGAAACCAAGAATCATGACATTCTGTCTGTCCAGGCCGATAGAATGTCCGAGACTCTACAGGAGTTTGAAGACAATTTTTGCTTGTCGGCGACCGGTTCGCCCAAATCAAACTGAGTTTCGAACCACGATCCCGATCACATTATTCTCTGTGGCGGCGACTCGCATCAATACGCGTTGAATGTGGCTTATAAAGGCTGCGGAAGAACTCAACGTCGTCCGGCTTTGTAACAGCCCGGCACCGGTGTTTCCGACCCGCGATGGATGAAACGGGCCTTTTGCGGACTTTCTTTGTTTTGTTCGACTTGCAATTTTGTCTCTTGTTAGGGCGCGACTTCAGTCGTGCCGATAGAGCCAATAAAATGAGCGGGCTTTAGTCTCTGCTAACGCCCATTCCAACGCTTCACTCGAATGCGGGCCTCTTTCCGCAGCTTGTTCAGGCCCCGATACCTGATTAGGTCCCAATTCGCCAGTCACTGATCCCTGACCCCTGACCCCTGATCCCTGTTCCCTGTTCCCTGATCCCTACTCCCTACTCCCTACCGATACGATTCATCCCGGTGAATCACGAACTCCGGATAAGCGCCGCCGCCAAGTTCGTGCAGGTCCATACCCAGGCGCTCGCCGTCGGCGTCCACGCGGAAGGGAACGTAGCGGTTCAGCACCGCAAACAGTAGGTACAGCAACGGGAAGACGAGGCCGAGCAGGGTTCCGATTCCCACCAGCTGCGCCAGTAATTGGCCCGGCAACGGAGCAAAGACGCCGGCTGCAAACAGTCCCCATAGCCCGCCCACGGCGTGCACCGTGACCGCGCCGGAAGGGTCGTCGATCGAAAGCGCCAGCTCCATCACTTCCACCAGCAGCGGGGTCACGATGCCAGCCACCAGTCCCACAAACAGCGCCTGCAGCGGGCTCACCAATGCGGCAGTGGCACTGCTGGCCACCAGTCCGGCCATCCATCCATTGGCGCACAGGCTGGCGTCCGGCTTGCCGAAGCGGAAGCGGGTCACGGCGTAGGTCCCGGCCACGGCGCACGAACCGGTAAGAAGGGTGTTCAGAGCAGTCTGGGGAAGGGAAGCCAGCGGCGCATGCAGCCACAGCACCGCTGCCGACACGTTCCAGGCCAGCCAGCCCACCAGGGCCAGCAGGCACCCAAAAAGCACATAGACGGCGTTATGACCGGGCAATGCGGTCGAAAGTCCTTCCTTGGGGAATTTGCCCCGACGCGGACCGGCGATCCACACCACTGCCAGCGCGCTCAGTCCGCCCAGCGCATGTACCGTAGCAGCGCCACCGCCGTCCAGAAAGCCCGCGCCCAATCCAAAATTCACGCCCAATTGCGCCAGCCAGCCTCCGCCCCAAATCCAGTGAGCGGTCAGCGGAAACGCCAATCCAGCGATCACCGCTGCGGCCGCGCATCCGGCCGATAGCCGGAAGCGGTCTGCGCCCGATCCCCAGGGCAGCATCGCAGCCATGGCTACGGCCAGGAATTCAAACAGCAGTTCCAGTTGCGCCTGCAGCGAAGACGAGCCCATCCCGAAAAGCAGCGAAGGCGCGGCGCCGGTCACGTTCCAGCTCTTGCCGCCGGCGGAAATGCTAAGGCTGTGCGCGCTGCCGGCCAGGGGTGCGCCAACCACGGCAAAAACAATGGCGGCCGCTGCCAGCACAGCAAGACTGCCCAGCAACGCCTGCGCCGCCGAGCGAGAGCGGCCCAGCCCGGCATTGATCAGCGCCACACCGGCGATTGCCAGGGGCGCCAGAAACAGCAGAGCTAAAGTCAGCGCAAACATGGAGTCGGAAAGCGGAGCGGACGGGACCATGGTCATGCGCGCCCCTCGCGGCTATTCATGTGCCCGCGCACTGCCACGCCGAGTCCAAGCCCCTCGACAGCCAGGCCGCAGAGGACAAACGTCGCGCGCGGCAGCGGGTCGGGAAATAGAAGGATGGCGGCAAGGATCAGAAAAAAACCAGCTGGCATGGCCAGCAGTCCGGCGTACTTCATGATCGTTCCTTTCCGAGCAGATGGAACCTGCGGGTTCGGGGCCAGCAGGGGCTGCTGTCAAAGCTTGGTGAATGGACGCCCACCCTCCAGACCAATGTCCGCGTTCGCGATGAGTTGTATCTGTATTTCCGAGGGCGCTTGGGCGAAAAGCTTTTATGAATTATAGAGCCTCTTCAATTGCATCCAACTACCGGGCGGCGCATCTCAAACTCAGAACGGCCCGCGGCTTCCCCTCCTCGACGCCGTTCGAATCACCCGCAACCTCCCGGTTGCGATCCTATCGCGGCCCTTTTTCAAAATTTGGAGGTCTTGTTTCTTGAGCAAGCTCGATCGAATCGCCGCCCAGCCACTCGGAGCATTCCCCGCGCTCTCATTGGCTGCCCTGCTTGAGGTTTGCGGAGACTCGTTCTTCCATGTCAGTTTCATTCGCTCCACCGGCGTCGGCCGGGTGGTGGCCTCACTCTCCAGCGCCGCGGTCCTTGCCGCTTATGGCTCGATGGTCAACGTGCCCCGTTGGGATATTGACAAGCTGCTGGGAATTTATGTTGCACTCTTCTTCGTCATTGCGCAGGTGGTAGCCAAGGTGTGTTTCGGCCAGTCTCCCACACCGCCCAACTACGCCGGAGACCGCCTGATGGTGACCGGCGGACTATTGATTGCGTTCAGGAATGGATAAACAGCCCAGGCGCCGCACTGCGCGGGCACCGATGGGGGTTCCCGCTACCCGAGGCGCAAGCCTTTGAATTACGAGGGAATACCGGAGATGATCAACGGTGAGAACTTTTTTCGACAAAATCTATTTCGCGGCTGGCAAGTCGTACCTTGGGGCTGTTATATTCTTTTTTCGAGGGCTTCCGCCTCTGGGGCTGTGCGTGCCCGGAAAAAATAAATGTACACACGTTGTGTGACCATCATCACAATAACCGCAGCGCAATCGTAGGCGAAAACAGGAAAGCATCATGGCGCAGATCTTTGGACGCGGCTCCAATGCTTTAGCTCGAATGGGACTGGTTTTGACGGGGCTCGCCATCATAGCCCTGGGAGTGACGCTCGATGGGCTGCAACGTTCGCCCTGGGTGACACGACAGGGGGTGCGTCCGGATCAGCCGGTACCCTTCAGCCACAAACACCACGTGCAGGGACTCGGCGTCCAATGCCAGTACTGCCATGTCACCGTCGAAAAATCGAGCTATGCCGGAATTCCCCCCACCAAGACCTGCGTGAACTGCCATGCGCAGCTATGGACCAACGCGGAACTGCTGGAGCCGGTCCGGGCCAGTTGGAACACCGGCAAGCCATTGGTATGGACCAAGGTGCACGACCTTCCCGACTATGTTTACTTCAGCCACGAGATCCATGTGAACAAGGGCCTCGGCTGCGCCACCTGTCATGGGCGCGTCGACAAGATGCCGCTGATGTACGCGCAGAACACGCTACAGATGGAGTGGTGCCTGGACTGCCATCGCAATCCAGCAAAGAACCTGCGGCCTGCCAGCGAGATCTATAACATGGCGTGGGAAAAGCCTTCGGAAGACAGCCCGGTATGGTGTGCCGCGGCCACCGACAAGAGTGGCATCCCCACCGCGCAAAGTGTCAGCTGCATCACCAAAGAGCCGGCTGGCAACCAGGTCGCCGCACTCCAGATGCCCGCACTGGATGTTACCGGCAGTCCTGCTCCCGCTGCGTTGGCGGGGGCGGAGATCCTGCCCATGCCGAAGTACGAGAAATTCACCAGTCAGGATGAGCTGGGCCACTTCCTTGTGGATCACTACAAGATCCGCACTCCGAAAGACTTGACCAGTTGCGAGGTCTGCCATCGATGAGCGGACGAAAGAAGATGGAATCCATCAGAACGACCGGTGCAGGGGCTGTAGAGAAAGGCCAGCAATTGAAACAGGCCATCGATAACCAATCCTCTGGGGCTATGGATGCATTGACTCTGGATGCCTTGACTCCGGATGCCTTGAAAGGGCACGGCTTTAGCCGTGCCACAGAGCAGCCTGGGGTGTTGGCAGCTTCGAAAGGGCACGGTCTTAGCCGTCCCGCAGAACAGCTTGGGTTGCTGGATGCCTCGAAAGGGCACGATCTTAGCCGTCCCGCAGAACAGCTTGGGGTGCTGGATGCCTCGAAAGGGCACGGTCTTAGCCGTCCCGCAGAACAGCTTGGGGTGTTGGACGCCTTGAAAGGGCACGGCTTTAGCCGTGCCGCTGAGCAGCTTCCGCCAATGAATGCGGCTTTAGCCGCCGAGGGAGGGCTGGCGCCAGATAGGACATTTCCTCAAGGGCTGGAGCCAATTGTGACGGAGCATTTCAATTCGGCTGAAGAGTCCGTCGTGGATGAAGGGGCTGGCATGGCTGAGGAACTCCGCGTCGTTGATGAGCCCAGCCTTGTAACAGGGCACGACTTTAGTCGTGCCGCAAGAGATCACAAAACGGAGGGGGCTTTAGCCCCTGCGGCGAGTTCTTCGATCACCGCGTCTGCGATTGTCCCGGTCGCACAACTCACGTTGGCGGACGTTCGGCGGGAACTGAAGGGCGCAACCGGCCGCCGCTACTGGCGTTCGATGGACGAGCTTGCGTCCACGCCCGAGTTTGCCGCCGCGGTCGAACGCGAGTTCCCCGGCCAGACGCAGGAGTGGGTCGATCCAGTCTCTCGCCGTGGTTTTATCAAACTGATGGGCGCGTCCCTTGCGCTGGCCGGAATGGCCGGCTGCACGCGCCAGCCCGACGAGCCGATCTATCCATACAACAAAGCTCCCGAAGATCTGATCCTCGGCAAGCCGATGTACTTTGCCACCGCGCATCCATTCGTTACCGGCGCCGTTCCGCTGCTGGTGAAGAGCGATCAGTTCCGCCCCATCAAGATCGACGGCAATCCAGAGCATGCGTATAACATGGGCTCTTCGGACCCGTTCACGCAGGCGACGCTGCTGGATCTCTACGATCCGGACCGCTCGCAGCACGTGACGTATCGCGGCGAGCATCGCGAATGGGCTGAGTTTGCGCAGGCTCTGCGCCTCAAGGCCGCCGAAAGCAAAGACGGCACCGGCATCTACATCCTGAGTTCAACGGTCACTTCGCCCACATTGGCGCGCCAGTGGAAGGCCGTGCAGGCCGCGTACCCGAAGGCAACTCTGGTGCAGTATGACCCGGCGGTTGCGGGAACAGTGCTCTCGAAGGTTGGATATACTCCTCAATACAACCTGGCCGACGCCGATTTGGTTGTTTCGCTCGATGCGGATTTCCTGTCTGGCGCTGCGTTCCCCGGCTTCCACAAGCTCGTGGGTGATTACGCAAAACGCCGTAAGTCCCCGGAGAAACTAAACCGCCTGTATGCGATCGAGTCAACGCCGACAACGACCGGCCTCAAGGCTGAGCATCGTCTCGGACTGCGGGCAAGTGAGGTCCCTGCATTCACCGCTGAACTGGCCAAAGCTTTGGGCCTGTCTCTGAGTGAGGCGGGTCTTGAGCCTCCCGCGTATAACTGGACAGCCGAGCAAAAGAACTTTCTCGCTGCTCTGGCAAAGGACCTGAAGGCTCACTCCGGGAAGAGCGTGGTGATTCCGGGGCTTTATCAGGATCCGTGGGTTGCGCTGCTGGCTCAGGCCATCAACGCGTCGCTCGGTAATCTCGGCAAAACAGTTACGAACGCTGCACAGCCGATTCTCCCGCTGTCATCCAATCAGGTGGGCGACTTGAAGGCTCTGGTGGCGGACCTGAATGCGGGCAAGGTGGATTGGCTGGTGATTCTCAACGCGAATCCGATGTACAGCGCGCCTGCGGATCTTGAGTTTGCTGCAGCCTTCGACAAGGCGAATATCGTTGCGCATCTCGGTTCGCATGTAGACGAAACGGGCCACGAAGCACACTGGCATATTCCTGCGGCGCATTTTCTGGAATCATGGTCGGATGCGCGCGCTTACGACGGAACAGTTTCGATTGTGCAGCCGTTGATCGATCCGCTGTATGGAGGCAAAACAGCGCACGATGTTTTGCAACTCTTTCTCAATGAGCCGATGCTCAGTGCGTATGAGGCGGTGCGTGAGACCTGGAAGCCGATCATCAAGGGTGACTTTGAAACTGGCTGGCGCAAGGCGCTTCATGCGGGTTGGATTGATGGCAGCGCTGCCGCAGATTCCTCCGGGATCGGTTCCGTGGGCGGAGTTGGTGCGCAGAAGCAGTTTCCCGCACCCTCCCCCAAGGACAAAATCGAAATCATCTTCCGCCCCGACCCCAACGTCTATGACGGGCGCTGGTCCAACGTCGGCTGGCTGCAGGAACTACCGAAACCCATCACCAATCTCAGTTGGGACAATGCGGCCATCGTTAGCGGCGCAACACTCACCGCCCATGGACTCGAAGAAGACGACATCATCGAGATCACCGTCAACGGACGCAAGGTGAACGCGCCGGTGATTGTGGCTCCCGGCCATCCCGATAACTCCATCACCGTGCACCTCGGCTACGGGCGTTCGTTTGCGGGCCGCGTCGGCTCCGGCGCGGGTTTCAATGCCTATCTCATTCGCACTTCGGACGCCCCGTTCTACGCCGTGGGTTCGATGCGGAAGATTGAAGGCAAGTGGGGCACCGCGATCACCAAGAGCCACTACCAGGATCATCGCGGCGAACGCTTCGGCCAACCCAAAGGCAGCACCAACAACTCGCTCGAAGCCGACGAGGCCATCAACGAGCGCGGCATCATTCGCTACGCGACGCTCGATGAGTACAAGGCCAACCCCGGATTCGCCAACGAAGGCCCGGGCCACGAGAAAACCGACAAGGATGTTTCGCTCTTTCCAAATTGGGAGTACAACGAGGCCAACGCCTGGGGCATGTCCATCGACATGAACAGTTGCGTCGGCTGCAACGCCTGCATCGTGGGCTGCTATGCCGAGAACAACATTCCTGTGGTCGGCAAGCAGCAGGTGCGCATCGGGCGCAACATGCAGTGGCTGCGCATCGACACTTATTTCGAGGGAGATTTGGCGGCTCCCCGCGCGCACTTCCAGCCCATGGCCTGCCAGCATTGCGAGAACGCTCCCTGCGAGCAGGTCTGCCCGGTCGGTGCAACGGTGCACACGCCCGAAGGCCTTAATACTATGGTCTATAACCGCTGCGTGGGCACGCGCTACTGCAGCAACAACTGCCCCTACAAGGTGCGTCGCTTCAACTTCCTGCTCTATTCCGATTACGAGACGGAGAGTTTGAAGTTGATGCGCAATCCCGATGTCACCGTGCGTTCGCGCGGCGTGATGGAGAAGTGCAGTTACTGCGTGCAGCGCATCAGCGCGGCCAAGATCGAATCCGACAAGGAGAACCGGCCGATCCGCGATGGCGAGATAAAGACGGCGTGCCAGCAGGCGTGCCCGGCCTCGGCCATCACATTTGGCAACATCAACGACAAGCAGAGCGTGGTGGCCAAGCTGCAGGCGGATGAGCGCAGCTACCAGGTGTTGGCGGATTTGAATACGCGGCCGCGCACCAAATATGTTGCGGCGGTCTTGAATTTGAATCAGGAACTTGAACCTGCGCCGGTGGAACACGCGCCGGTAAAGGAATGATGCAAGTTAGCGGAGTTAGCAAGGTAGCGAGTCAGCGAGACAGTAAGTTAGCGGAGTTTGGATGGCAACCAGCGGATTGAAAGACAAACCCGAAGAGCGGATCGATCCGGCAACCGGTGAATACCGGGTGATTGCGCCGGGCCAGACCTTCAGGTCGGTTACGGAAAAAATCGCGCGCATCGTGCTCACGCCCAACACGCCGCTGGGTTGGCTGGCGATCTTCGGCGTCGGCGGCGCGCTGGCCACCATGCTGATGGTCGCGCTCACCTGGCTTTTCCTGATGGGCGTCGGCATCTGGGGCATCACCCAACCGGTGGCATGGGGCTTCGCGATTATCAACTTCGTCTGGTGGATCGGCATCGGCCACGCAGGCACGCTGATCTCCGCGATCCTCTTGTTGTTCAAGCAAGGCTGGCGCAACTCAATCAACCGCTTCGCCGAGGCCATGACCATCTTCGCCGTGGTCTGCGCCGGCATGTTTCCGCTGATTCACACCGGCCGTCCGTGGCTCGCGTACTGGATGCTGCCACTTCCTTTCACCATGGATGTGTGGCCGCAATTCCGTTCGCCGCTCATGTGGGACGTCTTCGCGGTTTCGACCTACGCAACCATCTCGGTGGTCTTCTGGTACATCGGCATGGTTCCCGACTTCGGCACCATGCGCGACCGCGCCGAGACCAAGCTCGCGCAGTACGGATTCGGCATCGCCTCGCTCGGCTGGCGCGGCTCGGTGCGCCACTGGATGCGCTACGAGACAGCATCGCTGCTGCTCGCTGGCTTGGCTACTCCGCTCGTGCTTTCCGTGCACACGGTCATCAGCTTCGACTTCGCTGTCGCGGTGCTGCCCGGCTGGCACACCACCATCTTCCCACCCTACTTCGTCGCTGGCGCAATCTACTCTGGATTCGCCATGGTGCTTACGCTGGCCATTCCGCTGCGCAAGTTCTATCACCTCGAAGGGCTGGTCACCGATCGCCACATCGACAACATGGGCAAGGTGATGCTGGCTACCGGCTTCATCGTTGCCTACGGCTACGGCATGGAAGTCTTCATGGCCTGGTACTCGGCCTCGCACTGGGAAGCCTTCATGATGTGGAACCGCATGTTCGGCCCCATGGGCTGGAGTTACTGGGTCCTCATCACTTGCAACCTCGCCATACCGCTCACCACTCTATGGTCGCGCAAACTGCGCACCTCGATTCCCTTCATGTTCTTCATCTCGATCGTGGTCAACACCGGCATGTGGTTCGAGCGTTTCGTCATTGTTGTCACCAGCCTCTATCGCGACTTCCTGCCGTCGGCGTGGGGAACTTATCGCGCCACAAAATGGGACTACATGGTCTATGTGGGCACGCTCGGATTGTTCACCGCGCTCTTCCTGCTCTTTGTACGCTTCCTGCCGATGATTCCGATCTCTGAAATCCGTACAATGCTCCCTGCCGCCAAGATCAAGGCCAGGGCGGAAGGAGTTGACTGATGCCTCCGCGCCAAGGGACTTACGGCCTGCTGGCCGAATTCGATACGCCGGGCGACCTGATCAGGGCGGCCCGTCAGGCGCGCCACGATGGATGGCGTCGCATGGACTGCTACACGCCCTATCCGGTGGAAGAAGCCGCCGAGGCTATCGGCTTCCATCGCAACAAAGTGCCGCTGATTACGCTGATCGGCGCGCTCATGGGTTTGGCTGCGATGTTCCTCTTTGAGACCTGGGTCTCGGTCTGGGCCTATCCGCTCAATATTGGCGGACGCCCCCTCTACTCATGGCCGGCGTTCGTCGTACCCGCGTATGAGTGGACAATTCTGTGGGCCGGGCTCTCGGCGGCCTTCGGAATGCTCGCGCTGAATGGATTGCCGACGCTTTATCATCCCCTCTTCAATGCGCCGAATTTCCGCGAAGGGGCCACAACCGACAAGTTCTTTCTTTGCCTTGAAGCTCTCGACCCGAAGTTCGATCTTGTTCAAGGTCGCGCCTATCTGGAGCAGTTCAAGCCGCTATCCGTGGTGGAGGTGGAGTACTAATGAAAGAGAACCTCCTCAAGAGCAGGGATCAGGGATCAAGGAACAGGGATCAGGCCCCTTTGATTCCCGCTCCGACTGTTGAGCGCTCGGTTTTGGAAGGGCACGGCTTTAGCCGTGCCGCGAACGCAAAAAGAATGATCGCGGCTTTAGCCGCCGAGGGAATTCAATTGGCGCAAAAGGCGCTCCCTCACGGGCCAAAGCCCAAGTCTTTTCTCTCACTGGCAAGCGGCACTGCTGAAGCGATGCCCTTTCAGAAGTCGACACAGATGCGGCTGAGGAAGATTTTCGCCCTCTCGGCCATGGCCGGGCTGGCGCTGATAACTGGCTGCCGCCAAGACATGCAAAACCAGCCCAAGCTCATCGCGCAGCGCGGGTCAGTAATGTTCGCGGATGGACGCGGTGCGCGCCCGCAAGTGGCCAACACCGTTGCGCGTGGCCAACTGCGCGAAGACAGCTACTTCTACACCGGCGTAGTGCAAGGCGCAAACGGATATCGTGAAGAACTGGATTTGATGCCATTTCCGGTGACGCTCACCGTGCTCAAGCGCGGGCAGGAGCGCTTCAATATCTACTGCTCCACCTGCCACTCGCGCGTCGGCAACGGCCTTGGAGAAATCGTGCAGCGCGGCTACAAACCGGCCGCCAACTTCCACGACATGGTGCGACTCGCGCAACCTGTATCGCACTACTTCTATGTCATGACGCATGGCTACGGCGCAATGCCCGACTACTCCGCGCAGTTGACCCCGGTCGATCGCTGGGCTGTCGCTGCTTATATCCGCGCGCTGCAGTTGAGCCAGAACGCAAAGCCGGAAGATGTTCCAGCCGGCCTGCAGGTTCAAAACCTCAAGGACATCGCTCGCGCCGAACACGTTCCCGAGAATTTCGCGGAGCCATGGCCGTTGCCGCAGACGGCCGTCCAGGCCTATCCGCACACCAAGAATGAAGGAACCCCGGGTATGGCTCCTGCGAATCCCGCCGATCCCGCAATCAATATTCCAGCAAGCAAACCGGCCTCGCCGGCCGCAAAGTAAGGACCCGGAATGGCTCACGAGACGCACGACAAAACGCTTCCCGCCGACTTGAGCGCGCCCGCCTTTGTAGACGGCTGGAGAAGCCGCGCTCTGGCGATCGGAGTGATCTTCTCCGCCGCCGCCGCAGGCCTCGCGGTCGCCGATCATTCCGTGGACCACCTACTGCGCGCCTGGCTCCTGGGACTCACGCTCACCTTCGGCCTCGCAGTTGGCGGCCTTGCCGTGCTGATGCTGCAATATGTTTCCGGCGGCAAATGGGGCCTGCTCCTCCGTCGTCCGCTCGAGGCAATGAGCCGCACCCTTCCTTTGATCTTTGCCTATTGGCTGGTGATCGGCTTCTCCTTAAAAAGGCTCTACCTGTGGGACGCCGTCACGGATGTGAACGCGGCGCTCAAGTCGGGATGGATCAACGAGGTTCAAGCGCACGCCATCGAGTTCAAGCGCCCTATGCTGAACTCCAGCGCCTTCATAGTAGTCAGCATCCTCTGCTTCGCGATATGGGCGTTCTATACCTGGCGTCTCAACGCACTGGGTCTTGCACGCGACCGCGAGTCGCTCGCAACCACTGCCAAGTGGATCAAGAAACTCGAAAACATCAGCGGTCCCGGCATCCTCGTGTATGCGCTCACCATGACCGCCGCTGTTATCTACTGGGTCATGTCGCTCGACCCCACCTGGTACTCATCGGTCTACGGACTGCTCTTCCTGGTCGGGCAGGCTTACCTGGTGTTGGCCTTCTCCATCATCGTCGTGATCTCGCTAGCCAACGGCGAGCCTTACAAGACAATCCTTCGCCAGACCGAGCAGCATGACCTGGGCAAGTTCACCTTCGCCTTCGTGATGCTCAACATCTATCTGGCCTTCTCGCAGTTCTTGATCATCTGGTCGGGCAATCTGCCGGAAGAGATTCCCTGGTATCTCGATCGCATTCAAGGGCACTGGGGCGTGATCGTCACGCTCGATTTCATCTTCCATTGGCTCATCCCGTTCACGCTGCTGCTCTCGCGTGACCTCAAGCGCAATCGCAAGCGCCTTGTCCGCGTTTGCCAGTGGATGATCTTTGCCAAGGCCTTCGACCTCTTCTGGCTGATCGAACCCAACTTCAAAGACGCCGCGCGTAACCTGCATTTCAGTTGGGGAATCCTTGAGTATGTAGCCGTGCCGGTGGCCATGACCGCCTTCTGGTTTGCCTACTTCTGCACGCAACTGAAGACGCGTCCGCTGGTGCAGACCAACGATCCTCACCTCGCAGAGATTCTGGAGCCTGAGCATGCCCACGCATAACGAACACGAGAACGACGGCCACGCGCCGGAACACGAAGAGCGGGAACCTGTCGATACCTCAAAGGGGTACGAGGCGTCGGATGTGCGCGCCGCCGGGATCCTCGTCTTTCTCACCGCGCTGGGCATCTTTGTGGCCGTAATCGGCGTCGTCACCTATTGGCTCGGCGGATATTTCAACGGCCACATGGCCAAAGAAGACGGCCCAACCAGCAAGTGGGTGAAGACCGTCGATGTGTCCAAGCTGGGCAACATGACATCGAGTCCCGACATGCAGAAGAAACTCTCTGAACTGACGCAGGGGTTCCCCGGCCCAAAGGTGCAGACCGATGACGGACTACAGGACATGGTCGATCTTCACCAGCGTGAAGACCTTCTGCTCGACCACTATAGCTGGGCCAATCAGGCGCAGGGCAAGGTCAGGATTCCCATTGAACGCGCCATGGAATTGATTGCGACACGCGGATTGCCGGTAGCTGCGAAGGGGGATCATGCACCCTTGATGACCGGCGATGCGGACCCGGTTGTTCTTGCTCCGTTGACCAACGGTTTTGTGCGCACCGGATTCGAACAGGAGCAGGCTGCCGCTGTGCGCCAGCGCAAGCTGAAATAGAGCGCATCGCAAGCTCTCGCAAGGGTATCGAACAAGAAGGTAGGACGTATGCAGAAGCCAGGTACAACCCGGAAGCATCGGCGCAAGGAAGCGCTGGCTACGGCTGTTGCGGGCTTGTGCGCATCGCTCCTCACAGTGGCGAGCCACGGACAGGTCTCCGCATACGGCGACAAGCAAATGAGCACAGTCGCCGACAGGCCGCCCGATCTGCTGAACAAGGTTGGCGTCGCGCAGCGGCTAAACGAGCAGTTGCCGCTCTCGCTTGTCTTCACCGACGACCAGGGCAAGCAGGTTTCGCTCAGCAGTTATTTCGGTCAGCGGCCGGCCATTCTCGCGCTGGTTTATTACCAGTGCCCGATGCTTTGTTCGGAAGAGTTGAACGGACTTACCGGCGCGCTCGAGATGGTGGACATGAAGCCGGGCAAGGATTTCAACGTCATCGTCGTCAGCATCGATCCCAGCGAGGGCACCGATCTGGCCGCGTCCAAGAAGCGCAACTATCTCAAGCGCTATGGCCACCCGGAGACTGCCTCGGGCTGGCACTTCATGACCGGCACCCAGGCCAACATCGACGCGCTGACCAAGGCTGTCGGTTTTGGCTATGTGAAGATCCCCGGGCCCGACGGAAAGCTCACACAGTTTGCGCACGCCAGTTCGATTCAGATTGTTACCCCGGAGGGCAAACTCGCGCAGTACTACATGGGCGTCGAGTATTCTCCGAAGGATCTGCGGCTGGGCCTGGTCGAGGCATCGCACAACAAGATCGGTTCGCCCGTCGATAACATTCTTACTTACTGCTATCACTACGATCCGCAGACCAACAAGCACTCCCTGATTGTGGCGCGGGTGGTGCAGATGGGCGGTCTTGTAACGGTTGCCACACTGGGTGGTTTCATGTTCCTGATGTTCCGGCGCGATGTGCGTCAGAGCGCCGAACAGAACAGGGGACCGGGAACGGATTCGAGCTTGACAGGCACCAAGAGGAACGGATAACGGAATGGACCACATCAGCCCAGTGCTCTGGCAATATCTCGTCAAGTGGTTGACGAACTTCCAGCTCTTTCCGCCGGAGGCGTCGCGGATTGCGCCTCAGATGGATGCGCTTCTTTTCTTCATGGTGCTGGTGAGCCTGATCGGCCTCACGATCGTGGTGCTGCTCTTGGTCAGCTTCTCGATCCTCTACAGCAAGAGGCGTCACCCCGTTGCGATTCAGGTGGAGGGATCCACGATCCTCGAAGCCACCTGGACCATCATCCCCCTGGGCCTGTTTCTCATGATGTTCGTTTGGGGCGCGCTGATCTATTTCCGCGTCTATACGCCGCCCGCCAACGCCATGAACATCTACATCGTCGGCAAGCAGTGGATGTGGAAGGCCGAGCATCCTGGCGGCCAGCACGAGATCAACTCGCTCCATGTGCCGGTGAATCAACCGGTGCAACTCACGCTCATTTCACAGGACGTCTTCCACAGCTTCTCGATTCCGGCCTTTCGCGTGAAGCGAGAAGCCATCCCCGGCCGTTATACGACCGAATGGTTTGAGGCCACGCAGGTGGGAACCTATCATCTCTTCTGCACCCAGTATTGCGGCACGAATCACTCGCAGATGATCGGCGATGTCGTCGTTCTTTCGGAAGCGGATTACAAGAAGTGGCTGCGAGACTCTACCAGTGGCATGTCTCTGGCGCAGAATGGCGAGCGGCTGTTTGCAAGCCTCAGTTGCGCCGCATGCCACAATGCGCGGCCCGATGCGCGCGGCCCCAGTCTCGCCAATGTTTACGGATCGCAGCAGCATCTCATCAACGGCCAGACCGTGACCGCAGACGATGCCTTCCTGCGCCAGGCGATCCTCAATCCTTCGCAGCATGTCACGCAGGGCTACGCGCCGATCATGCCCACCTATCAAGGACAGATCAGTGAAGAGGGGATCATCGCGCTGGTGGAGTACATCAAGGGACTCGATTCCAACTATCGTGTGGAGCAGACCTTGACGACAACCGATCTTCTTCCGGAAGGCAAGCCGGCCGCTGCCGGCAAACAGCCTGCAACCGCGAAGCCAACTGCGCAAGGGCCTCAGAAGCCGGGGATGGTGCAGCAATGAGCGATACAATCGTTAAACTTCCCGATCAATCGACGGCCAGAATCCCGAAGGTCAACTTCATCACTAAAGAGAACGGCCTGCTGAGCTGGCTGCTTACAGGCGATCACAAGCGGATCGCGATTCTCTACCTGATCTCGATCACCGTCTTCTTCTTCATTGGCGGCGCGCTGGCAGGACTGATCCGGCTCGAACTGCTCACGCCGCAAAGCGACCTTCTGGCTTCGGACACGTACAACAAGGTCTTCACCATGCATGGCGTGGTGATGGTTTTTCTCTTCCTCGTTCCGTCAGTGCCGGCCACGTTGGGCAATTTCTTCATCCCCATGATGATCGGCGCCAAGGACCTGGCGCTGCCCAAGATCAACCTGCTCAGTTGGTATCTCTATGTGGTTGGCGGCATCCTGGTTCTGGTCACCATGGTCACTGGCGGTGTTGACACCGGATGGACCTTCACCACTCCGCTCTCCACGCATTACGTCAACACCAATGTGCTCACCACTGGCCTGGCGATTTTCGTCGCCGGATTCAGTTCCATCTTCACCGGGCTCAACTTCATCGTCACCATTCACAAGATGCGCGCGCCGGGAATGACCTGGTTCCGCATGCCCTTGTTCGTCTGGGCGCATTACGCGGCCAGCATCCTGATGGTGCTGGGCACTCCGGTACTCGCCATCGCCATCACGCTTGTTGCGCTGGAGCGCACCATCGGCATCGGCGTCTTCGACCCCACAAAGGGCGGCGACCCTCTGCTCTTCCAGCATCTGTTCTGGTTCTACTCGCACCCGGCCGTTTACATCATGATTCTGCCCGGCATGGGCGTCATCAGCGAAGTGATCTCCACTTTTAGCCGCAAGCGTGTCTTCGGCTATACCGCGGTTGCGTTCTCTTCGGTGGCCATCGCTGTCTTCGGCTTCTTCGTTTGGGCCCACCACATGTTCATCATGGGCATTTCGAATTACGCGGTGCTGGTCTTCTCGCTGCTCACCATGCTGGTCGCGGTGCCATCCGCCATCAAGATATTCAACTGGACCTTCACCTTATACAAGGGGTCTATTACGTTTGAAACACCGATGCTCTACGCATTCGGTTTCATCGGACTGTTCACCATCGGCGGCCTCACTGGTGTCTTCCTTGGCTCGGCGGGAACCGACATCCATCTTACCGAGACTTATTTCATCGTCGCTCACTTCCACTTCGTTATGGTGGGTGGAATGCTGATGGCGTTCCTCAGCGGCATTCACTTCTGGTGGCCCAAGATGACGGGCCGCATGTATCCGGAAAAGATCTCGCAGTTCGCCGCCGTGGTCACCTTCATCGGCTTCAACTTCACGTTTTTTCCGCAGTTCATTCTCGGCACCCTCGGCATGCCGCGCCGCTACGCAGCTTACCCGCCCGAGTTCCAGATCCTCAATGTCTTCTCTACGGCTGGCGCAACCATTCTGGGCGTAGGCTACATGCTACCCGTGCTCTATCTGGTTTGGTCGCTCAGGTACGGCGCAATCGCCGGAGATAACCCCTGGCAGGCCACAGGACTCGAATGGCAGACGCAGTCGCCGCCGCTGACCGAAAACTTCACCGTCGCTCCCATCATGGATCACGAATGCTACGACTACGAGTGGCTGGAAAGCCAGAATCGGCAGAAAGAAGATGAGGTAGCCCATGTCGGATAGCCACGCGATCGCCCCTCCAAACACGACAGACGGCAATGCTCATCACGAGCATCCGCCTTATCTGCGCCACCACTTCGAATCGACAGAGCAGCAGGCCGACGCCGCCGGTTTCGCCATGTGGCTCTTCCTGCTTACTGAAGTCATGTTCTTCGGCGGCCTCTTCACTGCTTACCTGATCTATCGCAACTGGTACTATCCCGCCTTTGTCGCCGGCTCGCACCAGTTGAATGTCGTCTGGGGCACGCTCAACACTGTCGTTCTGATCTTCAGCAGCTTCACCATGGCCATGGGCGTATGGTGTGCTGAAACCAGGCGCAAGAAGGGATTGCTGCTCAGCCTCTCGCTCACCGTGCTGCTCGGCCTTGGCTTCCTCGGCATCAAGACCATCGAATACCGCGAAAAGATCGAAAAGCATCACGTGCCCGGCTCCAGCTACAGCCTGCAATCGTTCCTCAATCCGGAGACGGACCCTGCAGCGAGCGAAGCGGGCGACAAGCCCTTGCAACTCGACATGGCGCAGCACACCGAGGTCTATTTCTCGCTCTACTTTGTGATGACAGGCATGCACGCGGCGCACATGATCATTGGCGTCGGGATTCTGATCTTCATGATCGTCCGCGCCAGCGCCGGAGCCTATACAAATGGGCATGTGACCTTTGTCGAGAACTTCGGCCTCTACTGGCACTTCGTCGACATTATCTGGATCTTCCTCTTCGCGCTGCTCTATCTGATCAGCAGGCATCCGGCTTAAAGGACATACGACATGAGCGAGACCAAAGAACACGCGCATCACATTGTCAGCCCCAAGGTCTACGTGGTGATTCTGCTTGCCCTGCTGGTGGGCACGGCGGCCACCGTGGGCGCTTCCTTTATTGACCTCGGCATCTGGAATCCGGTGATCGCGCTCGGCATCGCCTGCAGTAAGGCGACGCTGGTGGTGCTCTACTTCATGCACGTCAAGTACGGCACCAAGCTAACCAAACTCACTGTCTGCGCGGGTATCTTCACCTTCCTCTGCCTCATCGGCATGACCCTGTCTGACTACTTTAGCCGTGCCTGGGGACAATGGTAGAAAAGCAGTCCGCAGGCATTAGGGCGGAAGGAGCATTCCTGTGCGGATGCATTCAGTAGTTACTCAGTCGGCCGTCATTCGGGGCGGCCTTGCGTTTCCGGCAGCAAAGCGGAGGCGCAGATGAAAGTGTTCGCGATTGGATTGACAGTCGTCCTGTTCGCCGCATCTGCAAACGCGCAACGGCTGGTTTCGATTCCCGTTGCCGGCACAACCGCGCATATCGACGCCGATCTCTACGGCAGCGGCGACCGCGCTGTGTTGCTTGCGCATGGAGGCCGCTTTCACAAAGAGAGCTGGCGCGCGCAAGCGCAGGAACTGGCCGCCGACGGATTCCTCGTGCTGGCCATTGCCTTTCGCGGGGACGGATTCAATCCGGACGGAACGCCCACGGCCCTTGGCTCCGATGAGGACAATGCCACGGATGTTCTCGCCGGGGCAGCCTATCTTCGCTCGATCAAAGTGAAGAGCCTGGCCGCGACTGGCGCAAGCCTGGGCGGAGACGCGGTGGGCAATGCGCAAGCCCGCTCAGCAGTCTTCGATCGCATGGTCTTTCTTGGTTCCGAGGGCGGCAGCGCTCCGGAAAAGTTGCAGGGCAGCAAGCTCTACCTTTTCGCGCGCGACGATGTGAGCGGATCCGGCCCGCGCGTGCCGGGCATCACAGCACACTTTGACCGCGCCCCGCAGCCCAAGCGCCTCGTCGTGGTGGAGGGCAAGGCCCACGCACAATACCTTTTCGCGACCGACCAGGGCCCGCGCGTCCTGCGCGAGATTCTTTCGTTTCTTGCGGAGAAGTGAGCCGGCGACGGATTGCAGCGCATGTTGCGTGGCACATGAGCATCCGGACGGACCAGTTGTCGCATTTCGCTGCCGCCTTCGCATTCAAGGCACGAGCAGCGTCTCGTAATAAATCAGCGGGGCAACCCGGTACACCGTGCGACCCTTTTCAATCCATCCACACTTCGCATAGAAAGGCCCCGCTCCTGCCGGGCAATCCCACGCATCCAGACAAATCGACTCGGCGTCTTCGGCCAGTGCTATCCGTCGCGCTTCTTCCAGGCAAAGGCGTCCCAGTCCCTTGCGCTGGCGCTTCGGATCAACCGCCATCCCCGTCAAGTAAAGCGGTTTCTTCACCGGAGTGAAGTAGCTTCGGTCGATTGCCCAAGGCTTGCGTGTTGAAAGCGTCAGGCTGGCTGCTATGCGACCGCGAATCCGCGCAATGTACACCTTGCCCCGGCGCATGCCCAGCAGCGCACCCTTCTCAGTGGGCCGATCATACCAATGCCCGTCGCCGAACAGTTCGCGCAGGCGCTCATTCACCGTCGTGCGCATGGCCACAAGCTCTGGCACGTCCTCGAGTGTCGCAAGTCGGAGACGGATATGCATCGAAAAAAGTCCTCGCCAAAAAAATACAGCCCCGCCGTGCTCTTCATAACTATGCGACAGGATACCTCGAGGTTGCGCATAAACTGATCTGCAGTGGGTGACCATCCTGAGAAGTGGAAGAACAAAAGTGCCGGAAGAACTCGAACGTCTCTGCTCCCACCTTCGCGTCGTCGTACGCCGACCCGGTTTGCCGCGCAAGGGCGCTCGTTGTGTCGTCTACTGGATGCAGCGGGCGATGCGCATCGTCGACAACCCCGCGCTCGAAGTGGCCATCGAGGCCGCCAACCTGCTCGGGCTGCCAGTGGTCGTCTACTTTCAGGTCATACCGAATTATCCCAACGCCAACCTGCGCCATTATCACTTTCTGCAGCAGGGTCTCCGCGACGTGGCCGAGGACGCTGCCGAGCGCGGAGTGGGCTTCGTGGTGCGCCGTTCTCCCGCTTCGCTCGAAGCCTTTCTCGAAGAGGTGCAGGCCGCGCTCGTTATCGGCGACGAGAACCCCTGCCGCGAGCCCGAGCGCTGGCGTCAGGTCCTTGCCAAGCGCCTCAAAATTCCCTACTGGACCGTCGATGCGGACGTCGTTGTGCCTTCGCGTGTCTTCGGAAAGAGTTTCTTTCTTCTTCATCACTTTCGTCCCCACCTCAAGCGGGAATTGCCGCAGTACCTGCTCGCGCCGACCAGCATTGCGCCTCTGCATCCATGGGAACCCGCGCAGCCGCCGCAGAGCTACTCGCTCGACCAAGACATCACGGCGGGCTTCAAGGAATTCGACCGCAGCGTGCGCCCGGTAGACACCTTCACCGGAGGCACCCACGCTGCGCTCAAGCGCCTCCGCGAATTCGTGCAAGACGACCTGGCCGATTACGACGAGCTGCGCAATCACCCCGAACTGCGTGGGACTAGCCGCCTGTCGCCCTGGCTTCACTTCGGCAACATAGGCCCGCTCACGATTGCGCACGCAGTGGAGCAGGCGGTCGCTGCGGGCCGCGCTTCAACCGCCGCGCGGGACCGATTTTTCGAAGAATTGATCGGCTGGCGCGAATTAGCGGTGCTCTTCGTGCGCCACACGCCGGAATACGACACGTGGGAGTGCGCCGCGCCGTGGGCGCGCCAAACGCTGGCGGAGCACGCAGCCGATCCCCGCCCCGCAAGCTACACCTTCGATCGGTTGGAGCGCGCCGAAACCTCCGACGACCTCTGGAACGCCGCCCAGCGCGAGATGGTCCAAACCGGCTGGATGCACGGCTACATGCGCATGTACTGGGCCAAGAAGATCCTGGAATGGACGCCTCACCCGGCCACGGCCTTCGATTGGGCGGTCGCGCTGAACGACCGTTACCAGCTCGACGGCCGCGATCCCAACGGCTATGCGGGTATCGCCTGGGCCATCGTGGGCAAGCACGACCGCCCCTGGTTCAACCGCCCCGTCTTTGGACTGGTGCGCACCATGATGAAGGGCTCAACCGAGAGCAAGTTCGACGCCCGGGCCTATATCCGCCAGCAAGACGACTGATTCGCGCGCCAAAAGCCCGCCCCGCAACACAGGGAATTCGGCGGGCTTTCCTCCTGCTGAAATCTTTCGCTCCGTTGACAGTTATGCCCCAGTTCTGGACTATAATCGCTGCCAAGTTCCCAGAAGCTGCGTGTTTCACATCCATAGCCGTTTGGATTCCGTGCCGATCCCCCTCGGGAGAAGGGAGGCGCGAATCGGAGACCGGACGTGAGCACGATGAATCCGCTTCATCGGGCCCCTGCAGTCACAACTCAGGTTTCTACTCCGCGCTGGCCTGCCAGGCGTTCGCGCTCGTGCACGTGCGGCCTCCGCATGCTGATGGCTTTTGCGGCTGTTGCAGCGTCTCTCGCGAACTGCCTCCAGCCGCCGGCCTTGGCGCAACCGCCAGCCCAAACAGCCCCGCGAACGTCTGTTCAAACCCCCTCGCAAGCATCTGCCCAAACATCAGTTCAGCCCCAGGTCGTCCCCCCGCGGGTCGCGCAGGCGCGGCGATTCATGGCTCGGCGTGGATGGCCGTCGGCAAGATCCGCAGGCCGTCTAAACACGCCCGCCGCGCAGGCGCTCGACCAGTCCCCTGCGACAGCAGCTTGGCAGTCCATCGGTCCCACCGCGGTTTCCACGCCAGCTTATGGACTGGTCACCGGCCGCATCTCCGCCCTGGCCTTCGATCCCGCCGACTCCACCGGCAACCGGCTCTTTGTTGGCGCAACCGGTGGGGGCGTTTGGCTTTCGCAAAACGCCGGCACATCCAACCTTTCGTACCTGGCGTTCACGCCGCTGACCGACACGCTCTCCGCTCTGAGCGGTGTCGAGAACCCCTCCATCGGCATCGGTGCTTTGACCGTGCAGCCTGGTTCGACCGGCGTGATCCTGGCCGGCACCGGCGACCCCAACGACGCGTTGGACTCTTATTATGGGGCGGGCATTCTGCGCTCCACCGACAACGGCAATTCCTGGAGCCTTATCCAGATGACCGTCGATCAGTATTGGGGGTTTCTCGGGGAAGGATTCGCCGGTTTTGCCTGGAGCACGGTCAGTCCGCAGACCGTGGTGGCGGCCGTTTCGCAGGCCTACGAAGGCGAGTTGGTAAGTGCGCCGGTCAATGACTTCAGTTACACCGGCCTCTACTACTCCACCGACAGCGGAGCCACCTGGAACCTGGCCACTGTTGCGGACGCGGGCGGCGCGCACATTCAGGGGCCGAACGACGCTTATGCCTTCCCCGACGGCAACCCGGCCACCGCGGTGGTGTGGAACCCGGTGCGCCAGCTCTTCATCGCGGCGGTGCGCTATCACGGCTACTACCAGTCTTCCGACGGCATCGACTGGACCCGCATCGGCGCGCAGCCGGGCGCAAATCTGACCGCCAAGCTCTGCCCGACCCGGACAGGATTGGTAGGGTCGGCGACCTGCCCCATCTTTCGCGGCGCTTTGGCCGTGAATCCGCAGACCGGCGACACCTTTGCCTGGACCGTGGACTCCAATAACCAGGATCAGGGCCTATGGCAGGATCTGTGCGCCGTCAGCGGTGGATCCTGCAGCAATCCCGTCCTTGCATTCACCAAGCAATTGCCCACGTCTGCTCTTGAAACCAATACTTCGCTCGGCGCAGCCACCATTGCCAACGGAGACTACAACCTGGTGCTGGCCGCCCTGCCCTCCGGCCAGGACACCCTGCTTCTGGCCGGCGATAACGACCTCTGGAAGTGCAGCCTGGCGATGAACTGCGCCTGGCGCAACACCACCAATGCCACCACCTGCATGAGCGCCGGAGTGGGCGCCTACCAGCATGCGCTGGCTTGGAATCCTTCCAACCCGGCCGAGATCTTCCTCGGCAACGACAGCGGTCTCTGGCGCTCCACCGACGCCATTGCCGAAACCGGCTCTGCCTGTGCCGCCACCGATGCCTCGCACTTCCAGAACCTGAACGGCAGCCTCGGTTCGCTCGCTGAGGTCGAGAGCCTGGCGCAGTCGCAAAGCAACCCATATGAACTGATGGCAGGATTGGGCGCAAACGGAACCGCCGGCGTGAAAGACGCGACCGCTCCCACAGGCGACTGGCCGCAGATCCTCGGTGGCGAGGGCGGCCCGGTGGCCATCGACCCAACCAACGACCAGCATTGGTACGTCAACAACGCCGTGGGCGTATCCATTCAAGAGTGCTCGCAAGCTGCTCCCTGCACCGCTTCAACTTTTGGCCTCGCTGCCTCGATTACCAATGCGGATGTCGGCGGCGACGCCCTCGCTATGACCGCGCCCGCGCCCTTTCTGGTGGACCCGCTCGATCCCTCGCAACTGCTGGTGGCTACCTGCCGCGTGTGGCGCGGCCCGGCCTCCGGCGGCTGGACCGCGGCCAATGCCGTCAGCCCGATTCTCGACGGCGGAGCCGCCGCCACTTATTGCAGCGGCGACGCGCTCATCCGCTCCCTCGCGGCGCTCTCGCTCGGCAACGGCAAGGAGGTCGTCTACGTTGGGATCTACGGGTCGCTCAACGGCGGCGGGAATTTGGCCGGACACGTGCTCAAAGCGGTCATCGATTCGACGGGCGCCGCGATGCCTGTCTGGACAGATCTCACGCCGAACCCGGTCAGCAACGATGCCAGTTCTCTGAACTTTTATGAGATGGATGTGTCGAGCATCTACATTGACCCGCACGATGCGAGCGGAAACACGGTCTACGTCACCATCGCCGGTTGGGTACAACCCGGGGAAGTGGTGCGCACCATCTACCGTTCCACCGACGGTGGCGCAACTTGGGCCAATGCGGTTTCAAATCTGCCGCAGGCCCCCGCCAACAGCGTGGTGATCGATCCCCAGGATCAGAGCACCGCATATATCGCTACTGATCGCGGAGTGTATTCCACCCGCCAGGTCGCTACCTGCACAAACACCGTCTCCAATTGCTGGTCGGCCTATGGAACCGGACTGCCCGAAGCGCCCGTCGTCGCGCTCAGTGCTTCGCCCGCCACAGCAACCGCGCAACTTCTGACAGCGGCGACCTATGGACGCGGGCTCTGGCAGATTCCTTTGTGGACTGCGTCCACGCAACCGGCGCTGGCTTCCGCGACAGCCACGCCCGCCTCGCTGACCTTCAGCAGCCAGGCCGAGGGAAGCACCAGCCCATCCCAGACCGTCACGCTCACCAACACGGGTACCGCTGTGCTCACCGTCGCCGGGATCACCGTGAGCGGCGACTTCGCTGAAACAGACGACTGCACCACCGCCGCAGTCAGCGCTGCCGGCAACTGCGCAATCGAGGTCGCGTTCACCCCCACGGCGACCGGCGCGCGCTCCGGCCAGTTGTACATCGCCGCCAACATTTCCTCGGGTGGGTTGACCGTGCCGCTCACCGGGACCGCCTCCTCGCCACCGGCTGTGAACCTGTCGCCCGCCACCATCGACTTCGGCAAGGTCGAGGTGGGCACAACCTCTTCTCCCTTGCAGGTGGCGGCCACCAACAGCGGTGGTTCGCCAGTGGACCTCACCTCTCTTACCGTCAGCGGGCCATTTGTCATCTCTAGCAATACCTGCGGTACTACTTCCCTTGCTGCAAACACTGCCTGCCAGATCTTGCTGGAGTTCTTGCCCGTAACGCCCGGATCCGCCACCGGAACCCTCACCATGGTGGACGCGGCCGGAACCCAGGCTGTCGGGCTGACAGGAACCGGGGCCGCTCCACCCACCGACAACCTTTCGCCCGCCTCGCTCACCTTTCCCGGTACCATTATTGGGCAACTCTCGCAGCCGCAGACCGTCTCCATCGCCAACACCGGCGACCTACCCCTCACTTCGATCGCGACCACTGTCAGCGGGGCATTCCAGGTCGCCGGCAACTGCGGAACTCAGCTCGCCGCCCAATCCAGCTGCTCCATCGCGGTGACCTTTGCACCGGTTGCGGCAGGCAGCCAGAACGGAACCCTGACAGTGAGCGATCTTCTGCGCACTCAGACGGTTCCGCTGGCGGGCGTCGGATTGCTGCCGCCGGTCTTCTCCGTCAATCCGGCCAGCCTCACCTTCGCCGCCCAGGCTGTGGGAACCACCAGCGCGGCACAGACCGTGACCATCGGCAACACCGGCGGCGCGCCCATGGCCAACGTGGGCTTTCAGATCACCGGCCCCTCTGCCTCCAGCTTTGCCACCGGGGCCACCACCTGCGGGGCTGCGCTGTCCAACGTCAGCGGAAGCAACACTTGCACGGTCCAGGTCGCCTTCACCCCGGCCGCTTCGGGCGGCAACACAGCCACGCTGGTTGTTTCTTCCTCGACGATCGGGGTGACCGCCGCGCAAGTCGCTCTCAACGGTAACGGCACATCGTCCATGGCGCTCAGCGTGAACCCAACGCAGCTCTCGTTTTCCACGGTCGCTGTGGGGCAAGCTAGCGCAGCGCAAACTGTGACCGTCTCGAACAGCGGAGCGAGCGCCGCCGCATCGCTTTCGCTTGCAGTCGTTGCCCCGTTCAGCCTGGCTCAGAACACCTGTTCCGGCGCGCTGGCTGCGGGGGCCAGCTGCACAACCGGGGTGGTCTTCACGCCCTCCACGGCAGGCGCGGCCACCGGCGCTCTTAGCATCACCTCGTCTACCGTCGCGACCCCGTCGAGTGTCTCCCTGGGCGGAGTAGGCGGCTTGCCAGCCTCCATTCAGGCCACTCCGGGCTCGGTGAGTTTTGGCGCGGTCGGTGTGGGGGTCACCAGCGCTCCCAGCAACCTGACCATCGCCAACAGCGGAACCATGGGCAGCCTCACCAATTTGGTCCTCAGCGCATCCAGCGGCTTTCAACTAATCGGCAACACCTGTACCGCAACGCTTGCGCCCCAGGCCAACTGCACCGTTGGCGTCGAGTTCGCGCCGTCCGCTGCCGGGGCGCAGACGGGCTCTGTCCAGGTCGTCAGCGATGCCGTCAAGTCGCCCGTCCAGGTAGCGGTCTCCGGCACCGGCGTCGACTTCACGGTGAAGGCCTCCGGCTCTGCGACTCAGACCGTCTCCAGCGGCCAGACCGCCAACTTTAACCTCTCCATTGCCCCCCTGGGCGGCATGCAGGCTGCTTACACCTACCAGTGCGGCACATTGCCGGCATTCACGCTTTGCACATTCGATCCCGCCAGCGAGACGATCAGCGGATCGGCTACCGGAACCGTGACCGTGGAACTGGCCACCGGCGAATCTACCGCGGCCGCTTTGCCGGGCGTTCGCAGCTTGCCCCCGTCACGGGCTTGGCCCGCGCTGCCGCTGCTTTGCGGATTGGTGCTTCTTTTCAGAACCGCAGGCCAGCGCGCCCGTCGGCTCGGCCCGCTGCTCCTTTTGCTGGCCGCGATCACCTGGGGAGCGGGCAGTTGCGCAAGCTCGAGCGGTGGCTCCGGCGGCTCCGGTCCAGGCGGCGGCTCGGGTGGTTCCGGTTCGAATACAACCCCAGCGGGCGCCTATTCGGTTGTCGTCACAGTAAGTTCCAGCGGCGTCTCGCACAGCATCCCGCTGACCCTGATTGTGGATTGAGGACCGCAGGCGCGATTCCCAAACCAGCTATACTCTATCTTCGGCCTGCCGAAAAAGATTGGCCGCCCCGCCGGGCATTTTTCCTGTTCAGGCCGCGGGAGAACCCGGGCAATGGCGCAAAAGGGAGAACAGCAGGGTATGACCGCAAAAGTAACCGCCGAAGATGTCGAACGCGTGGCCGAATTGGCCCATCTGAAGCTTGCGCCGGAGGAGACTCCCGCCATGCTGCGCGATCTGAACGCGATTCTCGACTACGTCGCCGAGTTGAGCGAACTGGATACCACCGGCGTTCTGCCCATGGCCCAGGTGAGTGAACTGAAGAATGCGGCGGGCGAAAGCGTCCTGCGCGCGGATCAGGTGCGTCCCTCGCTGGATCGCGCCATCGTGTTTTCCCAGGCGCCGGTCACCGATCAAGTTTTCTTCAAGGTGCCCAAGGTCATTGAGCGCTAATGATTCGCCGACTAAGTTTAACCAAATGGGTGCCCTATCCTTTCCGCGTTCTGTGCGGAAAGGGTGGGAGTGCTAACACTGTTTGAAGGCGAACCTTCAAGTCGGCCTTTCCAGAGAGAAAATCGTAGCAAGGCAAAATGAGGAAGACTCCATTGTCCAGCTTGTCCAAATTGTCCAGCGAAGCCAAAGCCACCGAGTCCTTCGTACAAAAGCCCCGCACCTTCGCCGAATTGCGCGGCGATCTGGCTGCCGGGCGCACCCGGGCCACCGAACTAGCGGAAGGCTACTACGGCCGCATCGAGCAGGTGAATCCCACCCTCAATGTTTACCTGAGCCTGACCCGCGAGCGGGCCATGGAGCAGGCGGCGCGGGTGGACGCGCTGGCCGCGAAAGGCGATCCGCTGCCCCCACTGGCCGGCATCCCCATGGGCATCAAGGACGTCTTGGTGATGCAGGGCGCTCCCGCCACGGCGGGCTCGAAGATCCTGGAAGGCTATCGGCCTCCTTACGACGCCACTGTGATTACACGCCTTGAGGCGGCCGGGGCCGTTTTGCTGGGCAAGCTCAACTGCGACGAATTCGCCATGGGCGGATCCAACGAGAACTCGGCCTACGGCCCGGTGCGCAACCCAGTCGATACGAGCCGGGTCCCCGGCGGGTCAAGCGGGGGCTCGGCTGCTGCCGTCGCCGCAAACATGGCAGTGGCCACGTTGGGCTCCGACACTGGCGGGTCCATCCGGCAGCCGGCCAGCTTCTGCGGAGTAGTCGGCGTGCTGCCCACCTATGGCCGCGTCTCCCGTTATGGGTTGATCGCCTTCGCTTCATCTTTGGACCGTGTCGGCCCCTTCGCCGCCAACGTGCGCGACGCCGCCACCCTGCTCGGCGTCATCGCCGGCCACGACCCCCAGGACGCCACCTGCTCCACCGCACCTGTTCCTGACTATGCGGCTGAGAGCGATAAAGGTGCGGAGCACCTGCGCATTGGCATTCCCGCCGAGTACTTTGCCGAGGGCCTGGACCCCGAGGTGCGCGCCGCAGTGGAGAAGGGAATCGACGCCCTGAAGGCGGCCGGATGCACGGTCAAGCCGGTCTCGCTGCCCACCACCAAATACGCCATTCCGACTTACTATCTTGTGGCCACCGCTGAGGCCAGCGCCAATCTTGCCCGCTTCGACGGCGCGCGTTACGGCCACCGCTCCGCCGACTCCGATACCCTGGCCAACATGTACAGCCACTCGCGCGACGAGGGCTTCGGCGCGGAGGTCAAGCGCCGCATCCTGCTCGGTACCTATGCTCTCAGCGCCGGCTACTACGATGCCTACTACCTCAAGGCGCAGCAGGTGCGCCGTCTGCTGGCCGAGGAGTTCTTGCGCGCCTTCAACGATGTGGACGCCATTGTCACCCCCACCTCGCCCGTTCCGGCCTTCAAGATCGGCGAAAAGTCGGGCGATCCAATCGCCATGTATCTGGCCGACATCTACACCGTCACCGCCAGCCTGTCCGGCATCTGCGGCGTCAACGTGCCTTGCGGCGCAACCAGCGCGGGCTTGCCGGTGGGCATGCAGGTCCTGGCCGCGCACTTGGACGAATCGACCGCCTTCCGCGTCGCGCGGGCCGTTGAGGCGGCGGGATTGTAGAAGCGATCAAAACGAGGGATTCAAATCAAAATGGATCTTTCCGCTGTTGATTGAGAGGATGCATGAAGAAACGGTGGAAGGTGCTTTTCAAGCCAATCGCATGACGTTCCGAACCCCTCGGAGCAAAGGCTTTGAAAGGGCACGACTTTAGTCGTGCCGCAAATGATTGATTACAAAAGATGGGCTTTAGCCCCTGAGGGATGTCTTCAGGCAAATTGGACCTCCACTACAGGTTGATGGCGTTGTTTTGGCAGTATGGAAAGTACGCCCCGACCACGGTAAAAATCAGTTTCTCGACTGGAAATGGCGCTAGAATCGGTGTCAGCAGCTCATCCCATGGTGCTTCACGTAACGCGGGAAGAAGCGGAAGACGGCTGGGTAGTAGCCGAATGGCCCGCTTTACCAGGGTGCGTTTCTCGGGGCCGCAATGAAAAAGAGGCTCTGGAGAATATCCGTGAAGCCATCACCGGATGGATGGGTGCCGAGGATCAAAAAGCCATCGGCGCCCTTTCTTTAAATCGGCCCCCCAATTGCGGTTGCGGTATAAAACGAATCGAACATTCTCTGCCAGGGGCATTCGCCGAGCCTTCCACCCCTATCGCTGTCCATTTCCGATGAGCCACGTTGAGTCTCTGGGATTTTCCTGGCGAAATGCGATCTTCGTGGAGGAGGGAACCGATGTGCCTTCATCGAGCTTCAGTCTGGATGGTGCTGGCGGCGTGCACAGCCGTATCGCCGTTAACCGCCGCTCCCCGCAAGCCGCATTCCGTGGTTCTGGGCGCAGCCAAACGCGTTCACTACTCCGCCGCCGGCGACCCGGCCGGCGCAGCTCCCGGTGAGTCCGAACTGAAAATTCGCGCTCTCATTGTCGATGGCGCACTCAAGGAATGGACCACCGGCGACCCCCACGACGTAACCGACCGCAGCTTCGTGGTGCGCCGGGCCGTCAAGCTCAACGATGCCCTGCCTTCCGACGCCTCTTCCAAAATCCTTCCAGGAGTAGCCAAGCCCGCTAGGGCGGCCAGTCCCGCCAAAGTCGCCGACGCGTGGGTGTGGCAGCGCGGCCCCTGGATGATGGTGGATCGCGTCACCGGCCACATCACCGCGCTCAAACTTCCCGACTACGATCCCGGCGTCAGTCAGGTCAGCTGGTTCCGCGACTACGCGGCTTATTGCGGCCTCACCCCCAGCGGAAAGAGCCTCTACGCCGTGGTGTCCCAGATTGCGGTGCGCAAGCCGCTTATCTCGCGCAAACTTGCTTCGTTTGACCGCGAAAATCACGCGAATCCCGTTTGCGGCCAGCCGGAGTGGCAGCGTGAGCCGCTGCGTGTCACCTTCCTCCCGGCGGGTAGAGACCCGGCAGCCTTCAATCTTGTCGCAGGATCCGTAGCGTTGGTCGAGGATGCGGCCGACGATGCCGAGCCCGGCCCTCAGCCCGAGAGCCAGACCGCTCCGCCACAGGAAAAGCCTGGTCCTTCCAACGGGAAATAGTCCGCGCTCGCTTTCCGCCCATTCCGGGGGCGATTCAGCGTTGCGCACGTTGTATTCCCTCTGAAGACTACTGTTTCCCGGTTTTGCTGAAATTCAAGAGTGCCCACAGCATGAATGCCAAAGCGAACGCCATCGGAACAAAAATGAGGAAGCTGGATCTCAATTCAAGCATCATCCGCGTTTTCCTCGCTTTCCGGGATGCGGCGGACGGAAATCGATTCGCCTGCGCCGGCATGCCCCTTCTTCTCTAGGGGACACCCGTTGCAGTAAGCGCTGAGTAGGGAAACAGTAAAGGCTTTATAAAATCTGCGCGGACCTTGGGCCGCGCAAATGCGGCCGCGCTGCCCTTGCCTCCTGTGCTCGCCGACACACTGGCAGTCTTCCGCCTTGACACGCAACAGGCCGCGCGTATCTTATCTTGCTAGGCATTCTTTCGAATTCCGGCCTTCAGGAGCATCTGCAGCACGGTGTTTTTCCAGATCCGGGATCCAGTGGAAGGCCCTGTCGAAAAGGAAGCAGCGGCCAGAGGTGCGTCTCGCGGGTTGCGGGGGAAGGGTGATTTTCCCCAGTATCCGGTAATCGGGCCGTTTCTGAGGGTCTGGCCAGTGCTTGGGCCGGGTGGACAGCGAAAACGGGATCGGCGCTAGGAAGGTTAAGCCGGTATGCTCGTAGCAGCCTCCAGACGGTGTCAGCACATTGGATTCACTGAAATCCGCGGCCAGCACTATTCCGGGAGACAAATTTTTTAAGGGCCCCAGCCCCTGGCTGGGTGCGCCTGTGCTCTGAACGGCGGCGGATAAATGCTGCCGGGGGCGAGTAAAGGATGATTGTGGCGACAAGTTTCGCGTTGTTGATAGGTCCTGCTGCTGGAGCAGGCGGCGGTTTTATCGGGTTTCTTCCCATCATCGTTTTGATCCCGGTACTATATCTAGTGATGATCCGTCCGCAGCAGAAGCGGCAAAAACAGTGGGCCGAGATGCTGGGATCGATCAAGGCCGGCGACCGTGTCACCACCGCCGGCGGGATTCGCGGCATCATCCTCTCCATCAAGGACGATTCGATCGTCATTCGCGTGGCCCCGGACAACATCAAGATGGAAGTGGCCAAGAACGCGATTGCCTCGGTCACCCAGGATGGCGCGGTTTCCTGAGGTCTTTCGGTCTTTCCAGGCTGGTCGCGAGCAGGCAGGTCGCGAGGCAGGCCGGTTCGGCCAGTTGCTGCCTCTCATGTTTTGCATTCGTTTTTAGCGCTTTGAAGTAGAGAAACGGGACGATGAAGAAGAATCTCAACGGCAAAATTGCCCTGATTGTTGCTTTCCTGGTGGTCTTTGTTTACGGCATTTTCGGAGTGCCCTCGGGCGTCTCCGGGAAGGCTCTGACCGAAGCCCTGACCAAGCGGATTCACCTTGGTTTGGATTTGCGCGGCGGCGTTCACCTGATCCTCCAGGTCGTGGTGCCCGAAGCCATCAACGCCGAAACCGACAACACCGCTGGGCGCATCCAGCAGGCTCTCAAGGCTGCCAACCTGGGCTATACCCAGATCTACAAGCAGGATCCGGTCGCGCACCCTGAGGTCATCAAAGTCGAGGGCACGGCGCCGTCCAGTTCCAACGCCGTCCGTACCTTGCTGGAGAACAAGTTCTCCAACGAGTACGACGTCACTGGCGGCTCCGACAACTCCTTCACCCTGACCATGCGGCCTCCGGTGATGACGTCTCTGGAGAACAAGACCGTACAGAACTCCATCGAGACCATCCGCGACCGCGTGGATTCGCTCGGCGTTGCCGAGCCGCTCATTCAGGAATACGGCCTGGGCAAGGACGAGATCCTCGTCGAACTGCCCGGCATCGACGACCTGGATCGTGTCAAGAGCATCATCCAGTCCACCGCGCGCCTTGAGATTCACGCCGTTGTCGGCGGACCCTACAAGGACGACCAGGAAGCCCTGGCCAGCGTGGGCGGCGCGGTTCCTCCGGATGAGCTCCTGATCCACGGCTCCGGCAGCTTGCAAGGCAGCGGCGACTCCGACAGCGTCTGGCTTCTGCAGCGCGTCTCCATCGTCAGCGGCAGCGACTTCCGCTCCGCCGACCCTGGCACCGGCCAGAACGGCCTGCGCAATGTGCGCTTCACCCTGACCAACGACGCCGGCGACAAGTTCTACGACTACACCAGCCAGAACGTCGGCCACAGCATGGCTGTGGTGATGAGCGGCCGGGTCAAGGAAGTCGCCAACATCAAGAGCGCCATCCGCGACAGTGGCCAGATCGACGGCAGCTTCTCGCCGGAAGAGGTCATGCTGCTCAGCAAGATGCTGCGCACCGGCGCGCTGCCGGCCTCGCTCAACTATCTGGAAGATCGCACCGTCGGCGCATCGCTGGGCCAGGACTCGATCCACCAGGGCGTGATGGCGGCCATCGTCGGCATGGTAGTGGTCATGGTCTTCATGCTGGTCTACTATCGCGGTTCGGGCATCAACGCCAACCTGGCGCTGCTCATGAACTTGGTCATCCTGCTTGGCTTTATGGGCTTCTCCACCGCGGCGCTCACCTTGCCCGGCATCGCTGGCGTCATCTTGACGATAGGTATGGGCGTCGACTCCAACGTGCTGATCTTCGAGCGCATCCGGGAAGAAGTTCGCGCCGGCAAGGCTGCGGCCGCTGCCATCGACCAGGGCTTCGCGCATGCCTGGGTGACCATCGTGGATACCCACGTCACCACCATCGTCTCGGCGGCCATCCTGTTCCTCTTCGGCACCGGCCCGGTCAGGGGTTTTGCCACCACCCTCACCATCGGTTTGCTGGCCAATCTGTTTACCGCCGTCTTCGTCTCCAGGGTGATCTTCGATTGGCACCTGAACAAGATGAAGCCGGGCGAATTGATCTAGATCTAGCTTGGGCAGGGAACAGCCTCCAAGCGTTGCCGCCTTGCCGGTCTCAGCGGCAATCGGTAGTCGAAAACATTGAACGCTGGAGCCCGAAAGGCTCCAGTTCCCAGGAAGGCAGAAATCCAGTGGAATTGTTTCACGGCGTAAATATCGACTGGCTGAAGTTGAAGTGGTATTTCCTCAGCTTTTCATTGATTTTCAGCGTGGCTGGCGTGATCGCCATGGGCACGAACATGGCCAGGATCCACAGCCCGATTATCCTCGGCGTCGATTTTCAGGGTGGCACTCAGGTCGAGGTCAAGTTCGACCAGACTCCCAATGCGGAGGAGGTGCGCCAGGCTACCCGCGCCGCAGGCATCAAGGACGCCAAAATCACCACCTTCGGAGCCGCGTCCGGCAACGAGATGCTGATCAGCCTGCCAGAGCAGCACGAGGAATCCGCGCTCGATCAAGGCCAGGCGCAGGTGGTCAACGCCCTCAGCGCGCACTACGGCACCCACTTTGAAGTGCGCAATCGCTCGGTTGTCGGACCCACCGTGGGCAAGCAGTTGGAAAAGCAGGCTGGACTGGCTACCCTTTATTCGCTTTGCGGAATGCTCGTCTACCTGTGGTTCCGCTTCCAGCTGATCTACGGCGTCGCCGCCGTGGTGGCCGTCTTCCACGACACCCTGATCACCATCGGAGCCTTCGCGCTTACCGGCCAGGAGATCAGCCTCACGGTGATCGCGGCCATCCTGACGCTGATCGGTTATTCGATGAACGACACCATCGTCGTCTTTGATCGTATCCGCGAGAACCTTCGCCTCAGCCGGCGCGAGTCGCTTCCGGATGTGGTCAACCGCAGCATCAACCAGACTTTGAGCCGGACCGTGCTGACTTCTGGATTGACCTTCTTGACCGTCCTTTCGCTCTACATCTTCGGCGGTCCGGTGTTGCGTCCCTTCTCCTTTGCGCTGGTCATTGGTATTCTGATCGGCACCTATTCGTCCATCGCAATCGCTGCCCCCATGCTCGTTGCGTGGCAGGAATGGCGCGCCAAAAAGGCCGGCACGGTCACCGCCCTGCCCGCCGCAAAACGCGCCAGAACGTAATTTAAGGCGCTCCATCGATTCGATGGAGCGCCTTATTTCATGCTTGGAAATTCGCTGCTTTTCAGGTGGGACCTGGTTCTGATAAAAGAGGAACTGGCCCTCAAACAATGTTTTGACGCTCGGGAACATTTTCCAATTCCTTGGTGTCTAAATAGAGGTAACCAAACACCCGATTCGAGGCTGGCCATGTTTGAAGATTCCACGTTTGAATCCGGCGGCAGAATCAAGAGCAAGAGCAAGTATTGGATGATGGTGACTTTCATCACCAATGGTTCGATCCTCTTCCTGTTGATCCTGATTCCGCTGATCTATCCCGAGGCGCTGCCCAAGGCGGCCATGCAAATGGCCCTGGTAGCTCCGCCTCCGCCTCCGCCGCCACCGCCACCGCCGCCGCCGCCAGAGATGGTGCACGTCGTCCATGTGCAGTCGGAGATGATGAATAACCAGCTCGTCGCTCCCACCAAGATTCCCAAGGACATCAAGCAGGTTGCCGAGAAGGAAGCTCCTCCGTCGACCTTTGGCGTGGCCGGTATGGAAGGTTTGGGCGGCAGCACGGGTGGCGTCATTGGCGGCATCCTCGGCGCGGCCAAAAGCACCGTCAAGGCTGCGGTTCCCAAGAAAGTCAACATCTCCGGCGGCGTTGCCCAGGGCATGCTGCTGCAGAAGACGACTCCCGTCTATCCGCCGATCGCTAAGGCCGCTCGCGTCTCGGGTACCGTGGTTCTTCAGGCCACGATCTCCAAGGCGGGAACGATCGAGAATCTGCGAGTCATCAGCGGTCCTGCCATGTTGCAGGCTTCCGCGCTGGACGCCGTCAAGTCGTGGCGCTACAGACCCTACCTGCTCAACAACGAGCCGGTCGAAGTGGAAACCACGGTCAACGTGATTTTCTCCCTGGGTGGATGACCATCCGCTTGACGCTCTCCGGTTCCGGCCGGGCAACGTCGTAAATGTCGACCTGAATGGGTGCCCGAACGGCAAACATTCCCAGCAATTTCAAGGCAGTCGCAGTCCACAAGAAAACTCCTTAGGAGGAACGATTCAGTGATTCTCGCTCAGCTCGCACACTTCGCTTCGCACACGGTAGCCAACATGGCCTTCTTCTTCGACGGTGAAGAGACAGTCAACTTCAGCATGATGGGCCTCTGGGAACACATGGGTGTTCTCGCCAAGTGCGTGGCCGTCCTGCTTTTCATCGAGTCCATCTGGTCTTTGGCCGTGATGATCGATCGCTACCTCTACTTCTCGGCAGCCCGCAAGCAGTCCCGCGAGTTTGCCCCCAAGGTCGCCGGCGCCCTCAAGGATGGCAAGCTCGAAGAAGCCATCAAGATCGCGGACCGCAACAAGAAGTCTCACCTGGCGGAAGTCGTCACCGCTGGCCTGCAGGAATTCCGCGCTTCGGCCGGCGCTTCCAACGAGCAGCAGATCGAGAGCTCGCACCGCGCACTGGATCGCTCTGAAGCCATCGTTCACGCCAAGCTGAAGAGAGGCCTCGCTGTTCTGGCCACCATCGGCGCAACGGCTCCCTTCGTCGGCCTCTTCGGCACGGTTATCGGCATTCTGAACGCCTTCCAGCAGATCGCCACCCAGAAGACCTCGGGTATCGGCGCGGTTGCCGGCGGCATCTCGGAAGCCCTGGTCACCACCGCTTTCGGCCTCCTGGTCGCCATCCCTGCCGTTATGGCTTTCAATTACTTCACCGGTCGCGTGGAATCGTTCGATGTGGAAATGGATAACTCTTCGAGCGAACTGGTCGACTACTTCATCAAGCAGAGCCACAAGCGCTAAGCGAGGCGCCTGACGGCACGAGCGGGAAACTGCGGAGGGCCGGAGAACGTTAGCGTTCTCCCGCCTTCCGGCTTTACCCTCACGCCACCCAGCCGGTTCGTAGACGCTGCCGGAAGCCATCCGGAACAAAAAATCACTGGCACGGAGCCCAAACAATGGCAATCGCGGTTCGCAACGAAGGTAGCAAGGTCAGCTCCAACATCAACGTGACTCCGATGGTCGACGTGATGCTTGTTCTGCTGATCATCTTCATGGTTATCACCCCCATGCTCCAAAACAAGGTCGCCGTCGATATGGCCAAGGTGGACAATCCCATCGCCATGCCCGATGCCGACAAGGAAGACGCCATTGTCGTCGCTGTTACGCGCGACGGAGGAGTCTTTTTGGGTCAGGACAAGATCGCCGTCACCGAGCTCGGCGCCCGGGTGCAGGAAAAGTTGGCTGACAAGCCTGGTAAGACGATCTTCGTTCGCGCTGATGCGCGCGCGCAGTTCCGGGCCGTCGAAGACGCAATTGACGCTGTTCGTACGGCTGGCGTAGACGACGTAGGTCTGTTGACTCAGAAGCGCGAGGGTAATCTCGCAGGCGGCGAATAACCTGGTCCAAAATACCAGGTATTTGCAATATCCTGCTTAACGATTTGCAGCAAACGAGGAGTTTGAAGCCATGGCAATGTCAATGGGGGGCGGGGGTGGCTACTCGTCCGACATCAATGTAACGCCCATGATCGACGTCTTGCTGGTGCTCTTGATCATTTTCATGGTCATCGTGCCGGTTACGCCGAAGGGCCTGGACGCGCTGGTGCCGCAGCCGCCCAAGAACCCGCAGCAGCAACAGCAAAACGATCGCACGATCGTCGTGCAGGTTCTCAAGCAGCCGGGCGGCGGGGCGCCGCTGTACAAGATCAACGAAACCCCGTACGCCAAGGGCGAACTGCAGGGCAAGCTGACCGATATCTATGCCAACCGTGCCGAGCGCATCATGTTCGTCAAGGGGGACGACGATGTCGACTTCCGCTACGTGGCTGAAGTGATCGACATCGGCCGTGCGGCCAACGTGGATCATATCGGATTGATGACGCCGAAGATCCTCGAGGGCAAATAAGCAGCCGGATCCCGGTTTGCCTCAGCCCCTGCGGCGTCCACTGGCGCGGAAAACGCGCCGGCCAGGGCACGGCGGGGCTGATCGGAACCAGATCCCGGCCGCCTCGCAGTGACTGGAGTCGCATGCTTGTCCGGTCCTGATGATTGCAGAACCTCCGGCTGGAATGCAGGAGTACAATTTTTTCCATCCTGGTTACGGCTCTTTCATCCGCGGCCAGCAAAAGATGATTCCAGGCACGCGCCCGGTGTTCCACTGGTAGGCACGGCCCTAAGGAGAAGGATACGAATATGATTGGACCCGCACGTACTACGGCGCTCGCGGTTGCCCTGGCCGGCATGGTGCTTTCCATGAGCGGGTGCAACCGCCTCGCTGCCCGTGATCAGTTAAACAAGGGCGTGGAGGCCTACAAGGCCGCCCACTTCGAAGAGGCGATTGGTCACTTCCAAAAGGCTACCGAATTGGATCCCAACCTGCCGATGGCGAAGAGCTATCTGGCCACCGCGCTGGCGCAGAACGTCGTCCCCGGCTTGGAGTCCCCCGAGAACCTCAAGACCGCCCAGCAGGCGATCGGCATGTTCGAGGATGTTCTTCAGAAGGACCCTACCGACATTAACAGTATGAAGAATATCGCCAGCATCTACTTCCAGATCAAGAAGCTGGACGATGCCAAGGCGTGGCAGAAGAAGGTCCTCGCGGCCGACTCCAAGGATCCCGAGGCGGCCTACACCGTCGGCGTGATCGACTGGACCCAGGCCCACGAGAACAAGCTCAAGACCCTGCTCGCGGTCAACGTCAACGACGATGGCGAAGGCAATGTCAAGGCCCCCAAAAAGGTCATGGAAGAGCTCAAGGAGAAGAACTCCGCCCTGGTCGAAGAAGGCCTGCAGTATCTTACCCAGGCCGTGGCCAACCGGCCCAACTACGACGACGCCATGCAGTACCTGAACCTGATCTATCGCAACAAGGCTGACATGGACTACGGCAATGCCAGCGCTGTCTCCGCCGATATGGCTTCTGCCAAGGAGTGGACTTCCAAGGCGATGGGCACCCGCAAGGAAAACGAAGCCAAGAAGAACCAGGGACCCGGCGGCATCACCATGGACGCCAGCGGCAACCTGAAGTAAGCCATCCTCCTCTCTTGCAATGCAAAACGGCCTCCGCCTCCGCGGGGGCCGTTTTATGATGGGTGACGTCCGGAAACAATTCCATGGTTCACCGCATTCCTGCCCCCGCTCCTGCCATTGTGCTTCTCGCGGCTTTGCTGGCAGTGCTCGCCCTGCCGGATTCACCCAGACGGTCGTGCAATTTGCTTCCACCGATACTCCGCAGCAACTCGCTGCCCGCGAGCAACTGATCCTCCGCTCCAGTGCCTACTGGAGTGCCCACAAAAGCCACCCGCAGCGGACCTCCAGCGGCCAGGAATCGGATAGCCTCGGCGATGAGTATCTGCCAGGCCGCGGAAGAGAATAGGCTCTCGGAGCCCAAGCCCTGAAACCTGCACGCAAAAAGGCCTGCCCCAGCATCGCGCTGCGGCAGGCCTTCTGTCTCTATATCCCCCAGTAGCTTCAACGCGCCGCGGCGGGAATTTCCTGTTCCGACAAGCCTAGTTCCCGCTCTCCTTCAAAATCTGCTCGGCAAAGTAGTTGTGCACCTTCGCATCGCTGTGCAGCACCTCGAAATAGGCGTTCTTCAGCAGCTGGGCCTTGTTGTCGTGCAGCGATTGCCGGATTAATTGTTGCACGCGGGGATCGCTCAGCTCCCGCTGCCCGGCCGGCTCGTGCGCCAGCAGCTTGAAGATCGAGTAGCCCTGGATCCGGTGCGCCGGCGTGTTGTCATAGATGGGCAAAATCTCGGTCATCTGCCCAGGTTTCAATTTACTCACTGCCTCATACACCTGCGGGTCGCTGTGCAGCGCGGACTCGGCCACAAAGCCCAGATCGCCGCCATTCGGTGCCGTGTTGGGGTCCTCGGAGAAGTTCATCGCCACGGTACCGAAGTCTTCGCCGTTTTCCAGCTTGTTGTGCAGAATCTGTATCTTCTTCTTTGCGTCAAGATCGCCCGAGGCCTTGTTGTTCTGCAGATTGCTGGCCTGCGGGTTGGGGGCGTCGGTGACCTTGATGAGGGCCAGATTGTACATCGGTTCCATCAGGTTAAAATCGGACTTGTGCCCGTTATAAAAGGCCGCGATAGAAGCGTCGGTGATGTTGATCTTCGACTCGATCTCCTTGTTCAGCAGCTTGGTCTGGGTTAGCTGGTGGCGGATGTCGCGCTTCAGATCGTCCAGCGTCTCGTCGCGCTTCTTCAGCTCACTCTCGAAGCCCTCTTGCGTGTAGGGGGTCTTGAATTCGGTGACCTTCGCGTTCACATCCTCGTCCGAGGCCACCAGGTTGAACTTGGCCGCCCGCTCTTGCAGCAACTCGTCGTCGATCATCGTCCGCAAGAGCCCTAGCCGGGCAATGTTGGCCTGTTCCGCGGAGGGTTCCTGCGGCGTGGGGCCCATGTTCACCTTGTAGGCCAGGTACTTTCTCTCTAGTTCCGAGCGGCTGATCTCCTTGCCATTGACGGTGGCCACCACATCCGCCGAGGGCGTTCGGTGGCAGGCAACAAACGCTGGCAGCAGGACGCCGCTGCAGATCAGCAAAAGGACGGTACGCGAACGAACTGAGAAGAAACCTTGGACTTGCAACCTTATTTCTCCTATGGGGTCGAACCACCCCAGCAATCAACGATAAATCACGAACCGGCAACGCGATAGCGATAAGCTGACTAATTTCCGCTCTTTGGAGCCGGTTGCGGCGTACGCGGGGGAGGCTCCACGCCTTGGGCCCGCAGCGCCCGGTCAATCACTTGCCAAAGCAGATCCTCCGGAAGCGCGCCTGAAATCCGTTCGCCATCCACAAACAGCGCCGGCGCTCCATCGATCCTCAGCACCTCCGCTTCCTTCATAGACGCGCGAACCTGCGTTTCATCCTGTGCGGCAATGCACCGGTCCAGCTTGACCTCGTCAAGCTTGCCCAGAATGCCCTGCTGCCTTGCAATCCGGTTTAGCGCATCGAAGCTCTTGGGAAGGCTCTGATTCTCGCCGTTGACTTCCTGTCCGTGCCCGTGCAGGTAATCCACGTAATTCCAGAAAACGTCCCCACTTTGCGCCGCCAGGCAATTGGCGTCCACCGCCGCGTGCAGGGCCCAGGGATGGATCTCGGTCAGCGGATTGTCCTTGTAGACGAAGCGAACCAATCCCTTGTAGTGATCGATGGTCTGCGGAAAGAGCGTCTGATGCATGCGGGCGCAATAGGGGCACTCGAAATCGTCGAAGTTCACCACCGTCACCCGAGCCGCGGGATTACCTCGCACCGGGCGTCCCTGCACATCGATGGAAAACGCCGGATCTGCGAGCAGATCGAATTTCTCCAGGCGGGCCAGCGTTTTACCGTCGTCGGAGATCAAGAACTCCACGGGTGTCTTGCGCTCGCCCAGTGAAAGCGTGATGGGCAGCGTCTGAAAGCCCGGAACCTTGCTCGCCGAGCGCGCGCCGATGGTCACCGTGTAGTCCTGGGGAACGTTGAACTGGCTGCGAACCATGACTTCGATGTGGCGATTGAGCTCCTGGTCGGCAGGGGTAGCCGTCGAAGTCTGGGCCTTGCAGCCGATAGCCATGCCGAGTGCGAGCAGGGCGGCAAGAAATTGAATACGCGACAAGTTGATTCCTCTCAGGAAAGAATACTCCAGCGGGCCCTTGCAAGGCCCGTCAATATGCGGGTGGCAGCGTCGGATCGCGGAAGACCGATTTGGCGCGGCTGACATTCCCCACATTGCCAAAGCTGGCAATGGTGAAGCCGTACAAGTACTCGGTCTCATCGCGGAGCGAGCCGAGAATGTAGCGCCGGTAGCCCAAGGTCAGGCCGCAGCAATCCCAGTTATAGGTGGTCTGTATGCCGGCATATTGCAGCTGGCGCAAAGTAAAGTCGTAGCCGCCATTGGCGGCCAGGTTGAAACCGAGCCCCGTCTGTTTGCCAATGGCCAGGAACGGCTGCACCTGCTGGCTCTGAATCGTCGATGCCGCGCTGCCATTCTCGTCCACCGCGTTCAGCAGTGCGTGCCCTATGCCCAGCGTCGTGCGGCCCCAGCCATAGCCGGCAAAGATGTTGTCGGCGCCCATGCGGCCGGCCTTCGGGTCATAGTCCAGGTCCCACTCGATGCGCAGATTGTCGATGGCCTCAAAGCGCAGCCGCGAGGTGATCGGCGCAAGGTTGCGCGGCGACGTCAGAAAAGCCACGCCGCTCATGTCCAGGGTGGAGTCAAGCACGTTGCGCCGCCCGGCGATCAGCGCCCCACCGAAATTACGATCCAAAAACACATTCTGCGCAATTTGCCAGCTCGCCCACTCGCGCGGAGCATCCGGGCACAAACCGCCCGCGTCTCCTGCGTCGGGCGTACAGGGATGCGTGCCGGTGTTGCGCACATAGAGCCTTTGGGTCACCGACAGCCCGGCTTCGTTCACGTCGCTGGCAATATCCGTGGTGTCGATACGCACCACGTTGCGGGCCTTGTCGCCGATTCCCGTCACATAGTGGTAGGTCAGTTCCGGCTCGATAACGTGACGCAGAACCCGGCTGCCAAAATAAAAATCGCGCTCCAGAGCGGGCGGACGAATATCGGCAGCGGCTTCCAGGTCGCTGCGGTCCAGCAACTCGTGGCGAATTTTTGGTATGCCCGTTCCGCCCACCGTCAGATTCGGGATCTGGCTGATTGAGTAAAAAGTGTTTCTTGCCGCCACCACGGGATCGAAGCTCCACCCACCCGCCGAGAAGGGCATCGAAAGATGCGGATAAAGGTCCAGCCGGCCCACATTGCGGGCGTGAAACATCGGCTCCGCGCGGTTCAGGAAGCCCACCGAAGAACCCAGCCCGCCATACAATCCGAAGTTGCCCAGCGGCTGATCCAGCACATCGTAGCGCAGGCTGGGCAAGTGAATGATGCGAACCTCATCGCCTGTCGTGGTGCTGGCAAAGGCCTGAAAGCGATCGAACGAAACCGACGGCACAAACCCGTTGTCCGCGTGAGTCAGCGAAAGGTTGCTGGTCACTTCGGAGCTGGAAGCCTGGGTGATATTGTCGTTGAAAACAAGCCGGTAGACGTAGCTGGAAAGGTACTCGACGTTGCCGGCAATCCTTGTCTCGCTCGATAAGTCCTTGCGGCCCAGCGCTGCAATGTCTACTCCGCCCTGGTTCACCAATGTCGTGGTTGCCGGTTGCGTGGCCGTCGCGGCCACTGCCTCCTCGACGCCGCGATCCAGCAAGGCGTTCCAGCGCGCGGTCAAGTGGTCGTTGCCGGTTCCTTTGTAGCGGAAATCCCCGTTTGGCGCCCAGCCGCGCTTGGAAAAGTAATCCGTGCCCACCACCAGATCCATGCTGCGGTTGATCACCCAGTAAATCTGCTCGCCCACCACGTAGCCCTTGATGGACGAGTTCTCCAACGCCGGAATCAGCAGGCCGCTATCCCGCCCGGTGTCTTCGATCGGATGCCGAAGGTAGGGAATGAAAAACACCGGCACACCCAAGACCTTGAACCGTGCCGCGGTGGTGCTCGCCTCTCCGTTATCGAGTTCGATCGACCGCGAAATGATCTGCCAGTCCGGCTTGGGCAGCCGGCAGTTGGTCATCGTCCCATCCACAATGCGATATTTGCCTTCGCCCGTCTGCAGCAGCACCCGGCCTGAAAACACAAACGAATTCGATGTCGAGAACACCGTCGTCCGCCCAGCGCTGCGAACCCCCATGGAGCCGGTAACGTTGAAGAAGCGGGCGGTATGCATGTTCAGCCGCATGTCCCCTCGCTCGGCTTCGATGTGCACGTCCTCGAGTCCGCCCAGGACCCGTAAGTGCCCCTCGGCCTCCAACTCTGTGGTTGCCTGGTTGTACACCACCTTGTCGGCGCTCAGAATGTAATTCCGATAGTGGAACTCCGTCACGCCTTCCAGGGTCGCAGTCTTGCCCACCCAGGTCTGGCGGTCGGCCTTCCACTGCACGGGAACACCGCTAGCCGCTTCCGGCTCCACTTGAGCAACCGGCAAGATCTCCTGGCCCGGGTCGTCGGGCAGTGAAGCCGCTTCCGGTACGGAATCATGCGGGTTTGTCGCGTCTTGAGACAAACTGTCCGCTATTGGTTCCGGAGGTACTGCATTGGTCAACGCCTGCCCCCCAAGTTGGTGGTGACAGAGGAACAACAGCGTGATAAACACTAATTGATGAGGGCGCATTCCGAGTCCAGTGGCAAGGCTCAGAATAGCAAACGCCAGCCACTTTGGATGGGACGCGTTCCTCTCAGCTCTGGCGCCAGGAAAATTCGGGTAGTTTTGCCAGGCGCTTTCACAGAACTATTTTGTGAAAACGTCGAGAAAGTGTGCACATCGATGCAGCTGGCGTCATCGCGCCGCTGCTAAGATCCTGTTCTTGTTGCGCACGTTCGAGTCTCTGGAGAAACCGCACCGACCGCCTGTGTTCTCCAGCGATTTTCTTTTCGCTTTTGAGAGCAACGTTCGCCTTCCCGATTCCCGGGTTCGCGGACCTGAACGGCAGCTCGGGGACGGTCCCCGAAGGCTGAATCAGAAGGGATACAGGCGCTGTGAGCACGAACTTGAGCCAGCTGACTACCGAATCTTCCTGGAAGCAGGAGGTGAACCGCCGCCTCGCCGCGCACAAGAGCCGCAAGGGCTTGTCTGTTGCGCCGCCTGAGCCCGTGGTGAACCGTACTGGCGTAACCAGCCGCGCTGCCCAGGCGGCTGCCACCGTGGCCGCGCGCTACGCCAAGGCCCCCAGCTACAGCCAGATGCAGGCCGAAGAAGCTCGCACTGCGGTGCGCGCCGCTGAGATCGCAACCCAGGTTGCCCTCCAGGCCCAGGCCAATGCGCACGCCGTCCTCGCCGACATGCATGCGGCTTCGGTCTTTGACGCCGAACTCGTGCCTATGCCGCCCGTGCGTATCTCTGCCTCTCAGGTTTCGGAACGCCGCGAAGACCACTCTTGGTCGTCACCCTCGAAGCAGGTCGAGCTCGCAAACAGCGAGCCGTCCCAGGCTCCGGTTGCCGCACCTGGTTTTGAAGCCATTCCAGCCTCGCTTTTGCTTGCTCAGGAACCATTCGATAAGCAATCGCTCGGCCTTCGTTGGGAGCCGGACATGCCCGCCAGCCCGGCAGAGCAGGGAACTGCGCGCGCCGCCCAATGGGTGGAGAACCGTCCGGAGCCGTTCGATATCCCCACGCAGGATTGGTGGGAGCCTGCGGCTATCCAATCTTCTCTACCTGTCCAGTCTCTCCTGCCGGTCCGGATGGATGCGCCGGTTCTGGAAACCATCGAGCCCGTGGAACCGGAACAGCCCATCCACGCGAATCTCATCCAGTTTCCCAGCGAGCTGGTGGCCACCCGCAAAGCTCGGCCTCGTCTTGCCGAGGCCCTGGCGGGCGCCTTGGACTCCCTCTCCAGCCAATTGAGCATCTTTGAGGTGGACCCCAGCGCGATCTCCACCGAACCGGAACGGCCCGGTGCCCCAGCCTTTGTCAATGGACCGGAATGGGCGGGCATGGAATTGGATGCTCTAGCGCCAGCTCCGTACGAGTTGGATCTCGGCCCGGAAGCGGAGCCGGTTCAACAAGCTCCCACGCTTTACCTGGCCCCCATGAGCCGCCGTCTGCTGGCTGCCGTGGTGGATGGAGCGCTGATCGCGGGCGTCTTCCTGGCTTTTGCCGCCTACGCCATTTCCAAACTCAACGAACTTCCCGGCCTCCGTGTACTGGAAATTTGGGCAGGTATTGGCTTTGTCCTCACCGGAGTCCTCTACCTGGCGGTCTTCACCCTGCTGGCCGAGAGCACGCCCGGCATGAGCTACGCCGGAACCAGTCTCTGCACCTTCGACGACCAGATTCCCACCCTGGCGCAACGCTTTGGCCGCCTCTGTGGCCTGCTGCTCTCCGTCCTGCCTCTGGGGCTGGGCGTGGCCTGGAGCCTCTTCGACGAAGACCACATGAGCTGGCACGACCGCCTCTCCCGCACCTACCAGCGCAAGCGGTAGAGCGCCTCGTCCTTCTCTTCACCGCGACAAAAGCTTTGGGGCCCGGAAGTGCGGCAACCGCCGCCTTCCGAGCCCCAAACCAAATCAGTCCGCTCTTTTAATTTGTTCTACCCGCGCTCGTCCATCGGAATCCAGGGCGAGGGGTAAGCCGGCCCGATGTACTCGGCGCGAGGCCGGATCAGGCGGTTGTCGTCCAGCTGCTCAATCACATGCGCCGCCCATCCGGCCATGCGGCTGATGGCGAAGATCGGCGTGTAAAGATCGATGTCGATGCCCAGCGTGGCGTAGGTCGATGCCGAGTAGAAGTCCACGTTGGCGTTGAGCTTCTTGTCGGCATTGATGTGAAGCTCGATGGCGCGCGACATCCGGAACCACTTCGGATCCCCGGAATCGATGCCCAGCTGCTCGCTCATCTGGCGCAGGTGGGTAGCGCGAGGATCCTCCGTCTTGTACACGCGGTGCCCGAAGCCGGAGATCTTCTGCTTGGCGGCCAACATGTGCTTCACATACTCCACCGGGTCCGCGCCGGCCTTGTCGATTGCCAGCAGCAACCGCATCACGCCCTCGTTGGCGCCGCCGTGCAGTGGCCCCTTCAGCGCCCCGATTGCCCCGGTGATGGCCGAGTGAACGTCCGATAGCGTCGCCGCAATCACGCGGGCGGCAAAGGTGCTCGCGTTCAACTCATGATCGGCGTGCAGAACCAGCGCCATATCCATTGTCTTTACAGCGGTTTCCGACGGCATCACGCCGTTCAGCATCCACAGAAAGTTGGCCGCGTGGGTCAGCGAACGGTCGGGCGGAACAATTTCCTTGCCCTTGCGCAAACGGTCGTAGATAGCCACCAGCATGGCGATTTGCGCCGTCAGGTTGTAGCTTTTACGCACATTGGCGTCGTGCGAGTTGTCCTTTTCGTCCGCGTCGAAAAAGCTCAGCGCGCTGACCGCCGTGCGCAGAACCTCCATGGGTGTCGCCGAGCGGGGAATACGGCACAGCATATCGATGATGCGTGCATCCAGCGAGCGGGCCAGCGCCAGCCGGTTGGTAAAATCGCGCAGCGCAAGCTGGTTGGGGAGAATGCCGTTCCACAGCAGGTATGTCGTTTCTTCAAAATTGGAATGTATAGCCAATTCGTGAATATCGATGCCGCGATATGCAAGAACGCCGGCATCTCCGTCGATCCAGCAGATCCCGGAGTTCGCCGCAACAATTCCTTCTAAACCCTTTCCTGCGCTAGCCGTCGCCATAACTCTCGGATCTCCCCTGCCTTGAAATGAAGAATAATTGCGCCGAACGACCGGTCCCCACTGCGGGTCCAGTCTCCAAATTCTTGTAAGGATGTTTATAACGGAACGATTCAATGGTTGTCACGGGCGCGGTCCCAGAACCGTCGGGGCTCTTCCAGCGCCCTCCTGGTTGGCCCTCCCTGCGGGGCGCTTCAACTGCCGGAGGCAGGGCAATCGCATGAACAGGCTGCGGAAAAACTCCATCGTGCGGTAGGCCGGGGATTTATCCCCGGCACAGGGTTAGTGGAATCAGCGGGGCTTCACAGGCTGCGGAAAGACTCCATCGGGAAGGCGAGAAGCGTCAGGGCACGACTTCAGTCGTGCCGATAAGCCCCATAGAATGAGTCGGTGGCTTTAGCCCCTGAGGTATATTTTTCCGACACTTAACCAAAATCATGCCTCTTTCCGTTGTCTGTGAAGCCAATCTGTTGACCGGATTGGCTCCTGTTTCTATCGCGCCGTAGGCGCAAAGGTGATCGGCCCAGCGCTTCAGCGCTGGGAGAGCCGCCCATCGACTGCTAGGAGCCCTGTAGGGGCGGCGCAAAACGGCAAGTCCATCGCCAACATGAGGCTTATGCGATTGCCCCGCTGCCGTGCCCGCGCGGCGTATGCTTATTCCTGTAAACTTCCGGAGAACGACGGCTGCATTTCCGCTGCTGTGCCCGGATCGCCGGAATTGCAGCACAAAGCCGTAAGCCGTTGGCGAGATGAGATGACCGCCTCGGAGCAAACCTCCTCCGGCGCGTTTGCATCGCGCCCGGCAGATGCAACAACGCGGGGACGCGCCTACGGACATGACTGAATGGCAATTTGAACGAGCGGAACGATAGAGTGGATTACGGGTCAACTTGCGGAAGGTGATTGCACCGCCCTGCCTGTCCTTCGGCAAAGGCGTCAAGCGCGAATCATTGGCAGCAAGGATGTACCGGACGCCCTTTATACTGACCGCCAAAGAAATGAAAGGCACATCATGAGCGAATTCGATAGTACCCCCAGGACCTATTCCGGCGCGCTTTTAGGGGCCATCGCAGTGGCTGTTGTGGCCGCCGTCGCCGGACTGATCTGGAGCAGTTCCATCAGTGGCCGGGTCACCGCCCAGCAGGCGGAACTGGCTGAATCCAGACAGGAAAATGTCAAAATGGCCGCGGAACTGCGGGAAACCAACGCGCGCTTGCGCGTCGCCACCGAGGAATTGGGCAAATCTCAGGGCCTGACTCAGAAAGAAATGGAATCCAAGGCTCAGGAGATTCTCCGTCGCGAGCAGGCCGCCGAGGTCAATAGCCAGCGCCTCGAAGCCTCCCAGAAGGAGACCGCGCAGCAGGTCAGCGCCGTTTCCAGCGAAGTCTCCAACGTCAAGACCGACGTCGGCGGCGTCAAGTCCGATGTTGCCAAGACCCAAAGCCAGTTGGCCACTGCTCTCAGCCAGTTGGAGTCCGTAAAGGGCGACCTCAGCGACCATGGCAGTCTGATTGCCCGCAACCATGATGAGTTGGAGTTGCTCAGACACAAGGGCGATCGCACTTTCTACGAATTCACCATCGCCAAGAACAACCGCAAGCCGGTGGGAACGGTGAGCCTGGAACTCAAGAAGGCCGATCCCAAGAAGAACACTTTCACCCTCATCGTCTACTCCGACGACAAGCCGGTTTCCAAAAAGGACAAGGGCGTCAACGAGCCGCTCCAGTTCTACAGCGGCAAGGATCCCCTGCTCTTCGAAGTCGTTGTCAACGCCGTCAACAACAAGAACCAGGTCACGGGTTATCTGTCGGTGCCGAAAAACGCTCCGGCTCCCCCCTCCGTCAAGTAACGGAAAAGCAGGCGTTGCTCCAAGTCGATGTTTTGAAAGGGTACGGCTTTACAGGCTGCGGAAAAACTCGGTCTCAGCCTCAGTCTTGAAAGGGCACGGCTTCAGCCGTGCCGTAAGTGCAGCAGAATGAACGTGGCCTTTAGGCCCCGAGGGGCGTTT